>MTKW01001433.1_pt1 | contig 28460 bp, 47 predicted proteins | sample 1042761 | NCBI WGS metagenome assembly MTKW01 (sample SAMN06205366, study PRJNA360243) | anaerobic digester metagenome | biome: Wastewater treatment plant; feature: Anaerobic digester sludge; material: sludge; isolation source: anaerobic digester fed with sludge from wastewater treatment plant ...
GATTTGCTATAAGAGAAGGTGGAAGAACAGTAGGAGCAGGTGTTGTTACCTCTGTTATCGAAGAATAAAACATTGATAATAATAAAGAAGCAGGGTATTTCCCTTCTTCTTTATTATATTTTTATTTAGAGAAAAAAGTTTTGGGAAAAACTATAAAAACCCTTGCAATATTTTATTCTTTAATATACACTATAATAGTTGCAATGACATGGGATGATGTGGAAGGTTGCCTGTTAACCAGGGAAATTTTCACTGACAATGTCCGTATCTTGAATCGGGCGACTGAAGCTATCACACTGCAAAAAAAATTAAAAAATAAATAAGGAAACACCCGGGAAAGTGTACGATAGTATCAGTTGCATGTAAATTTAAAAAACATGCGATTGAAGGAGGGAAATTACTTAAATGGCAAAACAAAAAATTAGAATTAGGTTAAGAGCATTTGATCATAAGGTTTTAGATCAATCAGCTGAAAAGATTGTAGATACTGCCAAGAGAACAGGAGCAGATGTCTCTGGTCCAATACCTCTTCCTACTGAAAAGGAAATTATTACTATATTAAGAGCAGTACACAAATATAAGGATTCTAGAGAACAATTTGAGCAAAGAACCCATAAGCGATTGATTGACATTCTTAATCCAACTCCAAAGACTGTAGATTCTTTAATGAGATTGGATTTGCCAGCAGGCGTAGATATAGAGATTAAGCTATAAATTATTATGAATACCAAATAGAAGGGTATTCCGCTAATACCAGGAGGTGTAACAAATGAACAAAGCAATTTTAGGAAAAAAGATTGGTATGACCCAGGTTTTTACTGAGGAGGGTCATTTAATACCAGTGACCATTGTAGAAGCTGGACCCTGTACAATAGTTCAAGTAAAGAATACAGAAAAGGATGGCTATAATGCTGTTCAGCTAGGATTTGGAGATGTGAAAGAAAGAAGGGTAAATAAACCCACTAAAGGACACTTTGATAAGGCAAATGTACCATACAAAAGATATTTAAAGGAATTCCGACTAGAGGGCAGTAATTATGAAGTAGGCCAAGAAATTAAAGCAGATATCTTTACACCAGGAGAAAAGGTTGATATTTCTGGTATTTCAAAGGGTAAAGGATTTGCAGGAGTTATAAAGCGTTGGAATCAGGCAAGGGGGCCTATGTCTCACGGCTCCAAATTTCACAGACGACCAGGGGCGATGGCTATGTCCGCAACACCAGCCCGAGTTCTAAAGGGCAAGAAGTTACCAGGTCAAATGGGACATAAATTGGTCACAGTACAAAATCTAGAGATTGTAAAGGTAGATGCAGAAAACAACCTATTGTTAATTAAGGGTGCTGTACCTGGACCAAAAAATACCTTGCTTTCAATAAAAGAAACCACAAAGTTTAAAAGATAGAAGAGTAATCTGAAGGAAAGGAGGAAGCAGGTTATGCCAAAGGTAGATTTATATAACATGGGTGGACAACAAGTAGGAGAAATAGAATTAGCAGATGAAGTATTTGGAGTGGAAGTTAATGTGCCTGTTCTTCACCAAGTTGTAAAAGCCCAATTAGCAAATAAAAGACAGGGAACACAGTCAGCAAAAACCAGAGGTGAGGTGCGAGGTGGAGGAAGAAAGCCTTGGAGACAAAAAGGTACAGGACGAGCAAGAGTAGGTTCTATCCGTTCACCACTTTGGACAAAAGGTGGAGTGATTTTCGCACCAAAACCAAGAAGTTATAGACAGATAGTACCTAAAAAAGTAAGGAGACTGGCAATGAAGTCTGCCCTATCTTCTAAGGTGCTGGATCAAGAAATTATAGTATTAGATCAATTAGTAATGGATACTCCAAAAACTAAGGAAATGGTAAATATTTTAAATAATATAAAGGCAGGTAAAAAGGCACTAATAGTTTTACCTGGTAAAGATGAAGTTATAGAAAAATCCACTAGAAATATTCCTAATATGAAAACCACTTTAGTAAATACATTAAATGTTTATGACATACTAAACTGTGAAAATTTAATTCTTACTAAAGAATCAGCAGCCCTAATTGAGGAGGTGTATGCATAATGAAAAACCCTCATGATATTATACAAAAACCAATTGTAACAGAGAGAAGTATGGAAGACATGGAAATGAAAAAATACACTTTTAAGGTAGACAAAAGGGCAAACAAGATAGAAATTAAAAATGCTATAGAAGAGATATTTGGAGTAAAGGTAGAAAAAGTAAATACAATGAACATGCGTGGTAAAGTGAAAAGAATGGGCCGTTATGAAGGTAAGAGACCAGACTGGAAAAAGGCCATTGTGCAACTTACCGAGGACAGCAAAGAAATCCAATTCTTCGAAGGTATGTAAAGAAAATGCAGATTATAGGCTATTAGCCTGAGAGGCAATGATAGGAGGAAATACAATGGGTATTAAGAAATATAAACCAACTTCCCCTGGTAGAAGAAATATGAGAGTATCTACTTTTGAGGAAATAACAAAGACTGAACCAGAAAAGTCATTATTAACACCCCTAAATAAAACAGGGGGAAGAAACAACAAAGGTAAGATAACCGTTCGACATAGGGGGGGCGGAGAAAAAAGACAATATAGAATTATTGATTTTAAGAGAAATAAAGATGATATACCTGCTAAAGTAGAATCTATAGAGTATGATCCAAATCGCTCTGCTAATATAGCATTACTGCATTATGCAGATGGTGAAAAAAGATATATTATCCATCCTAAGGGATTAAAGGTAGGAGACACTATAGTATCTGGACCAAATTCAGATATAAAAGTTGGTAATGCACTACCTCTAAAGGATATACCTGTAGGTACAATAATCCATAATATAGAATTAAAAGCTGGCAAAGGTGCCCAAATGGTTCGCTCTGCAGGAAACTCAGCCCAACTAATGGCAAAGGAAGATGACTATGCTCAAGTAAGATTACCTTCAGGAGAGGTAAGAATGGTACGTATTGAGTGTAGAGCTACTATTGGCCAAGTAGGAAATATTGACCATGAGAATATAAGGGTTGGGAAAGCTGGTAAAACTCGTCATAAGGGTTTTAGACCATCAGTTCGTGGAGTAGTGATGAATCCAAATGATCATCCCCATGGTGGAGGAGAAGGAAAATCACCAATTGGGATGCCTAGTCCGGTTACTCCATGGGGTAAACCAACTCTTGGTTATAAGACCAGAAAGAAAAATAAGAAGTCTGATAAATACATTATCAAGAGAAGAAAAACCAAATAGGCTATAGGAGTCTAAAAAGGCTCCATTGTTTATTATTTTTCAAAGGAAGGGAGGCAACCATTAGATGAGTAGATCTTTAAAAAAGGGACCTTATGTTGATGCAAGATTGTTAAAGAGAATAGAAGAATTAAATAAAAAGGGTGAAAAGAAAATATTGAAAACCTGGTCAAGGGATACAACACTTTTCCCACAAATGGTAGGCCATACTATAGCTGTTCATGATGGTAGAAAACACGTACCTGTGTATGTTACAGAGGATATGGTGGGGCACAAGTTAGGAGAATTTGCTCCAACTAGAACCTTTAGAGGTCATGCTGGATCAGAAAAAACTTCTAAAGTCAGATAGAGTGGAAGGAGGTTTGTGAAATGGAAGCAAGGGCAACAGCTAAATATATTAGAATTTCATCACGAAAAGTGAAGATTGTAATAGATTTAATAAGAGGAAAAAACTTAGGAGAAGCCTTAAATATATTAAGATTTACTCCGAAGGCAGCATCAAAACCAGTAGAAAAACTGCTTAGATCTGCTGCTGCAAATGCAGAAAATAACCACGATATGGACCCAGAAAAATTATATGTAGCAGAAATAACAGCAAATCAAGGACCAACTTTAAAACGTTATAGAGCAAGGGCCCAAGGACGGGCGACACAAATCCTTAAGAGGACTAGTCATATATCTGTAGTGTTAAAAGAAAGAGAGTAAGGAGGGATATTAGTGGGCCAAAAAGTAAATCCACATGGTCTAAGAGTTGGAATTATTAAAGATTGGAATGCCCGATGGTATGCAAAAGATAAAGATTTTGCAGACCTATTAATAGAAGATCAAATTATAAGAAAATATATTAAGGATACTCAGTTTAGTGCTGGAATACCTGAAATAGAGATAGAAAGAGCCGCTAATAGAATAAAGATTCATATTCATACAGCAAAACCAGGGATGATTATAGGTAGAGGCGGAGCAGGAATAGAAGCTATGAGAAAAGACCTGGAGAAATTAACAGGCAAGAGTATTCTTATAAATATTATAGAGGTAAAAAATATTGAAACAGATGCCCAATTAGTAGCTGAAAATATTGCAGCCCAATTAGAAAAAAGGACTTCCTTTAGAAGGGCAATGAAGCAAGCCATCACAAGGGCTATGAGAAATGGTGCATTAGGAATTAAGACATCAGTATCTGGCAGACTCAATGGAGCGGAAATGGCAAGAACAGAAGGCTACCAAGAAGGAAATGTGCCATTACAAACATTAAGGGCTGATATTGATTATGGCTTTGCAGAAGCCAATACAACCTATGGAAAACTAGGGGTAAAAGTTTGGATTAATAAAGGTGAAGTTCTTCCAACAAAGAAAGAAACAATTGAAAAAGAGGAGAACTAGGAAGGAGGAATCATCAGATGTTAATGCCTAAAAGGGTGAAACGTCGTAGAGTGCATAGAGGTAGGATGAAGGGCCAAGCTACTCGAGGTAATAAAATAACCTATGGTGAATATGGTATACAAGCATTAGAACCAGCTTGGATTACTTCCAATCAAATAGAAGCAGCCCGTGTGGCTATGACTAGACATATAAAGAGAGGCGGCAAGGTTTGGATTAAAATTTTTCCAGATAAGCCAGTTACAGAAAAACCTGCAGAAACTCGTATGGGTTCCGGTAAAGGATCTCCAGAATACTGGGTAGCTGTAGTAAAACCAGGAAGAATATTATTTGAAATAGCAGGGGTATCAGAAGAATTAGCCCGAGAGGCTACAAAGTTAGCAATGCATAAGCTTCCTATTAAAACAAAGTTCGTATCCCGAGCTGATATAGAAGAAACAGGTGGTGAATCTAATGAAGGCTAAAGAATTAAGAGAATTATCATCACAAGAACTAGAAGAAAAGCTAAAAGAACTAAAGGCCGAGTTATTTAATTTAAGATTCCAACTTGCCACTGGTCAATTGGAAAACCCTATGAGAATAAAAGAAGTAAAGAAAACTTATGCAAGGGTTAAGACCATTTTAAAGGAAAGAGAAATAAAGGCTATTGAAGCATAAATTAGGAAGGAGGCTTCATTATGGAAAGAAAAAATAGAAAAACAAGAGTGGGCAAGGTAGTAAGTGATAAGATGGATAAAACAATTGTTGTAGCTGTAGAAACCTTTGTAAGGCATCCACTATATGGAAAATCAGTAAAGAGAACTACAAAATTTAAAGCCCATGATGAAGAAAACCAATGTGGAATTGGGGATCGAGTAAGAATTATGGAAACCCGACCACTAAGTAAAGATAAAAGATGGAGATTGACAGAAGTAATAGAGAAAGCTAAATAATTGGCTTTGTTGAAAGGAGGAAACCTTAATGATTCAACAAGAGAGCAGAGTAAAAGTAGCTGATAACACAGGTGCGAAAGAATTGCTATGCATCCGAGTATTAGGCGGCTCAGGGAAGAAATATGCCAATGTGGGAGATGTAATTGTTGCTACCGTTAAAAGTGCAACACCCGGAGGCGTTGTCAAAAAGGGCGAAATAGTTAGAGCTGTTATAGTTAGAACTATAAGGAAAAACAAAAGAAAAGACGGATCCTACATTAGATTTGATGAAAATGCAGCAGTAATTATAAAGGAAGATAAACAACCAAGAGGTACACGTATTTTCGGGCCAGTAGCAAGAGAACTTCGTGAAAAAAACTATATAAAAATACTATCATTGGCACCAGAAGTGCTTTAGTTTAGGAGGTGACTATCTTGGCCAAAAATAAGGTGCATGTAAAAAAAGGCGATAATGTTGTTGTAATAGCTGGGAAAGATAAGGGTAAACAAGGCAAGATATTGGCTGTTTTACCAAAAGAAAATAGAGTTATTGTAGAAGGAATAAATATGATCACAAAGCATATGAAGCCTTCAGCAAACATGCAAGGGGGAGGCATCATACACCAAGAAGGCAAGATCCATGCTTCTAATGTTATGTACCACTGCCCTAAGTGTAAAAAAGGAGTAAGAACAGGGGTTAAGTTCTTAGAAGATGGAACTAAGACTCGTTATTGTAAAAAATGCGGAGAAACATTTAACAATTAGCAATTGGAAGGGAGGTATTGGAAATGGCTAGATTAAAAGAAAAATTTACTAATGATGTAGTGCCAGCACTAATGGAGAAATTCCACTATAGCAGTATAATGGAAGTACCTAAGCTGGAAAAAGTTGTAGTAAATATGGGAGTTGGCGAGGCAAGGGATAATATAAAAGCCCTTGAATCTGCAGTAAATGATTTATCTCTTATTGTAGGCCAAAAACCTGTAATTACTAAAGCAAAAAAATCTGTTTCCAATTTTAAAATCCGTGAAGGAATGTCTATAGGAACAAAGGTAACTCTTCGAGGAAATAAAATGTATGAATTTGTAGATAAATTGTTCAATGTTGCACTTCCAAGGGTTCGTGACTTTAGAGGAGTATCCAGTAAGGCCTTTGATGGAAGGGGAAACTATTCACTTGGAATAAAGGAACAACTAATATTTCCTGAAATAGATTATGATAAAGTAGATAAGGTTAGAGGAATGGACATAATTTTCGTGACAACAGCAAAGAATGATGAAGAAGGAAGGGAGCTCCTTAAATTATTAGGAATGCCTTTTAGCAAATAATAAGGAGGGAAATTCGTGGCTAAAAAGTCAATGATAAATAAGCAACAAAGAAAACCCAAGTATTCAACAAGAGCCTATAGTAGATGCCGTCTTTGTGGTAGACCCCATTCTGTATTAAAAAAATATGGCATATGTAGGATTTGCTTCAGAGAATTAGCCTATAAAGGGGAAATACCAGGCGTAAAAAAAGCAAGTTGGTAATTGGAAATTGTGGAAAAGGAGGTAGAAATTAATGGTTATGACTGATCCTATTGCAGATATGTTAACCCGTATTCGAAATGCCAGCAATGTGAAGCATGATATAGTTGAGATACCAGCTTCCAATGAAAAAAAGGCCATAGCAAAGATTCTTTTAGAAGAGGGCTTTGTAAAAGATGTAGAATATATAGATGATAATAAGCAAGGAATAATTAAAATCACCTTAAAATATGACCAGAATAAAGAAAGGGTTATAAGGGGATTAAAGAGGATTTCCAAACCAGGATTAAGAGTATATGCAAAAAAAGATGAGATTCCTAAGGTATTAGGAGGACTAGGAATTGCTATTATATCCACTTCAAAGGGAGTAGTAACAGATAAAGTTGCTAGGGCTCAAGGTATAGGTGGAGAAGTAATAGGGTATGTGTGGTAAAATTTATACCAGCTGGATATAGGAGGTGTAGACGTGTCAAGAATTGGAAAGATGCCAATTGAAATTCCCAATGGAGTGGAAGTAAAAAAAGATAATAATACCTTGACTATTAAGGGGCCAAAGGGAGAATTGGCAAAAACATTTCATAATGATATGACAATAAAAATAGAAGGAAAAGAGATTCTTGTAACAAGACCATCAGATAATAAAATTCATAAATCCTTACACGGTTTAACCCGTTCACTTATTCAAAACATGATAGATGGAGTTACAAAAGGATTTGAAAAGACACTAGAAATTAATGGTGTAGGTTATAGAGCACAAAAACAAGGAACCAAACTAATTCTAAATTTAGGATATTCCCATCCAATAGAAATGGAAGATCCAGAAGGAATCATGGTGGAAGTACCTGCAAACAATAAAATTATTGTAAAGGGTATAGATAAGGAATTAGTGGGAGCCCATGCAGCAAACATTAGAAAACAAAGAGAACCAGAGCCATATAAAGGCAAGGGCGTAAAATATATTGACGAGCATATTAGACGAAAAGAAGGAAAAGCAGGTAAGTAAGAGAGGAGTGAGACCAGTTGATTAATAAGCCAATTAGAAATAAAGTCAGAAAGAAACGTCATTTAAGAGTAAGAAATAAGATTAAAGGTACAGCAGAAAAACCCCGCTTAAATGTTTTTAGAAGTTCAAAGAATATTTATGCTCAAATCATTAATGATATTAATGGCACAACATTGGTAACAGCTTCATCTCTAGATAAAGAAATTGCGGATGCAGTTAGCTACACTGGGAATAAAGAAGCAGCAAGACTTGTGGGCAAATTAGTCGGAGAAAGAGCTTTAGAAAAAGGCATTAAAGAGGTAGTTTTTGATCGGGGCGGATATATTTATCATGGTAGAGTAAAGGAACTATCTGAAGGCGCCAGGGAAGCTGGCTTGAAGTTTTAAGAGAAGGAGGGATAATATTGCAACAAATTGATGCAAGTGTTCTAGACATTAAAGAAAGAGTAGTTTCTATAAATAGAGTTACCAAGGTTGTAAAGGGCGGTAGAAATTTTAGATTCAGCTGTCTAGTTGTTGTAGGTGATGAAAATGGTCATGTGGGAGTTGGAACAGGAAAGGCTACAGAGATTCCTGAAGCTATACGTAAGGGCATAGAAGATGCAAAGAAAAAATTAATTAAAGTGCCTATGGTAAATACCACCATTCCCCATGATATAATCGGAGAATTTGGAGCGGGTAGAGTACTATTAAAACCAGCAAAAGAAGGTACAGGAGTTATCGCAGGTGGCCCAGTTCGTGCGGTACTAGAGTTAGCCGGAGTTCGAGATATTCGTACCAAGTCATTAGGCTCTAACAACCCTAGAAATGTGGTAAAGGCAACAATGATGGGTTTATCTAATCTTACTACTGCAGAAGAAGTAGCAAAACTAAGAGGTAAATCCGTAGAAGAGATAATAGGTTAGGGGGGAGAATACCTTGGCTAAACTAAATATTACACTATTAAGAAGTAAAATCGGGAAAAAGAAAGATCAGATAGCTACTGTGGAGGCCCTAGGACTAAAAAAGATTGGCCAAACAGTAGTAAAAGATGACACACCTGAAATAAGAGGGATGATTAATAAAGTATCACATATGGTAAAAGTAGAGGAAGCATAGGGGAGGTGTAAGTAGTGAGATTACATGAATTAAGACCTGCAGAAGGTTCTACAAAGAAAAGAAAAAGAAAAGGCCGTGGAACTGCTACCGGATTAGGAAAGACAGCAGGTAGAGGTCAAGGGGGACAAAAATCCCGTTCCGGAGGTGGAGTGAGAATAGGTTTTGAAGGTGGTCAAATGCCACTTACTAGAAGATTGCCTAAGCGAGGCTTTACTAATAGAAATAAAAAAGAATACGCTATAATAGGCCTAGAAGATCTTAATATATTTGAAGAGGGCACAGAAGTAACACCAGAACTTCTAATAGAAAATGGAATAATCAAAAAAACCCTTGATGGAGTAAAATTATTAGCAAATGGCGAATTAGAAAAGAAGCTTACTATAAGAGTTCATAAGGCAAGTAAAACTGCAGCGGAAAAGGTAGAGGCGGCCGGAGGAAAGGTTGAGGTGATATAAGGTGCTAAAAACCCTTAGAGATGCATGGAAAATTCCTGATCTAAGAAGTAAAATGCTCTTTACGCTGGCCATGCTATTTATATATAGATTGGGTAGTTTTATACCAGTCCCCTTTATAAACCGAGAGGTTATAGGGGAATTGGTGGCTCAAGGTGGAGTATTAGGATTATTTAATGTTATTTCAGGAGATAACTTTAGAAACTTTACCATTTTTGCCATGAGCATCCAACCTTATATTACAGCCTCAATAATCTTAAATCTACTAACCTTAGTAATACCAGCCTTAGAGCGACTAGCTAAGGAAGGAGAAGAAGGAAGTAGAAAAATTGCCCAATATACCCGCTATGCAACAATTATTTTAGCGCTAATCCAAGCGGTGGGAATAAGTTTGTCACTAAAGAATATATTAATTCATAAAACAGCCTTAAATGTAGCATTAGTAGTTATTACAATAACAGCAGGTACTGCTTTCCTTATGTGGCTAGGAGAGCAAATTACAGAGCGAGGTATAGGAAATGGTATTTCACTAATTATCTTTGTAAGTATTATCTCCAGCTTACCTGATGGAATTGCTAAGATGGCTGAATATGTAAGAGTAGGAACACTAAATATATTTACTTTAATACTATTTATTATTTTTGCAGCTATAGTGGTTACTGCTGTTGTGGCAGTTCAAGAAGGACAGAGAAGAATCCCAGTCCAATATGCAAAAAGAGTAGTTGGTAGAAAGATGTATGGGGGACAAAGCACCCATATACCACTAAAAATAAATCAAGCAGGGGTAATACCGGTAATATTTGCCAGCTCTATTACATTATTTCCATCAACATTAGCAAGTTTCTTCCCCAGCTCAAAAATAGCAAACTGGATTGCAAAGTTTTTTGAATGGGGTAATCCTGTAAGCACTGTATTATATATATTATTGATATTAGGATTTACCTACTTTTATACAGCCATTACCTTTAATCCAGTAGATGTGGCAAACAACATGAAGAAAAATGGTGGATTTATACCTGGAATTAGACCAGGAAGACCCACTGTTGAATATTTAAACAGAACATTAAATAGACTTACCCTTACAGGAGCTATATTTTTAGCATTGATAGCCACTATGCCATTGGTGTTAGGTGTTATTATGGGAATAGACCTACGTTTTGGTGGTACAGGATTGCTTATTGTAGTGGGTGTTGCTTTAGAGACAGTTAAACAAATGGAAACCCATATGCTGATGAGGCATTATCAAGGATTTCTAAAATAGAACCAAAATAAAGATGGAGGGAAGAATATGAGAATTATATTATTAGGACCTCCTGGTGCGGGCAAAGGAACTCAAGCATCAAACATTGCCAATGAGTTCCATATTACACATATTTCTACAGGGGAAATATTTAGAAAAATTCAAAAAGAAGGTACTTCCTTAGGCTTAAAGGCTAAAGAATATATAGATAAGGGTTTACTAGTACCGGATGATTTAACGGTAGAAATAATAGATGATAGACTAGATAGAAAAGATTGTATAGAGGGATTTATATTAGATGGTTTTCCCCGTACAATTATCCAAGCAAAGGCATTAGATGATAAGCTTAAAGCTAAGAAGATATCCCTAGATTTGGTAATAAATATACAGCTTAAAAACCAATTAATAATAAATAGGATAACAGGGAGACGAATTTGCGAAAACTGCGGGGAAAATTATCATACTAATTTCTACCCACCAAAGATAGAAGGTAAATGTGACCTCTGTGGTGGACAATTATTTCAGCGGAAAGATGACCAAGAGGAAACTATTAAAAAAAGACTGGAAGTATATACAAACCAAACTCAGCCCTTGATTGATTATTATAAAGACAAGGGAATACTCCATACAATAAATGGTGAACAGAGTATTGAGGGTGTGTTCAAAGATATAAAAATAATACTTCAAGGAGTATTGTAATGATTATACTAAAGTCTCCAAATGAAATTGAAATCATGAAAAAAGCAGGTAGAGTAGTTGCAGAAGTACATGAGATATTAAAAGAAACCGTAATGCCGGGTATTACAACAAAGGAATTGGATAGAATAGCAGAAGAGCATATAAGAAAATCCAATGCCTTACCAGCATTTAAAGGATACAATGGTTTTCCAGCGTCTATTTGCACATCCATAAATGAAGAGGTTGTTCATGGCATTCCAGGATCTCGTATTCTAGTTGAAGGGGACATTATTAGCATTGATATTGGTGCTATTGTAGATGGATACTATGGAGATGCAGCAAAAACCTATCCAGTGGGAAAGGTATCCCTAGAGAATAAAAGGCTTATAGAAGTAACTAGAGAAAGCTTTTTTGAGGGAATAAAGTTTGCACAGGAAGGCTATCGCTTATCAGATATATCCAATGCAATACAAAAATATGTAGAAAAAAATGGGTTTTCAGTAGTGAGAGATTATGTTGGCCATGGGATAGGTCAAAATATGCATGAAGATCCACCTATACCAAATTATGGTAAGGCAGGTACAGGACCTAGACTAAAGGCGGGCATGGTATTAGCTATAGAACCAATGGTAAATATGGGAACTTACCATGTAAGAACTTTAAATGATAATTGGACAGTAGTTACTATTGATAAAAAACCATCTGCACATTATGAAAATACAATTGCTATCACCCAGGAAGGACCTGAAATATTAACCAAAATTTGATTTCAGCAATGAGGTGATTAAAATGGAGTACAATGATTTGTTATTGGGCCAAGTGGTTTGGTCTAAGGCAGGACGGGATAAGGGAAGGTTTATGGTAGTCGTAGAGAATATAGACAGTCAATATGTAAAAATTTCTGATGGGAAAGTCCATAAAATAGAAACACCAAAAAAGAAAAAAGTAAAGCATTTAGCCAAGACAAATCATATAATCTATTCTCTTCAGGAAAAACTTAAAACAGGTCAGAATATAAACAATGCTGAAATCAGGAAAAACTTAAATAAATTAGGGTATAATACTCAAATAGGAAAACGGGAGGTTTGATGGCTTAATGAGCAAAGAAGGCGTGTTAGAGGTGGAAGGCGTAGTTGTAGAGGCCATGCCTAACACTATGTTTAAAGTGGAGCTTGAAAATGGACATCAAGTATTAGCTCATATATCAGGAAAGCTACGGATGAACTATATTCGAATTTTACCTGGAGATAAAGTGACATTAGAATTATCGCCCTACGACCTGACTAAGGGAAGAATAACTTGGCGGGGCAAGGGTAAGTCCAAGTGATATAAGGAGGGATAAGCCATGAAAGTAAGACCATCAGTTAAACCAATTTGTGAAAAGTGTAAAATCATCAAGAGAAAAGGTCGAGTAATGGTAATTTGTGAAAATCCTAAACATAAACAAAAACAAGGATAATTATTGAAAGAAGTATATATTATTGATATAATAATAAAGTTATATTATTTATGAATAAGGCGCGGCTGTAATGGGAAACCATTAGCTTTATTCTATATATAAAATAGGAAAGTACTAAGTCATAGGAGGTGTAACCATAAATGGCTAGAATTGCAGGTATTGACTTACCTAGGGATAAGAGGGTAGAAATAGGCCTTACTTATATCTATGGTATAGGAAGAAGCACTTCTAAAAAATTATTAGCAGATGCAGGTATAAACCCTGATACAAGGGTAAAAGACTTAACAGAATCAGAAATTAGCAAATTAAGAGAATTGATTGATAAAGATGTTATGGTAGAAGGGGACCTTAGAAGAGATGTCTCACTAAATATAAAGCGACTAATGGAAATCGGAAGCTACAGAGGAGTTCGTCATAGAAGAGGCCTTCCTGTGAGAGGACAAAATACAAAAAATAATGCCAGAACACGAAAAGGTGTAAAAAGAACAATAGGTAAAGGCAAGAAATAGGTAATAAAGGAGGGAAATTCATGGTAGCTAAGGCTGTAAGAAGATCTAGAAAAAGAAGAGAAAAAAAGAATATAGAGCGAGGAGCAGCCCATATCCAATCAACCTTTAATAACACCATAGTCACAATAACAGATGTTGCGGGCAATGCATTATCTTGGGCAAGTGCTGGTGGATTAGGATTTAGAGGCTCAAGGAAAAACACACCCTATGCTGCACAAATGGCTGCAGAAACTGCCGCTAATGCTGCAAAGGAGTATGGACTTAAGTTTATAGATGTATTTGTAAAAGGTCCTGGTTCTGGACGGGAAGCAGCGATAAGATCTTTACAAGCTGCTGGTTTAGAAATCAGTTCAATAAAAGATGTCACACCCGTACCACACAATGGATGTAGACCACCAAAAAGAAGAAGAGTTTAGTAGATTAGGAGGTGTAGAAATAAATGGCTAGATATACAGATCCATCCTGTAGATTATGTCGTAGAGAAGGCATGAAACTATATCTTAAGGGTGAAAGATGTTATACAGATAAATGTGCAATAGCTAAAAGACAATATGCCCCTGGCCAACATGGTCAAAGAAGAAAAAAACCATCAGAATATGGACTACAGCTTAGAGAAAAACAAAAAGCTAAGAGAATCTATGGTGTACTAGAAAAACAATTTAAAAACTACTTTGAATTGGCCGAAAGAAAAAAAGGAATAACAGGGGAAAACTTACTACAAATTTTAGAGTCTAGATTAGATAATACCGTATATAGAATGGGATTGGCTACTTCTAGAAAAGAAGGAAGACAACTAGTATTACATGGACACTTTACTGTAAATGGGAAAAAGGTAGATATTCCTTCCTATTTAGTAAGTGAAGGAGAAGTTATTGCAGTTAAAGAGGGAAGCAAAAAATCTGAGAAATTTAAAGAAATATTAGAAGCAACTGCTGGCAGAATTGCTCCGGAATGGTTAGAAGTAGACATTGAGAATATGACTGGTAAGGTAGTTGCACTACCAACAAAAGAAGATATCGATATTCCAATAGAAGATCATCTAATAGTCGAATTATATTCCAAATAATAACTAATTAGAATCAGTTGCCCTCAAGAAATAAACATTAATAAAGTTGTTAGGAGGGTTGTCTTTAATGATAGAAATAGAAAAACCTAAGATTGAATTTATAGAACAAAATGAAGAAGGAACCTATGGTAAGTTTATATTAGAGCCTCTAGAGAGGGGATATGGTATTACCCTAGGTAATTCTCTAAGAAGAATTTTATTATCTTCCCTTCCAGGGGTGGCAGTTACAACAGTGAAGATAGAAAATGTATTACATGAATTCTCCACAATCCCTGGAGTAAAAGAAGATGTTACAGAGATTATTCTTAACCTGAAAAAACTATCAGCTAAAATCCACAATGATGATAAAAAAGTAATAAGAATTGAGGCAGAAGGGGAAGGGGTAATAACTGCAGGAGACATTATAGCAGATGGAGATGTGGAAATATTAAACCCAGACCTATATATTGCCACCTTAAGCGATGATGGGAAACTAAATATGGAAATTACAATAGCTTCAGGCAGAGGCTATGTGAGCGCAGAAAAGAATAAAGAACCGGGCCAACCTATAGGGATTATTCCGGTAGATTCCATATTCACTCCCGTTACCAAGGTAAATTTTACAGTGGAAGATACTAGGGTAGGTCAGGTTACAGACTATGACAAGCTCACATTAGAAATCTGGACCAATGGAAGCATAAAACCAGATGAGGCTGCCTCCTTAGGAGCTAAGATATTAAATGAACATTTAAACCTATTTATTGATTTAACAGAACATGTTACAGATGTTGAGATAATGGTGGAAAAAGAAGAAGACCAAAAAGAAAAGATGTTAGAAATAACCATTGAAGAATTAGACCTTTCAGTAAGATCCTACAATTGTCTGAAACGTGCTTCCATCAATACAGTAGAAGAACTAATACAAAAGACAGAAGAAGATATGATGAAGGTAAGAAACTTAGGTAAAAAATCCCTAGAGGAAGTGCAGACCAAGCTAGCTAGCTTAGGACTAAGCCTGCGGGAAAGCGATGAATAAATAGATTGAAGTAAAGGAGGGGTAAAGATGGCTGGACATAGAAAACTAGGTCGTCCTACTGACCAAAGAAAAGCTATTATAAGAAACTTAGTTACTGCCCTTTTAGAAAATGGTAAGATAGAGACCACCATAGCCAGAGCTAAAGAAACTAGGAGCATGGCAGAAAAAATGATTACCCTTGGGAAAAAGGGAGATTTACATTCCAGACGACAAGCCCTAGCATACATTTATAGTGAAGATGTAGTAAAAGAATTATTCGACGAAATTGCCCCAAAATATGCTGACCGAGAAGGGGGCTACACCAGAATTATTAAAATGGGTCCCCGTCGAGGAGATGCTGCAGAAATGGCAATTTTAGAACTAGTTTAAATAAGGAAATTTATTTTCTTTAAATAATACATCAGTGGGGATTATTGGGATTAAGTGTTGCAATATCATTGCAAGGTTGCTTAGTCCCTAATTTTGTAGTAGCAATAATATAAAAGACAAAAAGAAGGACCTTACGGATTGAGGGAATACAAATGGATAAGATGATTAAAATAGAAAACCTTACACATGAATATAAAGGGAATGAAGGGGATATCACCAGGGCCCTAAATAGGGTAAGCCTAGATATATCCAGGGGTGAATTTGTGGTTATTATAGGTCACAATGGTTCTGGAAAGTCCACCCTTGCAAAACACTTAAATGCTATACTACTTCCCACAGAAGGATTAGTAGAGGTAAATGGGCTGGATACTGCCAATCCAGAAAACCTATGGCAAATAAGACAGAGTGCAGGAATGGTATTTCAAAACCCTGACAACCAGATTGTGGCAACTATAGTAGAAGAAGATGTAGCTTTTGGGCCGGAAAACTTAGGGATACCCAGTCAGGAAATAAGAGAAAGAGTTAAAGAGGCGCTAAGAATTGTAGGCATGGAGGAATATGCCAACCATGCTCCCCATTTATTATCAGGAGGACAAAAGCAGAGAATAGCTATAGCTGGGATTATAGCCATGAGACCCCAATGTATAATCTTAGATGAACCTACAGCAATGCTGGACCCATCAGGACGAAGAGAAGTTATGGAGACAATAACTAGACTAAATAAAGATGAGGGAATAACTATAGTCCATATTACTCATTTCATGGATGAAGCAGTTAATGCCGATCGAATTATCGTTATGGAAGATGGGGAAATAGTATTAGAAGGACAACCTAGAGAAATATTTTCCAAGGTAGATAAATTAAAAGAAATCGGCTTAGATGTACCCCATGTAACAGAAATTGCCTTTCAGCTAAAGGAAAATGGAGTGTCAATAGAAAGCAATATATTAACAGTAGATGAGATGGTGAGAGAATTATGTCCTTAGAGATAAAAGATTTATCCCATATATATATGGAAGGAACACCTTTTGAATTTCAGGCACTAAAGGAAATATCTGCCGAAATAAAAGAAGGAGAGTTTATAGGGCTGATAGGCCATACAGGGTCAGGAAAATCAACCTTTATACAACATTTAAATGGATTATTAAAACCCACCTCTGGAAGCATTATCCTAGATGGACTTAATATAACAAAAAAAGAAATAAAGTTAAAAAAACTCCGAGAAAAAGTAGGGCTGGTATTCCAATACCCTGAATACCAACTATTCGAAGAAACCATATATAAAGATATAGCCTTTGGGCCAAAAAACCTAGAACTAAGTGATAGTATAATAGCGAAGAGGGTAAAGGACTCTATGACACAGGTAGGGCTGGATTATGAGAAAATGAAGGATTTATCCCCCTTTGAACTAAGTGGAGGCCAGAGAAGACGGGTAGCCATTGCCGGGGTATTGGCAATGAAACCAGATATACTTATATTAGATGAACCTACTGCAGGATTAGACCCAAGGGGTAGAGATGAAATATTAAGCCAAATAAACAAAGTTCATTTACAAACAAAAAATATTATAATCTTAGTATCCCACAGTATGGAAGATATCAGCAGATTTGCCGACAGAATAATAGTTATGGACAAGGGAACTATAGCCCTTTCAGGCAAACCTAGAGAGGTATTTAAAGAGATAGATTTTCTAGAAAGTATAGGACTGGCAGCACCTCAGGTAACATACCTAATGAAAGGCCTTAAAGAAAAAGATCCAGAGGTCCGAGACGACATATATACCATAGAAGAAGCAAAAGAAGAAATATTAAAAATGCTAAGGAGAAGAAAAGATGCTTAAGGATATAACAATCGGTCAATACTTTCCAAAGGATTCTGTAGTACACCGATTAGACCCTAGAACCAAGATTACAATTACATTCATCTATATTATATCCCTTTTTCTTGTAAAAGAATTTAGTGGCTATATCTATGTAGTTAGTTTTGTGCTATTATCTATATTTTTATCTAAAATAAATATCTCCTTTGTATTAAGAGGATTAAAACCCCTGGCAATAATAATTGGAATAACTATTATTATAAATATGATATTAACACCAGGGGAGGTAATATATAAACTAGGACCATTAAAGGTAACAATAGAGGGATTAAGATTAGCAGGTTTTATGGCATTAAGATTAATATTTCTAGTAGTAGGAACTTCCCTATTAACCCTGACCACCTCTCCCATAGCCCTAACAGATGGAATAGAATATTTAGTAAAATATATACCCTTTGGTAAAAAGTATGCCCATGAATTAGCAATGATGATGACCATTGCCCTACGATTTATACCCACCCTTATGGAAGAAACCGATAGGATTATGAAGGCACAAATGGCTAGAGGAGCAGATTTTGAAAGTGGGAATATATTTAAAAGGGCAAAAGGCCTAGTACCCCTGCTAGTTCCACTATTTATAAGTGCCTTTAGAAGGGCAGATGAATTGGCAATAGCTATGGAAGCAAGATGCTATAGAGGAGGAGAAAATAGAACTAGAATGAAGGAATTAAAAATACATGCTAGGGATATTTTTGCCTATGGGGTAATGGGAATACTACTTATATTGATAATAATAAATCCATATCTTATGGAGCTGATCAGAAGTGCGTAATATCCAGATAATACTTGGTTATGATGGCAGCAGATATCATGGCTGGCAAAGACAAAAAAACTTAATTACCGTTCAAGAAGAAGTAGAAAAGGCAATAATTAAGCTAACAAAGGAAAACAATAAAGTAAATGGCTGTAGCCGTACTGATAGTGGAGTTCATGCTAAAGGACAAAGTGCAAATTTTTTTACAGAAAAATTAATACCTATTGAAAAAATACCCTTAGCATTAAACACATATTTGCCAAAGGATATAAGGGTATATAAGGCAGTAGAAAGGCCTATAGAATTTCATAGCCGTTATCATGCTAAGGGAAAAAGATATACCTATCAAATTCTGAATAATCCTTATGGATGTGCTTTAGAATATAAGAGAGCCTGGCATATACCCCAAAGGTTGAATGTGGAAGAGATGGTGAAAGCAAATGAATACATCATTGGCACCCATGATTTTTCAGCCTTTAGAGTAACAGGGAGTGGAGTAAAATCTTCCATAAGAACTATTTATAAATCCAAGCTAATAAAAGATGGAGATAAAATCATACTAGATATAGAGGGGAACGGTTTTTTATATAAAATGGTTCGTTCAATAATAGGCACTTTAGTAGAGGTAGGGAAAGGAAGGTTCAATCCTGAGGATATCCCCAAAATAATGGAATCCCGCAATAGAAAAAATGGGGGGAAAACAGCTCCGCCAGAAGGTTTATATTTAGAAGAAATATATTACTAAGAATGATTATAAAACATTGACACACCAGGTTGGTTATATTAAAATAAAGCATGGTACAGTATTTGAATCACTAGCCCCGGTACAAATACGATCATATATAAATAAAAAAGCAAATGTAATTGGTTAATAAGGAGGGAAACAGGATGAAAACATACATGGCAAAAGCCAATGAGATAGAAAGAAAATGGTTTATTATAGATGCAGAAGGAAAGGTATTAGGAAGACTAGCAAGTGAAGTTGCATCCATTTTAAGAGGTAAGAATAAGCCAATTTATACACCCCATGTAGATACTGGAGACCATGTAATTATACTAAATGCAGATAAGGTAGTATTGACAGGAAATAAATTAGAACAAAAAATGTATATAACCCACTCACAATATCCAGGAGGACTTAAGAAAGTACCTTATAGCAAACTTATGGCAGAAAAACCAGAAAAGGTAGTCTATGAAGCTATAAGAGGAATGCTACCCCATACCAAATTGGGACGAAAGATGATAAAGAAACTAAGAGTATATAGAGGAACAGAACATCCACATGAAGCACAACAACCAGAAGTATTAGAGATAAACGAATAATCTAAAAAGGTTGAAAGGAGGATAAAAAATTGGCTAAATTACAATATTTTGGAACCGGAAGAAGAAAGAAATCAATTGCTAGAGTAAGACTAATGCCGGGAGATGGAAAATTTATAGTTAATGGTAGAGAATTAGATGAGTATTTTGGATTAGAAACCCTAAAGATGATAGCAAAACAACCATTAGCTTTAACAAATACAGAAGGTAGATTTGATATTATAGTAAAAGTAGAAGGTGGAGGCTTTACCGGTCAAGCAGGAGCAATCCGCCACGGTATAGCAAGAGCACTAGTAAATGCAGACCAAGAACTAAAGGGCGAACTTAAAAAAGCAGGTTATTTAACAAGGGACCCAAGAATGAAAGAAAGAAAAAAATACGGTCTAAAAGGAGCCCGAAGATCCCCACAATTTTCAAAACGATAGGATTATCTGCATACAAAGTCCCATACAAAAGCCCGAATGCTTGCATTCAAGGGCTTTTTTGTGTGGGATTTTGTATATAGGAATCTATAAATGACCGAAGCCCGGTAGGGCTGAGGTTCTTCATAGATTCGCAGATAATCCGTCTACAGAGAGCTAAAAATCAGCTGTCGAATGCTTGCATTCGGGAAGCTGATTTTNNATAAATGACCGAAGCCCGTTAGAACCGAGGTGTTTATAGATTAGCAGATAATCCGTGAGCTTAAGCTTGTATTTATAAGCAGACTTTATTTACAATAAAGTTTGTTCAAAGTTACAAAGTTTGCATATCGCAATCGCCAATCCTTGGGGGGCTTTTATTTTTGCTGATGTATTTATAAAAATGATATAATAATATTATAAAGTCATAGATGTAGAAATAAATTTAACTGTATATAAGTTTCTGGTTATAGTGATTTAGTTTGAGGGAGAAAGTCTGTATGTCCAACAATGACAATTATAAAGATAATTTTATCAATGATGAAGATAAAGAAAATTCTATAGGTTTTGGACTAATATTTGGTACCGCATTTGGTATAATACTAGGAATGATATTTGATAAATTACCTCTTGGAATAATTATTGGGCCTAGTTTAGGGCTTATTCTAGGTATAATAGTAGATTCTAATAAAAAATAGGTTATATAAATAATTGAGGAAATTCATCTTTCCCTAAGACCCATTTTTTATCTTTTTATGTAATAGTTAATTTATGGTTACCAACACTTAAAATTATGGAGAATAAATAAAAATAATCAAGAGAGGTGTATTATGTCTGCACATAAGATTTTTAAAATGAGTTTTTCAAGAGTTTATCCACTTTATATTTCCAAAGCAAAGAAAAAGGGTCGTACTAAATCAGAAGTTGATGAGATTATTCGTTGGTTGACAGGATATAGCCAGGAAAAGTTAGAAACCCAGTTAAAAAAACAGGTAGACTTTGAGACTTTCTTTAGAGAAGCTCCCAAATTAAATCCTTTACGGGGTTTGATTAAAGGTGTAGTCTGTGGTGTTCGAGTAGAGGATGTTGAAGACCCAATGATGCAGAACATTAGATATTTAGACAAATTAATAGATGAGTTAGCAAAAGGAAAAACGATGGAGAAGATTTTGCGAAGATAATAATAGAAAATGAAGTAAAACAAGGGCAATATTTTGTGTAAAGTTTGTTAAGATAAAATATATTTTCAGAAGTTAAATTAAATAAAACTTTATTATGGTACATTATTTATATTTCATGTCCTAGTTGTGGATAAGCATATAAGACTATTTTGATTAAGTAGGAGTGAATTATATGGAACAACCTAAATTCATTATAAATACGGCTATGTCAAAGGAAGATTATAGGAAGTTTTTATATATTGCAACATTTAGAAGAAATAAGATTACTATTCCCCTATTGGCCTTAATCTCTTTAATCGGAAGTATAATAGTTAGTTTGGAAAGTGGTACTTTAAATATGACAAAGCTCATTATTAGTTGGATTTTATTGTTTGCACTGGCAATTATCACTGTATTGTTCAAAGTCGAAAAGAAAAATACCCGACGTATAAAGACAGATAAGACAGGTACATTTGATAGTATTAATACTTTAAAGTTTTATGAAGACAGAATTGTTATGGAGAATCAGGAACTTAAGTCAAAAGGTGAATTAAAATACAACCAGTTTTTTACCCTAATGGAAAGCAAAGATTACTTTATTTTTTATTTTACAGCAAATCAAGCATCATTGGTGAGGAAAAAGGATATAGAAAATCTTCAGCCTTATAAGGAGTTTATTGTTGAAAAATTTAAAGGTAGATATAAAAATATATAGCCTCAAATCTGGAGAATTAAGAGATATTATTTACTTCAAGTAACTTGGTATCTTTAAATTATGTGACACAAACTAAATTTGTTTTTCCCAGGGAAAAGAGGAAATCTTCCTAAAAAAAAATTCTTCGAAAAACTCCTCAGGATATACACTTATACTTATGACACATCCTATATAATCCGACTATATATAAAATTAACTCCAATATGTAGGTGGTATTTATAACAACACAAAAACAACCAAATCCTTATTATGACAGGGCTAGCAATGCTAGCCCTGCTGTTATGTTTATTTAATTTTACTAATTATCCATGCCTTTTTTTACCCAGCCAGCTACCTGAATAGTTCGTTTGACTTGATGCTTAACTGCATCCTTTACATCTTCAACCATTTCACCATTTTGGTCAACAGTTACTGATGTTCCATATGGATTGCCCCCTGCACCGAAAAGAACTGGGTCGGTATAGCCTGGAGGTACTACAATTGCTCCCCAGTGATACATTACAGTATACAATGATAAAATGGATGCCTCTTGACCACCATGGGGATTTTGTGCAGAAGACATAGCACTTACCACTTTATTTATTGTTTTTCCTTTGGCCCAAAGACCACCTGCTAAATCAAGGAACTGTTTCATCTGGGATGCCATAACACCAAATCTAGTTGGAGCACTAAAGATAATAGCATCTGCCCATTCCAGATCAGCCATTGTAGCTTCAGCTACATCCTTTGTGGCTTCCACATGTGCCTTCCAGGCTGGGTTATTTTCAATTACAGATTGGGGTGCAAGTTCCTGTACCTTTAAAACCCTAACCTCAGCTCCAGCTTCTTTTGCCCCTTCTTCTGCCCATCTAGCCAGTTGATAGTTTGTGCCACCCATGCTGTAATAAATGATTGCTAATTTTATATTATTCATTATATCTCTCCTCTTTACATCAAGCATTATTTTGCAATACTTGTAATTAAGTTTACTTGTATTATACCCCCATGATGTAGACTTACACATTAAATAGATATTTATTATTTATTATTTAAGTAGGTGGTTCTTTATATTTTTAATATTAAATCATCTAGGCTTCTTTTTGGAACATAGTGGATTCCATTTTCATCTCTCCAATACCTTACATCTCCATTAGCAGGCATATCTACAAGGACAACTTTTTCCTTTGGTTTGCCAAGGGCAATAACTAGAAGAATCTCATATCTATCTGGTATATTTAGTTTTTCTTTGAGTTTATCTTTATTAAAGTTGCCAAACATACAGCCACCATAGCCCTTTTCTACTGCTCCCAGAAGAATGCTTTGGCAAGCTATTCCATGATTCCAGTAAATATTTGTACTAATAGATTTATCCACTACCATAATTATGTATGCAGATGGTTTTTCCCCTTCTTCTGGACCATCCCAATCTTTAAGATAGGCTGCCCATTTTATTTCCTCAAATATGGCTTGATTTTTTTCTTCAGAATTTGAAAGTATGTATTTAAGTTGTTGAAGGTTACTTCCTGTAGACGAAAATCTAGCTAGTTCAATCAGATCTAATAGCTCATTTTCTTCAATTTGGACATCTTGAAAAAATCTTCTATATGTTCTATTTTTTATTATCAAGTCTTTTAACATAGTATTATTCACCCAACCTTTCCAAGTTTAATTTGGTCATTATTTAAAAATACCCTTTATATTTTATACTTAACAGAAGAAAAACACTTATAAGATCTCAGCTAAGGATTATCAACTAATAGAAAAGTTACAAGTACAAAAACAATATAGGAAGAGTATCGTTATAATGATAAGCTGTAGATAAGAAATATATTTAAGATAAAATCCATAATTTTATTGAAGTGTAGACTAAACGAATATTAAAAATAAAGCAATATATTCGGGTAGAATAGCTGATATAGAGATATGAAACACAACAAACAAAGTCAGTGGAAGCACCTATGGGAGGTGGATCACCAAGCCTATTTTTCCTTAGGCATAAAGGGTATCATCAGCTTTGCCAATTTGGGTATAGTCATGGTTTGGAGATAAACCTTTCCAGGCCCTGTTACTACTGTATCAAAGAGGCCCTCTCCACCAAATAAAACATTTTTTATACCCTTAACTCTTTGGACATCTATTTGACAGGTTTCATCCATTATTGCCACCACACCAGTATCACATACCAGTCTTTCACCGGGATCTAAATTATATTCTTTGCAATAGCCATCCACTTCAAGAAAGACAATACCTGGGCCGGTAACCCGTTGCATGATAAATCCTTCTCCCCCTACTAGACCAGCACCTAGTTTTTTCTGAAAATGTACAGATAATTGGACATCGGATGTAGCACATAAAAAAGCTGATTTCTGACAAATAATACTTTCTCCACTTCTTAACTCCTTGGCTATAATACTGCCGGGAAAGGATGAAGAAAAGGCAATTTCCGCTGGACCCTCAGCTGTGTAACGGCTCATAAAGAGACTTTCCCCCATAAACAAGCGACCTAGACCTTTCCCTATGCCGCCAGTATTGATTTCTGTTATTATAGGTCCTTTAGCCCATGTACGTCCACCTGCTTCACTAAGTATAGTTTCTCCAGGTTCAAGCTGTATGATAACAGCAGGAAGGGTTCCACCCTCAATAGAATAATTCATATCTTTACCTCCCAAAATTATAATAATTTATAATGCAATTCAAGTTGGTAATATTAGGTTTTTATGTTTTTATTATATATTATGCCTTATCAATCTACAATAACTTCAATGCAAGAATTTTTTAATGACGATACCAGTTTTTTATGAGGTAATAGTTATGAAAATAGATTTGGCTAAAGCAAATGGGTAGAAAAGTATATAAATTATAAAAAATCCTAGATTAGAGCACTCAAATTCCTAAGTACTCCATATACTAGGGTTATTATTAATATAATGATGATTAACTTTTTTGCCTGTTTATTATGATGTTTTGATTTTAGATAATAATAAACTGCTAGAAGGGGTGGGATTATAAATATTAAAACATTATACTTTATGGCTTCTTTAAAGTTAAAATGTAAAAGATAGTGAACAGCTCTAGACATTCCACAACCTGGGCAATAATATCCTGTAAGTCTATTAAATATACAGGGTAATATGGGACCTTTTAATGGATCAGAAAAATATATAAATATACCTAGAACTAATATTATTGGTACTAGAATTTTTATTTCCTTCTTATTAATCATTTACACCAAGTTATTAATATCAGATTGGATTATGGCATAGGTAATAATATCTATTTGAAGAAAACTAAGGACTAGATATAGTACGGAATTATCTGTTGGGTATACTCCAGCCCTATCCTGTGCTTTATATACCATTTTACCCATTTTGTAACTCCAAAAATATTTATAAATCCCACAGGTTATTATTACAAGTAGAAAGCTTGAAAGACCAGAACCAAAATCCTCTCCACTTAAATAATTTACCTCATCTGTTATCTTTACAAACCAGTAAATTCCATAAAGGCCACAGGTAAGTATTGTAAAAACAATTGCTAACCCTACATTTCTTTTTTCAATCATATTAAGAATCCCCTTTATTATATTATAGTAGAGCCTATCGTTAATGGTTGGATATAGTAAAGATTATATAAGTTTTTATTGCAATCTTCAAGAATTTTAAAACATCATAAACACGGAGAAGGTTACAATCATTGAGAATAAGGGAACATAGACTATAGAATATATGCTATAATGTATAATGTTGCACTTAAGATTAGTTTAGACCAAAAATTTTAATTGTCATCCTATCTAGATAATCTATACCATATGTTTAATACCTTTATCTATTAGGATATTTCATACCCATCATTATACTGGCTTATTTAGCCAAGTGCCTAAACTTAATAGTCATTTTAACCTCCTAGTAAAACCGCCATTAGTGGAGGAATAGTTTATCCAAGATAACAGTATTAAGTCTTTAAAAGGGCCTAAGGAAATCTATCATTTTCTTTTTTTTTGTGCGCAAAAACACAGGCCATTTAGCAAAAATGAAATGAAAGGAATGGAAGTATGGACTTTTTAATTACATTACAGAATGTTTCAGTATTATTTTTATTAATAATAGTAGGATTCATAGTAGGAAAGCTAGGTATAATTTCTGAAAATGGACAAAAGGAACTTTCCAACTTTGTTTTAAAGGTAACTTTACCAGCTACTATAATATTAGCTTTACAATTAGAATACACAAGGGAAAGGTTTAATATCTCTTTAAATATCATGCTAATAATGATAATAGTATATGTAGTCACGATAACTATATCAAAATTATTATCAAGATATTATAGGGTAAGTACAGGACAGAGGGATATAATTGAAGTAGCTTCAGTATTACCAAATACTTCTTTTATGGGATATCCTATAGTATTATCTATTTTAGGTGAAGAGGCCCTCTTTTACGCAGTTTTAGGGGCAGGATTGGTCTTTGAATTAATAGCCTGGACCTACGGGAATCTTACCATTAGCAAAAGTAATGGTCCTACCTTAAATAAAAGGATCATAAAAACCATGCTATTAAGTCCTGGTATACTCTCTATTGCCATTGGGTTTACACTATTTATTCTAAGGATAAAAATCCCAGAACCTATAAATAGCACTTTGGGCTTTTTAAGCCAAGCATCTTCTCCATTAGCTATGATAGTAGTAGGTATTTTATTATCTAGATCAGATATAAAAAAATGTATACTTGATGGGAAGTTATTTCTTGTTGCTATAACTCGGCTACTGGTCTTCCCTTTTATAGTGTTTATTACTCTAAATACCCTTGGGGTGGAAGGAATAGTTTTAACTATACCTATAGTCATGTTATCCATGCCACCAGCTGCCTATGTGGCAATGTTTTCGGCTAATGCAAATAATGATACAGATTTAGCATCTCAAATTATATTTATAGCTTCTCTATTTTCCGTTATAACCATTCCATTGATGGTTTCATTAGTAGGGTAGTAAGGTTATAAAGGGTTGTTTGTGAGGATATTGTTATGTTTACATTTAAATAAATATTCAAGGTAAATATATGGATAAGTATGATATAATTTTTCTTAAAGAATTAATGCTTTTATAGGAGTTGTAATATTATGAAAGCTATTAAAAATACTGGCAGAAAAAAATAGGTTTAGATGAAATAGCTAGGACTTATAAATTAGTAGATTATAATAAACTAGTAAATTTTGTGCTTCTTTATATAGAAAAGGGAGATATAGAGCCTATAATTAGCTCAGGAATTAATGGCAAAACCCCTGCCTTATATAATAGATATTGGATAATTTATAAGAATATAGATAATAGCAAGTATGAAAGTGAACTTTTATACAAAACTCATACTAGTCTAAAAGTGGATTATTATTTAAAGAATTTGGATAAGTATGTAGAGGATAGAGAATACATTTTAAAATTAAGTTAGTATCTATCAAATAATGATAAGTGTTTAAATGAACCTATGTCTTACTATTCCCATCATAAACAGACCGTGCTAGTATATAAATAGTACAAGTTAAACATAGACAAATCCTCTTAAAAACCATTAGAATATATTTAGGAGAATGATAAAATGGTAAAGAGACAATTCACCAAGCAATTTAAAGAAGATGCCTTATCCTATGTACACGATCATTCTGATTTAAGTGTTAATGCTTGTGCTAAAAACCTTGGTATTAGCCCTCATACCCTACATGGATGGGTAAGTAAAGCCAAAAAGACAGGAGAAGTTCACAGAGGTTCTGGTAATTATGAATCTGACGAGGCTAAGGAGAATGCTCGTCTTCGTAAAGAACTTAGATATACAAAGGATGCCCTTGAAATCTTAAAAAAAGCAATAAGCATCCTGGGAAACTGACTAAGGAAATCTTCTCTAAAACAGCAGATCTTGAAAATAAATTAAAAAGAGAAGGTATACGCCACCTTAATGTCAGCGGGGTGCTAAGAATTCTAGGCGTCTCTCGAAGTGGCTATCTCAGCTTCAAGAAAAGGGAATTCATTAAAAATATAAAACCAACAAGAAAAGATAAACTAAAGATCTTAATTAAAGATGTTCACCTTAGATCTAAACAGATTTACGGTGCCCCTAAGATCACCATAGAACTTAGAAAACAAGGAATTAAAGTTTCTGAAAAAACCGTAGGTAATTATATGAGGGAAATGGGTATAAAGGCTCACTATATAAGACCTTATACTAAAACCACAGTTGATCCTGATTTTGATAGTAAGTTAAAAAACTTGCTAAAAGAACAATTTAGCCCTGAAAAGCCAAATGCCATCTGGTGTTCAGATATCACCTA
>MTKW01000430.1_pt1 | contig 28333 bp, 30 predicted proteins | sample 1042761 | NCBI WGS metagenome assembly MTKW01 (sample SAMN06205366, study PRJNA360243) | anaerobic digester metagenome | biome: Wastewater treatment plant; feature: Anaerobic digester sludge; material: sludge; isolation source: anaerobic digester fed with sludge from wastewater treatment plant ...
CTGCCGAGGAGATCGGCTATCCGGTGATGATAAAGGCCAGTGCAGGAGGGGGCGGCAAAGGCATGCGCCTGGCCCGGGATCGCCAGGAGCTCCTCAAGGGTTTTCACACCGCCCGCTCTGAAGCAGCAGCAGCTTTTAACAATGATGCTGTGTATCTGGAGAAATTCATTGAATCACCCAGGCACATTGAAGTTCAGCTGCTGGGAGATCACCATGGCAGCATCGTTCACTTCGGTGAACGGGAGTGTTCCTTGCAGCGCCGTCATCAGAAGCTGATCGAAGAGTGTCCTTCGCCTGCCGTTGATGAAGCGCTGCGGGCGGAAATGGGCAGAGCCGCAGTGCTGGGGGCCCAGGCTGTAGGGTACCGCAACGCCGGGACGATGGAGTTTTTGCTAGATGATGCAGGCAAGTTTTATTTTATGGAAATGAACACTCGCATTCAGGTGGAGCACCCGGTGACTGAAATGGTCTACGGCATCGACTTGGTAAAAGAGCAGATTCGCATTGCCTCAGGCAACGCTTTGGGCTGCAGCCAACAGGACCTTGTCCCTAAAGGCCATGCTATCGAATGCCGCATTAATGCAGAGGCGGTGCGCCTGAACTCCAGGCCTTCGCCGGGTGTGATTGAGGAACTGTTCGTTCCCGGCGGCTGTGGAATTCGCTGGGACAGTCATGTCTACCAAGGCTATGCAATACCTCCCTACTATGATTCTATGTTTGCCAAGCTGATCAGCTGGGGAGCTGACCGGGCAGAAGCGATTGAGCGGATGAAGCGCGCCTTGCAGGAGCTCACGGTAGAAGGAATCGAGACTTCAGTCCCTTTCCACAGGGCTATGATGGAAGACGCACGCTTTCGGGCGGGACATTTTTCCACTGATTTTCTGGAGCAGTGGTTGGAAGAAACGGAATTGTCGAATAAGGAATAGTTTGGTATACTAATCGTTAGGAGGTGTAAGAAAAATGTCGGAAACCGAACGTCGCAGCGAATTGGGCGAATTGAAGATTGCCAACGATGTGGTGGGCATTATCGCAGGCCTTGCTACGGTTGAAATTCCCGGTGTCGCCGGAATGAGCGGCGGGATCGCCGGCGGCATCGCAGAAATGCTCGGTGCCCGCAACCTGTCCAAGGGCGTTAAAGTCGATGTAGGCGAACACGAATGTGTTGTTGATTTATTTGTGATCATTGAATATGGATACAGCATCCCTGAAGTTGCGCAGCAGATTCAGGAGAATGTCAAGCGGACAATTGAAGTAATGACGGGACTCGATGTCATGGAGGTTAACTTGCACGTGCAGGGCGTGCAGTTTCCCCAGGAAAAAAAGGGTGAAGAGCAGCAAGCGCCCGCTCCCAGGGGGAAGTAGACATGATCATACTTGACCGTATCTTACTGGGGATCACCGGCCTGGTTCTGGTGGTCCTTGCAGGATTTTTGCTATCAACCATATTGGGCAGCACCGTTGTGATCAACTGGCTGGAATCGCCAAGGCTGCTCTTTGACGGCAGCATTGTTGTTTTGATCTTGGTCATTCTGGCGGTTTATCTTGCTGTGCTCATCTCCAGAACAGAAAAAAGGTTTATTGTGTATCCCAGAGAACTAGGGGAAATCAGGATCAGTACCGACTGTGTGGAAAGCCTCATTGTAGAGGGCGCCGCGCAAATCTCCGGCTTGGAGCAGGTGCGGGCATCCTTTACCGATGTGGTCAATCCCAAAGTAAAGTTAAGAGTGACAGTCTATCCTGACCATAATCTGTCTGAGCTGTCAGAGGAGCTGCAGGAGACTGTGCGTGACTATGTGCAGAAAACTGTGGGTGTGGCAATTCAAGAGGTTGAAGTGTTCGTTGACGGCATAGCAAAGAATGCCGCCGAAACGGATCCTCAGCTGGAGGAGATAGTTTAAAGGGGTGCTGGTATATGAAGGAAAAGCTGCTTGCACTGCTCGGTGCTCACTTCGGAAAGATACTTGGCTCCATTATGGGCCTCATTGTGGGCTGGATCATTATCGCCTTCGGGATACTTAAGGGTCTGTTAGTGGTGGTATGCATTGCAGCAGGGTTTTTTCTCGGTTCATACTTGGATTCGCCACGCAGCGGCGGCGATTTTACCGGTCGATTTTGAGGTGATATTGTTTGAGTAGAAGACTGGCACGTCAGGTTGCTTTTCAGACTCTGTTTCAGATTGATTTAAGCCAAATGGATGTAGAAACCGCCTTGGCGCAGAGACTGGAAGAAGTTGCGTTAAACGCAGAAAACCAGAACTATGTAAGACAGGTGGTGCAGGGTGTCCACCGGCATGTTAGTGCGATAGATGCCCAGATTGCCAGTATCTCCAGGGATTGGGAAGTCCATCGCCTAGGGTTCATTGACCGCAGCATTTTGAGGCTTGCCATCTATGAGATTGTGTTTATGGATGACATACCGGCGGGGGTTGCTGTCAACGAGGCAGTGGAGCTGGCTAAGGAGTTCGGTGACGAAGATTCGCCCCGGTTTATCAACGGTCTGTTAGGCACGGTAGTTCGAGATGGAGAATTTCAATGAAGGTGTTTCTCGGAATTGATACAAGCAGCTATACAACTTCAATGTGCCTCCTGGGGGAGGATGGAAAAATCAAGGCAGATGAGAGGATAATCCTGCATGTGGCTTCTGGTTCGCGAGGTTTGCGGCAATCGGAAGCCTTATTTCAACATGTGCAGAATCTTCCTGAAGTGACGGCCAGGCTTGCCCCTGCCCTGGCCGGCCATGAGCTGGTGTCCATCGGGGTGAGCGTTAAGCCCAGGCCAAGCGAAGATTCCTACATGCCGGTTTTCCTGCCAGGATCATCTCTGGCTGAGGCCCTGGGCCATCTGCTGGGAGTACCGTGCCATCGGCTTACCCACCAGGAAAGCCACATCTGGAGCGGTTTGGCCAGTGCCAACGGCCCTGCAGCCCCTGATTTTTTTGCCATTCATCTGTCAGGGGGAACAACTGAGCTGACGCTGGTCAAACGGGACGAAAAGACAAATCGCCTCCAGTTAAATCTCCTGGGCGGAACGTTGGACCTGCATGCAGGCCAGTTCGTTGATCGGCTTGGCGTCAAGCTGGGCCTGCCGTTTCCCGCGGGACCTTCCCTGGAGAAACTTGCCCATTTGACCGAGGATACTGTACCGGTGCCGACCTTTCACCGTGCCGGCAGGGTCAGCTTTTCCGGACCATTGACTGCATTGGAAAAAATGGTTGGAGAGGTTTCCCCAGAGGTGCTGGCCCGCAGCTGTTTCCAGAGCATTGGCCGCACGTTGGTGAAGTGGATCCGCTGGGCGGAAGAACAGAGTGTCAGCCGGGAACTTCTGGTGGTAGGCGGAGTGGCCGCCAACGGAATCATCCGGGCCTACTTGCGGGAGAAACTGCCTAATTGGAACCTGTTTTTTGCTGCACCTGCCTACAGTGTAGACAATGCCTACGGGGCAGCTTTTTTTAGCGCCCTCACTTCTGGACTTCTATCCGTTAAGACGATCCAAGGGGGGTCATGATGTTTCAACCTCTATCCGTCAGTGAACTTACTCAGCAGATTAAGTCTGCCTTGGCAGGACCCGAGTTTCAAAGCGTGGCTGTTGAGGGTGAGGTCTCCAACTTTGTTCATCATCGCTCGGGGCATATGTATTTCTCCCTCAAAGATTCCAAGAGCAGAATCAAAGCAGTAATGTTTCGGAGCCGCAATCAGCGTTTGCAGTTTGTCCCCGCCAACGGCGACACTCTAATTGCAGTGGGTTCAATCGGCGTCTATGAGCCCAACGGGGAATACCAGCTTTATGTGGATCTGCTCTTCCCGCAGGGCATCGGCGAACTGCATCTGGCCTTCGAAAGGCTGAAAGAGAAACTCGAGGGTGAGGGGCTCTTTGATGCTGCCCGCAAGCGTCCCCTTCCTTTCCTTCCAGGCAGGGTAGGGGTGATTACATCGCCTTCGGGAGCGGCACTCCGTGATATTCTCCATGTCTTGACCAGACGCTTCCCGGGGGTGCAGGTCCTGATTATTCCTGCTTTGGTGCAGGGCGATGAAGCGCCGGCAAGCCTGATCGCCGCTTTGACTATGGCCCAGAAAACAGATGTAGACGTGATCATCATGGGCAGAGGAGGCGGTTCTTTTGAAGAGCTGGCAGCGTTTAATGACGAAGGTTTAGTCCGGGCTGTTGCAGCCTCCGCCATACCCGTTGTCTCTGCCTGCGGACATGAGACAGACTTTACCCTGACAGATTTTGCAGCGGACTTAAGGGCGCCTACGCCTTCGGCCGCGGCCGAACTGGTGGTTCCCCTGCAGCAAGAACTGCTGGAAAACATCTCCTCACTGCAAAAACGAATGGCCGACTCTCTGAGACGGAAAATTCAAACGGATCGCCGGTACTTAGACAAGCTGAGCCAAAGTCCGATTTTACAGAGGCCGGACAGCTATCTGAACCAATTGCGGCAGCGCGTTGACGAACTGTGGACAGGCCTTGGGCGCTTTCAGCGCCACCAGGTTGTGCTCAGGAGGGGGAAACTGCACGCTGCTGCAGGCAAGCTGGAAGCCTTAAGTCCCCTGAAGACGCTGGGGCGCGGTTACGCCATCTGCCAGAATGAGCGGGGAGAGATTCTGCGTGCGGCAGAACAGGCCCAGGAGGGCGATACAGTCCATATTACTTTGCACAAAGGATCTTTGTCCTGCACAGTAGAGGGGAGAGAGACATGACTGAACTGAAATTTGAAGAAGCGTTAGCTCGCCTGGAGGAGATTGTACGCAGTCTGGAACAGGGCGAGNNCGGTTTTGCAATAATAAACTTGATCAGGCAGAGGCCAAGATAGAAATTATGCTGAATGAGGGGCAAATCGAGACATTCGAGGTGAAGGATGCATGAAAGAGTTAGTCCGTGATGTGGAATCAATCTTAGAACAGACATTGCCTCCGGCGCAGACCGTGCCGGAAATACTGCATGAGTCTATGCGCTATTCCACCCTGGGGGGAGGCAAGCGCCTGAGAGCTCTTTTGGCTATGGCCGCCTGCCAGGCGGTGGGCGGTGACATCAAGAAAACCTCTGGCTTGGCCGCCGCGATCGAGATGGTCCACGCCTATTCCCTGATCCATGATGATCTGCCCTGTATGGATGACGACGACTTAAGGCGCGGAAAACCAACCAATCACAAAGTCTACGGTGAAGCAGTGGCGGTATTGACCGGCGACGCACTGCTAACCGAGGCCTTTGCCGAGCTCGCCAGAATGCCTGAGAAATATGGGGTTTCATACGAAACTGCTGTCCGCGTCATTCTGGAGCTGGCGGCTGGCGCTGGCTCCCAGGGCATGGTAGGTGGACAAGTTGTGGACATTTGCAGCCAGGACCAGGACCTTGATGAAGAAACACTCCGCTATATTCATGCCCACAAGACCGGAGCCCTCTTTAGAGCTGCACTGCGGGGCGGTGCCCTGCTCGGCGGAGCCACCGAGGAGCAGTTAAGCCAAATCACACGGTATGCTGAAAACTTTGGACTGGCTTTCCAGATCACAGATGACATTCTTGACGAAACGGGACACACAGAGCAGCTCGGTAAAGCGGTAGGGACCGACCAGGCCCTTGGCAAACAGACCTACCCCCGCCTGTATGGGCTGGAACAGTCCAAGGCGATGGCCCGCCAATGTGTGGAGGAGTGTCATGAAGCTTTGCGGGAATTCTCTGAGCAGGCTGACCTGCTGCGGCAGCTGGCATCCTTTATCATCCAGCGTGACCATTAGGTTACTTGCACCCTTTTTAATGCCTGTGATATAATGAAGCCAACCTAAAGGTGAATGGCGCAGTATTCTAGTCGTCAACCTTATTCTTGAAAACGGGCCTAAAAATCCGTTGCGGGCACATCGATGAAGTCTTTGGTGGTGGCTTTCGACGCCCAGTCGGGGGTTGCTGCTGAGGGTTAAGGTTGGAGGGCGATCTGCAAGGGCATGCAGGCGTTGACCCTCCATCCACGGAGACCCAAGACTGTGGAGGCATGGAGAACGTTCTTCTACGGCTTGGGATTGAACCTGCACGCGATACGCATTTGAAGCTTAATCGTACATCAGTGTTGGGTGCAGTGTAGCCTGTCTTGAGTGGTGTTTGGGGGATAGCGGTTTGCAGCAGAGCGCTCCAGGCCAGGGTGCTTTTGCTGGCCCCTTTGTTTGGCAAAGGGGCACACCCTTGAAACCTTCACTGCAAAAGAGACTAGAGAATCGGGATTGATGTTGAGGAAAACTCCTAGACTGTTTCTCCCTGGAGATGGTGGAGTGGGGATTACAGTGTGGGCTAAGTGGTAATCCAGCCTCGCAGATGGTGACAAGCGAAGGGGTCGCAAAGGGAAACCGCCAGTTTCGGTGACGGACTGGACGACCCTTGGGAAAACCTGCTGGACCTAAGCCACAATCTTTACCCACTTCACTGCCATTCACCTCGGTACATACACAGAAAGAGGTCCCGAGGGAGCTCATGGAAGTACGTTGGAAAAAAGTATTTACATTGACCATAGCTACGTTTTTAGTATCGTTGGCTTTAAACTTGGGTAGTAACAGCGTATTGTCGTTTGTACCGTTGACATTAGGCTTGGTGTTACTACTTTTTATTATCTTAGTGGGTGTAATTTTTGATATTGTAGGTGTATCTGCTACGGCGGGAGAAGAGGCCCCCTTCCATGCCATGGCCTCAAACAGGGTGCCCGGTGCAAAACATGCCATTTGGCTTGTGCGCAATGCCGACTCTGTTTCAACTGTATGCAATGACCTCATCGGCGATGTGGCGGGAACGCTGAGCGGAGCGGTAGGGGTAGCCATTATCTTCAATTTGAAGAGCCTTTCAGCAGGACTTGGGGGAACCTTGGCCAATACATTCATGGTAGCGCTGATTGCCGCCTTGACCGTTGGAGGCAAGTCACTGGGGAAGAATTTTGCCATTTCCAATTCCACTCGGATTTTGATCATCGTCGGCCGTCTTTTACATTCCGTGGAGCGATTCGGTTTGCGATTTGGTCCCACGACAGCGAAAACGAAGAAGAGGTAAGTCAAATGCGAAGTAATCTGCTTGACCGTGTTAACTCGCCAGATGACATCAAGAAGCTGGATGTACATAGTCTTGAGCTCTTGGCACAGGAAATCCGCAATCATATTATTTCCATCGTAGAGGACAACGGCGGTCATCTTGGTGCTAACCTGGGAGTTGTGGAACTCACCCTGGCGCTGCACTCTGTGCTCTCAACACCTAAGGACAAGATTATCTGGGATGTGGGTCATCAGTGTTATACGCATAAGCTGATCACCGGGCGAAAAGACCGATTCCACACCCTGCGCCAGTGGCAGGGCATTTCAGGGTTTCCTCTTCCAAGTGAGAGTGAGCATGATCATTACGGGGTAGGACATAGTTCTACCTCGATTTCGGTGGCCGCCGGCATGGCCATCGCCAGGGACCTAAACGGAGAAAAACACAAGATTGTGGCGGTTATAGGCGATGGGGCCCTCACAGGCGGCATGGCTTTTGAGGCACTCTGTCACATTGGTTCCCTCGGCAAGGACCTCATGGTAATTCTCAACGATAACGAGATGTCCATTACGAAAAATGTTGGCGCGTTAAGCGACTATCTGGGCAGAATCCGCTCAGACAGCACACTTTACAAAGCCCGGGCCGATCTTTCAGTGCTGCTGCGGAAAATACCCCTTGTAGGCAGACCCTTGGCCCAGGTTGCCCACAAGTGCAAGATAGCCCTGAAGAATATGCTGCCCGGCCAGCTCTTCGAGGATCTGGGATTTGCCTATCTCGGACCCTTTGACGGGCATAACATAGCACGCCTGCAACGGGCGATCAAATCTGGCTTGGAGCGGGGAGGACCCGTGCTTTTGCATGTCTACACGCAAAAGGGTAAAGGACATGCCCAGGCCGAGGAGGATCCCCGCAGGTATCATGGTGTGGGCCCTTTGAAAGTCGTCAGCGGCGGTGAGAAAAAAGTGCAGTCATTTAGCGAAGTGTTTGGCACTGCCCTCACTGCTTTAGGGGAAAGGGATCCAAGGATTGTAGCCATTACAGCAGCCATGCCTGATGGAACTGGGCTGAATATCTTTGCCAAACGGTTTCCGGACAGATTCTTTGATGTAGGAATTGCAGAACAGCATGCCCTGACCCTCGCCGGCGGAATGGCCAAAGAAGGGCTGCGCCCAGTAGTGGCAATCTATTCTACATTCCTGCAGCGAGGCTATGATCAGATCATCCATGACCTGGCGCTGCAAAACCTTCCGGTGGTGATCGGAGTGGATAGGGCCGGCGTTGTCGGCGACGACGGGCCGACCCATCATGGAGTCTTTGACATCAGCTTTTTGCGTGCCATTCCAAACATGACTGTTGTGGCACCTCGGACAGGCAGCGAGCTTGAGGCGATGCTGGCCTGGGCGCTGGAACAGCCCAATCCTGTGGCTATCCGCTACCCCAGGGGCGGCGCCTCTGTGGAGCAGCCGCAGCCGTTCTTTGATCCGGCCCAGCCCATTTCAGCATCGGTGCTCAAACCCGGCCGGGATGCAGTTGTCTTTGCTGTAGGACCTATGGCCGATGTGGCTCTCGAAGCTGCCCGCCGCCTGGAACCTGAGTTCAGCTGCGCTGTAGTGAATGTGCGTTCGCTAAAACCGCTGGATGCCCTGGAGCTGAAGAATCTGGCCAAAGGGAAAAAATGCATACTTACTCTGGAAGACCACGTGTTGGCAGGCGGTTTCGGCAGCAGTATCCTTGAGCTTTTCAGGGAAGAGCGGGGTGTGAATATAGAGTGCCTTGGCTATCCAGACGCCTTTATTCCCCAGGGAAGCATCAGCAGGCTGCATGAAGAATATGGTCTTAGTGCAGCCCATGTGGAGGCGGCGCTGAGAAAGGCGTTGTCCGGACGGCCCCTGAAGGCAGTAGCTAGAAAGGATATGTAGCTTGGATGCGTTTAGATCGATTGCTGGTGGAACGGGGGCACGCTCCGTCCCGGCAGCGTGCCAAGGAGCTGATTATACAGGGACATGTTTTGGCAGATGGTGAACAGTGCACAAAACCAAGTGCCAATGTGCCTCTTGAAGCAAAGATTGAAATAATTGGCCCAGCCCTGGCCTACCCCAGCCGGGCTGGCTTGAAGCTGGAAAAAGCCCTGAACGTATTCGGCATTGATGTCTTGGGAAAGGCCGCCCTGGACGTGGGTGCGTCAACGGGAGGGTTTACCAGCTGTTTGCTGCAGGCCGGGGCGAGGCTGGTTATGGCAGTAGACGTAGGCCAGAACCAGCTCGTGGACAGTCTGCGCCGTGATCCCCGAGTTCGGGTCTATGAAAAAACGAACATTCGCGACCTGACGCCCGATAGGCTTCCCTGTTTGGCTGATTTGGCCGCCATCGACGTGTCGTTTATTTCCCTGACCAAGGTGTTTCCTGCTGTGCGTCCTCTGCTGGCAGCCGGCGGAGAGGCAGTTGCTTTGGTAAAACCGCAGTTTGAAACGGAAGGCGCAGGGTTGAACAAACACGGTGTGATTCAAGATGTAAGCATTCATAGGCGATTCCTTCCTCCCTTAATTAACCAATTACAGGGAGATAATTTTGGGCTCTTAGGTTTTGATTTTTCGCCAATTGTAGGAACGAAAGGGAATATTGAGTACTTGGCCCATTTTCGCCTTGGCTGCCAGCCAGGCGATGTCTCAGAATTGGTGTTGTCTGTCATTGAAGCCGCGTGGCGCGGATAGCTATGCAAAGGAAGGGTGGACTATGAACATCGGCATTGTACCTCATACTGGCAAACCTATTGCTCTGAAGCTTGTGGAAGAGTTAAGCGGCTTCCTTAAGGGCCGAGGAGTATGCTTTGAGGTGATCGCTGAGCCTTCCTTGGACAATCTGAGCACTTTTGACATAGTAATTGTCTTAGGCGGCGACGGGACACTGCTGAATGCCGCCCGCCTGACCAGTCAGGTTCAGGTGCCTGTGTTTGGCGTCAATGTAGGTCATTTGGGGTTTTTGACAGAAGTTGAAACGGACGGGCTGTTTCCGGCCATGGAAAAGCTGCTGTCAGGGGACTACCGTCTGGAAGAACGCATGCTGATCGGTGCGACAATTAAGCGGAACGGAAAGGAAATCTCCCGGAATATTGCTTTGAACGATTTTGTGATTACCCGGGGCACCTTTGCCCGCCTGATTGATCTTAGCATTTTCGTTGACGGGCAGCATGTCACAGACTACTCCGCCGATGGAGTAATTGTCGCAACGCCCACAGGCTCTACAGCTTATTCCCTCAGCGCCGGCGGGCCCATCCTCGAGCCGGTGCTGCAGTGTATCTGCATCACGCCAATTTGTGCCCACTCTTTAGCTGCCAGGTCGGTTGTAACCAGTGCTGAGGCGACGGTCAGCGTGCACTTGAAGGGTGTCAGCGGAGAAGTGATGCTTACCATTGACGGCCAGCACGGCTTTCCGCTACAGTCGGGAGATTGTGTAACGATCAGCAGAGCTGATCAGCCGGCCCTTTTTGTGAAACTGAGCGGGCGGGGCTTCTTCCAAGTATTGCACAGCAGGTTGAAAATGCCGCAGAGTTGGGGTGGGATTCGTGAAGAGTAGCAGACAAAGCAAGATTTTGGAGATCGTTTCCCGGCAGGCAGTGGAAACCCAGGAGGAACTTCTTGAACTTTTGCAGGTGGAGGGGTTTCAGGTAACCCAGGCTACTGTTTCCCGGGACCTGAAGGAGCTTCGTTTAGTAAAAGTCCCTGACGGCCAGGGAGGAGCAAAATACTCTGTTCAAGCCAATGTTACCAGGGGTGATCTAGTTCGCCGGGCCAGGCGCATTTTTGAGGACTATGTACTCAGTGTAGACTTCAGCGGTCCGCTGATCATGATCAAGACCTATCCTGGCGGCGCCCATGCGGTGGCAGCGGTCATTGATGAGCTGGGCTGGCCGGAGATGATTGGCAGCCTCGCCGGAGATGACGCTATCTTGATCTTGACTCATGCCGATGACCCTGCACCGAGACCCTCGGGTAAGACCGGAGTGCTGTATGCAAGAATTCAAGAGCTGATGAAGGGGTGAGCCTGTGTTAACCGAGTTGCAGATTCGCGATTTTGCCCTCATCGATGAATTGGAATTGTCGTTCTATTCGGGATTTAGTGTGTTAAGCGGCGAAACCGGGGCTGGAAAATCCATCATTATCGATGCCCTCAGTTTGCTCTTGGGAGAGCGTGCTTCAGCAGAGATGATTCGCTCCGGCGCCGACAGCACCCGAGTGTCTGGTTGCTTTGACCACAATTCTGCCTCAAGGGCGTTGTTGGCAGAATGGGGCATACCGGTAGAAGAGCAGCTCGTGATCACCCGTGAGATCAACGCCAATGGACGCAATAAATGCTGGATTAACGGGCATATGGCCACAGTGGGCCAACTCGGGGAGCTTGGACACTGGCTGGTCGACATTGTGGGTCAGCATGACAGCCAAAGCCTGCTGGATTCCAAGGGGCATGCCGGCCTTCTAGATTCTTTCGGCGGACAAGCTCATCTGGAGCTGCTGAACCGAGTGGATGAACTGGCGAATCAGTGGGCTGCGCTGCGTTCCGAGCTGAACCGCCTGCACCGGGACGAACGGGAGAGAAACCGCCGCATTGACCTTTTGACTTTTCAAGTTGAAGAGATCAGCAAAGCCGCGCTGCAAGCGGGAGAAGATGAAAAACTAGAGGTGGAGCGTTCCCGCCTGGCCAACCTGGACCGAATCCGCCAGAGCCTCCACCTTGTACTGGATGTATTGGGCGAAAGCTACGATGGACGGGAATCGCTCCTGAACTGCCTGTCGACGATGGAGGCTGAACTGCAGCGGGCGGCTGCCCTGGACCCTGCCCTGGAGCCTTTGGCTCAGCGTTTTATCGGGCTGTCCATCGAGCTCCACGATGTCTACGGCGACTTCCGGCACTACCTGGAGCAGCTTCCTGCGGATCATGAGCGGCTCAATGAAATTGAAGCCAGGCTGACGTTAGTCGAGGGACTGAAACGCAAGTACGGCAGTACAGTAGAGGAGATACAGACTTATCTGCAGGAGGCGGAAACAGAGCTGAACAGCCTGAAAAACGCCACGGCACAGGCGGATGGCATTGAAAGGGAATGCCGCAGGCTTGAGGAGATGTGGCTCCAGGAGGCAGCTGCACTCACCGAGAGCCGCAAACAGGCTGCCTCTCGGCTGGAACAGCAGGTAGAAGCAGAGCTGTCCTATCTCTCCATGGGAAACACACGCTTTAAAGTGCGGTTTACACCTCGGCCTGCAAATACACCTGCTGCAGGCGGCAGGGAAGAAGTAGAGTTTATGCTGGCGCCTAATCTTGGCGAGGACTTAAAGCCCCTGGCCAAGATTGCATCGGGAGGAGAGCTCTCCCGGGTGATGCTGGCGATCAAAGCGGTATTGGCGGAGGCAGAGCAGACGCCGACGATCATTTTCGATGAGATTGATGCCGGAATCGGCGGCAGAACAGCAGTAAACCTCGGAGAAAAGCTGCTGTCCCTCAGCAGGCTGCGGCAGGTGCTGTGCGTAACTCATCTGCCGGTGGTGGCCAGTTTTGGCACCCAGCATTATTCGGTCCAGAAGTCCTCGCAGCAAGGCCGCACTGTAGTCAGGGTGGAGCTGCTTTCCCCCGAGGAAAGGGTAGAGGAGCTGACCCGCATGTTAGGAGGCTCTGCCCAGGAGCGGGTTACCTTGGAACATGCCCGGGAGCTGCTGAAAAAGACCGGCTCAAAGGCACTTTAGTCATTTATACTGCCAGCTAGTTCCTTCAATATCATGACAACTCACAGGGCAACCTACACTCATGAAACAAGTGAGGGGGGTAGGTGGCTTTGTGAGAAAAATCGTGCTCCGCGTGGGGCTGACACTCATTCTGGCTTGTCTCTTAGCCTTGGCTACAGTCCCGTATTGGGTTGCTGCAGTGGGAATTCCCCGGGAGCTGAAAGTTTTTCCCGGAATGGAACTTTCCCTGGATCTCAAACCGCCCTTTACGGTCCATGACCAATCCGGGCTGAAGGTGACAGGCCTCTTTGATACAGAAAACCTGGGAACCAGCATCTATAGGGTGAACCTCTTTGGCTGGCTACCCTTAACCGAGGTAGTTGTTGATGTTGTTCCCCTGGTTCGCGTTATCCCTGGGGGACATTCCATCGGAGTGCTGCTTAGTTCAGAAGGCTTGGTGGTTGCAGATCTAGGTGCGGTTATAGGTGTGGATGGGGTGGAAAGATTTCCAGCACGGGACGGCGGCATTCAGCCGGGGGACATTCTCCTTTCCATTGAAGGCCACAGCCTGCGCAGGCCGGAACAGGTGAGTCAGCTGGTCAATTCTTTGGCCAAAGAGAAGAGAGTTCTGGAACTGGTTATCCGTCGCAATAATCGCCAGCTTACAGTAGAGGTCGAGCCGGCTGCGTCCAGGGTTTTTGGACAGCAGGAACCGACATATTTGCTAGGCATTTTCTTGGAAGATCCATCCGCCGGCGTAGGAACGATGAGCTTTTACGATGAGGAGACAGGACGTTTTGGCGCCTTGGGGCACACCATCACCGACAGCAGGGGCAGGCCTTTAAAAATTGAGAGCGGCAGCATTGTTGAGGCGGCCATCGACGGCATCCGCTACGGCAGTCGAGGATCCCCCGGTGAAAAGGTGGGATTCTTTCACGGAGATCAGGATGTGTTAGGCACCATCGACTCTAATACCAGCTTTGGCATTTTTGGCCGGCTCGAGCGTGCATTGCCGGAAAGTGAATTTGCAGAGCCTGTGCCCGTTGCCTTTGCCCATCAGGTGAGGCTGGGTCCGGCTGAGATCTACACCGTGCTGCATGGGAACAGGGTAGAGCGTTTCAGTGTGGAGATCATTAAAGTCACCAATCAGACCAAGCCCGGAGAAAAAGGCATGGTGATTGAGGTTACTGACGAACGCCTCCTTCGGGAGACAGGAGGAATTGTTCAGGGCATGTCGGGCAGTCCGATCATGCAAAACGGCATGCTGGTGGGTGCTGTAACCCACGTCTTTGTCAACAACCCCACAAAAGGATATGGCAGCTTTGCAGAGTGGATGGTCTATGAAGCAGGGCTGGGTAAGGTTCAGGAAATTCCCGCGAAACAATCGTTTTCGCGGGAAGGTTTTTTTTTGCATGTAGAGAAAGAGTTTACGAAAAGGCTTTTTAGCGCGGTAGAGAACAGATGCGGGTGAGGTGGGGCGATTAAATGGAAACAAAGACGCTTGTGTTGGGAGTCATTGGCTCTGATGTCCATGCCGTGGGTAACAAGATCCTGGAGATTTCCCTCAAAGAGGCAGGCTTTAATGTGGTTAACCTCGGCGTTTTGGTCTCCCAGAAGGAGTTTGTAGAAGCGGCCGTGGAAACCAGTGCAGATGCCATCATGGTATCCTCTCTCTACGGACATGGCGAGATCGATGTGCGAGGTCTCAGAGAAGCCTTGATCGAGGCTGGCATCGGAGACATTTTAATGTATATCGGCGGCTACTTGGTGGTGGGAAGCCAGGAGTGGTCTGAGGTAGAGGCTAAGTTTAGGAACTTGGGATTTGATCGGGTCTATCCTCCAAGTACATTGCCCGAAGACTTCATTCCAACGTTGAAGGAAGATCTTGGTATGTAACGGAGGGTTGCAGATGACGGAAGTCATGGTTCTAGTCGATATCGGGAGCACTTTTACTAAGGTGACGGCAGTGAACACCGTCGAAAGAGCTGTTCTGTCACAGTCCCTGGCCCCTACTACACCGTCGGATGTGAGCGTAGGGCTGCAACATGCTTTGGATCAGTTGGAACTCACCAGCGGGGCTCGGCAAGAGGCTCGCGTTTTGGCGTGCTCAAGCGCAGCTGGAGGTTTGCGCATGGTTGCCATAGGCTTGGTGGAAGATTTGACGGCCAAAGCAGCAAAAATGGCAGCTTTAGGCGCCGGCGCCAGGGTTTTGAAGACCTACTCCTTTCAGTTAACAGAAGAAGATCGTGCAGAACTTATTGAACTGGATCCTGACATCATTCTGCTGGCCGGCGGGACAGACGGCGGCAACGCAGAAAATATTCTGCACAATGCCAAGGTGCTGGCTTCCCTGCCGAAACCGGTTCCCATAGTGATTGCCGGGAACCGTTCTGTGGCCCAGGAAGTGGCCAGGACTTTTCCCGAATCCTTCAGTACATATATTTCAGCTAACGTGATGCCTCAAATTGGCAAGCTGCAGGTTGAACCTGCCCGGGAGGCGATTCGCCAGGTTTTCATGGAAAAGATCATCTATGCCAAGGGACTGAGCAAAGCCGGCAGGTTGATTGACAATATCTTTATGCCTACTCCAGCAGCGGTGCTGCGGGCTGGCCAGCTGCTGAGCGAAGGCACCGCAGGGATCAAGGGATGGGGAGATCTGCTCATAGTAGATGTCGGAGGCGCAACCACCGATGTCCATTCACTTGGAGACGGTCTGCCCACCAGGACTGGAGTTGTGGTGCGCGGACTGCCGGAACCTTTTGCTAAACGCACCGTGGAAGGAGACTTAGGTGTCCGGGTCAGTGTCCTTTCCTTGACTGAAGCAGTGAGCGCCGGGGTGTTGGCTCAAGATACGGGCTGGACCGCGGAGCAGGTTGAAAGCAGGGTTGAGAAGCTGCACGATCATCCCGAGACTTTGCCGCAGAATACTGAAGAAGAGAAGTTTGATCAAGTTCTAGGCTATCATGCCATTAAACTTGGAGTGGGCAGGCATGTTGGACGCCTGTCAGAACTGTATACTCCCTCTGGCTTGGTCTGGATACAGGACGGCAAGGATCTTTCCAAGGTGTCCAGGGTGATTGGCACCGGCGGAGTGTTGATCAACAGCAAGGATCCGCTGATGATGCTGGAAGGAGCGGGACAAGAAGCGGTGTCGCTGGAGCTGAGGCCTGAGAACCCAAGCTATTTCCTGGACGGTGACTATATTTTGGCTTCCATGGGGCTCCTGGCCCAGGAGCAGCCTGAGGCAGCCTTAACCATATTACAGAAATCCCTGAGTGAACGAGAGCTTACAAGGAGGGACAATTAGTTGGCGGAACAGATTACGCATGACAGGTTGGATTGGGACGAGTTGCAGGCAGAGCGGACGGAGGTTCTGGCGAGCTGGCCGACGGGCAGGGAGGTGGATCTGGACGAGGCGGTTGAATATCACCGCAAAATGCCCCTGGAGCTTAACTTCGGCAAGCGCCTCCTCCAAGCTAAAGAGGAAGGCCATACCTTGGCCCAGCCCCGGGCGGGAGTAGCTGATTTAAACAGTCATCGGGAATTATTGCTGTTTTTGCAGAATGAGGGCGGCGCGGATTTGCTGCCGACCACCATCGATTCCTATACCAGGCAAAACCGCTATGAAGAAGCAGAAAAGGGTTTGGCAGAGAGCGTACGGGAAGGGCGGTCTTTGCTTAACGGTTTTCCGGCCGTAAATCACGGAGTGGCGAACTGCCGGAGCTTGGTAGAGGCACTGTCTGTTCCGGTCCAGGTGCGCCACGGCACGCCTGATGCGCGTTTGCTGGCGGAAATCACCTTGGCCGCAGGTTTTACCGCGTACGAGGGAGGGGGAATTTCATATAATATACCCTACGCGAAAAGAGTTCCCCTTGAAAAGAGTCTGCGGGACTGGCAGTACGTAGACCGCCTTGTAGGCTATTATGAGGAACAGGGCATTACCATCAACCGCGAGCCCTTCGGTCCATTAACCGGTACCCTGGTGTCACCCTGCATCTCACACAGTGTAGCAGTTATTGAAGCAGTACTCGCTGCCAAGCAGGGTGTGAAGAACATCACCCTCGGTTATGGCCAGTGCGGCAACATTACTCAGGACGTAGCCGCGCTGCAGACTTTGACTATTTTGGCGGAAGAATATCTGCAGGCAGAGAATATCGATGATGTAGAGATCACCACCGTCTTCCACCAATGGATGGGAGGTTTCCCCGCTGATGAAGCCAAAGCCTTCGGTGTCATTTCCCTGGGCGGCATCACAGCTGCCTTGGGCAAGGCAACCAAGGTGATTGTCAAGACCACACATGAGGCACTGGGGATTCCCACTAAAGAGGCGAATGCCCAGGGTATTCGCGCCACCAAGCAGGTGCTGAATATGCTCCAGGATCAAGTCTATCCGGAAAATCCGAATCTGGCTGAAGAACGGGAAATCATCCTCCAGGAGACACGCCTGATTCTCGACAGGACTCTCGAGTTAGGGGAAGGAGACTGGGCCAAAGGGGCAGTTCGGGCCTTTGCCGCGGGGGTAATTGACATCCCCTTTGCACCAAGTTCGCAAAATGCCGGCCGAACGATGCCTGCCCGGGACAATCAAGGTGCCGTCCGGTTCTTAAGCTGGGGCAACTTGCCTTTCACCAAAGAAATCCAGGATTTTCACCGGGCAAAGCTGGCGGAACGTGGCCAGGCAGAAAAGCGCTCCCCCAATTTCCAGATGGTAATCGATGATATTTATGCCATTGGTCAAGGCAGACTGATTGGACGCCCTCGTTAGGAGATGATGAGTTTGACCGAATTGAGAATTTTATCGCCCACCGCCATTTTGGGATACGGATTTCCCCTCTCGTCCTTCCAGGCGGGTTTGGACCGTGACCCTCATGTAATTGCAGTGGATGCCGGTTCCACGGATCCCGGGCCCTATTACCTGGGATCTGGCGAGTCGTTTACGCAGCGTTCGGCAGTCAAAAGGGATTTGCGCTATCTGATTGAAGCAGCCCTGACCAGGAAAATCCCTTTGATTATAGGCACAGCCGGAGGCAGCGGAGCCAAGCCCCATGTGGACTGGAACTTGGCCATTATTGAAGAACTCCTTAAAGAGCTCGGACTTTCCGCTCAGATTGCCGTAATCTACAGCGATATCGATCGGCAATTCCTCATCGATGAGCTGAAGGCAGGCAGGGTTCAGCCCCTTGGTCCAGCGGGAGAGCTGACGGAAGAAGAAATTCAGGCCTCTGCCAACCTGGTGGCGCAAATGGGTCTGGAGCCAATTATGCAGGCCCTGGAAGACGGAGCCGAGATTATCCTCGCGGGGCGTGCCTATGATCCCACAGTTTTCGCCGCCTTGCCGGTGCTGCAAGGTTATGACCCTGCCCTTGCGTTGCACATGGGGAAAATCTTAGAGTGCGCTGCCATTGCTGCCAGCCCCGGCAGTGGAAGCGACTGCCTTTTGGGAACCCTGGCCAAAGATCATTTTATCCTTGAAACATTGAGCCCGGAACGGGAATGCACCAGGATTTCCGTGGCGGCCCATACCCTTTACGAGAAGAGCGACCCCTATTCGCTGCCAGGACCGGGAGGAACCCTGGATTTACATGAAACTGCCTTTGAGCAGCTTCCGGGAGGTAGAGTAAAAGTCTCCGGAACGAAGTTTGTGCCAACGGATGCCTATTACCTCAAACTTGAGGGGGCAAGCCTGATCGGCTACCGCACAATCAGCATTGCCGGCGTGAGGGATCCCATCATGATCAGCCAGATCGATGAGGTAATTGCCCGGGTCAAAGAGCGGGTTGCCGACAACTTCCAGGAGCTTAGAGATTACAAGCTGCACGTGCACTGTTACGGCAAGAATGGGGTAATGGGGCAGTTGGAGCCGTATCCTGAGCCCGCCCATGAGCTAGGTTTAGTAATCGAGGCGGTAGCTCCGACCCAGGAAATCGCTGATACGATCTGCAGTTTTGCCCGTTCTACAATGCTGCACTACGGGTATCCGGGCAGAAAGTCCACCGCAGGGAATCTGGCCTTCCCCTACAGCCCATCCGACGTTTCTGCCGGAGCAGTCTACAAGTTTAACGTCTATCACCTGCTTCAGGTAGACGATCCAAAAAGTCTATTTCCAATCAAGATGGGGAGGAGCGGGCTATGAGGTACGTTAAGGATGTGGCTTTGGTGATTCGCAGCAAGAACGCCGGCCCCTATGAGTTGACTTTTGATTTGATGTTTCCCAACGAAGAAATCTACAATGAGGTCAGAAGCAGCATAACAAAGGAAAAAATAGCGGCACTGTACCAAATTGCAGAGGATCAAGTGTTGTCCATCATTCATTTTTCCCCTGCCTATGCAGTCAAGATAACTATTGTACGTCCCCGGCCTTCCGGTGATCTGGGGGAAACGGATGTCTATGGTGCACAACAGCACACACCACTATTTCAATTAACATATTAAGGAGTGTAGCAATTGAGGATTAAGGATGTTGTATTGTCAAAGGGTCTGACAGGTTTCTACTTTGATGACCAGAAGGCGATTCGTCAGGGCAATTACGTTGAAAACGGCCTGAGCTATGACGGAGACCCTGTAACCCCAGGTTTTACCAAGATCCGCCAGGCAGGCGAGAGTATTTCTGTTCAGCTGGTTTTGGAGGACGGTCAGGTGGCTTACGGCGACTGTGCTGCGGTGCAGTACTCCGGCGCAGGCGGGCGTGACCCCTTGTTCTTAGCCGACGATTATCTGCCTGTCCTTGAAAAATACGTTGTGCCGGAGCTGATTGGCGCAGAGCTGACTTCCTTCCGTTCCTTGGCAGAAAAACTAGACCGGCTGAAAGGTGAGAACGGCAAGCCTCTGCATACCGCGATTCGCTACGGGGTTACCCAGGCAGTTTTGGATGCAGTCGCCCGTGCGCAGCACCTGACCATGGCGGAGGTGCTGGTTAACGAGTACAACCTAGAGCTGGTGCCGGAACCGGTGCTGATTTTTGCCCAGACAGGCGATGATCGGAAGCTGAATGCCGATCGGATGATTATTAAACATGTTGATGTCTTACCCCACGGCCTTTTCAATAATGTGAACAAACTGGGCAAGAACGGCGAGCATCTCAAGGAATACCTGGCCTGGCTGAAAGACAGGGTGCAGGAGTTGAAGGTGGACCCGGATTACCTGCCTGATTTTCATGTTGACGTTTATGGCACCATCGGTGAGGCTTTCAACAATGATGTGGCCAAAATGGGTGAGTATGTCAGGGAGCTGACGGAACTTGCTGCACCCCACGCGCTTGCTATCGAAGGGCCGGTTGACCTGGACTCCAAAGAGGAGCAGATCAAGCTGATGGCCGAGTTGACAGCCTATGTTGACGAACATAATATTCCCTGTAAGTTTGTAGCCGATGAGTGGTGCAACACCCTGGAGGATATCAAGGAATTCAGCGCTGCCAAGGCAGGCCACATGATACAGATTAAGGCTCCGGATCTTGGCGGAATCAACAACACTGTAGAAGCTGTGCTGTATTGTCATGAAAACGGAACTATTCCTTATCTGGGCGGCACCTGTAATGAAACCGAGCGTTCCGCACAGATCACTGTGCAAATCGCCCTGGCCACCAGGCCGCGTCAGATTCTCTCCAAACCGGGCATGGGAGTGGATGAGGGCCTGTCCATCTGTACGAACGAAATGAATCGTACGCTTGCTTTACTGAAAAGAAAATAGGGTGGGGATAAACATTGAGGGTAATTCAATACGAGGATATTGTTGCCCAAGTGAAGGAACTCTGCTTGGATGCCAACTGCAACCTGCCTCAGGATGTGTGGAACGCACTGGTCAAGGCGCAGGAAGATGAGGCATCCCCCCTAGGCCAGAACGTCCTGGATACTATTTTGGAAAATGCACGCATTGCCAAGGAAAAGAAAATGCCTCTTTGCCAGGATACTGGTATGGTCGTGGTCTTTGCCGAGGTGGGCCAGGATGTGCATATCCAGGGTGGACTGCTGCAGGACGCAGTGGATGAAGGTGTCAGGCAGGCCTATGAGGAAGGGTACTTCCGCAAAAGTGTTGTGGGAGATCCCCTGGAACGGGTGAACACGAAGGACAATACTCCGGCAGTGCTCCATGTATCCTTGACGGCAGGCGACAGGCTCCGCCTCATTGTGGCTCCGAAGGGCTTCGGCAGCGAAAACATGTCTGCCTTGAAGATGCTCAAGCCGGCAGAAGGCATTCAGGGCATCAAGGATTTTGTAGTAAAGGCGGTCAGCGAAGCGGGGGGCAACCCCTGTCCGCCCATAGTAATCGGAGTGGGGATTGGCGGTACGATGGAAAAAGCTGCCCTATTGGCAAAACGGGCAGTTCTCCGTGAAATAGGGTCGCAGCACCCTCAGCCCCACGTTGCTCAGTTGGAGGCTGAACTTTTGGAACTGGTTAACAGAACCGGAGTGGGACCGCAGGGCTTCGGGGGCACCCAGACAGCGCTGGCGCTCTTTGTTGAGACCTACCCGACGCACATTGCAGGACTGCCTGTGGCTGTGAACATCAACTGCCATGTGGCCCGTCATGTGGAGGCGGTAATTTAATGTACTATACTACGTTGGTGAAGGCATCATACTATGCCCCCCGGGGCAGGCAGCGCTTAATGCATCTGGGCATGATCATTGCCCAAAGGTATTTGCATGCCGAATACAGATTGATTGGCATTATGGGAGATGCGGGTGCGGGCAAGTCGTTAATCATCAGGGGCATGTTTCCGGGCCTGGTTCTCACCAACGATGATGACGGCGTAAACGTCAGGCCCCTGCCTGTGCTTGATGATGCTGAAAATGAGTTCTTTAGAACCCATACCTATCATCTGGATGTGCGCTTTGAAATGGCCTTTACTCAGCTGTGGGAGCTGGCAGATGCTGTGAAGAAGGCGGTTTCCGCAGGCCGCCGCGTGGTTGTAGAGCATTTTGAACTGCTGTATCCGCTGCTGAACATCAACGCAGAAATGCTGATCGGCATCGGGGAGGAAGTGGTGGTGACAGTGCCGACCATCTTCGGACCCTTTCCGGCGGAGATAGCGGAAGAGGCATATCAGTCACTGGTCTACCGCAAGATGGCCCACAGCGCAGAAGATCTAACCGGCATTGTTTTCGAGCAGATGGGGTTTGAGCCGCCTCGTTTCCACAGCGACGTGCGGCGGGGTTTCGTCATCGAGTTTACCCGCAAGCCGGAGGTGGATCTGGCTGAGGTCGAACGCAGGGTCCTTGATTACATCGAGCAGGATCTGCCTATTAGTTTTAACAATGAACACAGTATTTTGATCGGCCAGGAAAAACTGGCTTGCTCCGGACCGAGGATCCACATGTCCTCTACGGGGGAAATCGAAAGATTCCGTTTGGATAAGAATTTCCAGTACTCACCGATCACCCAGACCTACCTTTTGGCGGGGCGGGTCGGCTGAGGCAAGGGAGGCGGCTAATGTGATTCGGGTTCTGCAGCTTGATAAAGATCCTTTGTTTCTGCAAGCCATGAACGAGTATTGCAGCCGGCTCCATGACCTGCAGTATGAAGGAGTAAGGGACGAGGCAGAGCTGTTTCAGCTCATGAGAGGACAGAGGCCTGATCTGGTCCTGTTGGATGCGGAGCTCAAGCAGCAAGGCTTACAGGTTCTAGAAAAGATCAGGGCGAAGTTCCCTTCTTCTGAGGTTAAGGTGATACTCATATCCTCAGGGGATGCCTCTGAACAGGAGCTCGCCCAGACGGCAAGCTTGGGGGCGGATTATTTTGTGCAGCGCCCTGTGGATCTGATTGTGCTGGAAAAGCGCATTAGGCAGCTGCTGGAGTCTCCTGCACGCAGTCTACCCCAGGCGCTGACGCGAAAACAGATCCAAGAGCATTGCACAGCCTTTTTTGAACAGATGGGCATACCTCCTCATTATAAAGGCTATCGCTATCTGATGGAAGGCATATGGCTGGCTTCGGTCCATCCCTCTTGGCTCAATTCGGTTACACAGAATCTGTACCCAGCCATTGGTCAGCGCTTCGAGGTAAGCGGTTCCCAGGTTGAGCGTTCGATGCGCTATGCCCTGGATGTAACCTGGGAGAAGGGGAATCTGGATCAGCTCTATCGCTTCTTTCCCTATGTCAGGGAAAACAGAGGCAAACCCACTAATTCGGCATTTATTGCCAAAATGGTAGATTTGATCAGCCTGGCAGCGAGCCAGAGCGGCTAAATCCAGCCACAAACAGGCATACTAGAAGAGACGGTGAACACCGTCTCTTTTGCTTGGACCTTGGGGGGTTGGGGCATGAAAGGCCGCGTCAGACTAGGGAAACGAACGAAGGAGCTGGCTGCTCTGCTGCAGCCAAGGGAAATTGCTGTGATTGCCCACGAAGACCTCGATGCTGTAGGGGCAGCCGGTCTCATTGAGGCGGGGGCTCTGGCGGTAATCAACGCTTGCTGTTCCCATACCTGCCGCTACCCGAATTTAGGGCCCCGGCTGCTCCTGGAGCACAACGTTCTCCTGTTGGACAATGTGGGGGATGGCATCTTTGAGCTTCTGAAAGACGGAGATCTAGTGGAAATCCAGGGGCGCAAGGTGCTGCGGGACGGTGAGGTGTTAGCCGTAGGCAATGTGGTGACTGACTATGTTGTCAGTGAAAGGCAGCGATTGGCTAAGCTGAACCTGGGCAAGGAACTGGATCGTTTTATCACCAACACCCTGGATTACGCCCTGAAGGAAAAGGAGGTAATCTTGGGGGATATTGACTTTCCGGATTTGAAACCTGAACTGCAAGGCAAGTCCGTGGTTATTGTTGTGCGGGGCATTGGCTACCGGGAAGACCTGCGGGTCCTCGGCGCTTATATTCAGGAGACCAAACCTGTCTTGGTTGGGGTGGACGGCGGTGCTGACGCCCTGCTGGCGGCGGGATACAAACCGCAGATTATTATCGGCGATATGGACAGCGTGAGCGACAAGGCTCTGTGCTGCGGAGCCCGGCTCATAGCCCATGCCTACCCTGACGGGGTTTGCCCCAGCAGGGAACGCCTGGAGAACCTGGGTGTTCCTTTTCATGTTGTGCCTGCACCGGGTACAAGTGAGGACCTTGGCCTCCTGTTGGCCCACAGCCAGGGTGCCGAGCTCATAGTCCTGGTTGGCTCCCATTCCAATATGATCGACTTTCTGGAAAAGGGGCGGCCCGGCATGGCGTCCACTTTTCTGACCCGCCTAAAGATCGGCCCCATTCTGCTCGACGCCAAGAAAGTGAGCGAACTGTACCGCTCCGGCACTCCTCTTTCTATAGCTCCGGTGATACTCGCCGCTTTGATTCCCATCCTGCTGTTCATGGGATTGGCTTCACCATGGCGCCACTACTTGCGACTGTTTTGGCTGCAGCTGCGCCTTATTGCGGGGTGGCTGTGAGATGAACTTCGGCTTTCGCTACCATGTGGCATCCCTAGTTGCGGTCTTCTTCAGCCTGATCCTGGGCATTCTCATTGGGGGTGCCCTTTATCCTGACCATGTCCTTGTGGATGAGCAAGCTACCGTCATCACAGAGCTGGAAGAGCGATTTAGGGAGGCTCAAGCCAGCTTAGCCCAGGTCAAGGGTGAGCTGGACGAAGCGAATTCGGCCTGGGTCCAGCTCCTGGAAGCCTTAGCCAAAGACCTCTTGACTGATAAGGAAGTGGTGCTGGTGGCTAGGGAGTCGTTGCCTGATTTCTTAGGTGACATTCTGAAAACCGCAGGGGCCCAGGTGCAGCAGGTCGCGATCACGGATTTGGAACCCCCTTATCCCTTTAACGCCGATGCTGTCCAGGATCTGGTTTTTGTGTTCTCTTTGCGTGACGGGCCTCTATCAGACCAGACCCTCACGGCGATGAAGGAACTGGGGTCAGCCGGCGCCTATCTGGCCTATGTTTGGGAAAGACAAAATTTTCCCTCCCTTGGCGGGCTTCCCCCCGGCCTGCAGGTGGACAGCATCGATACTGCCTATGGTCAGCTGGCTTTGCTGTTAGGAATCAAAAAGGGAAGCCAGGGGCATTATGGGAGACAGAATGGCGCACAGGGGCTTTTTCCATGAGAGTTGCAGCCCTGATTCCAGCTTTCAATGAGGCAGAATCCATAGTGGAGACACTGACTGCTGCGGCGCAGCTGCAGCCTATTGACGAGATCGTGGTGATCGACGATGGTTCTACAGATGACACTTATGCTCTGGCCTCCAGCTGCAGCCTGCCTAAAGTTTCTGTACTGCGGCTGCCCTCAAACAGAGGCAAGGGAGGCGCCCTGAACTTCGGGCGCCGGGAGGTTCATGCCGATGTCTACCTCCTGCTGGATGCGGATTTGGGGTCCTCTGCCGCTTTGGCTGACAAGCTCCTCGAACCTGTGCTGAGGGGTGAAGCGGATATGACGGTTGCCCGTTTTGGCGCTGAACAGAGCAAGTCTGGAGCTAAAATGGGCTTTGGCCTGGTTCGCCGCACTGCCAGCCTTGGTATAAAAATCCTTACAGGCAGCACGGTGCTGAGCCCGCTTTCAGGACAGCGTGCGGTAACTGCCAAAGTGCTGGACGCGGTGGGGGAGTTTGCTGCCGGCTTCGGGGTTGAAGTTGCTCTTACGGTGGGTGCACTGCACCATGGCTTTAAGATTGTGGAGATTCCGCTGAATATGAAACACCGGGCCTTTGGTCGAGGGCTGAAGGGTCTGCGGCACCGTGGCGGCCAGTTTTTCGCCGTTTTGCGGGCCCTTTGGGATTGCTGGAAAAAGGGGTGGCATTAGTGTTCTGGTGGACCCTGTCGGGCATTCTGTCGTATTTCTCGGTTCCGTTTCTGCTGCCTGTTTTCCAAAACAACCGGCGGGAGAATTATTTAGAAGAGGCTGTGCCGACAGGCCTCGGCACAGCCTTTGTCCTTTCCGGAGCGCTGCTGATTATCGCACGCTCCAGGGAGGAACGTTACGCGGCACCTTTTGCTTACCTCCTGCTCTTCTTTGCCATATTGGGGCTGCTGGACGATTTCTGCGGCGAAGAGACCCGCAAAGGGTTTCGCGGTCATTTGGCAGGCACAGGCTTGTCCACCGGTGCACTCAAGGCCTGGGGAGGGATGGCGGTCTCACTTGCGGCAGCGGCGGCTTTAGGCAGCGGTTGGTTCCAACTTGTGCTAAACGCCCTGATTATTGCTCTGACAGCCAACTTTCTCAACCTGCTGGATGTGCGTCCAGGGCGGGCTGGAAAGGTTTTTCTAATCCTTGGATTTCCGCTTTTCCTCATCCGAACTGACAGCCTAGGTCCGCTGTTGGGCATGCTGTGGGCGGTGATGGGCTTTTTGCCCTGGGATTTGCGCAGGGCTGTGATGATGGGGGATGCTGGCTCAAACCCCCTCGGTGCAGTCCTTGGCCTCGCCTGTGTGCTTGCGTTGCCCTTGACGGCAAGAATATTACTGGTCCTTGTCCTGCTTGCCTTGAATATCCTGTCAGAGAGAATATCTTTCTCAAAAGTGATCGAATCCAATCCGGTCCTGAGCTATTTGGATAAACTTGGACGCTGAAGGAAAAGCATGTTTTCTGTTGAATAAGGTGATACCAGAGCAATGGGGAGGGCAATAATGCGTAATATTCTTCTAGTCCTAGGGGCTTTGCTGCTGTTCTTTTCCATCGGCAGAGCCAACTCTCATCAGGTTTATACAGTCAGGCCCGGTGATACACTCTATGATATTTCCTTGGCTTACGGGATTTCCTGGAAGGAATTGGCCGAATTGAACAAAATCAAAGATCCCACCAAGATGCAGGTTGGCACCAAGCTGCGTCTGCCCGCAGATGCCAAACTGAGGACTTTGGAGCCAGGTGAAACCATCGTGCCCATCACGCCTCAGGAAAAGGAACTGTTGACGCGCCTGGTATACGCGGAGGCCAGGGGGGAGTCTTTGGAAGGGCAGATCGCGGTCGCGGCTGTCATTCTCAACAGAGTGCAAAGCAGCAGATTCCCCGACACTGTCTGGGACGTTATCCACCAGCCGGGGCAGTTTACGCCCGTTCAAAACAACACCCTGCCGCAGACGGCAAGCGACACAACCGTCGAGGCTGTGAACAGAGCTTTGCGGGGTGAGGATCCAACCGGCGGGGCGCTGTTCTTCTACAATCCCCGAACCACTCAAGCTGCAGAGTACTGGGCGACTAAGCCGGTAATCAAGAAGATCGGGAATCATAACTTCACCCTCTAGGTAATATGATTACCCAGGGGTGATGTTATGCGGGTATACGTTGTTAGGGTTAAATGGTGGTATGTATTTGCTGTGCTGGTGCTGGCCTTTGTGAGCCTGGTGCCGCAGGTAAGGGAACCGCTGATTGTGACGGTGACAAGCAGGGGCAGGCTGGTGCCGATTTACAAAGTCAGCACAGGGGAAAAGAAGCTGGCGATTTCCTTCGATGCCACCTGGGGCACAGAACTGACGGATGAGCTCCTGGCGATCCTTGACGAGCACGGGATTACGACCACCTTTTTCCTGGCGGGCTACTGGGTGGATAAACACCCGGACTATGTAGTGAAGATAGCGGCTGCCGGACACGAGATCGGCAATCACAGCTATTCCCACCCCCATATGAACACCCTGAGCGAGCAGGGTATTGCCTATGAACTGCAGAAAAACGCAGACCTGATCCGGGACTTGACCGGACAGCGTACAACCCTTTTCCGGCCGCCCTTTGGAGAGTACAACAACCAGGTAATCAGCGTCGCGTCCAACCTTGGGTACCACACTATTCAATGGTCTGTTGATTCCCTGGACTGGAAGAATCTCACCAGCAGCCAAATCTATGATCGCGTCATGGACCAGGTCGAACCAGGGTCCATTGTGCTTTTTCACAACGCCGCCCCAGGAACCCCTGGGGCTGTTCGCCGTCTGATTCCAGACTTATTGGCACAGGGCTATGAAATCCTTCCTGTCTCACAGCTCTTGCACAAGGGTGACTATTATATTGACCATGCCGGGACCCAACATCCCGGCAAAGGGGGGCGTTGAGGTGATAATCACTAAGCGGGGACTGGTATTGATCATCGGTGTCTTTCTGATCATTGCCTTGGGGTTTTTGGGTCCTGGATTTTACAGGTTTGCCCAGCGCAGCTTATATGGAGTCAAGCCAGGAGTCACCTTAGAAGGCCAATTGGTAGAAGGCCTGCTCGAGCACGAACTCTATGATGTGGTGGCGAGCCTTGCCGAAACATTCTATGTGGAAGCCCACAATGCAAGCTACAACTGGCCTACGGGAGAAGTCACCGCCGAAGTTGTGGGCCAGCTCGTGGACGTTAAGAGCACAGTTGAAGCTCTGATGGCGGCTCCTGCCCAGTCTGCCTTGCATCTGGTTACCGTTCAAATCATTCCTTCCATTACCAGTGCCCATTTCGAACCGGTGTACAGGGGGCCTGCCGGTGATCCGAGGGTGGCTTTGATGGTGAATGTGGACTGGGGAGATGAGTTTATTCCGGCGATGCTGGATGTCTTTGCCCATTATGGGGTGTTGGCGACCTGGTTTCCTACCGGCCGCTGGGTACAGGTCTCACCTGATTTGGCGAAACAGATTTCCCAGGCCGGCCACGAAATCGGCAACCATGGCGGCTGGCACGGTTCTCCGAGCCAGATGAGCCGTGAAGAGGTTGCCAGGCTCATACAGGAAGGCGAGGATTTGAT
>MTKW01004172.1_pt1 | contig 28314 bp, 28 predicted proteins | sample 1042761 | NCBI WGS metagenome assembly MTKW01 (sample SAMN06205366, study PRJNA360243) | anaerobic digester metagenome | biome: Wastewater treatment plant; feature: Anaerobic digester sludge; material: sludge; isolation source: anaerobic digester fed with sludge from wastewater treatment plant ...
GAAACAGCTCCTCTATGTAAGTTAAGGATACTAAGGTTGAATGTGGAGCAAAACTATGTCAATAGGTATCGAAACAAAAGAGGATTCCAACTTCGATAGGCGAATTCTTATTTGCATGTCGATGAGAACCGAAGGATGTCACCTGTCACTGTCGTAACGGGCCAACGCAAAATCGGATCGTTCCTTATTCGGAGGGAGCCAGATGACACAAGACCTACAGAGAAGACTGCAGACACTGCGAATAGCCATAGAGGACTTGCGCAGGGAGTTGCACCTAACGATAGTCCAGCATCAAGGAAAACTTGACAGTGATGAGACTTATGATATCAGTGAACGCCTCGACGAGCTGGTCGCTGAATACCTCCGTCTAAAAGAGAGGCTGGATGGCGCATATGAGCCTGGCTATTATGTCAAACTAAAGCCGAACCCTACTAAGAAGGAGGAGGCAAGATAGATGGCAAATATCATAGGCACATTCGGCATGCGTGACGAGGCGGAGAGGGCCGTTCATGAGCTGAAGAAGAAGGGCTTCGGTGATGACAAGCTATCCATAGTTGCCAAAGACGATCGAGGACGCGGCGGTGATCGCGGTGAAGGCGGGCTCAGAATGGGCCGCGGTACGGATATGTCCGGTGGTACAGTCAGCGGAGGAGCAATAGGGGGTACTGCAGGAGTGCTTGCCGGACTAGGAGCTCTTGCCATACCCGGAATAGGCCCAATTGTCGCCATCGGACCCATAGCTGCAGGACTTACAGGAGCAGTGGCAGGCGGACTTGTGGGCAGCCTTGTGGATTTAGGAATTCCGGAAGATCGCAGCAAGTTCTATGAAAGCAAGGTCAAAGAGGGAAAGGTCTTGGCTATAGTAAAAGCCAATGACGATCAGGTGGATGACGTCAGAGACGTATACGGCAAGTTCGGCGCTTCTGACATTGAGATTCACTGACTCTAGAGAAGCAGTCGGAAATTCCGTGCCGTCAAAGTAGTGTCAATTGGCATAACCGCTGCGGAATGGTGTCCGGATAGGAACTGCCTGCGGCGGTTTTCTATTGTATTTCAGACAGATTCTAAAGACACGCTTGAGACCTTCGTTACGCTTCGTTAAGATAGCAGGAATTCGAAACCGGAAGGATAAATCAATTGTGATGAGCATAGGCCAAATAGGGGGGTTAGTTGTCAATGACAATCAAGACAATCGTTACAGGTGTAGCAGGACGCATGGGAAGACAGGTTGCAGCAGCCCTCACCCGGGAACCGGACATACAATTAGTCGGGGGCGTAGATTTGAAGATTGAGAGCATTGCCTTGAGCTCGGGTGACTGCGAGTATTCACTCAATGTAGCTACTGATCTTCCTGCCTTGATAGCAGAGACGAATCCGAATGTACTGGTAGATTTTACACACCCTACAAGCGTCATGGATAATGTGAGAACAGCTCTCAAGAACGGAGTCAGGTGTGTTGTGGGGACCACAGGCCTCTCGGCATCTGACTTTGACGAAATCAGAAGCTTGTGCCAAAGGAGAAAGATCGGCGCAGTGATCGCCCCCAATTTTGCCATTGGCGCAGTCCTCCTCATGAAGTTTGCTGAAATAGCTTCCAGGCACTTTACCGGTGCTGAGATTATTGAGATGCATCATGATAAGAAAGTAGACGCCCCTTCTGGAACAGCTCTTAAGACTGCTGAGCTCATGAGCCATTCACATACTGCAGCACAAGAGGAGATAGCGGTAAGCCTCGAATCACAACCTGCAAGAGGTGAGGACGTAGGTGTCGTCCGAATACATAGTGTCAGGTTGCCGGGTCTCGTAGCTCACCATGAGGTTATCTTCGGAGGGACAGGCGAGACTCTGACAATACGCCATGACTCTCTTTCAAGAGAATCCTTCATGCCTGGTGTAATCTTAGCCGTAAGAGAAGTGATGAAGCTTGATCAGGCAGTTTTCGGCCTTGACGCTTTGCTTGATGTCTGAATGAGCATTACCTGGAAAAGGGAAGAACAAGCACCGCCTCCCCGCAAGAGACATATATTATCCATAGTCATGTGGGGTCAGGGGAGGGACTGGTATGACAGAGGGCCTCAAGGGACTGGTCATATGTGTGCTCGGAGGAGATTTTCGCGAAATTGAGCTGATTCAGAAATTCCTCGCTGAAGGGGCCCAAGTGAGAGTTGTAGGATACCCACCCCTTGATGAGCTTGAAGGGACTATCCGGGAAAATAGTGTATTCCAGGGGATTATTGGAGCTTCTGCAATTGTCGTAGGAATGGGTGGCCTTGATGTCGGAGGCAAGGTGAGGACTCTTGATCCTGAATTCAATATTGCGCTTACTGAGGAAACCCTGGAACTCATTCCACCCGGGGTGCCTCTCTTGGTAGGCGCTGCAAGGCCAAGGCTTCGGGAATTCGCCACAAAGCATAATGTAAACCTTATCGAAGTTGCCGAGGATGACGAGATCGCCATCCGAAACTCCATACCTACGGCAGAAGGGGCGCTTCAAATAGCCATGGAAGAAATGCCCATTACAATCCATGGATGTAATGCGGTTGTAGTCGGGTTTGGACGAGTAGGAGTAACCATGGCACGCGTCCTGCTTTCTCTATGCGCTAATACATTCGTGTGTGCCAGAAGTCTCCCGCAGCTTGCGAGGGCTGATGAGATGGGTGCCTCAACCCTGCATATCTCGTCGCTTGCCACGGCTTTAAGAGATGCAGACGTAGTCTTCAACACAGTTCCTGCAATAGTGTTAACTGAAAACATCCTGAGGTGCATGCGGCCTGGTTCTCTCATAGTAGACTTAGCTTCCGCGCCGGGAGGAACCGATTTTGAGGCTGCGTCGCGATTAGGCATTAAGGCTATTCTTGCCTTGGGATTACCCGGGAAGGTTGCTCCAAAGACTGCAGGAAAAATCCTTGCTGATTCCGTCCCTCAACTCATAAGACGGGAACTCAGTCGCCTTTCTTGACCGGCAGGTTACCTAGCATTAGGTGGAGGTGGAACCCATGCTGCTTGCTGGCAAGACGATTGGCATGGCCATAACAGGATCGTTCTGCACTATTCCCCAAGTCTTCCCGGAAATCGAGAAGCTCGTTAGAGAGGGCGCAGATGTATATCCCATACTATCTGAAAAAGTCGCGACTCAAAACACGAAGTATGGAAAGGCAGCCGACATAGCGTGCGCCCTTGAGCGCATAACAGGTAAGGAACCCATTCTGACCATTGTTGAAGTGGAGCCCCTAGGGCCTCAGAAGATCCTGGATGCATTGGTGATTGCGCCATGCACCGGAAATACCTTAGCTAAACTGGCTCATGGTATTACGGACGGCCCGGTCCTAATGGCGGCCAAATCTACCATGCGCAATTTGAGGCCTGTCATTATCGGTATTTCCACAAATGACGCCCTGTCAATAAATGCGAAGAATCTAGGCGCCCTATTAAGCACTAAACATATATACATGATTCCCTTCGGACAGGACGCTCCACTTGCGAAACCTTGTTCTCTCATAAGTGATATGCGACTGCTTGTAGACACGGTGGTTGCCGCACTTGACGGGAAACAGCTACAACCAATCATTGTTGACAGGAAATCATAGGCGATATATGCTAACATAAAATCACTTAGCATAAACAGCATAGCGAGGGGAGAAGAATGAGAAGGTATAAAGTAGCGGTAGTAGGCGCCACAGGAGTTGTCGGGCAGGAGCTCCTGAAGATCCTGTCTGAAAGGAACTTCCCCGTAGGTGAACTTACCCTGCTTGCGTCAGCTAGGTCAAAAGGGAAGCAGGTGGACTTTCGAGGCGATCGGCTGCAGGTAGAGGAGGTTTCAGAAAGCGCCGTCGCCGGGCACGACATAGTGTTCTTCGCGGCTGGGGCCTCTGTTTCCCGAGAATTTGCGCAAGGCGCAGTCAACAATGGCGCGCTGGTGATTGATAATAGCAGCGCATTTCGTATGGAGCCCGAAGTGCCACTGGTAGTTCCCCAGGTCAACCCGGAAGATATCCTAAAACACAAAGGAATCATTGCAAACCCAAACTGCACTACAACCATTATGGTAATGGCGCTGAAACCGATTGACGACGCTGCTCATGTCAAGCGAGCCGTCGTATCGACATATCAAGCTGTATCCGGTGCCGGAGTAAAGGCTATGGATGCTTTATTCCGCGAATCCAAGGCATATCTTGCAGGGGAAGCCGTCCAACCTGAAGTCCTTCCTTCTGCGTCTCTTCCAAAGCACTATCAGATAGCATTCAACGTAATCCCACAAGTGGATGTGTTCCAAGACATGATGTACACAAAGGAAGAATGGAAGACAGTTCACGAGACTGCGAAGATTATGGGACGCGAGTTTGGAATCACCGCCACCACTGTGCGCGTTCCGGTAGAAAGATCTCACTCCATCTCACTGAATCTCGAAACTTGCCACAAACTCACTCGGGAACAAGCATTGGAGATTCTTTCTAAAGCCCCTGGGATCCAGGTTATAGACGATCCAGGTGAGATGCTATACCCAATGCCTTTCTCAGCTTCAGGCACAGACCTTGTTCAAGTAGGCCGGGTACGTGAAGATAATTCGATTCCCAGCGGACTGAACCTATGGGTCGTAGGCGACCAACTTCGCAAAGGCGCGGCGCTGAATGCAGTTGAAATAGGAGAAAAGGCTCTGGAGCTCGGATGTCTTGCGAGGTGAGGAAAATGAAAATCATAATCCAAAAATTCGGAGGGACATCTGTGGCTACTCCTCTGCAACGGGAGACAGCAGCCAGAAAAGTCATAGAGGCACAGGCTAATGGATATTCGCCTGTTGTTGTAGTATCTGCAATGGGCAGGAAGGGAGAACCGTACGCCACTGACACTCTCTTAGGACTCATAAAAGACATGCATGAAGAAGCAGATCCCAGAGAGCAAGATCTAGTCATGTCATGCGGTGAGATAATTTCCGCAGTGGTCATGACCCAGACGCTGAGAGGAATAGGATGCCAAGCTGTGGGCTTGACAGGCGGGCAAGCAGGCATCATAACCGATGAAAGCTTCGGCAACACAAGAATACTCGAAGTACATCCCGGACGTGTCATGGATTACCTCAGGGAAGGTAAAGTCGTGGTAGTCGCAGGATTTCAGGGTATCAGCAAAAACGGCGAAGTCACAACGTTGGGGCGGGGAGGCAGTGACACGACAGCTGCAGCCCTGGGTGTGGCTTTGGGCGCCGAATCAGTGGAAATATATACAGACGTAGAAGGCGTCATGACCGCTGACCCCAAAATGGTGCCAGAGGCAAAACCACTCACTGTTGTCTCCTATTCCGAAATTGTAGAAATGGCTCACCTCGGAGCTAAGGTTGTCCATCCAAGGGCAGTGGAAATTGCCATGGAAGGCGGACTTCCCATAAGAATCAAGAGTACGTTTTCTGATGCGCCGGGCACCCTTGTATGTGACAGTAGTATAGCCTCAAAGAAAACTGTCATCAGATCAGACAGAGTCGCAAGGGGAGTTGCTCACCTCACAAATATCGCGCAGGTGAGACTGGACCGGCAACACGATGTCAATGAGGCAGGCTTTTTGGGCAAAGTATTCAGAGCCCTGGCAAACGCAAAGATAAGTGTGGACTTAATAAGTGTGCTTCCTGAAACGATATGCTTTACAATAAGTGAAGGCGTAATCGATGGTGCCCTTGGGGTGCTGGAATCTTTGGGGCTGAAACAAGAGGAGATAATAATTACGCCAGGATGTGCCAAGGTATCTTTAGTGGGGGCAGGGATGAGAGGAGTTCCCGGAGTCATGGCTGAAGTAGTGGAAACTTTAGGAGATGCAGGTGTGAAGATTTTTCAGACATCTGACTCGCATGCCAGCATATCGTGTCTTGTAATGCAAGACGACATACTGAAAGCGACCCGAGGACTCCACACTGCGTTTGGATTGGGCGCATCGACTGATTGAACTATAACACCTGATTTGGAGGGATCCTGACATGGTTGATTTCGGCAAAGTCATGACTGCAATGGTGACTCCTTTTACGCCCGGTCTTGAAGTCGATTACGACAGAGCCGGAGAACTTGCTGAATTGCTGGTAAGAACAGGCTCAGACAGTATTGTGGTAGCAGGCACGACAGGGGAATCTCCTACATTATCATTTGAGGAGAAACTGGATCTCTTTCGAGTCGTTGTCGATGCGGTAGGAAATGACGCTAAGGTTGTTGCAGGAACAGGTGGTAATTCAACTGCATCAAGCATTGAGCTGACCCGTGCTGCTGAAAAGATAGGTGTTCACGGCATTATGCTTGTAGTTCCCTACTATAACAAACCGCCTCAAGAGGGACTCATCACTCATTTTAGGGCAATTGCAGATTCTACCGGTCTGCCGATAATTGTCTATAACATTCCGGGTAGAACCGGGATCAACATGACTCCTGTCACCATCGAAACACTGTCACGAACGAAGAATATCGTAGGAGTAAAGGAAGCCAGCGGTAACCTGGAACAGGTCACAGACATACGCCAGCGCACACCTGCTTCATTCAAGATTTACAGTGGTGATGATTCTTTGACTTTGCCTATTATGGCGGTAGGAGGCGAAGGCATCATAAGCGTAGCCTCACACGTGGCAGGCAAAGAGATTAAGCAGATGATTAACGCTTTCCAAGAGGGCAATGTAGCACTGGCGGCAGAGCTCAATTGCAAGTTGTTCCCTTTGTTCAAGGCATTGTTTGTCACAACCAATCCTATCCCTGTAAAGGCTGCTCTCAGGCTAACGGGATTCGATGTAGGTGGCGTGAGGGCTCCTTTGGTTGAAGCAGGAGAGAGGGAAGTCGCTATTGTCAGGAAAGCCTTAGCGGATATGGGCTTAATTGCCTAATGGCTAAAGACAGCCGGCACCTGCCGAGCAAGCCATTTAATGTTGAGATATCGCTTTTTGTGTGATAGTATTANNAGGGTGTAATGTAGTGGCTTTGGACCCCCTGCTGACATGCAGGGGGTTCTGGTACATAGGTCAATAATATAGAAAGATGGTGATGTGTAATACGTGAGTAAGAATAGAGATAAGAAGTTGTCTATTATCCCCTTAGGCGGGGTTGGTGAAATAGGCAAGAACATGACTGTAATTGAATATGACGGAGAGCTCCTGATAATCGACGCAGGCTTGGCTTTTCCCGAAGAGGAGATGTTGGGTATTGACTTTGTCATACCTGATATCACATATCTTAAGGAAAACAAAGACAGGATTCGCGGCCTTATTCTCACCCACGGGCATGAGGATCATATAGGTGCTCTGCCTTATGTCTTAAGAGAGATCGACTCTGTGATCTATGGAACGAAACTGACTCTTGGCCTCGTTGAAGGGAAACTTCGCGAACACAAGTTGCTGTCTGAGGCTTCCTTAAGATGCGTCCAGGCAGGTGACAGAGTCAACATAGGCCCGTTTACCGTCGAGTTTATCCGTGTAAGTCATAGTATCGCTGACGTCGTTGCCCTTGCAATCTCCACACCTGTCGGCATTATTGTGCATACGGCAGACTTCAAGTTTGATCAAACACCGATTTTTACGGAAACACCTGATTTTCGCAAATTCGCGGAGCTTGGACTAAGAGGCGTATTGTGCCTGCTGTCCGACTCAACAAACGCGGAACGTCCCGGGTACACCATGTCCGAAAGGGATGTAGGCGAAGCCTTCGAAGAGCAATTCAGCAAAGCTGAACAGCGAATTATCGTAGCTACGTTCGCGTCGAATATCCACCGGATTCAGCAAGTGATCGATGCTTCATGGAAGTTCGGCCGAAGAATAGCGGTTATTGGGCGAAGCCTGGAAAACACGGTGGAAATCGCATCTAACCTCGGATATTTGGATATACCCAACGGAATGCTGATACCCACGGAAGAAGTGGACAGGATGCGTGCTGACAGGCTGACTATTATTACAACAGGCACGCAAGGGGAGCCAATGTCAGCCCTGACTCGTATGGCAATGGCCACCCACAAGAGGGTCGGTATTCGTCCGGGAGACACGATTATCATATCTGCGTCGCCGATACCCGGTAATGAGAAGGATATCGGGAGGACTATCAATCACCTCTTCAAACAAGGCGCTGATGTAGTTTATGACAAGTTCTCTTGTGTGCATGCTTCAGGACATGCAAGTCAAGAAGAGCTCAAACTCATGATCAACTTGACATGTCCAAAGTACTTTGTCCCTGTTCACGGCGAGTACAGACACCTTGTAAAACATGCGCAACTTGCAGAGCAAGTGGGAATACCCGGCGAGAATACGTTCATTCTGGAAAACGGTGATGTCCTTGAGTTGGACTCTTCCGGGCGCGCCTGCCGTGGCAGCAAGGTAGAGGCAGGACAAGTCCTTGTGGACGGGCTTGGGGTGGGAGATGTAGGTAATGTAGTCCTCCGCGACAGGAAGGTGCTGGCCCAAGACGGCATCATGGTGGTCGTAGTTACCATAGATAAGCAAACAGGCAAGGTCGTTGCAGGGCCGGACATCGTCTCCAGAGGATTTGTGTATGTGAGAGAATCTGAGGCGCTTATGAAGGAAGCTGAAGCTGAAGTCGGTGAAGTCATAGCCAAGTGTAGCTCCGACGGAGTCACCGAATGGAACTCAATCAAGAACAAGATCAGGGAGTCCCTTGCTGCATTTCTCTACCACAAGATAAGGAGAAGACCTATGATACTCCCGGTGGTAATGGAAGTGTAGATAGGCACGGATTTCCAGGAGCGAATAACACGATATTCGTTTCGTATGGGGGGGTACGGCGGGTGGTAAAAGCCGGCAATGCTTGTCTGCTGAAACTTGAAGGTGTCTCAAAGACTTATAGAGGAGGCTCGACTAAGGCAGTGGACAGCCTGAGCCTTGAAGTTAGGCCCGGAGAAATCTTTGGGTTTCTCGGACCTAACGGGGCAGGCAAAACCACTACAATTAAGATGATAGTCGGGCTCCTCATGCCGGATAACGGGCGAATTATCGTAGACGGCCATGATATAGTCAAAGACCCGGTGTCCGCCAAGATGAGAATGGGCTTTGTGCCTGATGACCCCAACCTATACAACAGGCTGACAGGGCTCGAATATCTGAATCTGGTAGCAGATATCTACGGTGTGTCCGCCGCTGAGAGGACAAGACGCATAAACGACCTGCTTTCGATGTTCGATTTGACCTCTGAGGTAAAGGACTTAATACAAAGCTACTCCCACGGCATGAAGCAGAAACTGGCGCTGACAGGAGCCTTGCTCCACAATCCTCCTCTGTTCATACTTGATGAACCCATGGTAGGCCTCGATCCCAGATCTTCGCGGCTTTTCAAGGATCTTATGCGCAGTCACTGTGACCAAGGGTATGCAGTATTTTTTTCCACCCATATTCTTGAAGTTGCAGAACGTCTCTGTGACAGGGTAGGCATTATTGACAAGGGAAAACTTATTGCTTGTGGCTCTATGGATGAGCTCCGCAAGCTGAGCAATGAGACTGACGAAAGCCTTGAGGACATATTCCTTGAATTGACCTTGCCGGAGGAGGCGGATTAGTGTGAAGGGCCGTCTTCTCTCATTGATACTGGCTCAACTCAACATGAATTTCGCTATATCACATTCGCGGTACTACTACCTCGAGAAGCGCCAGAGGTTATGGGAAGGCATACTCATAGTGGTGTCTATCATCATGACTGCTCTGGTCTTGTCATTTGGCGTCTACAAACTGGCATGCGCTTTCTACTCCCAAGCTGCTATCATTAATCAGGAAGCCCTTACTCTGACTACCGGAATCCTGGCTGCCCAATTCCTCATGCTAATTCTCGGTGTCGCTCTGGTCATAGCAGTCTTTTATTTCTCAAATGACCTTCCCGTATTGATTCCGCTACCTCTCCGGCCATGGGAAGTACTGGCCTCTAAGTTCGCAGTCATTCTGTGCAATGAGTACCTGGGTCTTTTGGTGTTCATCACTCCTATCTTTGTAGCCTATGGCATGAGGGCAGATGTCAGTCTGATTAGCTATGCACTTTCGGCGATTATCGTATTTCTCACACTCCCCGTGATTCCTATTGCAATCGCCTCGATACTTTCTGTTATTCTAATGAGAGTCGTAGGCTTTACAAAACGCAAGGATATTCTGACTATCATCGGGGGTTTCCTTCTTACAGGCCTGATAATAGGTGTTCAATTGTATTTACAAACAAAGTTGCCCGCCCGCGGCGATGAACAAGAGTTCATTATGCAAATGCTTTCTCAGGCCAATAGCCTGGTTGCCGTCATGGGACGGCAATTTCCTCCTAGCATCTGGGCTACCTGGGCTGTCTCTGAGGCAGGAACTTCGATGGGCTTATTGAGTCTTTGCCTCTTTCTGGGTGTAGGCGCTGTAAGCTTCGGCCTGTTTCTGGCTCTTGGAGACCGGTTCTTCTACCAAGGCGTCCTGTCAGGGTTTGAGGCTCCCACATCAAGGCGCGGCACCTTAGTAGACAAGCAGGGAAGACATGGATTTTCCAAAAGAACTCCTTTACTATCTCTGGCAGTAACTGAAATGAAGCTGTTTTCAAGGACTCCTGTATTCGTCCTCAATGGATTCATCGGCTTTTTGATGTTTCCCGTGATGTTTGTGGTATTACTTGTCATGGGCAATGATCCGCAGATGGCGGGATTATGGGACTCTCTGGCCACGATGCCCGAGTTCCATAGTATAGGAGCGCTTCTTGTCGCGGCATATTTCTTCATGCTTACCGCGTTCTCAGGAATTCCATTTTCCCCCTTTTCAAGGGAGGGCAAGGCGAACATATGGTTTCTCAGATCTCAACCCATTTCAGGGCATGCGGCAGCCATGGGAAAGGCTTTGGCTGCCGAGATCATGATCGTAGCAGGCGCCATTCCCGGGTTGGCGGTTTTTGAGTACATTGCCCGGTTGCCTATAGCAAGCCTCATCATAGGAGTGAGCCTTGGAATTGCTTCTTCTTGCGCATTATGTATCTGGGGTGTTTTGCTGGACATGGCACGCCCGATGCTTGATTGGACAGATCAACAGAGAGCTATTAAGTCCAACCTGAATACAGTTATTGGTATGCTTATCGGCATGGTAGCCTTGTTCCTTATAGGATACCTGGTTTACGTTTTGTTTAGGAGAGGATATTCAGGCCTTGTCGCACAAGTCATATCAGGCGCCATCATCGCTCTCATTCTTGGATCCGGATTAAGGGTTCTCCGAGTTGCCGGCGATAAACTTTGGAGCAGGGTAGAACTATGAATCATTTACCGCTTGTGTCAGCATAATAGTTAGCAGCGCATGATTTATCCACACTTGATGCAGACATAGCGGAGGCGAATGATATGTTCTACCTGTCCGCCCGGAACAGGCTGGATCTCGGTACACCTGGAATTGAGGCATCGAAGGAGGCGAACATCAAGCAACGAATGGAGGCTGAGCCTTCACCTGAACCGCAGGAAGAGAAGGCTATAACCCAGGCAATAACAACTTTCGGAGAAGCCCGCACACCGCCACAGCCTGTCAGCAATGTGCATGTAATGAGCATAATCGGACAGATCGAAGGCCATATTATTCTACCCCCTCAAAACAAAACCACCAAATACGAGCATGTCATCCCGCAACTCGTGGCGGTAGAGCAGAACCCGTCTGTAGAGGGATTGCTTGTAGTCTTGAACACAGTAGGAGGAGACGTAGAAGCAGGACTGGCTATCGCTGAAATGATCGATACTCTGTCAAAGCCCTCTGTTTCATTGATCTTAGGCGGCGGGCATTCTATTGCATTACCGATTGCAGTCAGCTGCAAGTACAGATTCATTGCTTCCACTGCGACTGTAACAATCCATCCGCTTCGGCTCTCAGGACTCGTTATCGGAGTGCCGCAAACCTATGAGTATCTTGAGAAAATGCAAGACAGGGTAATCAAGTTCGTCTCAGAACACTCCACAATCACTCAGGATAAGCTCCGTGAACTGATGTTCCGCACAGGCGAATTGGTCCGGGACGTCGGAACTGTGCTGGTGGGTGTGGACGCAGTGACGCTTGGTTTGATTGACGAAGTAGGCGGCCTCAGTGACGCGCTGAGAGTCCTTGAAAAACTGATACAGGAAAAGCGTCAAAAGCCAAGAGCTGATAGCTCTTTCCCTGAAATGCCGGTGGACGGAGGCGGTCCTCTGCAATGATCCTTTACACTGTCCTTCCTATTGAGACTGTGCTAGAAGGCCTGGAACAAGAAAGACAATTCGTTGATATCCAACTGGAGGGGGTGACTCTGACAGTTGAACCCGTCTCCTTGGAAGAAGCAGTAATCGTCAGGGTAATAAGCACGGATCCAAGTCATTATCTTAACCCTCACTTCTCCCCAGGCAGGAAGATTCGCCTGTTTCAGGCTTCCTCCTTCACCACTGCTATGCTATAATATGCATGGTATTCCCAGCATATATTGACAGAGAAGCCCTGAAGGAGTCACACGAGATGGTTGCTTCTGTCTGTCGACTGCTTTGTGGAATGCTGCTTTTTTTTGCGGGAATGGCCTTTCTCCGAAAGGGACTTAGGCGGAAGATAGGCATCCGGGTGGAGAAAGCGCTTAGAGCACTTACCCCGAAACCCGTTACAGCAGTAATCGTAGGCACTTTGGTGACCTCGGCGATACAGAGCTCAAGCACAGTCACAGTCATTGTCGTCAGCCTGGTGGACTCAGGAGTAATTGATGTTTACCAAGCCTTCTACATAATAATGGGCGCCAACCTGGGGACGTGCCTGACATCATACATCGTGGCTTTCCGCGTTGGGATTCCAGGCCCCTTGGTGTTGGTTATCAGCGTTCTCGTGTATGTCTTGATGAGGAAGAGATCGGGAAGTGATACTGCTCTGGTGTTTCTCGGCTTAGGATGTATCGTTGAAGGAGTGGAAGTTACCGGTTCGGCGCTGGCATGGCTTGCCGAGGTACCTGATATCCTTCACGCCCTGATTGTATTTGGACAGATTCCTCTTTTCGGCGTTTTGGCAGGTGCAGTGTTTACCGGAATCATCCAGAGTTCCAGTGCCGCTACAGCAATACTTGTTGGACTTGTCCGCGAAGGTTTGGTAGACTTGAGATCGGCCGTATCCTTGGCGTTAGGAAGTAACATCGGCACGTGTGTGACGACTTTGATTGCCGGTCTTTGGGCATCGTCTGCCGGTCGATTCACGTCTCGACTCCATCTGGTGTTCAACCTGATAGGAGTAGTTACAGTTCTTCCTGTTTTCAATGCCTTTGTAACAATGGTTAGTGTTGTATCACCGGCAGATCCCGGATACAGACTGGCAAATGCACACACCTTGTTTAACTTGATGTCCATTTTGGTGATATTCCCATGGGGCAGGCAGTTTGTGGATCTCATGAAAGGAAGACGTAAATGGATGTAAGAAGCGCAATGATACTCGCTGTAGTTCAAGGCTTAACAGAATTCCTTCCTGTGTCAAGCTCAGGACATCTGGTTATCGTCCGTGAGCTCCTCCACGTAGAGGAAGCGTTGCTTAGTTTCGATGTCCTAATGCATCTGGGCACGTTAATATCGGTTTTTCTGGTTTTTCGCGAAGATGTAAGGGCTTTGATAAACGCAACCGTTGGTATTGTCGTTGATATCTTCCATGGCGTTTGCATAAGATCCGCTATCTCCAAAGACGATTATCGTAAGATGGCGATTTTCATTGTCATTGCCAGTGTACCTGCGGCAATTATGGGAATGGTGTTCAAACCCTTGGTGTACATGCTGTTCTCTTCCAAACTGGCTGTGGGGATCTTTCTTGTGGCTACAGGAACCGTGCTTTGGCTAGGCGAATTCTTATCCAGGAGCCGCATCAAACCCGCTGATCTCACGTTACAGAAGGCTCTTTCCATAGGTATAGCTCAGGGATTTGCCATCGCTCCTGGGTTTTCCCGTTCAGGCGCGACGATAAGCACCGGCCTCTCTGTAGGACTGCGTAGAGAGGATGCTGCACGCTTCTCATTTCTTCTATCCATACCGGTGATTCTTGGCGCAGGGATCCTGGAGCTAAAAGATGTGGACGCATTGGGGTTCGCCGCAGGTTCGAGTTTTCCTATCCTTTTGGCGTTCGTTACCAGCATTATTTCGGGTTACTTGGCGATACGCCTGGTGTTGACAGCTGTGAAGCGAAGTAAGCTAACAATATTTGCAGTATATACGTGGGTTTTAGGGATATCAGTAATTATCTGGTCGGTTATTTGACCGGTTGATATCGCTGTTACATCGTGGATGAGGGGGCACGCTCGTGACAATAACTCCTATCGCCGGACTAATAGGTGGCCTTGGTCTGTTCCTATACGGAATGGTTCAGATGGGCAATGGATTGCAGAAGGCTGCCGGGGATAAACTCAGGGGAATTCTAAAGGCGCTCACCAGCAAAACATGGATGGGCGTTTTGGTAGGCGCCCTGGTTACCGGGATTATCCAAAGTTCAGCTGCCACTACAGTCATGTTGGTCAGCTTTGTGAACGCAGGCCTTATGACTCTGACGCAAGCTGTCGGAGTAATTATGGGCGCAAATATCGGCACAACCATGACTGCCCAGCTAATAGCTTTTAGATTATCGGATTTTGCCCTTCCGGCAATTGGCTTGGGAGCCATCATTTTCATATTCAGCAAAAAGAGAACACATAAGTACTTCGGCCAAATCATCCTGGGGTTCGGTATCCTTTTCCTCGGCATGACGGTTATGACTGAAGCTATGAAGCCTCTTAGCGCTAATCCGTCATTGGTTCAGCTTGTGGCGATAGTGGGAAAGCATCGATTGCTCGGGGTTTTGGCAGGCATTATCATGACGATCGTCATTCAGAGTTCAAGCGCAACCATTGGAATCTTGATGGCTGCTGCATCTCAAGGGCTGATTACCTTCGAGACAGCCCTGCCTATTCTATTCGGCGATAACATAGGAACCTGTGTCACTGCAGTTCTTGCCAGTATGGGAGCAAGCCTGTCTGCGAGGAGAACTGCTCTTGCCCACGTCCTCTTCAATGTATTCGGAACGGTCCTCGGCCTTGCTTTCCTTCCCGTGTTCAGTAAAGTCGTAGTATGGCTGACCCCGTTTGGCGGTGTTTCACGCCTGATAGCCAATGCTCATACATCTTTCAACATCCTCAATACGCTGGTGTGGTTACCTATGGCAGGCTTGCTTGCCAGAATTGTGGTGACTCTCTACCCGGGTGAGGAACGGATAATTGAGCATGGTCCGAAGTACATTGACAAGAGAATGCTTAGAACGCCTTCAGCTGCCATTCAGCTTTCCGTGCAGGAACTCGTGAGAATGGCGAAGATCGCCCAAGAGATGCTTAGTGACGCAGGGAAAGCGCTCTTGTCGGACTCGCCGGAGAACATCCTAAAGACTATAGAGAGTCATGAAGAAATCGTGGATAATCTGCAAAGTGAGATCATCTTCTACCTTTCTACTCTTATGTCTCAGGGGTCTTTGACACACCGGCAGTCAACACAGGTAGCCGGGATGTTACATGTTGTAAACGATATTGAGCGTGTCGGAGACCATGCCGTGAACATGGGTAATTTCGCGTCTTACAGGGCGGAGAAGCGTATCGACTTTTCCGATGAAGCCAAGTCTGAACTCGCTGATCTGTTTCGGCGTGTAGACGCAATCCTGTCTGATGCAGTGAATGCATTGGAGAGAAATGACCCTGCCCTGGCTCAAGATGTGTGGGAAAAAGAGAAGATCATAGATGACATTGAGGCCAGACTCCGAGACAATCACTTCAAGCGCCTTAACGACGGAACTTGCTTGCCGGCTTCCGCTGTTATTTATATTGAAGTGTTGGACAACCTTGAGCGTCTCGCTGACCATGCAGTTAACCTTGCTGATGCAGTCGTTCAAAACACCGTCTCCCTTCAAGAGTGACTTTTCTTGATATCTCTTTGCAGTCGCAGCGTAAACTACACTCTCGGTGGCGCGGATATGAAGGAGTTTACGCGGAATACGTAGAACCTGCTATAGAGGTAAGGGAGGATGCCTATGGCCAGGGTTACATTGGACGATAATAAGCGCGCAAGGAAGCAAGCAGGCACGCCTGATAGGACATTCCGTTATTTGGGGATTCTCGGGGTTGTCACTGTCACTCTGGGCATCCTTGCGTTAGTTTCCCTCTATGTGGAGTTGCGTGGGCCGGTTGGAGCAGCAGGAGCTGCAGGTATGCAGGTAGCATACGGCCTGAGGCTTGTTGCCGGTAAATGGGCATTTCTAATCCCAATCATAGTGTTGTATGTAGGTGTCGAACTTGTACTGGGAAGTGACGGGCAAGTTATCCTTCCTCGCCTTTTAGGTTTCATGTTCATTGTCTTGTCAACACTGGGGATAGCCCGGTCAGGCGCTATCGGAGCCTGGATATTTGACGGACTCCGGTGGGCGTGTGGTTCAGCCGGTGCCAGAATCGTACTCTGGTTTGTTATTGTCGCCGGCTTAAGTCTTCTGTCGGACATGTCAATCCCTATTCTCGTCAGAGAGTCCGGGCGTATTTTGATCCTAGGAGTTCAGCTCTTAGCAGGCCTTCTTATCAAACCCCTTAGAATACTGCGTATTGTAGCAAAAAAGATCCTTTTGCCTTTCTTTGAATTGGACCGTGAACCTGAGCAACTTGTGGAAGATACTGAGAAACCCGCAAAGAAGACCAGGGCCGGCAAGCGACGACAGCCCAAACCTGCTACGTCTGAAGAGACAGAAAAGATAGCTTTCGTTCCTGGAAAGAAGGAATTGCCTGCGGAGTCCCATGGCTATGTCCTGCCTCCGGTAACGCTTTTGGGCTACCCTGCAAGATCCGGGAAGTCCAAAAAAGGTGAAGTGCCTGATCACTCCAAGTTACTGCAAGACACCTTAGCGAGCTTTGGAGTAAAAGGCAAAGTCACACAGGTTGACATGGGGCCTGTGGTAACTCGATACGAACTGTCGCCTGCACCCGGGATAAAAGTCAGCAAAATAGTGAGCCTGACAGATGATATTGCTCTTGCTCTGGCATCTACAGGTATTCGTCTGGAAGCTCCGATTCCGGGGAAGTCCGCCATAGGCATCGAAGTGCCGAATCCTGAAGTATCTATGGTATTTCTCAGAGAGGTAGTCCAGTCTTCGCAGTTTCAATCAAATCGTAATAAGCTGGCAATAGCTCTTGGTATGGACATAGCGGGAAAACCTGTAGTCGCTGACCTTGCAGGTATGCTCCATCTATTGGTAGCCGGAGCCACCGGTTCAGGCAAAAGCGTTTGTCTTAATACACTCATTGCAAGCCTGCTTTTTAAAGCCACACCTGACGAAGTTAAGTTCCTTATGATTGACCCGAAACGAGTTGAACTAAGCGTCTATGACGGCATTCCGCATTTGCTCGCTCCGGTTGTGACTGACACGAAAGAAGCAGGAGGGTACCTGCGGTGGGTTGCTGAGGAAATGGACAATCGCTACAAATTATTGGAGGAAACCGGAGTAAGGCATATCGACAGATACAATTCCCTTTGCACATCAGGTAAGCTCTCTGATGAGAATGCAACCCCGCTGCCTTACATAATAGTCATAATAGATGAGCTCGGAGACTTAATGCTGGTAGCTCAAAAAGACGTCGAAGACATAGTATCCCAGCTAGCCTTTATGGCAAGAGCAGCCGGTATTCACCTGGTGGTTGCCACTCAGAGACCTTCAGCAGATGTTGTCACAGGTATTATTAAGATGAATATCCCTTCCCGGATAGCCTTCGCCGTACCGTCTCAGGTGGATTCCAGGGTGATTCTGGACATGGGGGGAGCAGAAAGGCTTCTGGGCAGGGGAGACATGTTATTCTTTCCTGTAGGTGCGCCAAAACCCATTAGGGCTCAGGGGGCATTTGTCTCTGACTCTGAAATTGAATCCATTGTCGACTTTGTCAGGGCGCAGGCCCAGCCTACTTACGTTGCTGAGAGCATAATACGTGAGACAATTGACGGCGAGAACATTGGCCAAGAGGACCAGCTGTTCGAAGATGCAGTCAGACTGATTCTTGAAACAGAGGAAGCGTCTATTTCAAAGCTACAACGCAGATTCAGAATAGGTTATACAAGGGCAGCACGGATCATTGACTCCATGGAGTCCCTGGGAATAGTAGGCCCGTATGAAGGCAGTAAGCCAAGGAAAGTCCTTATGTCGCTGGAGCGATGGGAGGCTTCTCAAGATAAGGTGTGAGAGTGACTTCGGTTCAACGATTTCAGGAGGTTGAGGACACCATGGAAACCCTCGGAGACCGCCTGAGAAAGGCCCGCGAGAGCTTGGGCCTATCTATAGAGGACGTGCATGATGCTACCAAGATACGTGTAGCGTATCTCATTGCCATGGAGGAAGGCAGGCTTCATGAACTACCCGGAGACGTGTACGCAAGAGGTTTTCTGAAGAATGTCGCAAAGGCGGTAGGCCTGGAAGGTGATGAACTCGTCTCCGAATATGACCGTATTTGCAAGGACTCCGAGATTGAGCAAACAAAAATCAATGACCGAGGTAAAGCGGATACTCGGAAACGGCATAAGTCAGGCGGAGTGCATCCTGTTGTCACCATAGGCCTCATAATCGTTGTAATCGCTGTTATCGCACTGGTTTTGTGGAGACCACAGGGGGAGCCGGATGTCGATACAGTAGATGCCCTAGATATATCGGCAGATATATCAGCTCTCCAACACAATTCCCGTGACATTCCGGAAATACCTTTTGACACTTCTTTGGACATTCACGAACTTACTGCAGTAGTCACTGAGCGATGCTGGGCAAAAATTATAGTTGACGGACATAGGGTCTTCGAAAAGACTATGCTACCCGGTGAAACCAACACCTGGAAAGGCAAGCATGAAATCCGAATGAGGCTGGGCAATGCAGGGGGTGTTGTTCTGATATACAACGGTGTCCACATGGGTTCACCCGGCAAATCCGGGGATGTTATTGAATTGTCCTTTCCAATTCCTGGCCCATAGAACTCTCTGTCCTAGAAATATTGTGGAAATATCGCGGTTTCTTAACATTTTTGGTCGAAATATGCAGGGAAAAGCGTAACAACAGCGAATAGCAAATGGCATAAGAACTAGGCACGACCGGTGTAATCCAAGCAAGTGTTCTGTGAGGAGGAATAAACTTGAACAAGGCAGATTTGGTAAATAACGTCGCTCTGAAAACAGGCGCAAAAAAGAAAGATGTGGACATGATCATAGCAGCTACACTTGATGCTATAGGAGAGGCTCTGGCATCAGGCGAAAGGGTCCAATTGACCGGGTTCGGAAGTTTTGAAGTGCGAGAGCGTGCCGAGCGTGTAGGCAGAAACCCCAGGACAAAAAAGGAAATTTTGATTCCTGCATGTAGAGTTCCGGCATTTAAAGCAGGTAAGACCTTGAAAAACAAAGTCGCCGGTGACTAACCGAGTGGCGATTCACATTTCTTAGATGAAAGCAGGTGGGTTGCCGCTAAGGCAACCCACCTTCTGTGTCCGAACCATCACGATTCAGACACAGAAGGTGAAATCCGGGAATAAGGGGGGAAGACTTTGGCAGTAGACTTGCACGTCCATTCAAACGTATCCGATGGAGCGCACTCTCCGAGAGAACTCGTGCTCATGGCAAAAGCGAGAGGAGTCTCAGCCCTGGCCTTAACTGATCATGACAGTGTCCTGGGTGTCCCTTCAGCTCTTTCGGCAGGGGAAGAGTTAGGGGTTTCTGTCATACCCGGAGTAGAGCTTTCCACAGACATAGAAAATGCAGAAGTCCATATCCTGGGCTTCTATATAGATATGACTTCAGCTAAGCTCCATGAAGTGTTGGACATGCTCAAGAAAGGGCGTCAAGAAAGATCTGCCGAAATCCTTCGCCGCCTCAAGGCTCTGGGGATGGACATACCACTGGAATATGTTCTCAGCCTGGGCAAAGAAGGATTCACCGGAAGAAATCAGATATTCAGAGCCATGGTTAACCTGGGTTTTGCACGACCTGACAAGAGGTACGGGGATTTCCAAAGATACCTTGGCAAAAAAGGTCTCGCTTATGTAGAGCATCGCGGTCTTTCCCCTGAGGACGCTGTGAGATTTGTGAGAGACTCAGGAGGAGTGCCTGTGTTGGCCCACCCCGGGACCGATATCCCTTTCAGCTTCATAGAAGACCTAATCGGTATCGGGTTGGAAGGGATTGAAGCGTATCATCCAACCCATAGCAAGGAGACAACCAAGAAGTGGCTGAAGTTTACAAAAAGTCGCGGCCTCATTGTGACGGGAGGAAGTGATTTTCACAACGTAAGCCCTGAAGAACCGCTAGGTCTCGGTAGTCTGCCTGTACCTGACTCCATCGTCCTTGAGCTTACTCAGAGATGGCTGAAAATCTCATCAGTCCAGTCTACTCCTTCATGTTGAAGGGAATATCAGACATTTGTCGAAATCGAATGAGTAATGAGAGTGCAACTGAAATTGGACAGCTTATTAACTGACAAGAAAACCCTTGCTGCAACCCTTTCTATTGTCTTAGTCTTGCTTGGTTTCGGTTCGTGGTGTCTTTTGTACTCCAGTGTCCGAAGTGTTCTCTTGTACAAAAGTCCTTACACCTTTCAGGTGGAGCCTGGCCTTAGGTCTCAGCCACTTGCCCAACGTCTCGTCCTTGTTATTGTCGACGGGCTTCAGTCCCAAGACTTTGAAGCCATGCTTACCGTAAAAGACATTGCCGGTCGCGGGGTTGCAGTGTCTCTCCGGGGGAGCCGAGGACTTGCTCATATACCGGCTTCGACTGTCCTCATGACAGGTGCACTGCCGGAGATATCCGGAGTCATCACTAACTGGTTCAGCGACAGGGTCATGATTGACAGCCTTTGGTCATCAGCTCACAGAGCAGGCCTCAATACAGTGATTATTGGAGATAACAAATGGAAACCCCTGTTTGGGCATTCGGTGACACAAGGCGCATACCGTGGGCCTGATGACAAAGTATCAAATACTGAGACAAACAACGCTATCCTCAAAGACGCTATCACCGAGATTACACAAGGAAAATCCCAGCTTATTCTCGTAAGTTTCCTTCCTGAAAGGGATTTTACGTATTCTTCAACAGGCTCTGTTCAACAACGTATTACACGGGAAGAAACTGCGGCGAGTATCGACATGAGACTACGCGATATCTCGGAAGCAGTTGATCTTAGTTCCGGTACAGTAGTTTTCGTATCCGGCAGTTCGTACTTAACGCATGACACTTTATTTGGATTTTCCAAAAATACCGGGGATGCGTTATTGGTGGCTGCAGGGGCGGGAATCATGACACCTGAAAACCCTCCTGAAACCATTCAGTGGATTTCCGGGCGCTTGGTGGACATTGCTCCTACATGCGCAAGTCTCTTAGGCATTTCCATGCCTACCCACTCGCAAGGTGAAGTCATGTATGGCGTGCTGGACTTGCCGGATCATACACTGTCAGAGATAACTATCAGACAAACCGCTGCAAGAGCTAGATTTGCCCTTGAGTACATGAATACCCTGAGCAGGCCGGCCATTGAGGATTGGTCACTTTTCGATGCGTTCCTCCTACACAACGACGGAGATTACAGAAGCGCCTCTCTGACTGCTCTCAGCATTGACGAAGACATTATCTCTGTCATGAGAAAGGCCAGATCAGGCCTGGTAAGCGCTTCGAGACTTATATCAATTCCGATTCTTGCCGTTATTGCCGTATTACTAATATTCATCACGACAATGTTTCTACAGGGAGACATAAAGGATGTTGCCGCTGCCGTAATTGGAGTGTTCTGCTATTTCACTGCCTACTATGGGTTGATGTTCATAAAAGGAACCCTGCTTTCGTCAAGCGCTATCTTGAGTCTCTCGGAGTTCACCGGCTTCTATCACAGCCGGATTGCAGATTCAATAGCATGTGCGACATTGACTGCTGTTATCATCGGATGGGTTGTCTCAGGAAGGAAAGACCATGGCAAAGGTGGACAAGGGTTCTTTATAGGTCTCATAGGTTTCTGCTTCGTGGCCCTTGCCCTTTTTGCTCATATTGCCGTCTTTGTTGTGACTGAAGGTTCTGCTTACGCTTTCTATCTCCCTGACATTCATAAGGGTTTTAGGTGTTTTATGTATCTCATTCAACTGACAGTTGCGGGAATACTATCACCGGTATTGGCCGGCCTGTCTGAGGCAGCACTGATCCTGACATCTAAGGCAAGATCATCCAAGTCTTAGAAATCATGACGGTCCGGACGAAAAGACAACAAGACGATGTAGATGGAGAAGGTATTTGACTTCATAGATAAGTCCAGCGCGATATATGTTCGGGAACTACAGGCATTACTCAGGAAGCCGTCGGTCTCTGCTGATAATGAAGCTCTCAAAGAGACAGCTGCTATGGTAAAAGACCTTCTACAAGGGATTTCCTGCAATGTAGAAGTAATCCAACCCAAGCGAGGGCGAGCCCCCATTCTGTATGCGAAGGTCTCAGGTGATGCCGACAAAACTCTTCTCTTCTATAACTACTACGATGTCAGGTCACCCGGACCTCTTAGTGAATGGGATTATCAACCGTTCAATGCTATAATCGATGCAGGCAAAATCTATGCGAGAGGCGCAGCAGATGGCAAAGGCGATCTTGTGGCAAGGATGAAGGCAGTTGAGGCTTTCATCAAGATCAGAGAGGCGCCTACCCTAACAGTGAAGTTCATTGTAGAAGGAGAAGCTGGAATTGGCAGTCCCACCCTGCTGCGAGTAGCTTCTCACCGTCCGGACATGTTTCGTGCAGATACATGTATTTACACGGCAGGGAGTCGAGATGATGAGGGCAGACTTGAGCTGACCTTAACAGACAGCCCACGCCTCACAGGCGATGGTTCTGAATCTGACATAGCACGTGTAGTCAGTGAGGCAGTAACAGATTTCTATCAACGTAATCCCGTAGTATTACGTGACTCCGACAATATAAGCCCGGTGGTTCAGACAATATCACGACTGGGTATACCTGCAGTAGGTTTGAGCATCGCAAATAATGACTCTCGTGCGGCAAGTTCCAATGAAAACATAAATACCGCCGATTTCGTGGATGGCATCAAGCTTACCGCAGTGATCATGCAGAAGCTTTCAGCCGGTTAGGCCTGAGCACGATGTCATCATGAGGAGGAATAACCTATGAAAGTCATATGTACCGGCACAAGCGGTTCCGGAAAACTGGACTACCTTAAGCGAGTAGTGGATGAAGCTGAACGTCTCGGCGTAAAGATCCATCTCTACAATATCGGGGATCTAATGTTCAAGAAGGCAGAGGAACTTGAGTGCCCCACAAGTCCCGAAAAAATCCTTGACCTCGCTCCTTCAAGTCTTAGAGCATTGCGCGCAGCGGTATTTGAAGAGATTCTTAAAGAGACCGAGAAAGTGGAACACTGCATCATAAGCACACACGGGTGTTTTCGCTGGAAGAATTATCTTATGCCTGCATTTGACGTTCATTACTTGAATGAACTCCAACCGGATCTCTATGTGACAGTAATCGACAGTGTACTGAACGTATCAAGAAGGCTTCACGAATCCCCCGCATGGAAAGGGCGCCTAACGCTGAAAGATATCTTGATATGGCGTGATGAAGAGATATTTGTCACGAAGATGATGGCATCTTTCCAGCGAAAGCCGCACTATGTAGTCGCTATAGAGCAACCTGCCACAACCATATACAACCTTATGTTCAAGCCTGACATGACAAAAGTCTATCTGAGTTTCCCGATAACCCTGATGATTGATGATACACAGAAAATGAAAGAGGTCAGGGAGTTTCGGGATAAACTGAGAGAATACTTTGAGGTCTTTGATCCTCTGGCTGTAGAAGATACTGAGCTGACCTATGGGACAGTAGGTTCCGGAGACGCCGAAGAAGAGTATTATTTATCCAAGCTCAGTAAGGATTTCAGCCTTACTGATACTGAGAAAGCCAAGGTAGAAGATCAGACTGTTGTCCGTGACTATATGCTCATTGACCAGAGCGACATAGTCGTTGTGTATTACCCTACTGACAAGACGTCTCCGGGCGTGCTCTGCGAGATCATATATGGTTCCACGAATAACAAGGAAGTGCATGCCGTGTTTAAGGAGCGAGTCAGTCCATTCCTTAAGTTTCATTGCACAAAGGTATTCGCTGATGCAGAGACTTTTTTTGACTACTTGAAAGAAACAGGTAGGATTACTCACAAGTAGGGAGTATTAACATCCATGAAGGAAAGGCACTATTTCAGAAGATGTCTATATGACTTAGAAATATCCTTTACCATATGAATTCTGTTTTCCTCAACTAAGAGGTCAAGTAAACCCAGGGAGATTGGGGAAAGAATGCTTCCAAATACGTCAGTGATGATTTCCCGTTTTTCAGAAGCCGGTATTCCCGAATCAGAAAGCGCTCTCCCCAGAATAGAGTATGATGAGAGGATGCAGTCAATTTCTGCCAGCTCATAATTGACAATGGAGGGATGCCAGCGTTCAACTGCTATTGAGAATAGAGCTCGTGCCAGTGTCTCGTGATTGTCTGTGTCCGTTAAGTCCATCTTACCAATCCTCCGTGAATAGTGTTTTCATTTTCTTGCGTTCTATGAGTTTCTTGCGAAAGATGCGGAAGGCGGGGAATAACATTGGAAGGCATTGCATATCTTGACGGGGTTTTCATGCCGATTGAGCAAGCCAAAGTATCAGTGGAAGACAGGGGTTTTCAGTTCAGTGACGGAGTATATGAGGTAATAAAGGCTTATGGTGGTATACCTTTCGCCCGCGAGGCCCATTTGGACCGCTTGGAAAGAAGCCTGAGCATGCTGTCCCTTTCTTTACCAGGTAGTCGACAAGAGCTGGAAGGACTCATATATGAAGCCGTCCGGCGATGTGGTTGGCAAGACTCCTTGGTCTATTTGCAGATTACCCGGGGATACGCACCCAGGAAGCATGATTTTCCGGACAACATCAAACCTACACTGGTATTAACTGTTCGTAGAGCACGGCCTATCCCGGAAAACCTATATGAAAACGGAGTATCAGCAATTACAACCCGCGATGAGCGTTGGTTAAGATGCGATATCAAGAGCCTCTGTCTTCTACCGAATGTGCTTGCGAAAGACAAAGCAACACGCGCGGAGGCATTTGAGGCAATCTTGGTAAGAGATGACCGCCGTGTAACAGAGGGTACGACTTCTAACGTATTTGCCGTAAGATCCGGCAAGTTACATACAGCGCCTGAAGGGAACTGGATACTCTCAGGAATAACCAGAGCAGTAGTCTGTGATCTGGCACGTCGAGACGGTATTACCGTCGTTGAAGACTTCTATAGTCCTGAAGTCCTGATGTCAGCGGATGAAGTATTCGTAACTAATACGTCCATAGAAGTCATGCCTGTAGTTGCTGTTGACAGACAGCCTATAGGGAATGGGGAACCAGGCGAGCTCACGCGGCATCTGGCCAAGCTCTTTAAGAAGGAAGTCTCGGAATATTCACGACTGGCCAGGCCGTAACTGATTCTTTCATAACCCTATTAGGCGGTGGTAAGGTGATTCGTTGCGTTCTTTTTGACCTTGATGGAACACTGGTTCACTTTGAATACGACGATTTCTTGAAGGAGTACTTCAAAGCCATTACGAAGGCAGTAGCCCCGTTAGTGGAACCTCTGCAGTTTGCTGAAGCGCTTGTTGCGTCAACTGAAGCCATGATAATAAACGGAGACCCTTCACGGTCAAACAGTCAAGTCTTTTTCGAGGATTTTTTTCAAAGAGTCACTGTACCGGAAGATATCCTTGTTCCTGTATTCGGAGATTTCTACGCAAACGAATTTACTAAGCTTAAGGATGCCCTCGGGGTTCAACCTCATCCCAGAGCCAGCGCAATGCTGGAGTCTCTGTTTCAAGAAGGCTATGATGTGGTTATTGCCACAAATGCAGTCTTTCCGGTTGAGGCTATTTTGGAGCGGATGAGATGGGGTGGAATTCAAGGCTTCCCATATAAGCTAATTACCTGCTATGAGACAATGCACTTCTGCAAACCAAACCTCAAGTATTATGAAGAGACTCTGGAGATCGTTAGACACAAACCTGAAGAATGTCTGATGGTAGGAAACAACATGGATGAGGATATCGTAGCAGGAGTCCTTGGACTAAAGACTTATCTTGTAGAAGATTTCTTGCTTGACAGTGGGGCAAATCAACATACCCCAGATTTACGCAGCGACTTTAACGAGTTTGTCGAATTCGTGTTATCAGATGGAATACGGAAACTATGACATTTGCAGCTTTGTCCAAAGATCCAATAGGAGGCACAAGTCAAATTGCGCGCTAAGATCATCGTAAATCCCAATGCAGGTCGGGGTAAGGCGGAGAGAGCCATTCCTGTCATCCACCGTCTATTCTCAGCAAGTGAAATAGAATTTGATATGTATCTTACTGAAGGGCCGGGGGATGCCACAAATGAAGCGAAACGTGCAGTTCAACAAGGATATGACGCTGTCATTTCCGCGGGAGGCGACGGAACCGCCAACGAAGTGGTAAACGGCATTGCCGGGCATGAAGTAATTCTGGGAGTAGTCCCATGTGGCAGCGGCAATGATCTTGCTATGAGCATGGAGATACCCAGGAATATAGATCAAGCCTGTGAGGTAATACTCAGAGGAAACACTAGAAAGCGGGACCTTGGCAGGGTCATCGACAGGTACTTTGCGAACTCAGTCGGTATTGGGTTCGACGCAGCTGTAGCTAAAACCGCCAGCCAATCCCTTAGAAACTTCCCAATGAGAGGAATTCCCCTCTACATCCTGGCGTTGTTTAGGACATTGCGACAATACAAAGGCTGCGAGGCATACATAACTATAGACGATGAGGCAGTAATGAACCTTCACCCTCTACTTATAGCTGTAGGCATCGGAAAGACTTATGGCGGAGGGATACCTATTGTTCCCGATGCAATTCCTGATGACGGACTATATGACGTGTGCACTGTTGAAGCCGTCGGTAGCATGGAAATTCTTAGTAAACTTCCGAAAGCGCTTAGAGGGACACATGTAAATGACCCTAAAGCCAGGCTTATGCGAGGAAAGTCAGTTCGCATTCAGCTTTCTGCCAGGATGCCCCTTCATATGGACGGTGAGGTGTTCGAGGCTGACTCCATGGAATTCTCAATAATTCCCGGTGGACTTCGAGTATTTCATCGTTAGTGTACCAGACAACATAGTGACGTAACCTATATTTACTAACAGTGCAGGATAAGGAGAAGTTGTGATAGCAAGTGAGAACCAGTGTAGCATTAGTATTATTAGGATGCGCAAAGAACTTGGTAGACTCTGAAGTCATGATAGGCCTCCTTTCAGAGGCAGGATTCGAGCCGGTTGTCAACTTGAACAAAGCAGATGTTTTGCTTGTTAATACCTGTGCTTTTATAGATGAGGCTCAGGAAGAAGCAATAGATACCATACTTGGCCTTGCAGAGCTGAAAAAGAAAGATCCGTGCCGTAAGTTAGTGGTTACCGGCTGCCTGGCTCAAAGATTCCCCGAAGATCTCCTTCGGGAAATACCGGAGATTGATGCAGTGGTAGGTACAGGCGATTTTGCTCGGATAGTCGAAGTCGTTAAGGACACCATGGATGGTAAACGAGTTAATCTCGTCAGTAGACAACCTTGCTTCATTTACGATGAGACTTTCCCCAGACGTATCTCAACCCCCCGACACACAGCATACATCAAGATAGCGGAAGGATGTAGCAACCGTTGCTCATACTGCGTTATTCCTTTTGTCCGCGGAAAGTTTCGTTCACGTCCCATTGCTTCAATAGTGGAGGAAGCCAGGAAGTTGGCGCAAGACGGAGCAAGAGAACTGATTCTTATAGCTCAGGATACAACAAGATATGGACAGGATCTTTACGGGAAGTACGCCCTTGACAAGTTACTGCAGGAAGTGTGTCGGATAGACGAAGTTGAATGGGTACGGGTTCTCTACATGTATCCAACAAGAGTGACTGATGAATTGATTAGGGTAATAGCCAGAGAGCCTAAAGTATGTAAGTACGTGGATCTGCCTCTTCAACATGTAGATGACGAGTTGCTGAAGCTCATGAACCGTCACGGAAGGCATGAAGATGCCAGGCAGACAATTGACAGACTCAGACAGGCTGTGCCGGACATAACGATAAGGAGTACATTCATTGTAGGTTTCCCTGGCGAGACAGAAGCCAAATTCCAGAGCCTTTTGGATTTTCTGGAGGAAGCTCGCCTTGACAGAGTCGGTGTATTCACGTATTCACCTCAATCCGGGACGCCTGCGTCGCGCTTCTCCGGCCGTGTCAAGCAAAGCGTAAAAGAGCGGCGGAGGCAAGAGGCAATGGAAGTTCAAA
>MTKW01013509.1_pt1 | contig 28238 bp, 26 predicted proteins | sample 1042761 | NCBI WGS metagenome assembly MTKW01 (sample SAMN06205366, study PRJNA360243) | anaerobic digester metagenome | biome: Wastewater treatment plant; feature: Anaerobic digester sludge; material: sludge; isolation source: anaerobic digester fed with sludge from wastewater treatment plant ...
TTGATACAGCAGCGGGTCCGAAAGCTCCCCCTGGTCGTAATGACACCGGTGAGAGCGCCCTCTTTATGCTCGAGGGCGGTAACCTCGGTATTTAAGTAAAAGCGCGCTCCGTTGGTGATGGCATTTTCGGCATAGGCGATGGTCAGCTGGTAGGGGGAGGTCATGGCGGTGGTGGGAGCGAGAAGGGCTCCCTTGATCTCGGGGCTGAGGGCAGGCTCGAGAGCGGTTAGCTCGGTCGGATCGACTAGCTGTACGGGGATTCCGCTCATCTCTCCCCGCGCCTTCAGCAGCTCGAGAAGAAAAAGCTCCTCTTCCTTAAACACATTCACGGCCAGGTTACAGCGCTGGAAGGGGACATCAAGTTCGCGGCAGACCTCCTCGAAAAGGGCATTGCCGCGCAAGTTCAGCCGGCTGCGCAGACTGTCCGGTTCCTGGACAATGCCGGAATGGACCATCCCGTTGTTCGCCTTACTTGCCCCGCAGGCTACATCGGCCTCCTTTTCCAGGACAATAACACTTAGTTGATAACGGGAGAGCTCCCGGGCGATCGCCGCTCCGACGATGCCGGCGCCAATAATGACCACATCGGCTTCACCGATGACCGTGGGATTCCCAACCGGGGCCCGGTAAGGCGGCGGCGGCTCCAAAGCAGCGGTAATCTCGTTGACTACGCTGCGCACTCCCCGGATTCCTCCGGCCAGGTGTCCCGCCGTCACCACCTGCTCCCAGTAATCCACGGAACCCGACAAGCGAATCCGGCCTTCCTGCTCCTCAATCTGTAGAGCAAATTTTTCCAATTCGTGCTCGGCAAAAAGCTCCCTCAATAGCGTGGTGACATTCTTACTCATAATCTACCACCTTATTAATTGGACATCACAATAAAATTCTCGATATTCGAGCGAAATTCCTTTATAGAAAAAGATAACGGAACGCTTAAATACTGTTGAAGATTAATAAAATTTAATGTGCTACTTTATTTTAAGAAGGATCTTCTTATAGGTCAGTTGAATTAATATATTATAGTAGCATAATCGAGAGGAAGCAGCCATTTTATGCTTGCATCACCGAAAAAATTTAGATGAATTATTAAGGAGGAACTGCTTTGAAGATTACACTAAGTGTGATCAAGGCTGATATCGGCAGTATTGGCGGCCATCTCAGGCCGAGCAAAACACTTATGAAGACGGTTGAAGAGCATATTGAACGTGAAAAAGGGAGTCTAATCATCGACTACCGGATTAGCAGCACCGGTGACGATATCGCCATTCTCTTTTCCCACCGGGAAGGAACTGGCAACAGTGCTATTCACGAACTGGCCTGGAATGCGTTTGTAGCAGGGACGGCAAAGGCCAAGGACGAGGGGCTCTATGGCGCCGGCCAGGATCTACTGAAAGACTCTTTTTCCGGCAACATTAAGGGCCTGGGACCGGCCGTGGCTGAGATGGAATTCGAAGAGCGGGAGAATGAACCGTTTATCTTCTTCGCCGCGGATAAGACCGATCCCGGTGCTTACAACCTGCCGCTTTACTTAAGTTTTGCCGACCCCATGCACTGCTCCGGCCTAATTCTTTCGCCGAAGATGAGTAAAGGCTTTAAGTATGTGATTCTGGATGTAGAACATACTGAAAAAGATCGCTCTATCGAGCTGAATGCTCCGGAAGATCTCTACGATATTGCCGCTCTGCTGCGTGATAACGAGCGTTTTGTTGTCTCGAAGATCTATTCGCGGGAGACTGGGGAACAGGCGGTAGCGGCCAGCACCACCCGGCTGCACAACATTGCCGGAAAATATATCGGAAAAGACGACCCGGTTATGCTGATCCGGGTTCAGGGTTCGTTTCCTGCGGCTGGTGAAATCCTCTCACCTTACAGTATCGGCCACTATGTCGCCGGTTTTATGCGCGGCAGTCATACCGGCCCGCTGATGCCGGTCCAGGCGGGTTGCGGCACCTCTTTCTTTGACGGTCCGCCCATCGTCACCGCGACGGCTTTCTGTGTAAAAAACGGTAAGTTTACTGAGCCGGTGGACTGCTTTGAACATCCCTACTGGGATTATGTTAGAAAAAAGGTTGCCCGCAAGGCCACCGAACTACGCCGGCAGGGTTTCTCGGGTGCAGCCATGCTCCCTTATTCAGAGCTGGAATACGGCGGCATTGTCGAGAAGATGAAACAACTTGAGCGCAGGTTTAAATCTGAGAAGTAAACCGGATGGTTTAAACCGCCCTGGCAGGGCGGTTTTTTTATGCAAAGTTAAGATGATTTGGGCGAAAAATAGGGCGAAATTTAAAAACTTTAGCGCAGGAAAATAAATAAATAACAGCGAATTATTTTAAAGCAGCAGGCCGGGTGGAGATGGCATAAATTAGATTGCCACTTTATTTCAGCGTCAGGCCGGCGAAAACCCTTCAGAAGATGGTCCAAAGTTTCTTTTCGATTTAGGAAGCTGCTTTCCCGTATTCGAAGTTTACATAAGACTTCGATATAGTAGTTTCATGTCAGTCCATTAAAAAAGCGCATTCAAGGGAGGTAATTGCACTGAAACAGCTACCGAAATACCGTCTCTCGATCTTACTTGTAATTTTAATTGCTCTCCTGACCACTCTCTCCGGATGTCTTTGGGTCGGCTCGGAGACTGCGCCGCCGGATAATCCCGGGCAGGATGAACCTGATCCTGAAGAAGAGGCCAGGCAGCGCCAGGAAGAGTGGCAGAGCCGCAATGAGGAGCTTAAAGAAAAACAGGGATCTTTCTACGTGCCGCTGCCTCCTTTAGATCTGCCGGATAACCCGCCGGTAAAAGTACGGGGGCTCTACCTCACCGGCCATACGGTAGGCTATCCGGCTAGATATGAACAGATACTTAAGTTGATTGAAGAGACCGAGCTCAACGCTGTGGTCATCGATATCAAGGATGATCACGGGAAACTCTCCTACCAGAGCGATCTCCCCATCGTGAACGAACTGGAAGCATACTATGATCCGCACCTGATCCCTGATATCAGGGCTACCTTAGAGGATCTGCACGAGCGGGGAATCTATACCATTGCCCGGATTGTTGCTTTCCGGGACAGCAAAACCCTTCCCGCCAAAAAACCGGAATGGTGTATTCCGTTAAAGAGCGGCGGCCTCTACCGGGATAGCCGGGGCTTTGCCTGGGGCAATCCCTATATCGAGGAGCTTTGGGATTACAATATCGCTATCGCCAAGGAGGCGGCCTTGCTCGGCTTCCGCGAGATCCAGTTCGACTATATCCGCTTTCCTGACAGCGCCGCCTCTGTAGAGCAGGTGGCCGGCTTCCCGGGCAGCAACGGACGGACTAAGGCAGAGGCGATTCGCGGCTTTATGGAGAAAGCCCGCCGGGAGCTGGCTCCTTACCAGGTTCACGTGGCTTACGATGTCTTCGGCGTAATCGCCAGCTCCTGGGGTGACGTCGACGATATCGGCCAGATCTGGGAAGATTTCGCCACTGCTAGCGACTATATCTGCCCGATGATCTATCCGAGCCACTACTATCCTAATCAGAACTGGTTTGGCCTGCGTTTTCCCGATACCAACCCCATCGTTACCGTTACCGGCGCTTTAAGCGACGCGCTCAAGCGCAATGCAACGCTCGAGAAACCAGCGATCATCCGCCCCTGGCTGCAGGCATTTACCGCCAGGTGGCTTGGCAGTGGACGGTACATCCACTATGGCCCTGCCCAGATCAGGGCGCAGATCGATGCCGCCCAGGCGCTGGGAATCGAAGAGTATATGCTCTGGGATCCCCAAAATAAAAACTATCCCCGGGAGGCTTTTTATACTGCAGCGGAAGCAGAGCGCCGGGTTGCACAGTTGCGCCAGGAACGTGAAGCAAAGGAAGAAGATTTTCTCGGGCGCAATCCGCGCCAGGCTGCAGAAACTTACCTCGAAGCGCTCCGTAAGATTAACTGGCGCGAAGCTTATGCCCTTCAGCACGGCTTCCGGGACGACGGCAACGCTTACCGCGACTGGCTTAACAGCGCTGCCGGCAAAGTTAAAGAGTGGCGGATTGGCAGTATTGAAAATTCAGAAGATGCGGCCACGGTCACCCTTTCGGTGACGTTGAACCTCTCCGGAGAGGAGATCACCCTGGCGAACGAAAAGTGGAAGCTGCTCCAGAAAAACAATCTCTGGCGGATTAAACCTTCGGCAAAATTTCTAGAGCAGCTAACCGGCGCAGAGGTTACAGAAAAGGAAGCAGACCCGGGTACCGAGGTAAAATAGGCAAACAGAAGGGGCGGAATTTTAAAGCCCCTTTCCCGTTTAATTACGTATCAGAAACGGTATTTTTACCCCAAGCCAAATTAATATGATCAGGACCAGCCCGATTCCTAAAAGAAACAGAAAAGCGGCCAGCTCCTTCCAGTATCTCTGCCGTACCAGCCCGGGGATCTCAATTAAGCCGATGGCAGTAAAAACCAGTAAAATAAGGAACTTACTCAACGATGAAACACCCTTAAAGAATAATTTAAGTGGCAGCCTGTTACCGTGGCCCGACCGGCCTGGTGATCCGGCCAACCCGTAAAATCCGCGATTTTACCTTCAGCTCGATCTCCAGCTCTGGAAATGCTTCATCCCAGCGGCTCTCCAGCTCTTTCCATTCTTGCGGGAACTTCCGTTCGATAGCCTCGCCAAAACCGAAGATATCGGCGTTATACTCGCGCGCCTTCTTGACGGTAGCGTGGATCTCGTTTTTCACCACGGTGGCGTGGCGCCGCTCCAGGGAGCGGAGCGCTTCCGGGGTAGCCAGATCCGCGGTCCCCTGCTGCTCAACCAGGTTGCTTTCAGTTTGAACTTCTACCGTGATCACGATCCGGTTACCTCTCTTTTCCGGCTTGATTTTAGAGATTAGCTCGAGCAGTTCAAGCGAAGCCAGGCTGCTCTCGTCACCGGGACACTTTACTACAACGATGCTGCTTTGTGCCTTCCCCAAGGCCCAGAGCAAGCCACGGCTCTCCGCCTTGTTCAGCCAGCCGACCAGCCGGTCGCCCTTAAAGACCGCCGTTCCGGACAGCTTTAACCGCTGCCGCTTCGGCTCGGCTGCTCCCGCCGGCCCGCTGGTGCCGGGGTAATCACCGGCATCGGTCTTCTCGCCCGCCCGGATCAGCTCCAGGCGCGGCACCACCGCGGCGGCAGTTTTACTGTTAAGACGTTCGATAAAGAGCTTCAGGTCGACCTGGGGAACCACCGAAAGCGAGGTGCTGCTTTTGATCAGGGCATCCAGCTCTGCTCCCGGCCCGTCCTCCATTTTGGATACCGTTTCCACGATCTCCTTGGCCTCGGTGCCCCCGGCCACGAAGACCCAACTGCGCAGCCTCGGTTCTACCCCCCTGACAAAGCGGTCGATTACATTGAAAACTCCTTCCCGGGCCATCGCCTCGCCGATTATCAGGTTACGGTTATGGCCCCAAAAAAGACGCCGGCTCGATTGCATGAGAAAGTTCCGGGTCGTCTCGAAGACAGTGTCGCCGGTAGCGGTGTAGTAAGCCGCCTTGGACCGGACCACGCCTCCCGCGCCGGTGTCGGAGCTGACCTCACCCGGGCGGATTACCGAGACCGTCATCTTGATTTTTCCGGGCTCTGCCGCCCGGTCAAGCCCCAGGCAACAGACCAGCCCGCGTTGCTCCAGCTCCCGGTAGTCCCAGCAGCCGGCAGTAACTATTAAGATGATCGCGGCACAAAGCAACAGGCTAAGCTGCTTTTTCACCGGCAGAACCTCCCTTGCCTCGAAAGGCGGCGATGATCAAGAGTAGAAGCGGTAGCCCGATCTGGATCGAGAGCGCCATCGGAATAATCTTAATGATAGTTTCTTGAAGAACGCTGATATCAGGAAAGTGAACAATTGAAACCAGCACCAGAAGCACCCCGGTGGGGAAGACCAGCGGCCGCCAGTCTCGCAGGCCGGCCCAGCGGGCGGTAGCCAGGCAGGTGCAGTAGTAATAAAGCCCAATTTTTACCAGGCCGGTGCCCACCCAGATGGCCATGANNGCTGTTTCCAGCCCCAGCAAGGCCAGCACTGCAATACTGAGGACGGTATGGAAAATACCGGCAGCGACTACGGCGGCAACCACCGGTCGGGTAGCCTCCCGGGGGTTGTTCAGAGCAGGCAGTATTACCAAGATCAGGTATGTTTCAGCAAAAAAAACCGTTGCCGGATAAACCCCTTTTAATACCGGGATCGCTCCCCCGGCGAAGACTGGCAAGAGCCGTGAAAACTCGAGATCTTTGAAGATTAAGAGCAAACCTCCCAGAATAAAGAAAATCTCAAAGGGCAAGAGGATTTCATTAGTCCGGCAGAGCACCTCCAGCCCCCGGCGAATAATATAGGCCGCCGCCAGGACAATGGTGAAAGCAAAAACCTCCATCGGCGTCTCAGGAAAATATTCAGTTTTCAGCAGTTCTATAAATTCACGGATGACAATCACGTTTATGTAAAACATGAGCAAGATAGACGATAACCCCAGCAGCGAGCCCAGAAACCTGCCAGTGATCTCCTTGCTGTATTCAATAATGGTCTTACCGGGAAAGCGACAGCCTAACCGGACCTGGAGAAGCCCGCTTAAGATCCCCAAGATGGTAACCACGAGTATCGACATCCAGGCATCCTGCTTTGCTTCCCGAACCACGAGGGCCGGCAGGATTAAGATAGTGGTGGATATTAAAATACAGAAAAGCAATAAAGCCAGTTGCCGGCCGGAGATCTGCTCATCTTTAAAATTCATCAGGCGACCCCTCGTTTTTTTCTGGCAGCCGGCTGCTTTTACCCTTTGACGGCTGTGGGGTCTGCTCCGCAGGCTGCCGCCGGAGATTCTGCCGGTCAATTACTCCCGGCCGGCGCTGCAGCAAGGGCCACGGCGCCCGGATAAAAACATCTTTCCATTCGCCATAAGCGGCGGGAGCGAGCGGGGAGGTATAGGGAACGCCGCAGGAGCGCAGAGAGACGGCATGGGCCACCAGGACAAAGACCAGCAGCATCACTCCAAAAAGGCCGAGAAAGCTGCCGGCGAAAAGAAGAGGAAATTTTAAAACGGCAATCGATTCTGACTCCGGGGGGATAACAAAACCGGTGATCCCGGTCAGCGCCACCACGATCACCATGGCCGGGGTGACGATACCGCTGCGGATGGCCGCTTCGCCGAGGACAAGCGTGCCCACGATGGCCACCGCCTGCCCCACCGCCCGGGGCATACGCAAACCAGCTTCTTTAAGAAGTTCATAGATGGCCAGCATTAGGAAGGCTTCCAATAAAGCCGGAAAAGGGATCCCTTCCCGCGCTCCCGCCATCCGGACCACCAGGATGGTCGGGATCATCTCCGGGTGATAAGCTTGCACGGCCACGTAAATTGCCGGCAAAAGAAGCGTGATCATGAAGGCGACAATCCTAATCAACCGGGTCATAGAGGCGTAAAAAGGACGGGAATAGTAATCTTCGCTTACCTGAAAAGCCTCTACCAGCAGGTGCGGCACGGTCAGCGCGAAGGGGGAGCCGTCGACTAAGATCCCCACCCGTCCCTCCAGCAGCTTAGCCGCGACCACATCTGGCTTTTCAGTATTGCCGACCGTGGGAAAGGGGGAATAAGGGGCATCTTCAATGTACTCCTCCAGGTAGCCGGAATCTAAAACAGCATCGATCTTAATCCGCTTCAGCCGGCGGCGCACCTCTTCAACGATCTTGTCATCGGCGATCCCTTTCACGTAGGTGATGGCTACCGCGGTGGCGCTCTGCTCACCGAGAAAGATTTTTTCCACTTTTAGCTGCGGCCCCTTAATCCGGCGGCGCAGCAAGATCAGGTTCGTCACCAGCTCTTCGATAAAGCCTTCTCGGGGGCCGCGGATGACTACCTCAGTTTCCGGTATGGAGACGTTCCGGTGTTCATAACCTTTGAGATCGATCAGCACGGCGCGGGCTACGCCGTTGATAAAAAGGGCTAATTCACCTCTGAAGACACCCTGCGTCACCTGCTGCAGATTCTCTACCAGGTTGGTCTCGCCGGCGACCAGGCACTGGTTAACAATAAGATCAAAGGACTGCTCGGCTTTCATCTTACTGCATTGGGGATCGGTGAGGCGCGACAGCAGCATCAGCCCATCCATAATCTCGCTGACCCGGTCTTGATCAACAAAGCCTTCCAGGTAAACAATTAGCCCGCCCAGGCGTCCGGAACCGATCTCGAAGCGCCGCATGACCGTATCGTCGCAGCGGTAATAGAGCTCCTGCAGACGGGCCAGGTTGTTGTTTAAATTAGATGAGATCTTTAGCCGACCCGGCTTAGTGGCCTTCTCCGCCAGGTTAAACGGCTCCTCCGGAACCTGCTTAAACAGACGCCGCTGCAACCAGCGTACAAATTTGCTTAACATTATTTTCTCCAGCCCGCCTATTATGTGGGAACCTGCCTCATGGATAGTATGAGATGAATTAAACATTATTATGTTACGCAAACAATCCCGGTATAAGCTTCCCTGCTCTGCTGTAAACTAAGATGTTGAATAAAACCGGGAGGCGATCGATTGCTCTTTTTTAACCGGCGTGGACGGCCGCCAAGGCGGCACGATAACCGGCTGCAGCCTACGGCTTCGCCGCCTCAGCAGGCTTCTGTCTTGCCCAACATTCAGCAACTGGGGCAGGTTCAAATACCTCAAATGGAAAGCAATATCTATACGCTGCCGATTATTGGCCAGATTGAAGGTCACCTGACTCTGCCGCCGCAAAATAAGACCACCAAGTATGAACATGTCATCCCCCAGCTGGTTGCAGTGGAGCAGAATCCAAAAATTGAGGGGCTGCTGGTGCTCTTGAATACCGTCGGCGGTGATGTCGAAGCAGGACTGGCTATCGCCGAAATGATCAAAACTCTTTCCAAGCCCACCGTTACCCTGGTTCTCGGCGGGGGACACAGTATCGGGGTGACCCTGGCGGTAGCCGGTAATTACTCGTTGATTTCCGAAACGGCAACGATGACCATTCACCCCCTTCGCCTGACCGGACTGGTGATCGGTGTTCCCCAGACATTTGAATATCTAGACAAGATGCAGGACCGGGTGATCCAGTTTATCACCAGGCATTCCCAGATCACCGAAGCGAAGTTCCGGGAGCTGATGTTCAGCACCGGGCAGCTGGCCCGGGATATCGGCACTGTTCTGGTCGGAAAAGATGCAGTCGAAGTAGGGCTAATTGATGAAGTTGCTGGCCTGGGACGAGCCGTCGTAGTTTTAAATGATCTTATCGGGAAACGACGCTGCGAGGTGAAGCCCTCATGATCTACTATGCGGCCTTCCCTGTGGAGCTTGCCTTTGAGGGGTATGAGACCTTTGCTCCAGAATATAGAAGTCTCCCTTTTGCACGCGGTTGCATTATTGTGGAAGCTCTTTCACCAACCTCGTTCCGGATAGTCGGGCTTATCAGCAGCGAGATCCAGGACTACCTACAGCCGCAATTTCAACCGGGCCGGATAATTGACTTATATTCGAACAGCTCTGGATAAACGGTTCCCTTCATCCGGGTAAAACCGGTATATTTTGCCGGCCAGGGCGTAAAGATGAGAGCAGAGAGCGGGGTAGGGGAGAGGGGGCGGCTGCTTTGCCGGGGCTCAGCCTGCTCCAGGCAGCCTTTTTCTTGCTGCTTTTTCTTGGCGGGCTGCACCAGATGAGCCGGGCGCTTGCCCGGACCGCCGGACCCGCGTTTAAGCGGTTGCTCTCCAGGCTGACCGGCAACCCCTGGCGCGGTTTCGGCACCGGTTTCCTGGTTACAGCACTGCTGCAAAGCAGTAGCCTGACCACGGTGATGGTGGTCAGCTTAATTAATGCCCGGGTGATGACAGTGGCGCAGGGTTGCGGGGTAATCATCGGGGCTAACGTCGGCACGACGATTACCGGGCAGCTACTCTCGTTTAACCTTGGTCGACTAGCCTGGCCGCTGCTCGGCCTGGCTGTTTTTCTAAGGTTGATCCCGCTTCCGAATGCACGTCGGGTGGCGGCCCCTCTCCTTGGTTGTGGCCTCCTATTACTCGGGCTGGAGGGGATGACCGCGGCCCTCTCTTCGCTGAAAAATTCGGCTCTATTCGGTAGAGCTTTACAATTTGCAGCAGCTGCACCGTGGCGGGGCCTGCTCACCGGGATAATGGCCGCGGTAATGCTGCAGAGCAGCAGCGCAGTAATCGGGATAGTCCTCGGACTGGCTCGTGAGGGGATGATCAACTTATCCGCCGGGGTGACCATGATTATCGGCGCCGATCTGGGGACCTGCTCCACGGCCCTGCTTGCCTCTATCGGAATGGAGCCCACCGCCCGCCGGGCGGCCTGGTTTCATTTTTTCTTTAACTTGTTTAGCCTTATTTTAGCCCTGGCTTTTTATCCCTACCTACTTCTGGCGGCAGTTAAAAGTGCCGTGGCGCTTCCGCGTCGCCTGGCCAATGCCCATTTTCTCTATAATCTTCTTGGTGCAGTCGTCTTACTGCCCCTGACGCCACCGCTGGCCCGCCTCGTTGAGCGTGAGAACCTCCGTGTTTAAACCAGCAATAGCTTGACATAATATTAGAGATTATTCTAAGACCCTGCAGGATAATACGCAGCTATCCAGAAATGATCACAGCATAACTTTTTAGAAAACAGGAGAGGAACCAATGAATTTAATCAAGGCAATTATATTGGGCATGGTCCAGGGGCTAACCGAATTTCTGCCGGTAAGCAGTTCGGGGCACCTGGTTATCTTTCAGCGCATCTTCGGTATTGAAACCACCGGTGTCACCTTCGAGGTGCTACTTCATTTTGGAACCCTGCTGGCGGTGCTCTGGGTCTTCTGGCCTGATTTTGTAAATCTCTTGAAGTTCCCCCGGGATGCCGTCCAGAGGCGTTTTCTACTAATGCTGATCTTAGGTTGTATCCCCACGGCGCTCATCGGCTTTTTACTCGGCGATTTTATCGAGTCTATTTTTCACTCGCTGCCTCTAACCGGGGTAGCCCTGCTTATCACCGGCGGTTTCTTGAAGCTGCTAACGCTCCTGCCCGAAGGGCGAAAAGAGATCTCGACGATGCAGCCCGGTGATGCCCTCTGGGTCGGCCTGCTCCAGGGGATTGCTATCATCCCGGGGATTTCCCGTTCCGGTTCAACCATTACTGCCGCTCTCTGGCGGGGGCTGGACCGGGCTACCGCGGTACGCTACTCGTTTATGCTGGCCGCCCCGGTAATTTTCGGAGCCACCCTTCTCGAGCTTAAGGGGCTCATTACCGGAGGCCTGGAGAGCGCGCTGTTCTGGAGCTACGCTGCCGGAACCGCCGCCGCCTTTGTCGCCGGTATTCTGGCCATTAAGATTTTCATCCGTCTTCTGCAGGAGCAGAAGTTTCATTATTTTGCGTACTACTGCTGGGCAGTCGGGACCGCGGTGATCATCGCTTCATTATTCTTTTAAATGTCTGGTTAATTAAGTTAATGAAAGCATTAAGATCACCCGCTACTCCTTGCGCCCGGCCAGGTTTGCCTCGGTGAAATAAATCGGATATAATAGGACTGCAGAGGCAATATCTGGGAAAGCATGGTGAACGGAAGATGGCGCGGCGCCAGACCGGTTTTCGCGAAGAGATCGGGATACAGATTAAAGGGATCTTAATTATCGCCGTAGCGGTGTTTTGTTACGCCGGGGTAGTTTATGCCGATCAGGCTGGAGAGCTGGGACTGTTCGTCCATAACCTGTTCCGAACTATCGCCGGCGATACCGCCGTAGTGATCCCTTTTCTAATCGGCATTCTAGGCTTGCGAACCATGCTTCCAGAGCAGACTTACAATCTAAAATCCCGCCTTATCGGCATCCTCATCCTGCTGCTCCTCTTCACCATCTGGGCTCATTTCAAGCTAATGCTCGAGCAGGTCGATGCTTTTACCGGGCAGGATTTTTACCGGGCCAGCATGCAGATGGGGCTGCAGAAGATGGGCGGGGGTCTTCTCGGCGCCGCCATTGCCGTGTTTCTCTTTTTTTGCTTTAAGGAGATCGGCAGCTACATTGTCATAGCGGCACTGGCCCTGGTAGCTACACTTTTAATCACCAACGTAACGGTGACCCAGATCTTTGATTACCTGGGAAAATTTTTTTCCTGGCTGGGCCACCTGATGAACCGCTTCGGAGTTTACTTAAAGGAGCTCTACACAATTCTGATGACCGGATCCGAGGAAGAACCTTCCGTGCCGGAAAAAAAAATTACCGAAACCGCCGTTGAGAGCACGGCGGCAGCTTCCGGGCCGCAGGTAGATCTGTTTGATGAGGCGAAGAGTGCCGCGGAAGAACCGGCGGAGCTGCAGACCGTCACGGACTCATATTACCAAAAAGAGCGGCGCCTGGCCCTGGTAGAACCGGCGGACCAGGATGAACCCGGTTTCCACCCCCAAAAGGTCTCCCGCCGACAAAACCATTATACTCTTCCCTCCCTGGATCTGCTTGCCCGCCCGAGCCGGCCTGGCGAGCAGCAACAGGTTAAGGGGATCCGGGCCCGGGCCAGGTTACTGGAGAATACGCTGGAGAGCTTCGGTGTAAAAGCAAAGGTGATCCATGTTCAGTCGGGACCTACGGTAACCCGTTTCGAGGTTCAGCCGGAAGCGGGAGTAAAGGTCAGCCGCATCGTCAGCCTCTCTGATGATATCGCCTTGAACCTGGCTGCCCCGCTGGTGCGCATCGAAGCGCCGATCCCGGGTAAAGCCGCCCTGGGAATCGAGGTGCCGAACAAAATTATCTCCCTGGTCTACCTGCGTGAAGTCCTTGAAGATCTGGCCTTCCTGGAAAACAGCTCACCCCTGACCATCGGCCTGGGCAAAGATATTACCGGGGTGCCCGTAATCGCCGATCTAACCAGGATGCCGCATCTTTTGATTGCCGGGTCCACCGGTTCCGGAAAAAGTGTTTGCCTGAACGCGCTGATTATCAGCATCCTGTTCAAGGCCCGGCCGGAACAGGTCCGCTTTCTGATGATTGATCCCAAGGTAGTCGAGCTAAGCGTGTACAACAATATCGCCCACCTGCTTATGCCGGTGGTTACCGAGCCCAAAAAAGCATCGCTGGCTTTAAGAAAGATGGTCCAAGAGATGGGGCGGCGCTATAAAATCTTTGCTCGTGAAGAGGTCCGGGATATTGACACCTATAACGAGCTGGTCGCAGGCGGACACTGTGACGGAGAGCCTCTGCCGTATTACGTGGTGATCATTGACGAGCTGGCCGACTTGATGCTGGTCTCGCCGGGAGAAGTTGAAGATTCTATTGGCCGCCTGGCCCAGATGTCGAGGGCCGCCGGAATCCACCTGGTCATCGCCACGCAGAGGCCTTCGGTTGATGTGCTCACCGGCGTGATCAAGGCCAATATTACCTCGCGCATTGCCTTTACCGTCTCTTCACAAGTTGATTCACGGACTATTCTGGATATGGCTGGCGCTGAGAAGCTTCTTGGGCGGGGGGATATGCTCTTTTATCCCGTGGGCTCAGTCAAGCCAACCCGCGTCCAGGGAGCCTATATCAGTGAACGCGAGATCAAGAGGATTACCGATTTCATCAAGGAGCAGGGTAAGCCTGAATACGAAGTCGACCTAGATGACCTGGAGACGAAGACCGACGAACAATTCGAGCCCGATGAGCTTTTCCCCGATGCGGTGGAGCTGGTTGTCCGGATGGGAGAGGCTTCGATCTCACTTCTCCAGAGGCGTTTCCGGATCGGCTACACCAGGGCCGCTCGCCTGATCGATGATCTGGAACGCCGGGGCGTGGTCGGCGAACATGAAGGAAGTAAGCCCCGCGAGGTGATTATCACTCCGGAACAGGCGGCTAAACTCTTTGAAGAGTTTAAACAGAAAACAAGTCTTTAAGCAGAAGCCTGCGATCTGGGAAGAATTGTAAAGGGGGAATGAATGTGAAAGAGCTGCTCGATCTTTTAAGGCAGGCCCGCCGGGAGAAACAGATCTCTTTACGCGAAATCAGCGAACAGACCAAGATTCAGGTCCATTATCTTGAATCGCTGGAAGCTGGAGATTTTGACAAATTTCCCGGGGAGGTCTACCTGAAAGGGGCGCTGAGGAATTATGCCGAGACGGTCGGCCTGGACCCGAAAGAGGTGCTCTCTCTCTACCGCAGCTTAAAGAATGAAGCCCCTCCCGAAGAGCCGGAAGCGGCACCCCCGAAGGAGGCGGCAGCCCCGCCGGTACGCAAAGAGAGGCGACCTTCTTTCATCTACGGCCTTATCGTTTTGGTTCTGCTGCTGGTAGCAGGCGGCTACTGGTTTGTAGAGCAGTACTGGCCCAAACCGGTACTGGATCCGTCCGCTAACCATGAAGATCCCTCCGGGCCGGCAGAACCGTTAGAACCGGCAGAGCCCGGGGAGCCGGGCGAAGAGGCGCCCGGAGAAACCAAACCTCCGGAGCCGCCTGTTGAATTAATTGTCTCTACTACTGAATCTACTGCCGGGGAGACAGTCTTCTCTGTCCGCAACGTCGAGCAGCTGGAGATGGAGCTAAGCTGCCTCGAGAGATGCTGGATCGCAATACAGGCTGACGGTAAAGAAGAGTTTCCGCCACGAAACCTGCAGCAGGATGAAAAGATTACTGCCACTGCGGTTGACCGGATCTGGATCCGCTTAGGCCATCCCGGCGGAGTAGAGCTAAAGATCAATGGCGAAGCGGTGGCCGAGGTCAGCCGGCAGAAAACTGCACACAACTTTTTGTTTATCCGTGAGTAAAAGTAAACGCCGGCCGGACCAAGAACTTACCAACAGGGAGCAGCAGAGAAGATGAACAAAGAACGTAAAATTGCCGCTGTAGCTTTAGGGTGCGCCAAAAACCGAATCGATACCGAAGAGATCCTCGGCCTGCTGGGCCGCCACGGTTATCTGATCACCGACGATCCGGCGCTGGCGGACGCGGTTATTATCAATACCTGTGCATTTATCGAAGAGGCCCAGCAGGAATCAATCGAGGCTATCCTGGCCCTGGTGAAGCAGCGCCGGGATAAAGTCCCGCTGATCATCGCCGCCGGATGCCTGGCCCAGCACTTTGGCGAACGCCTTCTTCAGGAGATACCCGAACTAAATGGCGTCATCGGTGTGCATAGCTATGCAGAGATCATCCCCTTTTTGGAAAGCTGTTTCGCCGGCAAGAGAGAGCTGCTTCTTCTGGCTCCCCCGGACCGCTACCGCGACCTGGGGCCGCGCTTGCTGACTACCGCAGCGCACAGCGCTTACGTTAAAATTGCCGAGGGTTGCGACAACCGCTGCCGCTACTGCCTGATTCCCTCTCTGCGAGGCCCCCTGCGCAGCCGCCCCACCGCCGAGATTATCAGCGAAGTAAGGGACCTTATCGCCGGGGGCACCCGTGAAATTAACCTCATTGCCCAGGATAGCACCGCTTACGGTGCCGACCGCGGCCTCTCCGACGGCCTCTCGCTGTTGCTGCAGCAGATCCTGCAGGAGATCCCCTCTTTTTTTTGGATCCGAATCCTCTATGCACATCCAGCCCGGGTCACCGCCAAGCTGATCAGCCTGATTGCCCGGGAGGAACGGATCTGCAAATATCTCGATCTACCGCTGCAACACATTAACAGCACCGTGCTGCGGCGGATGGGACGGCGCTATACCCGCGAAGAGGTCGTCGCTTTGGTACAAAAGCTGCGGCGCTGCATTCCCGGGATAGTCCTGCGCACCACCTACCTGGCTGGTTTTCCCGGGGAGAGCCGGGCCCAGTTTCGGGAGCTGCATGCATTTTTACAGGAGCAGCCTTTTGAGAGGGTTGGCGTCTTTGCCTACTCAAAGCAGCCGGGAACAGCGGCGGCGCTGCTTCCGGACCAGGTTCCGTCCCGGGTCAAGCAGAAAAGACGCCGCGAACTGCTCAGCTTACAACAAGGTATCGCCCTCGAGTTTAACCAGCGTCTCATCGGGCAAAAGTTTACCGTGCTGGTAGAAGGCCCGGCCGGGGCCGGCGAAAAACTCTACCGAGGCCGAACATCTTTCCAGGCACCTGAAGTGGATGGGCTGCTCTATTTTCGCTCCCCACGCCCGCTCCGCCCGGGAAGCTGGACCCAGGTGCAGGTTACCGCCGCTTCGCCTTACGATCTCTACGGAACAGCCCTGAAGTAGAGCTGGCAGAACAGCACATCTCCTCCATAAAGAAGCAGGCACCGTTTAAGGCGGAAGCTGTTGCCCCGGCGGTGCTTCTTTGTTATAATCAGAATACATTATGTAAACTACGCTAAGGGAGCGGTTGCCGGTGCCTGAGCTGGATTGGCCCAAGGTGCTGCTCATAGCAGTGCTGGCGCTGGGGCTATTTTTTGGGGTTAATTACTATTACCAGCATCATTTCAAGAAAGAGCCGTTTATCGATAAGATCTGCTGCCTGGAAGGGGTGGCCGCCGCCGAGATTGTCTCGGAAAACGGGAGCGAGCTGCTGATCATCACCCCGGAGCCCTCGTACCGGGGATCGCTGCAAGAGCTTTTCGTTAGTATCGAAAAAGAGATAGCGGATGATTATCGAAAACCGCTGCACATCGAGATTAAAGATAAGCGCAGCGCCAGGCTCGCTCAATTTGCTGTCGCTGTCAGTCCAGCCCTTTACGAAGCAGCCCGGTCTGGTTGTTACCGTGAAGCCGCGGCCGAGATCACAGAAATTGCCGCCGCCTACGGCCTTACAGAGCCGGTCCTCACTGTTGATTCATGTAATCTTTACCTGCAGGCACGTGACGACGCCGGTTTTCTTTACCAGGTCGTGCCGCTGCCGCCGTTTCAGGAAGGAGAAACTGCCAATGCGTGAGCTTTTCGCCGGATTGGGCGCCGCTGGACTGATCATTCTGCTCTATTACCAGAGCAGCCTGATTCCGCTGGCCATCCTAGCGGCCTTCTTTCTGTTGTTGTTGCGTTTTAACGGGGTAAAAACAGCTCGTTTTAGCTCTGTGGGCCAGGTTCCCCAGGGTAAAGAGATCAGTTTTAACCAGATCGGCGGCCAGGAGGTAGCCAAGAAAGAGCTTCTAGAAGCGCTTGATTTTGTGACCAAGCCACACAAGATCAGGCATATGGGGATCCGCCCGCTTAAGGGGGTCATGCTGGTGGGGCCGCCGGGAACCGGAAAGACACTGCTGGCGCGGGCAGCGGCCGGTTACACCGGCTCCTCTTTTGTCAGCGTGGCCGGGAGTGAATTTATCGAAGTATATGCTGGCGTAGGAGCGCAGCGGGTCCGCCAGCTCTTCGACAAGTGCCGGAGCAAAGCGGCAAGTGAACAGCGTAAAAACGCGATCCTCTTTATTGATGAGATCGATATTCTCGCTGGAAAACGCGGTCAGCACAGCAGCCATCTGGAATACGACCAGACCCTGAACCAACTGCTGGTCGAGATGGACGGACTTGGAGGGAACGACGATCTCCATATCCTGGTGATCGCTGCCACCAACCGGCCCGAAGCCCTTGATCCGGCCCTGCTCCGGCCAGGCCGTTTTGACCGGGTGGTTCAGGTCGATCTGCCTGACCTGGAAGGGCGGGAACAGATTCTGAAACTGCACCTGCATAATAAACCGGTTAAAGAGGGCCTTCCCCTGCAGAAGATCGCCCGCGAGACCTTCGGCTTCTCCGGGGCGCACCTGGAGAGCCTGGCCAACGAAGCCGCGATCCTGGCCATGCGCGAAGGGCGGAGCGAGATCGAGGAGAAGCACCTTTTCGAGGCTGTCGATAAGGTGATCATGGGGGAGAGGCTGGAGCGGAAGCCCGACCCGGAGGAGCTATGGCGCATTGCCGTCCATGAAAGCGGGCACGCCCTGGTCAGCGAAGCCCTTAAACCGGGTTCCGTATCCAAAGTGACCATCACTCCGCGCGGGAAAGCACTGGGCTATGTCCGGCAACAACCTGAACGGGACTACTATATTTATACCGTGGATCACCTCGAAGAGCAGATCGCGGTTTTACTCGGCGGGGCCGTTAGCGAAAAGCTTGTTTTAGGCAGCCGCAGCACCGGATCGCTCAGCGATTTTAACCAAGCCGTTGAAGTAGCCAAGAAGATTGTTGCCTCCGGGCTCTCCAGCCTTGGTGTCGTCAGCATCAAGGAGCTGCCCAAGGGGCTGCTCCACCGTACCATCCAGCAGCTCATCGGCGCTCAGGAGCAGTCGGTCACCAACCTGCTGAGCAAAAAGATTGAGCTGATCAAAGAGATCGCCCACTGTGTTCTGGAGAAGGAAAAGATCAGCGGGGAAACCCTGCGCCGCCATATTTCATCTTACAGCCGGGCCTGCTGAAAGAGATGTTATAATTAAAGTAAAAACGGCGGTGATAGTGGTGCAGGTAGACCTGATCTGTATCGGTACTGAGCTTCTAACCGGCCTGGTGGAAAACACCAACGCCGGTTATATTTCGCGGCGGCTCTGGTCGCGGGGCATCCCCGTGCGAGAGCAACGCGTGGTGCCTGACAGTGTTCCGGCGATCATGAAGGCACTACAAGAATCCCTGGATTCCAGCGAGGCGGTGATCTGTGTTGGGGGGCTGGGACCAACCGACGATGATCTCACCAGGGAGGCGGTCTCAAAGCTGTTACAACGCCCTTTATCTCTCCACCGGCAGTGGTTGCAGCAGCTGGAGCGGCACTTCGCCGGGCGGGGCTATCCCATGCCGCCGGGAAACCGTAAACAGGCCCTGGTTATTGAGGGAAGCCGCTTACTGCATAATCCCCACGGGACGGCTCCGGGAGCAATTATCCCTGCCGGGGAGTGCTGGATCATTCTCCTACCTGGCCCCCCCGAAGANNCAGTTGAAAGCCCGCACGGAAGAAGATACGGCCGGAGCGCTGCTGGAAAAGGCGGCCCTGCGCCTTAGAGAGCAGATCGGCGAATATATTTTTGGCGAAGATGAAGAGACCCTTGCCGGAACCGTGGCCGCCCTCTTCACCGGACAGCAGCTTACACTGGCCCTGGCCGAATCTTGCAGTGGCGGCCTGCTGGCGGATACCATTACCGATATTCCGGGCTCTTCCCTCTTCTTCAAGGGCTCACTGGTTGCTTACAGTGGCGAGGCGAAGCAGAGGCTCCTCGGGGTTGAGGCCCAACTTCTGGAAAGTGAAGGCGCGGTCAGTGAAGCGGTAGCCCTGGCTATGGCCCGGGGAGCCAGGCAGGCCCTGGACGCCTCCATCGGTGCCGCTATTACCGGCATCGCCGGGCCAGACAGCGATTCTTCAGGCAGCCCGGTCGGCCTGGTCTACACCGCCGTTACCGGGCCTTATGGCGAAAACTGCCGCCGGACCATGCTACCGGGAACCCGCCGGGCTGTCAAAGAAAGAGCGGTACAGACTCTCCTGACCATGCTCTGGCGGGAGGTGACAGGGGGACGTTTCTCCTGTCACCTAAACTAATTGATTTAACAGGTATTTGCGTTTCTCCCTACCCCACCCGAGCTCGCTCCCGGTGGGGAGAGGGGCCTTTAAGCGGAGGGAAGTGCTCAAATGGTGGCTAACCGGGGAAAAAAGCTTTGGCTAAACCACGTTTTGCTTCTGCTGGCAGCCTTGGCCAGCATCTGCCTGGCCACCGCTTTTTTCAGCGAGACCCGCTTTACGGTAAAGGCATTTGAGTTTACCGCCGCGCTGGTCCCCTTTCAGCGAGGCGAGACGGTGATCGTATTCCCACCCTTCGGAAAGCTGCGTGCGGCGACACATTGGGGCCCCTTTCTGTTAAAAGTTACTTTAAACACGGTCGACCTGGAGATGCTCTCGTCCTCGCTTCAAGAGATACCGGACCTGCCCTCTTTTTGGCAAACAGAAATCCGGGAACAGCTCTTATACTTCTTTATCCGCCAGGCGCTCATCTCTTTCTTTTGTGGGGCGGCCCTGCTGCTCATAATCAACCTGCGAAGCAGGCGGCCCTGGAGCCAGATCATTCGCGAAGCCCTTAAGGCTGGCCTGTTAACGATGCTGCTGCTGGTGCTGCTGCTCGGAGCCACTGTGCTTTACCCCTATCAGGTCAACTCTTTTGCCAATCCTCGTTTCGAAGGGGCCCTGGCGGCGGCACCCTGGATCGTTGACCTGGGCGAGCAGCTCCTGGGTACTGTCACCACCCTAGCCGAACAGCTAGAGGTGGTCGCCGTTAACCTGGAAGAGATCTCCAACCGGCTGGAACAGCTCCGTCCGCCTCCCGAATCCGGCCAAATCCGGGTCCTGCATATCTCCGACATTCATAACAACCCGGCGGCCTTTGACTTGATTGAAAAGGTTGCCGAAATATTCCAGATAGATCTGATTATCGATACCGGCGACCTGACCGATTACGGTTCAAACCTNNCTGCGCCGCGAGGGTGCCGTGATCATCGGCACGGAACCAGTTGCTATTGGCGGCCTGCGCATTGCCGGGCTTCCCGATCCCGCCGCATCTAATTCGACCGCTGAAGTAGCCCCGAGAAGCACCCTGCGGGAAGAGGCTTCCCGGGCAATGGAGCTGCTTTCAAAAGAAGAGAGCCCCGATATCTTCGCCGTTCATAACCCGCTCATGGCCGAGCCTTTTCGGGGAGAGCTGCCGCTCATTCTCAGCGGCCATACCCATAAGGCTGTCTTAAACTTCGATGAAGAGAGCGGCAGTATTCTAATCAATGCCGGGACTACCGGCGCCGCCGGATTGCGCGGCCTGCTCGCGCCGCGGGAAAACCCCTACAGCATGGTGGTACTCTACTTTAACACCGCTTCCGGAAAACGCCCGTGGCTCTCCTGCGCTGACCTGATCGTTATCGAGCAGTTACAGGATTCATTTACCCTGCAGCGCTACTATAACCACCTGCCTGAACGGCCCGCCACCGGTAATATTTCTCTAAAAGAGGATCTCGAAGATTGAAGTGTAAATTAAAGATAGGGCGTAACCGGAACTGCTTATTCAGCGGACGCCTGTTTAAGGAGGTTTTAAATATGCGCCTGTTTGTGGCCATCGATCCTTCGGCCGAACAGCAGGAGCAGCTTCACCGGCTGCAGCGGGATCTGAGCGGCTCTCTTGATGGAGTCAAGTGGNNCGCTGGCCCACTCTCTTGAAGCGGCCCTCGTCGGAAAAGGTTTTCCTGCCGAAAGACGACCCTTTAAAGCCCATCTGACCCTGGGCCGGATACGCCGCCCTCTGCCAGGGCAGCAGTTACAGCCTCTGCTCAAAGCTAGAACATCTTTCACGACGAAGGGAGCCCCGGTGCAATCGATGCGCCTTTACCAGAGCCATCTTTCTTCCCGGGGAGCACACTATACGGCCTTAAAAGAAATATTCTTTTGAAAAGATAGAGGAAAATAACGGGAAATCAAGAATAGAAAGAGTAAGATTGGACCCAGTTAAAGGGGGTTATGAAGATGGAAAAAGAGAAAGCCCTGGAGGCTGCTCTGCTGCATATTGAGAAACAATTTGGGAAGGGCTCCGTGATGAAGTTGGGCCAGCATGTCAAGACAGCGATCCCCGTGATTCCAACCGGCTGCCTTTCCCTGGACATGGCCCTGGGTGTCGGGGGGCTGCCGCGAGGACGGGTTGTGGAAATCTTTGGCCCGGAATCGTCCGGCAAGACCACAGTAGCACTGCACGTGATTGCCGAGGCCCAAAAGCGGGGTGGCTACTGTGCCTTTGTCGATGCCGAGCACGCCCTCGATCCGACCTATGCCGCCAACCTGGGCGCGAATATTGATGAGCTGTTGGTTTCCCAGCCGGACACCGGCGAGCAGGCTCTCGAGATCGCCGAGGCGCTGGTGCGTAGTGGAGCCATCGATGTCTTGGTGATCGATTCCGTAGCCGCGCTGGTACCGCGGGCTGAAATCGAAGGCGATATGGGCGACTCCCACGTTGGCTTGCAAGCCCGCTTGATGTCACAAGCGCTGCGGAAACTCTCCGGCGCGATCAGTAAATCTCTTACCGTGGCTATTTTTATCAACCAGATTCGTGAAAAGGTCGGCGTTATCTTCGGTAACCCCGAGGTCACCCCAGGGGGAAGAGCGTTGAAATTTTATTCATCGGTACGGCTGGATGTCCGGCGAGTGGAGACGCTGAAACAAGGCGATCAGTTTATCGGCAACCGAACCAGGGCCAAAGTGGTCAAAAACAAGGTTGCGCCGCCTTTCAAGTCTGCCGACTTTGATATTCTTTACGGCTACGGAATCTCCGCCGAGGGGGTGCTCATCGATATCGGAACCGAGTTGAAGATATTGCAGAAGAGCGGCGCCTGGTATTCGTACGAGGAAGAGCGCCTCGGACAGGGGCGGGAGAATGTCCGTCTCTACCTCAAGGAGAATCCCGACCTGGCCAGGGAGATTGAGCAAAAAATACGCGAAACATGTGAGCTGCCGCCGCTTGAACCAGCTACCGTCGACGTAGCCAATAAAGAAGAGGTACGCAAAAAGTTAGAGGAATGATCTGTTTTTATGCCCAATGAAACCGCTTTAAAAGATGCCCGCTCCGGTCTGCTGCGGTTGCTCAGCTATCGCCAGAGGAGCAGGCAGGAGGCGGAAGAGTATCTCCGGCGAAAAGGTTTTGACGATAAGCTGATCACCACTGTTCTGGCGGAGATGGAGCAGTGGAACTATCTCAATGACCGCCGTTTTGCCGTTGAATATATTGAAAATTGCCTGCGCCGCGGCCTGGGGCCTCTACGTGCACAGCATACTTTACTCTCCAGAGGGGTCGACCGGAAGACCGTTGAAGAGGAGCTAGCCCGCTACTACAGCCCGGAAATAGAAAGCTCCCTGGCCCGGAATCTCCTGATGAAAAGAGCGTCCTCCGGGGGCGATCTGACTGAAAAACGTTGGATTCGCCGGCAGGTTGCCTATTTACAACGGCGCGGTTTCCATGAAGGGGTCATTGTGAAAACCATCCAGGAACACTGTTCGCTCTTTGATGAATAAATTCGCCGGCCCTGGTCGAAACCGAAACCGGTTTGTTGTTTTCCGCGCCGGATCAATGACTTGACATAAATTTTGCTAAAGGGTACAATATTTCCGATAAGATCTTCCCATAGTCTTAGAAGTTATACTTTAGAGTTTATTTATCAGTCCCGGTTTAAAAGAGAAAGCTTTGGTGCTTTCCATAGCGCTGAAATAGATTGTTTAAAGATATAGGATGCATGCACAGGACAAGTGTAAGTATCTCCATATCAGAATTTCTCTTTTAAGCTGTGTTCTGAACACAGCTTATTTTATTTAACCATAATTTTTAGAAATGGAGGTGGGACTTAATGTATTACATCCTTACCGCAGTTATTGCCTTACTCCTCGGCGTAATCGCCGGTTATTTTGTGCGTAAATTACTCGCTGAAGCAAGGATCTCCTCTGCTGAGACGGCCGCCCAGAAGATAGTTGAAGAGGCCAAGCAGGAAGCAAAGGCGATCCAAAGGGAAAAGTTTCTCGAAGCTAAAGAAGAAGCCCATAGATTAAGAAATGAAATAGAACGCGAAAGTCGGGAACGCCGCAACGAACTGCAGCGTATCGAGCGGCGTCTTTCACAAAAAGAAGACTCGCTGGATCGGAAAACCAACTTCATGGAGAAAAAAGAAGAAGAGCTGAGAAGGAAAGAAGAAGAAAACCGCCGTATTGAGGATAAGCTTACACAGCTCCATCAACAGCAACGCCTCGAACTGGAGCGGATCTCAAACATGTCCATGGAGGAAGCCAGGGAGACGATCCTGCAGCGGGCTCGTGATGAAGTTTCACACGAGATGGCCATGATGGTCAAAGAGATAGAAGACCAGGCTAAAAATGATGCCGCCAAGAAATCTCGCGAAATTATCACCATGGCCATTCAGCGCTGTGCCGCAGATCATGCCTCTGAAGCCACCGTCTCGGTAGTTTCACTACCCAACGATGAGATGAAAGGAAGGATCATCGGCCGCGAGGGACGTAACATCAGGGCGTTGGAGACGCTGACCGGGATAGATCTGATTATTGACGATACTCCGGAGGCGGTGATCCTCTCCGGTTTCGATCCCATCCGCCGGGAGATCGCCCGCATTTCCCTGGAAAAGTTAGTCAGTGACGGTCGGATTCACCCGGCCAGAATTGAAGAGGTTGTGGAGAAGACGCGTAAAGAGGTGGAGACCCAGATCCGGGAAGAAGGAGAGAGGGCCACCTTTGAAACAGGGGTCCACGGATTGCATCCTGAGCTGGTCTTTACCCTGGGTAAACTTCGCTACCGGACCTCATACGGACAAAATGTGCTCCAGCATTCGATCGAGGTTTCCCACCTGGCCGGGAATATGGCTGGAGAGCTGGATCTTGATGTTGCCTTGGCCAAAAGAGCGGGCTTACTGCACGATATTGGCAAGGCGACAGATCATGAATCCGAAGGCTCGCATGTCATCGCCGGTGCCGACCTGGTAAAAAGATACAAAGAGCCGCCAGCAGTCGTTAACGCCGTGGCTGCACACCACGGCGACGTCGATTTTCAGACCCTGGAGGCAGTCTTGATCCAGGCTGCCGATGCTATCTCTGCCTCCCGTCCGGGAGCCCGCCGTGAAACCCTGGAGGCCTATATCAGGCGGCTGGAAAAGCTCGAAGGGATTGCCGATTCATTTGACGGAGTCGAAAAAGCTTATGCCATCCATGCTGGACGCGAAATCAGGATCATGGTCAAGCCTGAGCGGATTGACGATTTCAAGGCTATCCAGCTGGCCCGGGATATTGTCAAGAAGATCGAAAGCGAACTAGAATATCCCGGTCAGATCAAGGTAAATGTCATTCGCGAAACCAGGGCTGTCGACTATGCAAAGTAAGCTAAAACTTCCCGATAAAAAAGTGCCTTGCAAGGCACTTTTTTTATTTAAGAGCAGGATTTTTTCTGGAAGCTATGGAATAGGGAACTTTAGATATGGGGGTAGAAAAATGCCACAGGACTCATTAAATGAATCAGGCCATGTCAATATGCTTATTAAACTACTGCTCTCTTTTCCGGAAATCTATACGATTACCTTAAATGTGCCTTCTTCTTCATGTCGCCTCTCATATATGATCAGACGAAAACTGGACGAGAAAGAGTATCTGGCATTGCGGCAGTATCTTCAAGAAAACATAGAAACTTTTTATTTTTTACATGGTTATGAAGATGATTACCACGTTAAAGTGCTCCAAAAAAGGTGCCACAACCTGACCCGGCTCCAGGTTATTTTAAGCCACAATTTTCTACTTGGCGAGCTCGTCAGCCTGCTGACAAAGATCATGTGCGATCTCTTTCGGGAGGATCTAATTACCGAAAACCGTCTGGAGAACGACGCTGTTTGGCCCGGCGAAAATGCCTTTGTAGAAGAGCTGACACTTCTCCCGGATGCTACCCTTAACCACCGGAGCAACCATCTCATTGCCTTTCGTGATTCCGGCAGGGTATACATTTTTGACAAGTAAAAGTATTCTATCAACTGTGCCTGACAGACTTTTCGAAATATCTTGCACAAATGCCGCTTTATGCGTATACTAATGAATAAGAGATAAGGTTTGTTTTTCCAGCCAGGCCGGCACTTTTAAGTTTCACGATAAAGAATTATAATTTTCTTATTATTCTGGCAGGTATTTCAAATTATTCAGCGAAGTATATTTAAGCAAATCCCGTTGAAGGAGGTATCTACTGGTTATATGGAGGTATTAAAAGTTTCAGCAAAGTCCAATCCCAACTCTGTGGCCGGTGCACTAGCAGGAGTGTTGCGTGAACGGGGTGGCGCTGAGATCCAGACTATTGGTGCCGGAGCCCTCAACCAGGCCGTAAAGGCAGTAGCAATTGCAAGGGGGTTTGTAGCCCCGGGGGGTATCGATCTAATCTGTATTCCAGCCTTTACGGATATTCAAATCGACGGGGAGGAACGAACTGCAATCAAATTAATTATCGAGCCTCGTTAGTAATTCCAGTGATCTTATTCGGGGGAAAAGACACCCTTGTGCCGATTTGGTAAGGGGTGTTTTTTTGTGGAAAAGTAGAGTAAAATAGAATTATGTTTGCTACAGATTTAAGAATTACCGATTGCCACTGTGATACAACCTGGCGGATGGGGAAAAATGATTACGATTTTAGCCGGCGCAATTCCACCGGCCACCTCGATCTGCCCCGTCTTCTCGAAGGAGGGGTCGGGCTGCAATTTTTTGCCGTCTGCACAGCCCCGCTAAAAGAGCGCAGCTGCCTGCATGCCGCTCTGCAGCAGATCGGTCATTATCACCGCGCTCTTGCTTTAAACAGCCATCACCTGCATAACCTGGAGCACGAAGAGGACCTGGCTGCCGCGGAGCAGAAGGGGAAGATCGGTACCTTGCTGGCCCTCGAAGGTGCAGAACCGCTTGAAGGTAGCCTGGAACTGCTGGAGATCTTTTATATTCTAGGGGTCCGGGCTCTCTCCCTGACCTGGAATCACCGCAATCACTTTGCCGATGGAGTTGGAGAAAAGTCAGCCGCCGGGGGACTTACCCGCGCCGGCCGAAAGCTGGTTCAGGAGCTCTCCCGCAAGGGCATCATTCTGGACCTAGCTCACCTGGCCCCCCGTTGCTTCTTTGAGGCTCTTGAACTGACAGAGCGCCCACCCCTGGTCTCACATGCCAATGCTCGGGAGCTGTGCGATCATCCCCGCAACCTCAGCGACAAGCAGCTTAAAGCGCTTGCTGCCCGCGGTGGGGTTATCGGGATGAGCTTCTGCCCTTACTTTATTACCGGAGAAGCGGAGGCCAGCCTGGAACAGCTCATCGATCATTTTATCTACGTGGCCGCCCTGGTCGGGGTAGAACATCTCGCCTTCGGCTCCGACTTCGACGGCATCGAGAAGACCGTTACCGGGATCCCGGATGCGGCGGCCTATCCTGCCCTTCTCGAAGCTCTCTGCAAGCGGGGCTTTCACTCCCACGAGGTAGAGTTAATCGCCCGGAGCAATGTTGAAAGAATTTTACGGGAAAATCTCGGCAAGAGGGCGCCACCATGAGCCGTGGTCACCTGCCGGTAGACCTGCATCTGCACAGCACCGCCTCGGACGGCTCCCTCTCCCCGGCACGACTGATTGAAAAAGCATCCGCTGCCGGACTGGCCGCGGTAGCGCTGACCGATCACGATACACTGGACGGGGTTAAAGAGGCCTTAGAGGCCGGCCGGCGCTGCGGCCTGGAGGTTCTTCCCGGAGTAGAAATCAGTGTCCAAGCAGGTGAGCAGGAGATTCATCTGCTTGGCTACGATCCTCTTTACCCGGAAAAAATCAGCGCCTTTTTAGAAGAGATGCGGCGCGAACGATACCGGCGCATGCAGCAGATGACCGCCCGACTGCGCCGGCTGGGGTTTAGCATCTCCGACGAAGAGATCATCGCCGAAGCAGGGCCGGGTGCACCCGGCCGGCTGCACCTGGCCCGCCTGATGGTTAAACAGGGTTACAGCAGCGAGATCGACGAGGCCTTCTCCGACTATCTGGAGCGGGGGCGGCCAGCTTTTGTCCCCCGTAAGATCCCGGATCCCGCAACGGCAATCAGGATGCTGCACCGGGCCGGCGCCGTTCCGGTAGTCGCTCATCCGGGGGCATCCGGCAAGGCGTTGCTCCGAAAACTTGTAGCCATGGGGCTTCGCGGAGTTGAGGTCTTCCACCCGGAGCATTCGCCGGAAATGATCCGCCACTACCGCCACCAGGCGTTACAAATGAATCTTCTCATAACCGGGGGGTCAGATTTCCATGGTGACCGGAATCACCGCACCGGCCGTCTCGGAGGAATCACCGTACCCTACCGCTATCTTGCGGCCTTGAAAGAGGCGCCGCGCGGTTTTTAACATCAAAGACCCTTCCCTGGAAACGCTATAAATGATAAAATGGCCAATAATCGGCCATTTAAAGGAGAATTAGGGATGGCAGATAAGTTTGCATTTACCATGCAGGTGTTTTTCCTCGGCTTTTCCGTGGTCATGCTCGTTCTATTTTTGCTCTACGGGCTTATCTCCCTATTCAACCGGTTGAGATCCCCTCTGCTGGGAAAAGCCGGGCCGGAGGAGCCCCCCTTACCCGATGACTGGGAGCTCCTTCCACCGGAGCTGATAGCCGCCATTACCGCGGCGGTTCACCACTACCGGGCAGATGCGTCCGGCTCTGGTAGACCCGTGCGCATACAGGTTGAGCTGCCACAATCCCTCTGGGCTGCCGCCGGCCGGAGAGCTCTTTTAGAAAACAGCAGTGAGCTGGAAAGATTAAGGAGGAAAAAGAAACTTGAAGAAGTATAAAGTAACTGTCGACGGACAATCCTTTACCGTACTCGTGGAAGAGCTCGCCCCGCATGAGAATTCGCCAACCGAAACCAG
>MTKW01011820.1_pt1 | contig 28205 bp, 28 predicted proteins | sample 1042761 | NCBI WGS metagenome assembly MTKW01 (sample SAMN06205366, study PRJNA360243) | anaerobic digester metagenome | biome: Wastewater treatment plant; feature: Anaerobic digester sludge; material: sludge; isolation source: anaerobic digester fed with sludge from wastewater treatment plant ...
GAAAAATGATACAAAGGAGGATAATGAGTCACCCCATGATTGAGGTGAATGATATTGTTGAAGGTTCGGTAGTTGGCATCACTAAATTCGGGGCGTTTATTGAATTAGAGGATGGGAAAAAAGGACTCATCCATATTTCGGAGATATCAAATCAATTTGTTAAGGATGTGAATGATTTTCTTAAGGTGAATGATAAAGTAAAAGCCAAGGTTATTCACATTTCTGATGATGGTAAAATTGACCTCTCGATAAAACGGCTGAATGAGGACGAAGAGTACTTAGAGAAATTAGAGAAAAGTAAAGCTATGTTTGAACAAAAGTTGAACAAATTTCTCAAGCAAAGTCAAGACAAGCTTACTGATCTTAAAAAACACCAAGAAAATAAACGCAAATTCCACTGATTTTTTTAATTTATAATATTCATTCATAAGAGGGAAGCCAGGTTTTTTTGAGCTTCCCTCTTTCGCATTATGCTGATTAAACTATAGGTAGTTTTTTAGGCGATCTTTTTCTTCGATAATTTCTCCACTTTTGCTAACTACTCTTAAAACCCCTTTAACAATTCGAGTTCGAACTTGACCACAAGCCTCAGGGTTTCCTAACAGATGGGGTGCATCCAAAATACCTTTTTGGATGGCACGAGCAAGAGTAGCGGGAGAAACCCAGGGATCATCTCCGTCCTCCTTATGATGAATATTTTTAATAGCCTTAAGAAGAATTCTTGCTTCATTGATCAAACGTTCTTTTTCTTCTTGAATTACTTGATCCTTTTCCCAGTTGGGAAAATCAAAGAGCAAGTCCTTGATGATACCCTGAACAATCTCGGCACTTTCAATGAGCTCATTGGGATAGATAAGATGATCAGCTTCGCTATAACCAACAACGTGAATAATATCCGGTTTGAGAACCAAGCCCAATATTGTGGATGCCCCTAATTGTCCTTTGGCAATATTCATATTGGTAGAAAAATGAGCCAACCCTCCCCGGGTTTGAGTATAAATGGTAAAATTTTTATCCTCAAGGGGGGTAATTAATTCTTTTTTGGCAAGCATTTTTGCTAAATCAGCTCGAGGAGAGATTCCATTGGGATTATTGAACATATATTGAGCTATGTAGTGTTTTGCACCGGCTTTTTTTGCATTATAAGCTGCTAAGAAAAAAGCAGCACAGGCGACACTATCCGGCGCATCTCTCAGGCTCCACTGATGGGATTCGTTGACTTCCAAGGGAATACCAATAGAAGCATATTTTTTCATGGCATTTTGATTTTCAGCAATAGCGGTTTTTATTGGACGTTGGGATCGACCATCCAATCGGCTGTACCAGGTTAAGGGGACTGCACCCCAAGCAATATGAATGGTTTCAGATAATAATTGAGCCCAGTCTTCCAGATGGTTGGTTCCACTATAGCAACGCAGCAGAGGGTAGTTCCCAACCCGAGAAGCAGCATAGATTTTTTCGAGGTCATCACGACATCTAATTGGAACACCACCAGCTCCGTTTTCATCAACTTTCATTTTTTCAGGTTCAAAAAAGAACTCTTGGGCATTTTGGTCCGGTCCCAAGGAAATAACATCAATGGTTTTTGAATGGCTGATTTGAGCGACACCTTTAATGGTTTCTTCAACGCTTGGTCTTCCAAAATGATGTCGAAGGAGAGGGAAGGGTTTTTTGGCAAGAATCCTTTCAAGAAGAGTGGAGGGATATTTTTTATCGGGAGGGATATCTTGGGAAGTTTGATGAATACTTTCAAGGATTTCATCAAAACTCTCTTTGCCGCTGAAAATATATTGAAAAACACCAACACTCTGAGCAATTGGTTCTAAAGCTGGTGTACAACTAAGAATATAAGTACTTTGATCAAGAAGATGATTATTGTCTAATTGGCGGCGTAATTCGATAAAGAGAGACCGAGCCGAATCTTCACTTAAGCGGTAGCCCACAATAACACGTTGAGGTTTTTTTTCTTTAATACATTCAATCAACTGGTTGATGGGTATTGCTGGTCCCAAAAAATAGGATGTGTATTGGTATTCTTCGGCTAAACTAAGGAAACGATAAATTCCAGCAACGTGAACACAGTTTTCTAAAGAAGCACCAATTATTGTTTTCTTCTCAGCCATGTCAAAACCTCCGATCATTAGCTTGAGTTGGTTTCTACCACGATCATTTCCCGTATTTCTTTTACACTAAGTCCCGCTAATCCCAGCTTTTCTATGGTCCTTCCTTCAACAAAGTAATCCCGGTTGTGAAGAATGTTGGCTAACTGGATCATACAATCAATCGTTGGAGTTGGGATTTGTAACATTTTCCCAAAGGATGAGATTGGAACCAGGCTCATGGGAACATCCTCAGTAATATAACGAGTAAAAATGGTATAGGGAGCCCGGATTCCGCGGTAACCAGGATTGTTCTGGATAGCCTCATAAAGGTTTCTTCCAAAAGCATCATAAGCAGAGTAGAGCCATTCTCGTGCAGTAATGGCTCTTATCCCTAAAGCCTCAGCTACTTTAACTCGCTCGTTGTCAACTGCTTCGAGGATTAAAGCAACTGAAGGGGTAATACCATCGATATAATAATCAAATTCACCATGGGTGTTTTCAATGCGAGCTGCATTGAGAATGGTTAAAGTGGGATGAAAAACGGCTCCAATATTATTAAAACTGGTTTTGAGAACATTATCTTCAGGAACAAACTGGGGAAGTGCTTTCCGAAGAGCAGTAACTACTTCAACGGTTTTATAGGCTGGAATAGCAGCTACTGGTATGCTATTTTTAATTCGGAAAATTTTTACTTGGGCCGGACCACTGATTCGACTCGCAAAAAGAAAGGTTTGAGCTTCAGATATGATCACCTCAGCAGTCACATTTCGCTCTTTAAATATTTGCCTAAACTCCAACGCTCCACCAGTACGGCCAGGATTAAGAACTATAATTTGACCATTCTTGAGATAGGGAACGAGATTTTCCGCCATGAAGCGCTGACCGGTTGCCGGAACAACAACCATAATAATTTCAGCATCTTTGATTGCTTCTTCAATGTTTGGAGTAACAACATTAAGTGGAGCAAATCCCTGGATTTCTCCTTCAACCTGAATACCACCCATCAATTTTATAGAATTTAATCGTTCTGGAGTTCGATTGTATAAGTTGACTTTGAAACCTTTTAAAGAAAGATATCCAGCCAAAGCCTGGCCGCCATGACCGGCTCCCAATACTGCATAATGAGTTGCATCAATTGCGCTCATGTCTTATCCTTTCCATAGCAATTTGAAGAAGCTTTTGTACCATTGAACGATAGTCTACACCGCGATGAGAACACATTTCCGGGAAAGCACTATGTTTATAGTGGAGAAGCGGTAGAGCATTTATTTCAAAAAAGAGAGGCAGGTTTTCTTTTTGATCAAAAATGAGATGGAAGGTAGAAAAGTCTTTGAGGTTTAGTTCACGGAAAATTTTTATGGCCATGCTTTCTAACATGGTTTTATGCTCATCACTTAATTTTGCTGGGCAGGATATATCATCAACGTACCCCTTTTTGCTTTCGATTTCGGCATCATAAAGGGGTTTTTCTCGGGAAAGATTCAGTTCCATAATAGGGAGAACCTCGGGGTTATTCCCGTTTCCCCAGAGACCGATCACCATTTCTCGACCCTCAACGAATTTTTCAATCAATACTTTCTCACCGGTTTGGTTAAAAACCTCTTCAGCCTTTTTTAGCAGGCTTTCCTGGTCATTCACTATTGAATCAGACGATAACTTAAGGCAATAATTACGAAAACGAGATTTTATTATATAAGGATAAGCTAAGCTATCAGGTAGTAAATCCCCAGGTGACCATTGGATAGATGAAGTGGTTGGAATACCAATACCCCTCAAGGAAAGTTTGGTGAGAGACCGATCAAGGCAAAAGGAGTGAATAGTTGAATTCGAACCAAGATAGGGAATATTCAGGGCATCTAATAATGACGGTAAGAAAGCTTGATCGTATATTTCTGCTGAGCAAACTGCAAGATTAAAAACAAAATTTGCATTTTGATTTGAGAGAGAGGGAACTAATTCTGCAAGCGGGACATCTACATTGAGTTGATGGCAGTCCCAACCCTTTTGTGTCAGAGCTTCAATAACCATAGAAACTGTTTTTCCATGTAAATCGAGTCTATTGGAATAAAAATTCTTTTCTCTTTCTTCAAATATCTTTTTACTGAATGTAATGAGGATTTTTTTTATACTCATCTCCTCCTTTTAGAGAATATGACCTAGTATTAAATTCAATTCATATTAAAAGATGTACATTTTAACCTGTAGGCCCATCTGCTGGCTTGTTTTATTGCACCTGATAATTAAATGTAGCGACACGCCTTGGCATGTCGAACTTTGGATTTTCATCCTCATCTGGTGTTGCTATACAGCATAAGGGTCTATCCTGAAAATACCATCAAATGAATTCTTTAATCGGTCATCCTGAGGCTTCGTTTTTCGAAGCCGTGAGGATCTTATCCTGGGCTTTCACCCTCATCCTCGCCTTCTCCCATCAAGGGAGAAGGAATTATATTGATGTGTCATCCGGATTGGTGCTTTTCCACGTAAGGATCTCATCTTTTTTCTTTTTAATTTAAAAATATTTTTAAAGGCTGAGATTCTTACTTTGTACAATACACTCCTTAGAATGAGGGAGTGTATTGATGAGATTGCCATACCATTCAACCCAAAGACAGTTGGGCTCTTGGGATGATAGCTTAAGATAGGTATTTTCATCTTCGTTTAGAGTTGCCGGGCAGTATGACTATCCGCTAAAAATATGTATTTATTTATATCATAAAAAGGACTTTAGAAGCAAACAGGAAGGAAAAGGCTGTATTTTCTTTTAAAAAATTGATAAGATACCGTTGGTAGTTTAGAGAGAGGTTCTTAAAAACTATGATTGATGGAATGAAAATAGCTCTTGAAGAAGCGCAGAGAGCTTTTGAGGAAGATGAGGTTCCAGTCGGAGCCTGTATTATTCAAGGGGGTCAATTAATAAGTGTTGGCCATAATCGTCGTGAACAAAAACAAAAAATAACTTCTCATGCTGAAATTGAAGCAATACAGAAAGCCTCACGGGTTCTGGGGAGTTGGAGATTAGAAGGTTGTGACCTTTATGTCACATTGGAACCATGTTTAATGTGTGCAGGAGCCATAATCCAGAGTCGAATTCGGAAGTTAGTTTATGGAGCCAAAGACTCTAAATCCGGTGTTGCCGGAAGCGTTCTTGACCTTTTCAGCAAAAAACTGTTTAATCATTCTGTTGAGGTATATAGCGGAATTTACGAAGACCGCTGTAGCCAAATATTAAGACAATACTTTAAGAAAAAAAGAGAAATTGGAGAGGTGGCCGAGTTGGTCGAAGGCGCTCGACTCGAAATCGAGTAGGCAGTGCTGAGCTGTCTCGTGGGTTCGAATCCCACCCTCTCCGCCATTGAAGAAAAAAGCAACATAACTCCTACTCAGATTTTTTAAATATTGTTAAGGATAGTTGGTAATTTTTTTTAATGAAGCTAAATAAATTTTTAAAAGAATATTTCTCTTAACCAAGTCTTAACTTCAAGGATCGACCAGATAGTACATTTAAAAGTGGTTTTTTGTTAAGATCAATAAATGCTCAAAAAGAGAAACAAATTCCTTTGCGAGTCATTTTAATATTGACGAATAGTGTCCTTGAAGGTATAAATAATAAAAATAATATTTTGGAGGAGGGCAGTTTATTTATGAAAAGATTACTTGTTATAATGCTTGCGTTATTCGTTGTGTTGGCAGGAACCATGGTTTTTGCTCAAGAACCAATAAAAATTGGAATTGTTATGAATCTGACCGGTCCTTGGGCATCAATTGATAACCCCAGTGCTAATGGTGCGAAATTGGCAGCAGAACAAATTAATAAGGCTGGGGGTGTATTAGGTCGTCAGATAGATTTGAAAGTTATTGATACTAAGGCAGATGAGGGAGAAACCAGTGCTGCCGTTGTTCGACTGGTTGAAAACGAAAAAGTATCAGCTTTAATCGGTTATGGAGATACCCATTGGGTGAATATTGCCGCCTCGATGGCGAAAGAATACGGAGTTCCTTTTATGACTCCAGGAGCTACCCATCCTCGTATTCCTGAACGTTTTGGGGCTTGGCTAGCTTGTTTTGGAGATAATGCTCAAGCATCAGCAATTGCCGAATATGCAGTGAAAGACCTTGGGTTGAAAAGAGGTGTCGTTTGGGTAGATACCGCGGTTGATTTTAGTGTTGCTGTCTGTGCTTTCTTTGCCGATGCTTTAAAACACTATGGTGGTGAAGTTGTTTATGAAGACTACTTTGAAGTAACCTGGAAAGATTTTTCCGCCATGTCCGCTCGTTTAAAAGAATATCAAGATAGAGGCGAAGTTGATTTTGTCTATGTCGGTGCTATACCTGATAATTGTGGTTTAATTGCCAAACAATTGCGAGATAATGGAGTTACCATCCCAATGTATGGTGAAGATGGTTTTGACACGCCACTGTTAGTTGAAACCGGTGGAGAAGCTGCCGAAGGTGTCATTTTTGCTACTCACGTTTCATTAGAAGATCCCAGCCCAATTATGCAGCAATTCAAGGCTGATTATCAGGCCATGTACGGAAACCCACCCGAGAATGCTTTTGCGGCATTAGGATATGACGCAGTGAAATTAATGGCAAAAGCAATTGAATTGGTTGGAAGTGATGCTCCGGAAAAGATTCCAGAAGGTTTAGCCCAAATAAAAGATTTTCAGGGAGTATCTGGAACTATCAGCTATGAAGGTGGCAGTCAGATTCCAAATAAGTCAGTTTCGGTCATTGAAGTGAAAGATGGAAAGTTTGTTACAGTTAAACAAATTGCTCCAGAGTATTTGTCCGATCCAACCATTGCAAAATAGCATTTTTACTAAAAGCGGACTCATTGATATGAGTCCGCTTTTGTTTTGCTCTATCTTTCCTTCGTCGTTTCCTTTTTTAATGAAATTTAGATTGTCTTAACCCGGCAGTCTAAAAAGAGAGATCTATGAACGGAGAAAGAAATGCCTGATCCAATCTTGAAAGTGACTGATTTGTGGAAAAATTTCGGGGGCCTTTCCGCAGTTAGTGATTACCGCCTTGAACTTCCCCTGGGAATGGTTTACGGACTTATCGGCCCCAACGGTGCTGGAAAAACAACTATTTTTAATCTTTTAAGCGGGGTTTTAAAACCCAATCGAGGTCGCATTGTTTTTAATCAAATTGATATAACTGATTTTCGTCCCGACCAGGTAACCCGGGTTGGCTTAACTCGAACCTTCCAAAATCTTCGGCTTTTTCCATCACTTAATGTTGAGATGAATTTAAAAATTGCTAACCACATCCATTTACATTATTCTTTTGTTGCTTCGCTTTCCAATTTACCGGGTTTTTTTCGCTCCGAGAGGGAAGTACAAAAAAAAGTTGATACCATGTTGGATATTTTTGGTTTATCTCAATATAGGGATGAACTGGCAACCAATTTGCCTTATGGATTGCAAAGAAAATTAGATATTGCTCGAACCTTGATGACGGATCCAAAGGTGGTACTTTTAGACGAACCATCGGCAGGAATGAATACCGGGGAGTCAGAAGATTTGGCCCGGCTTATTCTCCAAATTAAGGAGAGATTCCATCTCACTCTGGTTATCGTTGAGCATCGAATGCCTTTTGTGATGGGGTTAGCCGGTATTATTCAGGTATTAGATTATGGTTCGGTGATTGCCCAGGGTACTCCTGAAGAAATACAAAATAACCCTCAGGTTATTGAAGCTTATTTAGGAGCGGGTGATACCATTGCTTAAAGTTAAAAATCTTAGTGTGAAGTACGGAGTGATACCAGCTCTTCAGGATATTTCAATAGAAGTGAAAGACGGCCAAATAGTATCTCTCATTGGGGCCAATGGTGCTGGGAAAACGACCACATTAAAAACAATCATGGGAATTCTGAAACCAGCCAATGGAAGCATTGTTTATCGTGATGAAGATATCACCCGGATGTCGACACCACAACGGGTTCGCAAGGAAATTTGTTTGGTTCCTGAGGGAAGGGGCATTTTTAATCGTTTAACCGTAAGAGAAAATCTTCTTTTAGGAGCTTATCATCGAAATGATGAACAAGAAATTAATTTAGATTTGGAAAAATCTTACTCCCTATTCCCACGGCTCAAAGAAAGGGAAAACCAGATAGCTGGTACGCTAAGCGGGGGAGAACAGCAAATGTTGGCAATCGGTAGAGGTTTAATGTCACGACCAAAACTGATGCTTTTAGATGAGCCATCCTTAGGTTTGGCTCCTCTGGTGGTCCGAGAACTCTATGAATTGATTCAAGAGATATTAAAGCAAGGTGTAACCATTCTCCTAGTCGAGCAAAATGCAACAATGGCGATACGAGTTTCCGATTATGTATATCTATTAGAAACGGGCAATGTGAAATTAGAAGGAATTCCCAAAGAAGTTGAATCTCTTGAAGATGTGAGAAAGGTCTATCTGGGAGGTTGATTATGCTTTCACTGGGCTATGTATTACAACAAACGATGAATGGTGTCATTTTGGGTTGTATTTATTCCTTGTTAGCATTGGGAATGACGGTTGTCTATGGAATATTACGACTTATCAATTTTGCTCATGGGGCGCTCATCACTTTAGGGGCTTTTTTTGTTTATTTTGTGAGTGTTCGTTATGGATTATCCTTTATTGCAGGTATATTTTTGGTAATCGGATTTGGCGGTTTAATGGGCTTAGTTTTAGACCTTATTGCCTATCGAAAGTTGCGTGGGGGGCCAGAAGTAGCTTTATTGATTACCTCGATTGGTTTTTATACATTTATTGAAAACTTTTTAAAATTAATAGTATCTCCTCAACCCTATGCATTTAAAACCCCTGACTATTTAAATATTCTTTATCGAATGCGATTTTTAACTTTTCGATCAATTGATCTATTTATTATTTTATCTTCAATAGCAATTATGATTGCCTTTTCGATTTTTATTAAAAAAAGCAAAATGGGAATTGCCATGAGGGCTACTGCAGAAAATTTGGAAGTGGCCAACATGATGGGTATCGAAATTAATAAGGTCATATCGGTTGCCTTTATTTTAGGCTCAGCAATCGCTGCCTTTACCGGCTTTTTATGGGGTGCTAAATATGGACAAATTTCTTATGATATGGGGTTTTTAACCGGTGTGAAAGCTTTTGTAGCTGTCGTCGTTGGAGGGGTTGGAAGTATACCTGGAGCTATGTTGGGAGGTTTTGTATTAGGTGTAGCCGAGATTCTCTCGGTAGCATTGCTCCCTACTAGATTCGCCGAGTATCGAGATGGAATAGTTTTTGCCATTCTTATATTAGTTTTACTCATCAAGCCTTCAGGAATTATGGGGGTGAAGGAGGAGATTCGAGTATGAACCAGAAGAGAAGAATCATTCCAGAATTTTGGTTCATAATTGGAGGCTGTCTCCTCTTCCTTATCATCTTCATCCTTTCCCGGACTCTCAACCGATATCTGATTCATATTATTGTCCTTATGGGCATATATTCAATCGCTACCGTGAGTCTTAACTTGACCAATGGATATACCGGTCTTTTTTCTCTTGGGCATGCTGCATTTATGGCGATCGGTGCCTATACTTCTACCTTGCTGGCTTTTCCGCTCCATCTCAGGGAGTCATACGAACTTCCACTTTTACCCGCTTTCTTGACTGGTGCCGATGGAGCCATGCCCTTTATCGTTGCTTTAATCGCCGGAGGAGTGTTTGCTGCACTATCAGCAATTCTAATTGGAGCCCCGGTTCTCCGATTAAGAGGGCACTATCTCTCAGTTGCTTCATTGGGTTTCATGGTCATAGTGACCACCTTTGCCAAAACTCTTAAGGGGATCACCCGGGGATCAATGGGAATCAATGCCATACCTTCTTATACCAATATCTATTGGACCTATTTATGGCTCCTCATCGCAATATATGTGGTTTGGAGAATAGTTCATTCCCGTTTTGGGCGTGCTATGATGGCAATCCGAGATGATGAAACCGCCGCTCAGGTTTTGGGGATTTTTCCGATGAAGTATAAACTGTTGTCTTTTGTTGTTGGTGCTTTTTTTGCCGGCGTGGCCGGTGGTTTATTTGCTCATTTTACCAAAGCCATACGTCCTTTTGAGTTTTCATTTGCCATGACCTTCCAAATAGTGATCATGCTTATTGTGGGAGGGATGGGCACCATGAGCGGACCTTTAGTTGGGACATTCTCTTTAATGGCTTTTCGTTATGCGCTTAAACCAGTCGAAGAACACCTGAAAGTCTATGGTTTTATCGAATTGGTTTATGCGGCTCTCCTCATTATTATTATGCTCTGGAAACCTGAGGGTATTATGGGGAAAAGACAATTGAAAAGATAAGAAAGAAGGGATGGATATGTCAAAAAAAGTATATCATCCAGAGATGACCTATACCATTTTTAAAGAAGGAAAATTTAACAAAGCAATTTTTGGGGTGGGATCGGCAGAAAATCACGGATTTCACCTTCCTTTTGGTAATGATACCTTAGTATCTCATGCGATTGCTATGGCAGTTGCCCAAAAAGTTGATGGCATGTTAGTTCTTCCTCCGGTGAATGTTGGAGTAAGCCACCATTATGATGATTTTCTCTTTACTTTAACCCTCCGACCCGAGGTTTTGGTTGAGGTTTTGAAAGACATGCTCAATTCTACTATTCGCCAGGGAATCAATCGGATTATTATCATTAATGGTCATGATGGAAATATTGCTCCGATTGAAATTGCTGCACGTTCAGTGAAAGTAGCTAATCCCGAAGCTTTTATCGCTTCTTTAGATGCCTGGTGGGTTAAGGCTGGAGAATTATTACCTCAAGATACTTTTGAGGTCTGGAATGGACTGGGTCACGCCGGGGAAGGAGAGACATCAATGTCTCTGTATCTTTTCCCAGAATTATGCCAACCGGAAGAAGCACAGGGAGTGGTCCCTGATCTTCCAGAGGGATTAGACATAAAATGGAAATTTAATGAAATAACACCTTATGGAGCAACTGGTGATCCGACCAAAGGAACCGCAGAAAAAGGGGAAAAGATGTTTAATGCTTTGGTGGATTATATTGTGAAATCGATTCAAGATTTAGAAAAGAATCAGTGGAAATATGGCGTCATGATGAAAATGTAGAGCAATACCCTATCGAACCTTTTCATAAAAGGATTTGCTTGAGAATCACTTTGAGTTCTTAATTACATTCTGGAGGAAAAAGATGGATATACCCTGGGTGTCAATAGGACGGATTTCTGATTTCGAAGGGAAAGTCGTTGAACTGCGTGGATGGCTTTCGAATAAACGATCAAGCGGGAAGGTCGCCTTTCTGATTATCCGCGATGGATCCGGCTTTATTCAAGGAACGGCATTTGTTGGAGATTTTTTTACCAAGGATCAATTAGATGAGATTAAAAGAATACCGATTGAATCATCCATCCTAATACAAGGAAAAGTGCGTCGAGAAGAACGTGCTCCTGGGGGGTATGAGTTGGAAATCAGCTCTTTTCAATTGGTTTTTCCTTCAGAAGAATATCCTATTCAAAAAATGGAACACTCGGTAGACTATCTAATGGAACGTCGACACCTCTGGCTCCGCTCCAAAAAACAAAATGCCTTACTGCGAATTCGGAACGTGGTTATGATGAGTATCCATGAGTTTTTACAAAGTGAAGGATTTATCTTGCTCGATTCCCCAATTTTAACTCCAGCAGCCTGTGAAGGTACTTCGACTTTATTTGAACTCCAGTACTTTGATATCGGGAAGGCTTATTTATCTCAAAGTGGTCAACTCTACATGGAGGCTGGAGCAGCTGCTTTTGGGAAAGTATACTGTTTAGCCCCAACCTTTCGAGCTGAAAAGTCAAAAACCCGACGCCATCTTACCGAATTCTGGATGTTGGAGCCGGAAGTTGCTTACTATGATTGGCAGGATAACATGGTTCTTCAAGAAAAATTAGTGAGTTTTATCGTCAATCAAGCATTAAAAAAATGCCAAAATGAATTAGAGATTCTTGAACGAGATGCCACTCCTCTCCAGAAAATTCAACCTCCTTTTCCCCGGATTTCTTATACCGAAGCCATCGAGGTTCTTAAAAAGAAGGGGTCTCCAGCTCAATGGGGTGATGACTTCGGAGGAGATGAAGAAACCATGATATCCGAAGACTTCGATCGTCCGGTTTTTATTCATCATTATCCAGCACATATCAAAGCTTTTTATATGCAACCGGATCCAGAAAATCCGACCATGGTTCTAAACGATGATCTTATTGCCCCGGAAGGTTATGGGGAGATTATTGGGGGGAGTGAACGTATTCATGACCTGGCTTTGTTAGAGAAAAGGTTAGAAGAGCATCATCTTCCCAGGGAGGCTTTTGAGTGGTATTTGGATCTCCGTCGATATGGGACCGTACCTCATTCCGGCTTTGGCTTAGGTGTTGAGCGGACAGTAGCTTGGATAGCCGGTGTCAAGCACATCCGGGAAGCCATCCCCTTTCCTCGCCAGATTTATCGAATTTATCCCTAAGATAATAAAACAACCCCTGGTTATTCATTACCAGGGGTTGTTTTATTATCAAATATTGATAGTTGAATGAAGTAACATTAAAAGGTAATTGATTCAATTAGTGATTTAGATTCTCTTCATTTAATCTGATCAACTATCATCCCTTGCATTGGTCCATAACAGGGTATAATAAACCGAATCCCATTGCTGTTAATCCCGTTTACTCTTACCACCACATCCCCAGTAATGGCTCCACTCGGAACCAGCACTTCAATTTGGGTATTGGACCAAGAATTTACCATTGCCGGAACTCCGTTAAAAGTAACCATACTTGACCCTTGAGTATCTCCAAAACTGGTTCCGGTAATAATGATCGTTTCTCCCGCTACACCGCAATTGGGACTTATATTGGAAATAGAAAAAGTTACTGAAGTAGGAGCTGGAGTTTTGGTGCAACCTACCAGAAACAACAAAACTATAAGACTAATCAAGAATATTTTTTTAATAGGAATCCCCCTCCTATTGATTGATAAACAATAAATAATTTTTTAGAGTAAAAGTATTCAAAAAAACATCACCATAAAAGCGGGTACTTTTATGGTGTAAGTACATATAGAATAAAAAATGTTGAAATACTAAAGCTCTAAGAGCTTAATAGAGTGCTAATAAGCCCTGTAATAACAAATTACAGGGCTTATTATAAGCTTACGGTGCTGCGACCACTCCAGTGGCAAAATTTATGGTGGCGTTAAAAGCATTTCCGGCTTTATCAGTAACTCCCATGGCGGGGACATAGAAGAAAGTCACCACAATGGTATCACCCATGACTAGGAAGTCCGATAGAAAGTTTCCGGTGAGAGTAATACTTTGATTACCTGCATTCATAGCGACTTGAGTGGTGTGAAAAACGCTGGCTCCAATTGATGAAAAGCCCCATACGGCTGGAAGAGAAAATGTATTCATATCGACTACTACAATTTCTTCATTGAAATTCACCGTAATAGTAGGAGCCGCACCAAGAATAGTGTCGGCTTTGGCAGATAGTGATTGTATATAAGGTTTGGTTCCATCAACTACAATACTAAAAGGAGTTGCACTGCTTTCGGCTAAGCTTCCCTGGGTAGCCGTAAAGCTCAGGTTGAAAGTGGTTTCGGTTGATAGAGAATTAATCATAAGGTTCCACTCACCAGCTGGACTACTTTGAGTTTGTTCAACCAAGGTATTGTTTAAATATACTTTGATAATTGAACTACTTGGAGCAGTTCCCTGGAAAAAGATATCTTGATTGAAACGAACTGGGTCTCCACTTTGGATGATCTTACCTGCCCATCCTCCATCACGAACGATGCTTATACTTGGCGCAGTGGTTCCGGTTGGTGGGGTAGTTGTTGGGGTGGGTGTTGGTGATGGCGTTGGTGTTGGTGTACAACTGGTTATCAAGAAAGCCAATAAAACAACAACAGCAAGAAATGACAACTTTTTCATCTTGTTCCCTCCTTGCAAATTAAAATATATTTTATTATAGCACGTTATTTTATTTCGGATGTAAAAATTTCAAGGATTGATAAATAAAATTGAGAAAATTTTAAAAAAATGAATCCTCACACCCTGATTTTTATAAGTGTGAGGATAATGAAAATTTTTTCTTTATTGAATGTTTCCAATAGGTTATTTTTTTAATGTTTCCTATTATACAATCAAACGGTTTCCATTGGTGTGATGAGTAACAATATGATGAAAATAAGCTTCGGTAATATAGTGCTCCATCATACGATGGGTGTTAAAATAGGAAGCAATCTTACCAATTGAATTTTTCATCATTTTTATCCACCAGTCAATACGTTGGTAATAGGTTGGGAGAATTAGATATTCGAGCTTATTGTATAAATCGTCAATTTCTTCCCGGCTTTGCTCGGCCGGATCGCTTTTTTCGTTTGGTGCTGGTCCAATTGCCCATCCAGTAATTCCTTCCAGGCAACCTTCCACCCACCACCCATCTAAAACACTGAAGTTGAGAGCTCCATTATGAGCTGCTTTCATTCCACTGGTTCCCGATGCTTCCAAAGGCCTTTGGGGAGTATTGAGCCAGACGTCTACTCCACAAACCAATTTTTTAGCTATCTCAATGTTATAATCTTCAAGAAAAATGATTTTAATTTCATTTTGAAGAGTTTTAGCTATTTGAATAATTGATTGTATCAATCTCTTTCCCTCTTCATCGTGAGGGTGGGCTTTTCCAGCAAAGATAATCTGGAAGTCACCTTTTCTTTTCACTCTTTTGAGTCTTTCTAGATCAGTAAAGATAAAGTGTGGCCTTTTATAAGCAGTCATTCGGCGGGCAAATCCGATGGTTAATATATTTTCGTTTAAAGAGATACCAGTTTTTTCTTTAACAAAATCTAAGAGAACCCGCTTTTCAGCTTGACCGGCTTCCCAGATTTCTTCATCGGGAATGATATCAACTCGAGTGAGGAGCTCGGTTTCCCGAGCCCAGCCGGGAATATATCGGTCAAAAAGTTCACGAAAGGAATTAGAAGTCCAGGTAAAGCTGTGAACACCGTTAGTAATATCGTGAATGATATATCCGGGAAACATGTTCCGGGATACTTCAGAATGACGTTTGGCTACTCCATTGACGTAACCGCTTAAATTTAGAGCTAGAAGTGTCATATTTAAGACATCGTTTCCAGCCAATTTTTTTAAAATTGATAAAGGAATATATTCACCAAATACTTTTTTTACCAAATCATAAGAAAATTTATCATGACCGGCTTCAACTGGGGTGTGAGTGGTAAAAACGCACAAGTTTTTTACCTGGTCGATGTCCCAAATTTTATCCTCTTCCCAAACTTCTTCGAGACTTCTCTTGTTCTTGTTAAGAAGCTCTAAAGTCAGAAAGGCGGCATGGCCTTCATTAATATGGTATTTTCTTACATTTAAACCTAGGGTGTCCAGCATTCTCGTCCCGCCGATACCCAAAACAATTTCTTGTTTTAGACGATATTCTCGGTCTCCACCATATAAGAAATCGGTTATATTGCGGTCTTCTTCAGCATTTTTGTCCAAATTGGTGTCGAGAAAAATCACTGGCACGACCCCGCCTGATACACTTTTCCAATTGTACAACCAAGCTCCGATATAAACAGTTCGTCCTGATATAGTTACTTGAACTTGGTGCTCAAGCGGTTCAAGGTATTTCTCCACATCCCAAATGATGGGTAACTCTTTCTGCCACCCATCAGGAGTTATTTCTTGACGGAAATATCCCTTACGACTGAGTAGGGTGACAGCAACAAAAGGTATAGCGAAATCCGCAGCCGCTCGAACCGTATCCCCGGCCAGAACGCCAAGCCCTCCACTATAAGTAGGAATTTCATGAGTTAAAGCGATTTCCATAGAAAAGTATGCAATCGTTTCTTCTTTTTGTAAATTTTTAATGCTATCCATTTTATGCACTCCCAATTCGAATACTTCAGTTTTTTTATCTTCCGGTTGATCCCAAACCATTGGTTCCACGAGAAGTGGAAGATATTTCATCGCTTTCAATAATTTCAACTTGAGGAATTTCCCTTAGTGCTCCCTGAGCAATTCGATCTCCAGCTTGAATGGTGTAAGGATGATCACCGAAATTAAATAATCTAACCATCCAATTCCCTCGATAACCAGAGTCAATCGTGCCAATATGAATCATTATCCCTTTTTTAATTCCTAAACCGCTCCGAGGTCTTAATACGACTTCAAAACCTGAGGGGAACTCTGAAGCAATTTCGAGATCAATAATGACGCTTTTTTGAGGATAAATTACCGTTTCAACCGGACTGAAAAGATCGAAACAAGCATCATCCGGATAAGCAAACCGCGGGATATAAGCACGATTGGTTAACTTCTTAAATTTAATAACCATTTTTTTCTTCATAATTTCCTCCAGAGAAAAGTATACGGAATCTATTCGATGAAGGCAATTAAAAAAGAACAAACTCATATTTTCGATTGAAAGGTAAAGTTTTTTTAAATATGAGGAAAAGTGCTAAAATATTGATTTGAAAAGGTGATGAAAAGAGTAGGTACGATGGAAGAGAACTATATTCCCAATCAAAAATCATCCGAGCGATTTGGAAATCTTTATTTTCATAATTATACTCAAGGTCGCATTTCCTTCGATGAAGTGGTAGTTGCCCTATTTGATTTTATTCGACAAGATCCAAAAGGGACTTATCGAGTTATAATTGGTACTGACTCAAAAGGATCTAAAGATAGTCCCAATTTTCAGAGCTTTGTCACAGCAATAATCGTTCATAAGATTGGATACGGAGCTCGTTATTTTTGGAGAAAAACTTATCAAAAAAATCTCAGAGGGATTCGGGACAAAATTTATCAGGAGGCCATGCTTTCTTTGGAAACTTGTTGGGCTTTTATGGAAAAAATTAATACTTTCCCAGATAACCATTTATCCAACTATCGAGTTGAGATTCATGTTGATATTGGGCCAAATGGACCAACACGAAATATTATTCAAGAAGTAACAGGGATGATAGAAAATTTAGGTTTTACTGCAAAAGTAAAGCCTCATTCATTTGGAGCTTCAAGAGTAGCTCATCGACATACCTAAATAGTATTTATCCATCTTCTTAATTTAATCTTACCCTCTTTCAGAACCTTAATTTCGCTGGAAATGTAATTTTGGTATGGTTCAGGAATATAGTATAATTCTTGCTGTGAATACCAGAATCGGTAGAAAATAAATAACCTTACTTTGAACAAGGTATATACAGAAGAGGAGGATAAAATTGTGGTAAAAATTATTAAAAAAGAAGTACTCACACCGCAGATCAAACTTATGGTTATCGATGCACCAAGAGTAGCTCAACACGCTAAAGCCGGACAATTTGTTATTGTGCGTATTAATGAAGAAGGCGAAAGAATACCACTTACTATTGCTGATTTTGATCCAGAAAAAGGAACGGTTACCATTATTTTCCAAGAAGTTGGGAAAAGTACTATACAATTAGGAGAGTTGGATGAAGGAGATTATATGGCAGATTTTGTAGGACCTTTGGGGAAAGAGATAGAAGAAAAAAACTTTGGCCATGTAGTCTGTGTAGGAGGAGGGGTTGGAATCGCCCCGGTTTATCCCAAAGCCCGAGCGTTAAAAATGTTAGATAATCGCATAACATCGATAATTGGAGCCCGTTCTTCAGATCTTCTCTTTTGGGAGGATCGGATGCAATCAGTTAGTGATGCCCTTTACGTGACGACTGATGATGGTTCTTATGGAGAAAAAGGTTTTGTGACTTCGGTTCTTGATCGGGTCATTCAAAAAGAAAAAATTGATTTAGTTATAGCTGTGGGTCCTTTAATGATGATGAAAATGGTAAGTCTTTTAACCAAGAAATATGAACTCCCGACCCTGGTAAGTTTAAATCCTATTATGGTGGACGGGACCGGTATGTGTGGTTGTTGCCGGGTAACCGTTGGGAAGGAATGTAAATTTACTTGTGTTGATGGACCGGTTTTTGATGGTCATAGCGTTGATTATGATGAGCTTTTAGCTCGTCAAAGAAATTACCTTGAAGAAGAAAAAAGAGCTGTTGAGAGCTGGCAGATGAAAAAAGCCGAGGAAGGAGTTCACCATGTCAAATAATCGATTAAACGGACGTCCCAAAATGCCCCAGCGTACGGTTCAGGAAAGAATCCGTGATTTTAATGAAGTCCCGCTTGGTTTAGAGAAATGGGCAGCAATTGAAGAGGCCAAAAGATGTTTGCAGTGTAAAAAACCAAGTTGTATGAAGGGTTGTCCTGTTGAAATCGATATCCCTGGATTTATCGGTCTTTTAGCCCAAGGGAAGATTGATGACGCTATTTTGAAAATCAAGGAAAAAAATAGTCTTCCAGCTATTTGTGGGAGAGTCTGCCCTCAAGAAGAGCAATGCGAAATTTTATGTGTGCTGGGTAAAAAAGGACAACCGATAGCGGTTGGTTATTTAGAGAGATTTTTAGCTGATTATGAAAGAGAACAAGGTATTGAGTTACCAAAAATACCTGCTCAAAACGGAAAAAAAGTAGCAATTATTGGATCAGGTCCGGCTGGCCTTACTTGTGCTGGAGATTGCGCCAAAATGGGATATAAAGTAACGATATTTGAAGCACTCCATTCTGCTGGAGGAGTTTTAATTTATGGTATTCCTGAATTTCGTCTTCCCAAGGCGATCGTCGCTCAGGAGGTTGATTATGTCAAATCCTTGGGTGTTGAGCTTGAATTAAGTGTGGTTGTCGGAAAAACCTTAACCTTTGATGATTTACGCCAGGATGGCTTTAAAGCCTTTTTCATTGGAACCGGAGCTGGATTGCCTCATTTCATGAACCTTCCTGGTGAAAATTTAAATGGGATTTATTCGGCGAATGAGTTTCTAACCCGCTCTAATCTCATGAAAGCTTATCGGTTTCCAGAATATGACACTCCCACTAAAGTTGGTCGCCGGGTAGCGGTTATAGGTGGTGGAAATGTAGCCATGGATTCAGCGCGAACCGCACTGCGATTGGGTGCTGAAGAAGTTTGTTTGGTTTATCGAAGGACGAAAAAAGAAATGCCAGCTCGAATTGAAGAAATTGAACGAGCCGAAGAAGAAGGCATTAATTGTATCATCCTCACTAATCCCATTGGTTTTATTGGGAATGAAAATAAATGGGTTACCGGCATTGAATGCATTCAAATGGAATTAGGGGAGCCGGATGAAAGTGGTCGACGTCGGCCAATTCCAGTTCCAGGTTCGGAATTTGTTGTCCCGGCTGATACGGTGGTCGTGGCTATTGGACAAGGACCAAATCCTTTACTGCTCGAAACCTTACCGGAATTAAAACTCAATAAACGGGGATACATTGAAGCTGACGAAGAAACCGGTGTAACCAGTATACCAGGAGTATATGCTGGGGGTGACATTGTAACCGGTGCTGCTACAGTCATTTCTGCTATGGGTGCGGGGAAAAAAGCAGCTCGAGCCATTCATGATTATTTAGATAATAAATCTTGAAGAAGAAAAATTTAAAGTCTTAACGGCTTAAAATTCGAAGCCTCAGGTGGCAACTTCTTTAATAGATGAAGAATTCCATGACTTCAAAAAGTTATGGCTGATAGTGACTGTTTAGGTGACGATAATTTCAGAGTTGTTTAATACTATCTTTAAACTCCTTAATAGTTACTGATTTTCCAGGATTGATGAAGATCATAATTGGAGGTTAAGAATGAAACAAACCGATCTGGTTATTATTGGAGGTGGGCCGGCAGGTTATGCGGCGGCTATTCGTGCAGGACAAAAAGGAATAAAAACTCTTTTAATTGAAAGTCGTGATATTGGAGGAACTTGTTTAAACCGAGGTTGTATTCCAACTAAAGCGTTTTTTCGGTCGCAGGAAGTTTTTCATCTGAGTGAACGGGCTGCGGAATTTGGAGTTCAGGTAAAAGTAGATGGGGTGGATTGGACTCGAATTGTGGCTCGGAAGAATAAAGTTGTCAAACAATTAACCGGAGGAGTTCGATTTTTATTAAAAAAAGCCGGAGTAGAAGTTATCGATGGGATTGGTTCATTCCTGGATAAACAGACAATTGAAGTCATAGAGAAAGAGAAAAAGAAAGAAACCATTCAAGCCAAACACATCCTTATTGCTACCGGTTCGAAATCTGCTCATTTACCGGTTCCAGGGGTGGATTTGGATGGAGTCATTGATAGCGATGAAGTATTGGATTTACCATCTATTCCTGAAAAATTAGTCGTGATTGGTGGTGGTTATATCGGAATGGAAATGGCCTGTATTCTCAACACCTTTGGAACTCAAGTTGAAGTGATTGAAATGCTTCCCAATATCCTTCCCATTGCCGATAGCGAGGTCGTCAAGCTTTTAGTTGAAATATTAGAAAAGAGAGGCTTGAAGATTCATACCAATGCCAAGGTGGTTGGAATTTCTAAAGATAAAAAACTCCAAGTATCCTATGAACAAAATTCTGAGACCAAGGCGGCTGAAGGTGATTATGTTTTAATCGCTACCGGAAGAGTGCCAATGACTGACCATCTTAATCTCGAGAGAGCCGGAATAAAGATGGATCGAAAAGCGATCACTACTGATTTGCAAATGAAAACTTCGGTACCATCAATTTTTGCTGCAGGTGATGTTAATGGGAAATATCTTTTAGCCCATGTTGCTTTTAAAGAAGCAGAAGTAGCTATTAATAATATCATGGGAAAAGAAGCAACCATGAATTACCGAGTCGTACCAAATTGTATTTTTTGTTCACCAGAAATCAGCTCAGTAGGTTTAACCGAGGATGAAGCTATTACATCGGGGTTCGATGTGAAAGTTGGGAAGTTTCCTTTCCGGGCAGTTGGGAAAGCCTTGATTGAAGGAGAAACCGAAGGATTTACTAAAATTATTGCTGACCAAAAAACTGGTGAGATATTGGGTGCTCATATAATTGGGCCTCATGCATCGGATCTGATTGGTGAGTTAACCTTGGCAATGGCACTGGAATCAACCCCCGAAGAGATTGCCCATACCATTCATCCTCATCCTACTCTCACTGAAACCGTTATGGAGGCAGCCGATTCAGTATTCGGATCTTCATTACATCTATTTTAAACAGTTATTTGGACTGATCATCTGGCCAAAACGAGGAGGTTTCATATGAATATTCCCAAAGATTTATTGTATACTCCCGAGCATTTGTGGGTAAAAGAGGAAAATGGTGTTTATCGCTGTGGCATCACTGATTTTGCTCAGGAAGAATTAGGAGATCTTGTGTATGTTGAGCTACCGAAGCCAAACCTAACGGTTAAAAAAGGAGATAAAATCGGTGATGTTGAATCGATTAAAACCGTATCCAACCTTTATTCACCAATTTCTGGTGTCATAACTGAAGTGAATTCTCTCCTTGAAAATAAACCAGAGGTCATTAATCAAAGTCCTTATGAAAAAGGATGGATTTGTGTTATTCAATCTAACCAGCCGGATGAAATCAAGCAGTTGTTAAGCTCTGATGATTATAATAAAATTATTCAAGAGAATAAATAAAGCTTTTTTTGAATATTTTCAAGAAAGACTTGCCAAAAGCCTTTTGACCTATTAAAATGTTAATTGCTTTCGGGCGAGGGAGGTATCCTCGATCCGAAATACAGATGAGCGGGGTCGTGGTGTAGCCTGGCCAAACACGTCAGCCTGTCACGTTGAAGACCGCGGGTTCAAATCCCGTCGACCCCGCCAAATGAGTGCCGAGATAGCTCAGATGGTAGAGCGATGGACTGAAAATCCATGCGTCCCCAGTTCAATTCTGGGTCTCGGCACCATTGTAGTTTGAGAGGCGGAAGTAGCTCAGTTGGTAGAGCGTCACCTTGCCAAGGTGAGGGCCGCGGGTTCAAGTCCCGTCTTCCGCTCCAGTAAAATGAAAACTTCGGCGGCATAGCCAAGCGGCTAAGGCAGAGGACTGCAAATCCTTCATCCTCGGTTCAAGTCCGAGTGCCGCCTCCAAGAATATAAAGTTTGTGGGCGGCTAGTTCAGAGGAAGAACGCTTCCTTGACGCGGAAGAGGCCATAGGTTCGAGTCCTGTGCCGCCCACCAGGAAACGTTATTAGGGCGCCATTCCGGGTTAAGAGTGGCGCTTTTTTTATTTTTAAATATACCAGGTTTATTGGTCCTATCCCGTAAATACAGGAGCGAGTTATAGGTAACGAATTTAGAGTAACTAAACTGATAATACACAATATTTAATAAATCCCGACTCACCTTGTCTGATCCTCCCCCAATTTATTATATTTTCTTTTCTCAACCTTTACAAAATTGGAGGAAGTTCGAGGGGGAGATTGCTCGGCATTAAATGTATTTCATGGTCATTAGTTGCTATTATTCAGCCTGAGGGTCTATTGAGAAATGCTCTAAAGTGTTATTATTTTATGATATAAATTTATATACAAACCGACAACTTTCCCAAAGCTACTATAAATTATCTGGTGAGATTTTATGAAGGAGGAAAATGAAATGGCAAAAAATGCGATCAACTCAGCGATTGCTGCAATAAATAAAGAGGGTGAATTGGTTGATCTCCATGAAAGTAATGGAGATATTGAAAGATATATTTTTTTTGATGATAAAGAAGGGAAATCAATTTATTGGCACAGTACTTCTCATTTAATGGCACAGGCGGTGAAAAGGCTTTATCCAGGGGCTCGATTAGCCATTGGGCCAGCTATCGAAGAAGGATTTTACTATGATTTCGATATAGACCATACCTTGAATGAAGAAGATTTAAAGAAAATAGAAGAAGAAATGCAGAAAATTATTCAAGAAAATCTTACGGTAGAAAGAAAGGTTCTTTCCAAAGAAGAAGCAAAACAGCTATTTTCTTCGCGGGGGGAAAACTTTAAGATCGAATTGATAGATGAAATTCTTGACGACCAGGTCAGCCTTTATCAACAGGGAGAATTTATTGATCTTTGCCGAGGTCCTCATATTCCATCAACTGGTTCAATTAAAGCCTATAAGCTCTTGAGTGTATCAGGAGCCTATTGGAGAGGAAAAGAAACCAATCCCATGCTGCAAAGGATTTATGGCATTGCCTTTGATGATAAAGATAAGCTCAAAAATTATCTATATCGCTTGGAAGAAGCAAAAAAGAGAGATCATCGAAAATTAGGGAAGGAGCTCGAACTATTTAGCCTTCACGAAGAAGGTCCAGGTTTCCCCTTTTTCCACCCCAAAGGAATGGTGGTTATCAACGCCCTTTTAGATGCCTGGCGGAAAGAGCATGTTAAAAGAGGGTATCAGGAAATAAAAACTCCTATTATCCTTGATCGTGAGTTGTGGGAACGTTCAGGACATTGGGACCATTATCGGAATAACATGTATTTTACTTCAATTGATGAAAGAGAATTTGCAGTAAAACCGATGAATTGTCCAGGTGGGATCTTGGTTTATCAAAGCCAGCTGCATAGTTATCGAGAATTTCCGATACGGATGGCCGAATTGGGATTAGTTCATCGCCACGAACTCTCCGGGGTCCTTCATGGTCTCATGCGGGTGCGATGTTTCACTCAAGATGACGCTCATATTTATATGGAACCCCATCAGGTAAAACAAGAAATCATGGGAGTCATTGAGTTAGCAGATTATATTTATCGGCTTTTTCAATTTGATTATGAATTAGAGCTGAGTACTCGACCAGAGAATTCCATGGGCTCTGATGAGATGTGGGACTTAGCAACCAAATCACTGGAAACTGCCCTTCAAGAAAAGAACTTACCTTATCGAGTAAACGAGGGTGACGGAGCTTTTTATGGTCCCAAAATTGATTTTCACTTAAAGGATACTTTGGGGCGTCGGTGGCAATGCGGGACTATTCAACTTGATTTTACCATGCCAGAGTGTTTCGACCTCAGTTATATTGGTGAAGATGGAATGAAACACCGACCAGTTATGCTTCATCGAACCATATTGGGGAGTGTGGAACGTTTTCTCGGAATTCTTATTGAGCATACCGCCGGGGCTTTACCGGTATGGCTATCTCCAGTGCAGGTGGTGGTTTTACCAATAGCCGAAAGACATTATTCCTATGCTCTGGAAGTCAAACAACAAATAGCTCAAGCTCAGATACGAGTCGAGTTGAATGATGAAAATGCTACCTTAGGTGCAAAAATTCGGAAAGCCCAGCTTCAGAAAATTCCCTATATTTTAATCGTGGGTGATAAGGAAGTTGAAAATCATCAAGTAAGCGTTCGAGATAGGAAAGAAGGGGATCTGGGTGAATTTTTTTTACAGGATTTCCTTCTTCGCATTCAGAATGAAATTCAAAACTTCATCATGTAGCACCATTTAAAGATTTGACCAGAACCGAATGATCGTTCATTTGCAGGAAAAACATTCATGCCACTTGGTGGTATCAGATAAGAATATAAAATCCGATATTCTACATGCCATGGCAGGTCGCTACATTAGATGAAGAACAGGCACAATACATTTCACTCTCCATTTAAAATTATTTGGTGTTGGTTTGATTTATCATACCCGTGGGTTTTCAGGATTGATCCTCAGGTTGTCTAGCAGCACCAATGAGGATGAAAATACCTATCTCAATCCGTCATTGCGAGGAGCCCAACCGGTTTTTGGTTGGACGACGTGGCAATCTCATTTATCATTTTTTTAAACAATTAAAAGATGAGATCCTCACGGCTTCAAAAAACGAAGCCTCAGGATGACGGATGAAAGGCACACTTCTTTGAATCCCCCCTCAATGGAGGAATGCATTTAATGGTATTTTGAGGACAGGCGAAGTTTTCAATAAATATTCATCGGAAGGATGCATGAACAGAGACCTTCAACACCAAATGTATTGGAATGCCGGAGTAAGAAAGGAAAAGCGAAGAGAGCGTAATATTGAAAAAAAAGTTCATACTGATTTAGTCTGGTTGGAAATCGAACCCTATTTACGTTCCGGGATGAAAGTTCTTGATGCTGGAGGAGGATATGGTCGGTATGGTTTAGAAGTAGCTCGGAGAGGATGTGAACTTACCCTTTTAGATATTTCTTCAGCTATGCTTCAAGAAGCAAGGAGTTTAGCCCAAAAAAGTGGAATTCAGTCAATCAATTTTGTTGAAGGAAGAGTCCAAAATCTCCATCAATTTTCTAGAAAATATTTTGATTTAGTCCTATGTTTGGATGCACCAGTATCTTATGCCTATCCGGATCATTTCCGAGCTATACAAGAAATATGCCGGGTGAGTCGGAAGAGAGTTATTTTTTCGGTCGTTAATCGGCTGGGACAACTTCCGATAGCAATTGAGCAGGAAATGGGTTGGACCGGTTCTTTAAACCATACCCGCTCCTTTTTAGAAAAAGGCAATTGGGATCACCCAGAGAAATTACAACAAATTGAAAACTGGATATCTTTTTTGAATCGGTATATTTTTCCTCCATTACATGCCTTTCTTCCTGGGGAATTGGTTGACATAGTTGCAGAGCAAAATTTTCAACCGGTTCGCATAATGGCAACCGGAACCTTAGCCCGATTACTCAAAACCAAGACTCTCCATCGAATCGTGAACAACCAAAAAACCTACCAACAATTTTTAAAAATATGTCAAGAGTATGATTCGCAATTTGAGGTGCTGGGAGTAGGAGCCCGTTCGGCTTCGGGTTTATTAATAATAGCCGAAAGGAATGAAGATGGATCGAATTTGGAAGAAGCTTATCCTGAGAATAAAGGATGAGTCTTATCGTGAACAGGTTTATTGGTGGTTTCAAGATCAGAAACCTTATGGTTTCTGGGAGAAAGATAGTTTAACCATTGTTGCTTATGTACGAGATTGGCCAGAGGAGTCTTTTCCAGAATACATTGTTGCAGCTGAACGCGATGAAGAACCAGATGAGAATTGGGCTAAAGAATGGCGCAAACGCTTTAAGCCAATAGTCGTAAATGAGACCATTGTTATCCGTCCTCCTTGGGAACCAGCAATTCCTTCAAAGATTGATTTGGTTATTTATCCTGCTTATGCATTTGGGACCGGTGATCATCCAACAACCTTTTCTTGTATGGAATTCATATCCCAATTTTTTAAACCGGGGATGGAATTTTTAGATGTGGGCATGGGTTCAGGAATACTTTCTCTTTTAGCTTTTCGTCTTGGAGCTGGAGATATTACTTCTATTGATATTGATCCCTTGGCAATGGAAGAACTAAAACGGAACTGTGCTTTAAATCAAATACCTTTCGAAAGAATCAAATCAAAAATCGGCGATCTTACCGGTATAGAAGGTTCTTTTGATTTTATCGTGGCAAATATTGGAGCTCAATTTGTTTTAGAAAATTTACCCCTCTTGAGCAATATGCTTCATATTTCTGGTTATTTAGTTTTATCGGGTTTTCAAGGAGAGGATGTTCCTCTTATTCAGCAAAAAGCTCTATTGGTTTCTCTCGAAATAATACAATCAATCGATAAAAATAATTGGGTGACTATTGTTTATCAAAAGAGAGCAAAAAATCAATTATCCGATTGAAGAGTAATCTGAGCATTTAATGGATTTATATTTTTTCATTCTTTTTTCATAGACACATTCTTGCTTTTTTGACTATAATAAGAACATACGGTTTCTTTGAAAAAGGAATTAATCTTTATTCAACGATCAATACAATAAAATATAAGCTGAGATCTCGAAATTGTAATCATTATCTAACGATTAAGGGATTTAATAGATTGATTAAAAAACTTTAAACTCACCGTATAGGATTGTGAAAGAGAGGTGCATATTTGGTTGAGAGTTGCTTTCGTTTATCTCGGGAAAGATAAAGCCTTACAGCAAATTACAAAATACATGATCAATGCGTTTGAAAAATCAGGTCATACCGTAAAGAATATTGAAATCGAGGATTCATCATCGCCTATTAATCTTAGACCATACGACGTAATATTTGTTGGTGCGTCGGTAGTCAGTGCTTTTGGTGGTAAGATTTCCCCGGAAGTGGTGAACTTTTTAAAAGGAGTAGCTGGATTGGAGGGGAAGAAAACCGTTGCCTATGTCCGACCCTCCTTGTTTGGAACCGACAAAGCCCTTCGACGCTTAATGGCGAATATGGAGTCAAGTGGGGCATTCGTTATTGACTTTCAAGCAATTAAAAGTGATAAAGATGCCCAGCTTTTATTAGAAAGGCAGTTAAAAAAAGGATAGGTTAATAAAAATGAGCAAAGAAAAAGAAAATATGAGGGAAATGTTTGAGGAGATGTTTTTTACTCCCCTCAATAGCTTTTTTGGGCCACAGGTTAGTGAGGAAGTACGAAGCCATCTTTCCCAAGCTCGAATTGAAATACTGAAGGCAATGAAAACTTTCATAGAAAGTGAAATAGATAAGCTCGAAAAAACAGTCCACGATAAATAATCATTTTATTACGATGAAAAAATTCGATTGAGAAAGCCCTCAACTTTCCTTAGGTTTTAAACCTTTGCAGATTGGGGTTGAGGGGCTCTCTCTTAATAACTATGTTTTACTCTCCAATCTCCTTGGCGACTGCTCGGAGATGCTTCAACCCTTGAACCGCTAATTCTTCTCCAGAATCAGCCAATTTTCTCCAGATGGCACACTGACGGTTGAGCTCTTCAAAACTGGGATCAAAGGATTCGATGACCATTGGACCAGTATAGTTGATTTCTTTGAGAGCAAGAAAGAATTCTTTCCAGGGGACTAGACCAGTTCCAGGAATTCCTCGGTTGTTTTCACAGACATGGACATAGCCCAAATACTTCTTTCCACAGGTTTTCACTGCTTCCCGAAAACTGGTTTCTTCCCGAATCATGTGGAAGGAGTCGAGATGGACTTTAATATTCTCATAACCAACTTCCTGACAATAGCGGACCGCATCCTCGGCGATGTTTAAGAAATGGGTTTCAAAACGATTCACCGGTTCAACACAAATGGCGATTGAGCTTTTCTCCTGAGCATACCGAGCAATCTCTTTCATGCTGGCAATCGACCAGTCCCATTCTTGTTGGGTGCGAGGTTTCCCGCTTAAGTAGCCCCAGGCAGCGTAGACCACTCCCCCAATGATGGGAGATCCCAGCTCAACATTGATATCAACCATCTTCTTCATGAATTGAATGCCGTTTTTTCG
>MTKW01021169.1_pt1 | contig 28164 bp, 21 predicted proteins | sample 1042761 | NCBI WGS metagenome assembly MTKW01 (sample SAMN06205366, study PRJNA360243) | anaerobic digester metagenome | biome: Wastewater treatment plant; feature: Anaerobic digester sludge; material: sludge; isolation source: anaerobic digester fed with sludge from wastewater treatment plant ...
GCCCTGGAAGTAATGGAAGGGGAGCCGGAGCGGCTGCTGGAGGTGCCCGGTATCGGGCGGAAAAAAGCGCAGATGATCCTGGGCAGCTTTGGACAGTACCGTGAAATGCAGAATGTCCTGCTCTTTTTTCAGGAGCACGGCATTGGGGTGGGACAGGCTCTGCGTCTTTATCGCCATTACGGTCATGAAGCCATTGACCGGGTCAAGGAGAATCCCTATGCCCTTGCGGAAGAGGTGCCGGGGATCGGTTTTAAGACGGCTGATGGCATTGCCCGCCGGCTGGGACTTCCGCCTGAGTCCCCGGCCCGGGTTCGCGCAGCTCTTCTTTTTGCCCTGAGTGATGCCGCCGAGAGGGGCCATGTATATCTGCCTCAGGAAAGAATCACGGAGCGGGCCAGGGAACTGCTGACAATACCGGGCGGGTCCCTGCCGGAAATGAGGATGGCTGAACATCTTGATCATCTGTCAAAAGAGCGAAAGGTATATTGTGAACATACGGGCGACGGAAAAATCGTTTACGCAGCGCCCTACTTCCATGCCGAGCAGGGTGTGGCCCGGCGCTTAAAGAGGTTGATCACATCCCGGCGGCAGTGGTCTCCCCGGCAAAGCCGGGCGGCCCTTGATGCAGCGGCGGGAAGGGAGAGCGGGCTGACGGCAGAGCAGCGCCTGGTTCTGGAGCGGGCGTTGAGCGAGGGCGTTCTGGTGGTCACTGGCGGCCCCGGTACAGGCAAGACTACCACGATCAGGGCGCTTCTCTCCCTGTTCCACTCCTTCAATCAGGAGGTGCTCCTGGCTGCGCCCACGGGGCGGGCCGCCAAAAGAGTCAACGAGGCCACCGGGGAGGAAGCCTCCACCATTCATCGTCTTCTTGAGTACAGCTATGCTGAGGGGGAAGGTTTCCGTTTCCTGCGTCACGAAGGGCGCCCCCTGGAGGCAGACGTCCTTATTGTAGACGAGTCTTCCATGGTTGATCTTATGCTCATGAATCAGCTGCTCAAAGCAATTCCGGCGGGCTGCCGCCTGATCCTGGTCGGCGATGCCGATCAGCTTCCTGCGGTAGGCGCGGGAAATGTGCTCAGGGATATTCTTGAATCAGGAGTTGTCCCCGCCGTCCGCCTGAATCACATCTTTAGACAGGCCCGCGAGAGCCTGATCACGCTGAATGCTCACCGGATCAACCGGGGAGAGATGCCCCGCCTCAATGAGAAAAACAGGGATTTCTTTTTCGTTGATGAAACGGTTCCCGATCTGGTAGCCCAGAAAGTGGTGCGGCTCTGCTGCGAGCGGATTCCCAACTATGGACCTTTTCACCCCGTAAGGGATGTGCAGGTGATTACTCCCATGCGGCGGACTGCCGCCGGCGTGGAGCGGCTCAATGTGATGTTGCAGAAGGCTCTCAACCCCTTTGACAGGCGGAAGAGTGAAGTGACATTGCGAGGCATGACCTTCCGCGCAGGTGACAAGGTCATGCAGATCCGGAACAATTACCGGAAAGAGGTTTATAATGGTGATATCGGGTTGATTAAATCGCTGGATCTTGAAGACGGGGAGTTGACAGTGGATTTTGGTGATGCCGCCGTCCTTAGCCGTCCTGTGGTTTACGATTTCAGCGAGCTTGACGAGCTCACCCTTTCCTACGCCATTTCCGTGCATAAAAGCCAGGGCAGTGAATACCCTGTCATCATCATGCCGGTGATTACCCAGCATTACCTTCTGCTGCAGCGCAACCTGATCTATACCGGTGTTACCCGTGCCCGCAAACTTGTGGTCCTTGTGGGGACCAGGAAGGCCCTGGCCATCGCCGTGCGAAACAATCGCGCCGAGGAGCGCTTCAGCTATCTCGGCAGCCGTCTACGCGGGGCAGGTGAAGATATTGCCGGTAACGATCCCGCCGGTTCATCCTAGGGGAGCCCGGATCAGGAATGGGACCGAATTCTTTTGGCGGCTTCTTTTTCCACCGCGCTGCCTTACCTGTGAAACGCTGCTTCCCCCGCCGAAGGAAATCCCTTTATGCCGCTCCTGCGAAGAACGTTTTTCCCCGGCCGGCCTGTTCTGTCCCCGCTGTGGCCGGCTTTACGCTCTCCGGCAGTCCTGCGACTGTGAGGTAGAAACATTCCCTTTACAGGGCCTTTTCGCCATCTCCTGGTACGAAGGCGCCTGGCGGCGCATGCTCCATCGCTTCAAGTTTGAAGGCCGGCGTTCCCTGGCCCGCCCCCTGGGCCGGTGGCTGGGAGGGCTTATTGCGGCGCAGACCGATTGGGAGCCCGATCTTGTTGTTCCGGTGCCCCTGCACCGGCGCAGGCTGGCGGAGCGGGGTTACAACCAGTCTTTCCTGCTGGCTCGCTTTGCAGCGCAGGCTCTGCATATTCCGCTGCGGCCCCTGCTGATAAAAACAAAGGCCGCCCTACCCCAGAGCGGCCTTTCGTACCGGCATCGAAAAGAAAATATTCGCGGAGCTTTCGTTTTCAGGGGAGCGCCGTTGACGGAGAAAAATATCCTGCTGGTGGACGATATTTACTCCACAGGTGCTACCATGCAGGAGGCGGCAGGGACGCTGCGCAAACAGGGGGCAATGGTTTACGGCGCTGCGGCCGCTTTTACACAGCGCCTCTCCTGACCTTTTTTGCTCTTTGGCAGTACTGCAGGATTTTTACACCGCTTGGGGAATAGTATTGGTAGTAAACGGCTGACAAGGAGGATCAGCATGGAAATCAATGTTCGCGGAAAGAATATTGAAGTAACCGATGCCCTGGTAGACTACGCGCAGAAAAAGATCAAAAAACTTTCCAAGTACCTGGACCGTGCCAGGGAGGCCCAGGTGGTTATGAGCGTGATCCGGGAGGAGCATATTGTTGAGGTGACGGTAATTCTGAACGGTTTGATCCTGCGCGGAGAGGAATCAACGGGCGATATGTATGCCTCCATCGATATGGTTGTTGACAAACTGGAAAAACAGCTGGTCAAGTACAAGACCCGCTTGAGCAGATCGTTGCGCCAGCAGGGGCTCCGTGCCATCACCGAGAAGCAGTTCTCCCCCGAAGCACGGGAGGGAGCGGAGGAAGAAGCCCGGCTGGTAAAAACCAAGCGTTTTCCCTTGAAACCGATGAACATTGAAGAGGCGATCATGCAGATGGATCTGCTGGGACATGATTTCTTTGTCTTTGCCAATGCCGAAAGCGAAACCGTGAATGTCTTGTACCGGCGAAAAGACGGCGATTATGGTCTTATTGAACCGGAGTACGGCCCCTGAAAGCGGCGGGACCGCCGGCCTGATTTGCTCGATAACAGATCAGGAAAATCATCCCCCTGATATATAAAGAAGGGTTTTATGCTCATGGGTGAGGGTATCAGCGTGCTTGTATTCGAGGGGACGGCTGCAGCCAGCCCCGTCGAAGAGATGATCAATTCAGTGCGGCAGGCACTGCTGCATGACAACCTGGAAAAACTGAGCCGCATTGATGCGGTGGAGCAGGTGCTCCTGATTACGAACAATCCTGCGCTGGGAGAAATGGCCGGCTCCACCGGGGCGAAAATGATCCTGAACCGGCAGCATCCGGGTGACTTTCATTTCGGGGCCGAGCTGAAAAAACTGATTCTGGAACATTGTTTGGAAAAGGTCTTCTATCTCAGCGGTGCCGGATGCCCCCTTGTTACCGTGGCCGAGCTCGAGGATATATGCGGCAAACTGGCGAACCGCTCAAAATTTCTTTATGCGAACAATATTCAGTCTGCCGATATGGCTGCTTTTACCGTCCCGAAGAATTTTTCCGAAGCGCCCCTGGAGGCCATGGACAACAGCCTGGCCATGACGCTGCGCGACAGCTGCGGCCTGGAGCTGGAGCTGATGCCCCGGAGCCTGGGTCTGCTCTTCGATCTGGACACCCCTGCAGATCTTCTTGTTCTCGGCGCCGGTCCGTTTGCCGGGCCGCGGGCGCGCGCCCTTATCGACACCCTGGCCCTTGATTATTCAAGGTTGGAGCGGGCCAAGGCAGTGTTGAGTGAAAGTTACCGTGATCTGGCACTTATCGGCAGGGTGGGTGCCCCTGTGATCGAGCGGCTAAATGCAATATTGAAACTGAGGCTGCGGGTATTTTCTGAAGAGCGGGGCATGAAGGCGCTGGGCCGGATGGAAAGGGGCGAAGTGCACTCCCTGCTCGGATTCCTTATCGAAGAGGCCGGCCTGGAGCATTTCTTCGCCTGCCTCGCGCAAGTGGCGCACTGTGCTTTTATGGACAGCCGGGTTCTTTTTGCTCACCTCAGGTACGATTTTACGGATCGGGAGCGCTTCCTCTCCGACCTGGGTCTTTTTGAGCAGATCGAGCATCCCTGGCTGAAAGAATTTACCCGTATGGCGGTGCAGTGTCCCATACCGGTGATACTGGGCGGTCACTCCCTTGTCTCGGGCAGTCTCTGGGCACTTACCTGCGAGCTTGATCCGGCGCAACGGTGCAGGCAGCCCGGCGCTTAAAGCTGCTTTCCCTGCCCCAAGACTTCCCAGAACAGCGGGGCCTTGTTTTTATTGTTCCCCCCATGGTAAAATAAGACTGCGCTAAGGAACCGCGGGGTTCCTTTTTCAGATCAATGTTCTGTAAGAAAGAGGTGTGGTCCATGGCCGGGATCCTGCAGAAAATATTTGGCGGCTCCAATGAAAAAGAGGTGCGCCGCCTTTGGAAAATAGTCGAGCGGGTCAGTGCCCTGGAGGAGCGCATGGAGGGTCTCTCCCTGACAGATTTTCCGGAGATGACCGCCCGGTTGAAGGAGCGGTTGTCGGGGGGAGAGAACCTGGAAGAGCTTCTTCCAGAGGCCTTTGCTCTGGTCAGGGAGGCGGCAAAACGCACCGTGGGGCTGCGCCCCTATGATGTCCAGGTTCTCGGTGGTATCGTGCTGCACCAGGGCCGCATCGCCGAGATGAAAACCGGTGAAGGCAAGACGCTGGTGGCAACAATGCCCGCCTATTTGAATAGCTTGGGCGGCAAAGGAACGCATATTGTCACGGTGAATGACTACCTGGCCCGCCGCGACAGTGAATGGATGGGCCCTGTTTACAAACTGCTGGGGCTGACAGTGGGGCTGGTAGTGCACGACTTGACCCCTGCGGAGCGCAGGAAAGCCTATGGGTCGGATATTGTGTACGCCACCAACAACGAGCTTGGCTTTGATTACCTGCGCGATAACATGGTTCTGTACCAGGAGGATCTGGTCCAGAGAGAGCTGAACTATGCCATAGTCGACGAAGTCGACAGCATTCTCATCGACGAGGCCAGAACACCGCTGATCATCAGCAGCCGCCTGGAGACAAGGCAGGAATACAGTCGTTTCCGCAGCGATGTGGAGCAGCTGCTGCGCAAACAAAACCGGCTGGTGGGCGATCTGCTGAATGATTCCAGAAAGCAGCTCGAAGAGGGCGGCAGGGATGAGGCTGCGGAAAAACTGCTGCTGGTCCGCCGGGGTGCACCGAAGAACAGAACTCTGCTTAAACTGATCAAGGAGCGGGGCATGGAGAGGCTGGTGGAGAGGACCAAGCAGATCCTGATGACAGAGAAGAGACTGAATCAATTTGATGAGCAGCTTTACTTCACCATTGACGAGATTACCCGGGCCGTCTCCATTTCACAGCAGGGTTACCGGGAACTGGTCCGGAACAACCCGGCGCTGGCCCGGCTGCTCGGCTTCGAGCAGGCTTCGGAGGCGGAGGCGCCGGCCGGTCCCGGTGAAGAGGATGGGGACGGCGCAGGTGAGCAGCTGCACTGTATTCACCAGCTGCTGAAAGCGTACTCGCTGTACGAAAAAGATGTCGACTACGTGGTCCAGGAGGGCAAGGTCACAATTGTGGACGAGTTTACCGGCCGCCTCATGCACGGGCGGCGCTACTCCGAAGGGCTGCACCAGGCCATAGAGGCCAAGGAGAAGGTTGAGGTGCAGGCCGATACCCGCACCGTGGCCTCCATCACTTTTCAAAACTATTTCAGGATGTACGGCAAACTGTCGGGGATGACGGGCACGGCGGCTACCGAGGAGGAGGAATTTCGCAAGATCTACGGCATGGATGTGGTGGTGATCCCCACGAACCGGGCTTTGATCCGCGAGGAGCTGCCGGATCTGGTTTACAAGAGTGAACGGGCCAAGTTCCAGGCCGCGGTGGAAGAGATCGAGCGGCGGCACGAATTGGGGCAGCCCGTCCTCGTGGGGACCATTTCAGTGGAGAAGTCGGAGATGCTCAGCCGGATGCTGAAGCGGCGGGGTGTACCCCATGAAGTGCTCAATGCGGTGAACCATGATCGTGAGGCGCAGATCATTGCCCAGGCCGGGCGCAAGGGAGCGGTGACCATATCCACGAATATGGCCGGCCGGGGCACGGATATCATTTTGGGCGGGAATCCGGAATTCCGGGTAAAAGAGCGGCTGGAGAAAGAATTTTCCGCAAAGGAGCATGAGCTTGATCCGGAACAGCACCTGGAGTGGGAAAAAAGGCGGCGGCAGCTCATGGCCGAGGCCGATCGCCTTGTTGAGCAGGAGCGCAGCGAGGTCATTTCTTTGGGCGGCCTGCATGTGCTCGGCACGGAGCGTCATGAAAGCAGGCGCATCGATAACCAGCTGCGCGGCCGCTCCGGCCGCCAGGGCGATCCCGGTTCTTCACAATTCGTGGTATCGCTTGAAGACGACCTGATGCGCCTTTTCGGCGCCGACAACATTGCTTCGCTCATGGAGCGCTTCGGCTTTGAGGAGAATATCCCCATTGACCATCCCCTTGTCAGCAGGGCCATAGAGCAGGCCCAGAAAAAAGTTGAATCGCGAAATTTCGAAATCCGCCGCCATCTGCTGGATTATGATGATGTCCTGAACAAGCAGCGCGAGGTGATTTACGGGCAGCGCCGTCAGGTTCTCGAAGGAATGGAGATGCGCCAGGCCATCCTGGAAATGGTTGAAGAGGTGCTCGCCGGTTACCTTCAGCAATATTTCCACGAGCAGGGATTTCTTGAAGAACCAGAGGCCGGCGCACTGCTGCAGGCTGGGGAGAGATCTTTTTTGCGCCGGGGAAAGGTAACATTGCCGCAGCTGCTCGACCTGGAAAGGGAAGAGGTGGAGCGGCTGCTCTTTGATGAAGCCTGCGCTTTTTACGAGGCCCGTGAAGGGGAGCTCGGCGAGGGGATCATGCGCGAGTTGGAGAGGGTGATCCTGCTGCGCACGGTGGACCGGCACTGGATGTTTTTTATTGATGAGATGCACGAGTTGCGCCAGGAGATCAATCTGCGCGCTTACGGGCAGCGGGATCCACTGGTGGAATATCGCCTGGAGAGTTTCGAGATGTTCGAAGGGATGATCCGGACCATCCAGGAGGAGGTTGTCCGCGGCATCTATCAGGCCCGGGTAGCTGCGCCGCCACGCCGCCGCGCCGTGGCGGGACCGGCGGCGGCGATCCGGCCGCGGTTGCGGGAAGCAGCTCCGGGCGACGAAGGGATGAAGGAAAGAGGCGGTCCTGCTCCCGAAGGGGCGCCGGCAGCGAAAAGGCAGCCGGTCAGAGCGGGTGAAAAAATTGGCCGTAATGATCCCTGCCCCTGCGGCAGCGGCAAGAAATACAAAAAATGCTGCGGAGCCTGATCTCCATTTGTCATGAGCTGAAGGCAAGTGTTATCCCAATTTTGCTAAAGAAAGGTGATGCTCTATGCTGAAAGAATATACCGAAANNAAAAAAGCTCAACTGAAAGAATCCGAGGAAAATGCGGCGGACCCCGCTTTATGGGAAGAGGGGGCCCGGGCCCAGGAATTTATGAAAAAGATGGGGACCCTGCGTGAGCAGATCCGGCCGCTGCAGGAGCTCGAAGGCCGGCTGGAGGAAATCGAGGTGTTGCTGGAGCTGGCCGGCGAGAACCCTGATGAGGGCAAAGAGGCGCTGCAGGAGGCGGCTGATTTGCTGGAACTGACTGCCCGGCAGCTCGATCAGTTGGAGCTGGAGACTCTTTTCAGCGGTGAATATGATTTTAGCGATGCTATTGTCTCCCTCCATCCGGGAGCCGGCGGCCTGGAATCCCAGGATTGGGCGGAAATGCTGCTGCGTATGTATGCACGCTGGTCAGAGCAGAAGGGCTGGGAGATAGAGCTGGTGGATCTGCTTCCGGGGGACGAGGCGGGTGTGAAAAGTGCAACATTCATTGTGCGCGGCCACGGTGCCTATGGTTACCTGCAGGCGGAGAAAGGGGTGCACCGGTTAATCCGGATATCTCCCTTTGATACCGCCCGGCGCCGCCATACTTCCTTTGCCTCCATCGATGTGATCCCCGAAGTAGAGGCGGAAGAATACGAAATCAATTCCGATGACCTTCGCATCGACACATTTCGTTCCAGCGGCGCCGGTGGACAGCATGTGAACAAAACTGATTCTGCAGTGCGGATCACCCACCTGCCCACCGGTCTGGTCGTTACCTGCCAGAATAATCGTTCCCAGCATAGCAACCGGCTGCAGGCGATGCGCATACTCCAGGCTCGCCTTGCAGAAATGCAGCGGCGGGAGCAGGCTGCGGAGCTTTCTGCCCTGCGGGGCTCCCAGAAAGAGATAGCCTGGGGCAGCCAGATCCGCACTTATATATTTCATCCCTTTACCCTGGTCAAGGATCACCGGACCGGTGTGGAGATGGGGCAGGTTGATGCAGTTATGGATGGAGAGCTCGATCCCTTTATCGAGGCATATTTGCGCCGGCAGGCCCAGCTGCGTTCACAGAGCGAGGCCTTTTCCACGGAAGAGGGCCGGGCATGAGCAAGCATCGCCTGTACATCTCGCTCAAGAATAGAGCTGTTCCCATTCTCGGTGTTCTGCTGGGATCGGTGATCATGGCGGCGGCGATGAACCTGTTTTTGCTCCCTAACCGTCTTGCCGCCGGCGGGATCAGCGGTTTGAGCGTCATACTTTTTCACCTTTTCCGGGTACCGGCGGGATTAAGTATAGCTCTTTTGAATCTGCCTCTCTTTATTGCCGCCTGGTTTATCCTGGGCCGGGGTGTGGTGGCGCGCAGCCTTCTGGGGACCTTTCTTTTTTCTGCCGCTCTCGAGTTGACGGCTCCCTGTTTGCCGGCTGCAACCAGGGATCCCTTGCTGGCGGCGCTGTACGGAGGAGTGATCATGGGGGTGGGCCTTGGTCTGGTTTTCCGGTGCCGCGGGTCCACCGGTGGGACCGCTTTGCTTTCGCTCATTTTGAGCCGGACTACCGGGCTNNTGTATTCGGCGGCGAGGCGGCCATGTATGCCATACTCTCGTTATTTGTAAGCGCCAAAGTAATCGATCTGCTTCAGGAAGGCTTCAGTCTGGCAAAGGCGGCCTTTATTGTTACGATTCGCGGTGAAGAGATCAATCGCCGGTTGCTTCAGGATCTGGGCAGGGGTGTGACCAGGCTGGCCGGCCGGGGCGGCTACAGCGGCGAGGAGAAGGAGGTTCTGCTCTGTGTGGTCACCCGCCCGCAGCTAGCCCGGTTGAAAGAACTGATCTACGAACAGGATCCTTTCGCTTTTGTGATTATAGGGAACGCCGGTGAAGTGCACGGTGAAGGGTTTAAAAAACTTTTCGGTCCCGATTGATCATGCTTCACAATAAAAGACTTCAGCTTCCTCCCCATCCTCAGGCAAAAGATGCGCCTTCGTGAAATTTACCCCTTTTTCGCTGCAGATCCCCATTTTTCACCTGTTCAGGACGCCAATCCATTATATCCCTGGGAAAAGTTATTTTATTTTAATAAATTAGCAGGAATAAGGTCTTACCTGTCGAATATTGTTCTCACATATTAAGTTTATGTTAAGTCAGGAGACAGTCGATCTATGGTAGAGGCCAAAGCGTTATATCATCGTTATGAAAAAAACAGCGGCTATGTTCTGAACAATTTGAACTTCACCGTCAACCGGGGTGAATTTGTCTTTATCATTGGAGCCAGCGGTGCGGGTAAAACTACCTTATTCAAAATGATCATCAGGGAGATTGTTCCGGCCGAGGGCACCTTGAAAATTTTCGGACATGATCTCTCCCGCATGCCGCGTCACCGCGTACCGTACCTGCGTCGCAACATCGGGATGGTTTTTCAGGATTTCCGGCTTCTCGATGAACGAACCGCCTTTGAGAATATCGCATTCGCCATGCGGGTTACGGGAGCTTCCAACCGCGAAATCAGGCGCCGCGTTCCCTATGTGCTGGATCTTGTCGGGCTGACGGAGAAAACCGGGGCCAGAGTATGCGATCTTTCGGGCGGCGAACAGCAGCGCATCGGGCTGGCGCGGGCAATTATCAATAGGCCGGCCATGATTATCGCAGATGAGCCCACGGGCAACCTTGATCCGGAGAATTCCCTTGAAATCATGAACATCTTGCGCACAATCAATATTCGCGGGACTACTGTTCTGGTTGCAACACACAACCGGGAAATTGTCGACCGCCTGAAAAAAAGGGTTATCCTCCTGGATAAAGGCAGACTGGCCGCTGATGAGGCAAAGGGGGTCTATGCCGGTGCATTATAACGGATTTCTCTATGCCTGGAGGGAAGCCCTGCGCAGCCTTTACCGGAACAAGTGGATGACTGCGGCCTCCGTGGGGGTGGTTGTGGTTACACTGCTTATGCTCGGCGGTTTCATGCTGGTGAATCTGAACCTGAGGCATATCACCGAAGATGTCAAGGAACAGGTGGAAATTGTCCTTTATGTCGAGGACGGTGCCACCCTGGCTGAACGAAATGAGCTGCGTGAGAAGCTCATTGCACACAGTTCCCTTTCGGAAGTCCACTTTGTATCCAAAGATGAGGCCCTGCAGCGCCTGAAGAAACAGATGGGCGATATTGTGGAGGGATATGAAGCCGCTGAAGAAAATCCCCTGCCCGATTCTTTTGAGCTGCGGACCCATCATCCCGAGTCCGTTGGCAAGGTTGCTGAAGAACTGTCCCGCTATCCTGCGGTGGCCAAGGTGACCTATGGCGAGGAGACGGTGGAGAGGCTTTTCGCGGCTACCCACGCACTTCAGCTGGTCGGAGTTGTTCTGATGACAGGCCTTGCGGTTACGGCCATATTTCTGATTGCCCATACCATCAGGCTGACTGTTTTTATCCGCCGCCGGGAGATCATGATCATGAAGTATGTGGGAGCGACAAACTGGTTCATACGCTGGCCCTTTATTCTGGAAGGACTGATCATCGGCTTTGTTGGTGCACTCCTGCCCATGGTCGGACTTTACTATATCTACCAGGCCTCCCTGGAGTGGGTTGCGTCCAACAATCTGATGTTTCTGGCCCTGCTTCCCGTTCTTCCGCTTATGGGCGAGTTGAGTAAATATCTTATTCCCCTGGGAACCGGGTTGGGGATTCTGGGAAGCGCTTTTTCGATGGACCGCTTTTTGAAGGTCTAGCTGTATTTGATTCTGATGTCCTGGGAGGGATGATGCATGCGGCGTCACAAGCTTTTCATGATACTGGCGTCAATCCTGGTTTTGCTGACATTTGTAACAACGGTGCTGCCGGTCTATGCCACCGAGCTCGAAGAAAAACAGCAGACCAAGAAAAATATCGACAAAGAGATAGAGGAGAAAAAGAACGACCTCAAACAGCAGCGCAGGGATGAGACGGCATTGAAAAATGAGCTGGACAGGCTCGACCGCCGGCTGCAGGAGCTGCGGTCCGAACTGGATGAGATCAATGGCGAGATTTCTGATACCGAAGAGAATATTGCCCGGACCGAGATCGAACTTGCTGCTGCCGAAGAGGAGTTTGCCGCCAAGGAAGAGCTTTTTAAACGGCGCCTGCGCTCTATTTACGAGCAGGGTTATGTTTCATATATCGACGTTCTTTTCGGGGCCTCTTCTTTTGGTGATTTCCTAACCCGTTTCAACAATTTGCGCATCATTGCCTCCAATGATCAGCGCCTGGTGGAGGAGATCCGTGCCGAACGCGACCGCATCGAGGCCATGAAAGAGGAGCTGGAGCGGCAGAAGAGCGAGCTTGAAGGGATGCGCCGCCAGATCCTGGCCAACAGGGAAGAGGTCGAAAGAGTTACCATCACGCGGGAGGCGGTTCTTAAAGACCTGCAGCAGGAGATTGCCCGCAAGGAGAAAGCGATTCAAGACCTGGAGGCAGAATCCCAGAGGTTGGGAAGCTATATCGAAAGTTTGATTAGAAAGGATGGCGGCGGCGGTATCAGCGGCAAGCTATGCTGGCCCGTTGAATCGCCCGCTTACATCACTTCTGGATTTGGCTGGCGTAACGATCCTATAACGGGTGTGAGAAAATGGCACGGTGCGATTGATATCGGGACCTATGGCATGCCGAATTATATTCTTGCGGCGGAGGGCGGCCGGGTGAGCCTGGCAGGATGGAACGGCGGCTATGGTAACTGTATAATCATTGATCATGGCGGGGGCACCGCTACACTTTATGCCCATCTAAGTTCATATCTGGTGGGATCGGGTCAGACAGTCAGCCGGGGCCAGCGTATTGGCAGAGCCGGCACCACCGGTTACAGCACAGGTGTCCATCTCCATTTCGAAGTGTACGAGTATAACAAGCCGCCCTATCGTTATTATGATAGTGGAAAAGCGGATTATCGTTACAACCCCATGTCTTACTTTTAGGTGAGCCAAGCATTCCCGGATCAAAGTGTATCAAGTAGCGTTGACTTTGATCCATCCAGGCAGACACCGGTGTCCGGCACCGGTGTCTGCTGACTGGCAAGTACATGCGGGGGACCGGCATTGACCCACGTGACATAATAGGNNTTTCGAAACACCCGGGGAAGCGGCGGTGCTGTTGATGGCTGCGGGATTTTAGTACTGGGGAAGTTGGCGTCCGGCTGGTCTTTTCACCGGTCGGGGGTTATAATTTAAACTGAACCGAATGGGCTTCAGGGCATTGGGAGGCGGTAGATAGATTTGGCCGAATATAGAGTATGGTGGAAAGAGAAAAGTGTCCGGTTGGCCGCCGTTCTTCTGGTTCTGTTTCTGGTTGGGACGAATCTGCTCTCCTATCATCTTGGTCTTACCAAGGCGCCCCCCCGGGATCCCCCTGTTGGGGATTGCGATCTTGCCGAGCCGGAATCCCTGGGCCAGGAGTGGAATATATTTGTAGAGGTGCTGGAGCGGCTTCAGGAAAGCTATCTCTACCCGGTGGATCTACCTGTATTGATCCGGGGCGCAGCGATCGGTGCCGTCAAGGCGGTTGACGATCCCCGCACCGCTTTTTATGATGCACGGGAGTTGGAAGATTTACTGATTCAAACTCAGGGCTCCTTCAGCGGTATCGGGGTGCGCATAATCGAAGTCGACGACGAGGTTGTTGTTTTTGAAACCATTCCGGGAAGTCCTGCTGAAGCGGTGGGGATCCTGCCCGGTGATCGTATCTGCAGGGCCGGCAATCTTGAACTATCCGGATTGGGTCTGGAGCGCGCCGCAGAGATCCTGCGCGGTGATAAGGGGAGCAGCATTGCTCTATCCATCAGACGTCCGGGACGGGATGATGAGCTCAACGTCACCCTGCTGCGCGACGAGGTCAAGGTCGAAACCGTTTCCGCGCACTGGGAGAGGCCCGGGTTGGGCTATTTGCGCATAAGTAATTTTGACAGCAATACTGGCGATTCTTTTTCCGAGAAGCTGCACTTTTTGGAAAGCGGCGGTTTGGAGAAAGGGCTCCTGCTTGATCTGCGCAACAACCCCGGCGGTCAGGTTGATGAGGCAGTCAAGGTAGCCGGGTTAATCGTTCCTGAAGGTGAGATCACCAGGCTTGTAGGGCGGAATGATGAGGTCCGCAACATCTATCACTCTGCAGCTCCAAAGAAGGATTACCCTATCGTGGTCCTGGTGAATGAAGATACTGCAAGTGCAGCGGAGATCCTGGCCGGGGCGCTTCAGGATCGGGAAGCCGCCTTGCTGGTTGGGGTTAAAACATATGGCAAGGCTACGGTGCAGCGCTTGGAAACCCTTTCCGGGGGCAGCGCCCTCCTGCTGACCGTGGCGCATTATCTCACGCCTGCCGGCAGGGATATTGATGGGTTGGGTCTGGAGCCCGATGTGGTGGTGGAGATGCCCCCTTCGCTGAAATATTATCGCTATTTCTTCCCAGGGCCGTTGGCCAAAGGAGATTCGGGCGCCCATGTTCAGGTACTGCAGGAAATGCTGGCGGAGCTCGGTTATGAACCGGGTAGCGGCGGTTATTTTGATGAAGCCACTGCGGAAGCGCTGCGATCATTTCAAATTTCGGCGGGATTGAAAGGGAGCGGCAATTTTGATGAAATGACCTGGGTGCGGCTCAGGGAGGCCTTTGAAAAAATTGCCCCGGAGCGTGATTTGCAGCTGCTCCGTGCAATCGAGCTCATTGAACAGCCCGAGATTTGGTCCGTGCGGGGGGGTATAAGCAGTTGGGTGCGCTGATCCTGGAGCTGGGGAAAATCGTAATTGCTACGATGATCCAGTCTATCCCCATATTCTGGATAGTAGTGCTGCTTGTCTATTTGCAATATCGCCGCGCAGCTCGCATGGAGCAGAAGCTCTTTGGCCGGATCATCAATCCGGTGGGCAAGCAGGTTCTTGTTTCTACCGGACTGGGGGTTGTGGGAGGGGTGCTGGCCAGCTTGATCATGCTTCTGCTGGGTCTTTCCCTGACCCAGATAGGGCTGCTCTTTATCTGGCCGGTGGCGCTGCTTTTGCTGCTGGTTCATCCCCGCTATCTCTGTTTTGCCTATGCCGGCGGAATCGTTGGAGTGGCGGTCCTGGTCCTGCGTTTTCTGCTGCTGCCGCTTGTCCCGGCGCTCGCCGGATATGCGATTGTGGCCTCCCTTATGGAGATCCATATTCCCGCCCTGCTGGCGCTGGTCGGCCTGCTCCACCTGATCGAGTCACTGTTGATCCGCCTTGGCGGGCAGCGGGGCAGCAGCCCGCTTTACTTCAAGCTCGCGGATGGTGAAATAGTCGGTGCATTCAGCCTGCAGCGGTTCTGGCCCATTCCCCTGGCGGCGCTTCTTGCTACAATAGTTCTGGAAACGGAGATCCAGGGTGTAAGCATGCCCGAATGGTGGCCGCTACTCAAGCCTGCGCTGGAACTGGAACCGGGACAGACACTGCAGTACCTGGCCTTTCCGGCCATGGCAGCACTGGGTTATTCCGATATGGCCATCTCCTCCTCTCCCCGCGAAAAAACAGCGGGCACGGCCCGTTATCTCAGTCTGTACAGTATTATTCTCATCGGCCTGGCCCTGGCCTCGGAGTTTTGGACCCTGCTGATGCCGCTGGGTGTACTTTTCGCACCCCTGGGCCATGAAGCGGTAATTTATTACGGGAACCGCCTTGAACAGTCCCGCCCTGCCCGCTACCGCTCCTCGGCTGAAGGTGTTCCCTTGATGATGGTTCTTCCGCAAAGCGCAGCTTCCCGGGCAGGTCTGCGCGCCGGTGATGTGGTCCGCAGGGTCAACGGGGTCCCGGTAGGGGACGATCTGGAGCTGCTGGGCCGCCTGGAGGAGGGCTACTTCATGACCATGATTGAAGGGATCCGGGAGGGGGGCAGTTTCTCTGTTGTGCTGAACAAGCGCCGGACAGAGGAGAAGAACAGCCCGGGCATGCCATTTTTGCCAGGGCCCGCTTCAACAAGCCCCCGCGCTTCTCTATGGTGCCGGGGGGCCGCACTGGGCCTGATTCCGGCGCCCTCGCAGCGGACACCGATCTACGCCCAGGCCCGGCCTGTCGGCGCAACGGGTTTTTTGCGGAGATTGTGGGGGCGCATTAAAAAGAATTGATTCTCCGCCCCGGGGCTGAGAAAGGGAGAGTTGGATGTGATTGCTTCTATCGGTGCCGCTTTTATCAGCATCTTTGTTGCCGAATTCGGCGATAAAACGCAGCTGGTCTCTCTTTCCATGGCCTGCCACTACCCGCCTCTGCAGGTTCTCGGCGGGGCAATGACCGGAATGGCCCTGGTGATGGGCCTGGCCGTGGGTGCGGGAGGCCTTGTGGCTTCCGCCATTCCTCCGGCGGTGATCACAGCTGCTTCGGGAATCCTGTTCATAATCATGGGCCTCCTCACGCTGCTCCGCCGCGAGAAGGAAACAGAACCTGCCACCGGTTGTCCCGGTTTTTATCGGACCGCAGCCATGGTTTTCCTCGCTGAGCTGGGAGATAAAACCCAGATGACGGCGCTGCTCTTGAGCGCCCATTTCGGCCGTCCAGCAGCTGTTTTTACCGGGGCAATGGCAGCCATGTTCCTGAATCATGCTCTCGCCGTTTTCCTGGGGGGGCATTTGCTCGCGCGGGTGTCTCCAGGGCTTCTGAAGGCGGCTACTGCCTCCCTATTCATCGGCATCGGCCTGGTCATGCTGATCCTCATACTCCTGGGGCGGGTATAGACCGGCTCTTCGGGGGCAACAATTCCTGAATAGAATCAATTTCCTTGGTTACCATAAATAAGCGCCTGTTGTTAAAAAGATGATCTCAACAAGGCGATCTTGCTGTGCTATAATGAGTTGTGCCGGCAGGAGGACGGATAAAACATGCTTATGACAGGCGAGTTCAAATTAAAATCTGATTTCAACCCCGCAGGCGATCAACCTGGGGCGATAGCCGCTTTGCTGCGCGGCCTGCAGGATGATCTTCCTTACCAGACCCTTCTGGGGGTAACCGGTTCCGGCAAGACCTATACCATTGCCAACGTGATCAAGGATCTGGGCTGGCCGGCCCTGGTAATCGCCCCGAACAAGATACTGGCTGCCCAGCTGTGCAGCGAATTCAAAGAATTCTTTCCGGAAAATGCGGTGGAGTATTTTATCAGTTATTATGATTATTACCAGCCTGAGGCTTACCTGCCGCAGAGCGACACCTATATAGAAAAAGATTCATCCATTAACGATGAAATTGACAAACTGCGCCACTCGGCCACCAGCGCTTTGCTGGAGCGCCGCGATGTGGTGATCGTGGCCAGTGTGTCCTGCATCTATGGCCTCGGCTCGCCCCAGGAATACAAGAGGCAGCTGCTCTCTCTTCGTCCGGGAATGGCTCTGGGCCGTGATGAGGTTATCGCCGCTCTGGTGGAGATTCATTATGAAAGAAACGAAATCGACCTGCACCGGGGCACCTTCAGGGTGCGCGGCGATGTCATCGAGATAGTGCCTGCCTCTTATGCCGAGGCCGCGCTGCGGGTGGAATTCTTCGGCGACGAGGTGGAACGGCTCCGCGAAATTGACTTGCTCACGGGCAGGGTTCTGGCCGAGCGGAATCACGCTGCCATTTTTCCGGCCACTCACTATGTGACCGCCCCGGAGCAGCTTAAAAAGGCCACCGCCTCCATCGAGGCCGAACTGGAGCAGCGCCTGAACGAACTAAGAGCGGGGGGGAAGCTCCTGGAGGCGCAGCGGCTCGAACAAAGGACCCGCTTTGATCTGGAGATGATCCGGGAGATGGGGTTCTGCTCCGGCATCGAGAACTATTCCCGCCATCTTGACGGCCGTCTCCCCGGCAGCCGCCCTTCGACGCTGCTCGACTATTTTCCCCCGGATTTTTTGCTGGTAATTGACGAATCCCATATCACCATACCCCAGATCAACGGGATGTACCGCGGTGATCTGTCGAGGAAAAGCACTCTGGTCGAGCATGGTTTCCGCCTCCCTTCAGCTTTGGATAACCGCCCGCTGCGGTTTGAAGAGTTCGAAAACCTGATCAACCGGGCCATTTTTGTTTCAGCCACCCCCGGGCCCTGGGAACTCGGACAGAGCGGCAATGTGGTGGAGCAGATTATCCGCCCGACGGGGTTGGTGGATCCGCAGGTGGAGGTGCGCCCTGCAGCGGGACAGGTGGACGATCTGTACGGCGAGATCCGGAAACGTGCGGCAGCGGGGGAAAGGGTCCTGGTCACGACCATGACCAAGCGGATGGCCGAAGATCTCACCGACTACTACCGCGAGATGGGGCTGCGGGTACGCTACATGCATTCCGATATCGACGCCCTGGAGCGGATGTCCATTATCAGGGGGCTGCGCCTGGGTGAGTTTGATGTCCTCGTTGGAATCAACCTGCTGCGAGAAGGGCTCGATCTGCCCGAGGTTTCACTGGTGGCCATATTGGATGCGGACAAGGAGGGTTTTCTGCGTTCCGATCGCTCTCTGATCCAGACCATCGGGCGGACCGCCCGGAACAGCGCCGGCCGGGTGATCATGTATGCCGAAAAGATAACTCATTCTATGAGTAGAGCAATTGATGAGACGGAGCGGCGCCGTCGGAAACAGTTGGCCTACAATAGAGAGCACGGGATTATCCCCCGGACCATTGTCAAACCCGTGCGCGGCCTCATCGCCGCCACTGTTGCTGCTGAAGAAGAAGAAAAATACCTGCCCGAAGATCCCGGCTCTCTTGATCCGGGCCGCCGCCGGGAGATGATCAAAGCGCTGCGCCGGAAGATGCAGCAGGCATCCAGGGAACTGGCTTTTGAAAGGGCTGCGGAGATGCGCGATCTCATTTTTGAGCTGGAGAGGGGAGCTGCTGCGCATTCCAAACCGGCTCCGGCGGGCAGTTGTCGTGGAGAAACGAGGTAGAGTTTTGACTGAAGGATTTATCACAATTCGCGGCGCCAGAGAGCACAACCTGAAAAATATTGACCTCACCCTGCCCCGCAACCGTTTCATCGTTTTTACGGGCCTGAGCGGATCGGGCAAGTCCTCGCTGGCTTTTGACACTATCTATGCGGAGGGGCAGCGCCGCTATGTGGAATCATTATCCGCCTATGCGCGGCAGTTCCTGGGCCAGATGGAGAAACCCGATGTGGATCAGATCGAGGGGCTGTCGCCGGCCATCTCCATTGATCAGAAGACGGCGTCACGCAACCCCCGTTCCACCGTGGGCACCGTAACGGAGATTTATGACTACCTGCGGCTGCTCTTTGCCCGGATCGGGCAACCTTACTGTCCCCACTGCCGCCGCCCCATCAGCAGGCAGACGGTGCAGCAGATCGTGGACCGGGTTACGGAGCTGCCCGGGGGTACGAGGCTGCAGGTGCTGGCGCCCCTGGTGCGGGGCCGCAAGGGCGAATATATCCGTCTTTTTGACGAGATGCGCCGCCGCGGATATGTTCGGGTTCGCGTGGACGGAGAGGTGCGCGAGCTGGAGGAGGATATCCTGCTGGACAAGCAGAAAAAGCATACCATTGAAGTGGTCGTGGACCGCCTGGTCGTGCGTGAAGCTGTTGAGACCCGCCTGGCAGATTCGCTGGAAACTGCGCTCAAGCTTAGCGAAGGGCTTGTCGTGGTCCAGGAAGTGGGTGGCGGAGAACATGTTTTCAGCGAGCGTTTTGCCTGCCCGGAATGCGGTTTCAGCTACGAGGAGCTTACCCCGCGCGCTTTTTCATTCAACAGCCCCTATGGCGCCTGTCCCGAATGTAGCGGCCTGGGGGTAAAGGCCGAATTTTCCGCCGGACTGGTGATTCCATATCCCGATCTTACGATCAACGAGGGGGCGGTCCATCCCTGGTCCAGAAGCCGCGGCTACTATCAGCAGCATCTCGAAGCGGCGGCGCTTCATTTCAAGATTGACCTTGATAAGCCTTTTGGCGAACTGGCAGCAGCTGAAAAAAAGATTCTTCTCCACGGTTCGCCCGAACCGCTGCCTTTTCGTTACGTAAATATGTTCGGCCGGGTGCGGAATTATCACAAGCCCTTCCCCGGCATCCTGAATCTGCTGCAGAGGCGCTACAGTTCCTCCGAATCCGAGGAGTCGCGCCAGGAGCTGGCCCGCTACATGGAGACAAAACCGTGCCCTTCCTGCCGCGGGCTGCGCCTGAAGGAATCCAGCCTGGCCGTTCTTCTGGGCGGGCTCAATATAGCCGAGATATCCGCTTTTACCGTGGCCCATGCATTGGACTATTTTCAGCGGCTGGAACTGACACCCCGGGAAACTCAAATTGCCAGGCAGGTCCTGAAAGAGATCGTGGAGAGGCTGCGATTTTTGAACAATGTGGGGCTGCAATATCTGACTCTGGACCGGGCTGCAGCCACCCTTTCCGGTGGAGAGGCGCAGCGCATCCGTCTGGCTACACAGATCGGTTCGGGTCTGACGGGAGTAATCTATATTCTGGACGAGCCGAGCATCGGTTTGCATCTGCGGGACAATGCGCGTCTACTCGAGACTTTAAAAAAGCTGCGCGATCTGGGCAATACTGTAATTGTGGTGGAACATGACGAAGGGACCATCCGCGCAGCCGACCATATTGTGGATATAGGTCCCGGCGCCGGGGCCCATGGGGGGGAAATAGTGGCCCAGGGGACGCCGGCCGAAATAGCAGCCGCACCGGGGTCCATCACCGGGGATTACCTTACGGGGCGCAAATCTATTCCTGTACCGGCAGAGCGGCGCCGGCCGGGCGAGCGCAGCCTATGGATCAGGGGAGCAGGGGAGCATAATCTGAAAAATATTGATGTGGAGATCCCCCTGGGTTTATTTGTCTGTGTCTCGGGGGTATCCGGTTCGGGCAAGAGTACCCTGGTCAACGAAATTCTGGCTCGTGCCCTGCAGAGGCTCCTGCACCGCTCCCGTGAACCGGCCGGCGCTCACCGTGCCATCGAGGGCTTGGAACATCTGGACAAAGTAATCGTGGTGGATCAATCCCCAATCGGGAGGACCCCGCGCTCCAATCCGGCTACCTACACAGGGCTCTTTGGTGACATCCGCAACCTTTTTGCCCTGACTCCGGAGGCGCGGCGCCGCGGGTATCGTCCCGGCCGTTTTAGCTTCAATGTCAAGGGCGGCCGCTGCGAAGCCTGCCGGGGCGACGGCATCCTGCGCATCGAGATGCATTTTCTTCCCGATGTGTACGTGCCCTGCGAGGTTTGCAGGGGCAAGCGCTACAACCGTGAAACGCTGGAAGTGCGCTACAAAGGGAAAAACATTGCCGATGTTCTTGCCATGACTGTCTCCGAAGCGCTTGAATTTTTCAGCGCCATTCCCAGGCTGCAGCGGCGGCTGCAGCTTATCGATGATGTGGGCCTGGGTTATATCCGGCTGGGTCAGCCGGCAACCACCCTCTCCGGCGGGGAGGCGCAGCGAGTGAAGCTGGCCACCGAGCTCTCCAGGCGTAGCAACGGACGGACACTTTACATTCTCGATGAGCCGACAACGGGGCTCCATCTTGCCGATATCAGCAAACTGCTGCTGATTCTGGAGCGCCTGGTTGACTCCGGAAACACGGTAATTGTCATCGAGCACAATATGGATGTGCTCAAGCGGGCCGATTACCTCATCGACCTGGGTCCGGAGGGGGGCGAGGAAGGCGGTTGTGTAGTTGCCGCAGGGACGCCGGAAGAAATTTCCGCGTCAAAGGCTTCGTATACCGGCCGCTGGCTGCGCCGGGCCCTGGAGCAGCCGTTGGAAGCGGCATCGATCCAGGCGCCTTAAAAGCAGCACAAGAGTGATCCGGAAAGGATTTACCAATGGCTGTATGGTCTGAGCTTGCCGAAAAGGTACACCATTTTCCTGATTCTCCCGGCGTTTATCTGATCAAGGATGCCGTGGGCGCAATTATCTATATCGGCAAGGCCCGTTCGCTGCGGCAGCGGGTCCGGAGTTATCTTGTTGTTAACGGCGCCACGGCTCCCAATGTTCAGGCACTGCAGAAACAGATGCGGGAGATCGAGTACATTGTCACCGATTCCGAAGTAGAGGCGCTCATCCTGGAATGCAACCTGATCAAAGAATACCGGCCCCGCTACAATATAGATCTGAAGGACGACAAGGACTACCCCTGCCTTCGACTGACTGGGGGCCCGTATCCGCGCCTGGAATATCTGCGTCTTTCGCAAAGGGAGGGCCGCCGTCCGGGCAAAAGCCGGCTGGCAAGACAGCAGCGGGAGGCCGAGGAGAGCGGCGCCCTTTATTTTGGACCCTATACCGATGCCGGGGCCGTTCGCGAAACCATGCGCCTGCTGGGGAAAATATTTCCCCTGCGCCGCTGCCGGCGCCATCTCACCGGTGAGCCTGCAGCGGAGAGGCCTTGCTTGAATTTCCAGATGAAACGCTGCCTGGGGCCCTGCCGCGGAGCAGCGGAGGTGTCCCCCGAAGACTACAGCCGGCTCGTCGAGCAGATAGTGCTTTTTTTGCAGGGGCGGCGTGATTTTCTGGAGCGGCGGCTTGGGGAAATGATGGAGCAGGCGGCGCGGAAGGAGCGCTTTGAAGAGGCGGCTCGTTTGAGGGACCAGCTGCAGGCGATCCGGCGTGTTACCTCGCAGCAGCAGAAGATGCTTCTATTGGAGAAAGTGGAGGACCGTGATGTCCTCGCTCTGGTGCGCGGTGACAGGGCGGTGGCGGTGCACCTGTTTATTATCAGGGAAGGCAAACTTATTCGCCGCGAACACTTTCCCCTGGGCCGTGCAGCGCTGGATGCGGGTGACGGCGAAGCACTGGGGGCATTTGTCAAGTCATACTACAGCCGCGGTGCACAGCCCCCGAAAGAGATTCTCCTTTCCGACCANNCTCAAGCTGCAGGATGAGCAGGAAAGGGCTGAGCGTCAAGGACTTGCGCCCCTGGAAGAGTTGGCCCGGCTGGCGGGGTTGAAGCAGGCGCCCCGTCGAATTGAGGGGTACGATATCTCGCACCTGCACGGCGGCGCCGCCGTGGGAGTGATGGTGGTATTCGAGGAGGGAAGCCCCTTCAAGGAGGGTTATCGCCGCTTTCACCTCCGGAAAACCTCGCCCGGTGATGATTATGCCGCCCTGCAGGAGGTTTTGCGCCGGCGGGTGTCGCGCGAGGGATGGCCCCGGCCGGATTTGATCCTTATAGACGGGGGCAAGGGGCAGCTCAATGCGGCTCGCAGGGTCCTGCATGACAGCGTATATTCCGGAGCAGCCATGTTGGCCCTGGCGGAGAACCCGGACCGGATATTTCTTGAAGGGGAGAAAACACCGGTGCTCCTGCCGGCGAACAGCACTCTGCTGCAACTGCTGCAGCGTGTCCGGGACGAGGCGCACCGCTTTGCCCTGGATTATCATCGCCGCTTGCGCAGGCGGGATGCGGCCCGTTCCAGGCTGGAGGAGATTCCAGGCATCGGCCCGCAGCGCCGTGCGGCGCTGCTGAAACACTTCGGCAGCCTGGAGCAGCTGTACCGCGCCTCTAAAAAAGATCTTGCCGCAGTTCCCGGCATCAGCCGGATCCTGGCTGAAAGGATCTACGAGGGGCTTCACCTCTAGGAGCGGTCTTGCAGAGAAAAACCGGAAGAAGCAGGCATTTGTCAGATAAAGTTAATTGTCGGCCTGCAGGTTACGACAGTGCGGTTAACCTTTCCGCATATCCCTTCTTTGAAAGGGGCAAGGTGCAGCTCCCGCAACTATCCTCTATGAATCTGGCAAACTGGCTGCTTTTCCGCCCGCTGTTCTAATTCGCCGTAAAATCGCTTATGTTATAATACATTTAGAAAGGCAACGTCAAGGAGGTTTTCATGCGTTACCGGATGCTGGCCATAGACCTGGACAGAACGCTTCTTGATGACAGTTCCAGAATATCGCCGCGCAGCAAGCGGGCCATCAGGGAGGCAGTCGAGGAAGGAGTTATCATTGCCATCTCCACCGGCAGGATGTACCTGACCAGTTTGCCCTTTGTGAAAGAGCTGTCCCTGAATTCCGACTGGCCCATGATCAATTATCAGGGTGCCCTGATCAAGACTGCCGGAGAGGGCCGTGTTCTTTACCACCGGCCACTGGCAAATGATCTGGCCGTCCACATTGCAGCGGTGGCTGAAGAAAAGGGTGAAGAGGTTTGTGCTTATATTGATGAGCGCGTGTATATAAACAGGGAAAACTATTTTTCATCGCGTTACCGTGAAAAATATGATATTGCCGTTGAAACCGTGGGCCGGCTCGATCTATTCCTGGAACAGCAAGGGTGGGATCCGACAAAAGTAACCATATTCAACTGGGATGGAGAATTTGATAAAATAAGGGCCACCCTGGATTCTTCGCATCCGGGGGAATTTACTATGATCAAACCCTATCCATATTTCCTGGAATTTACTGATCTGGAGGCCACCAAGGGGCAGGCGCTGCGGAGACTGTCTGCTGCGCTCGATATCCGGCGTGAAGAGATTATCTCCTTCGGCGACAGCCAGAATGATCTGGATATGATCCAGTATGCCGGGTTGGGGGTGGCGATGGCCAACGCACTTCCGGAAGTGCTGGCCGTTGCCGACTTGATCACTGCCCCCAACACCGAGGACGGGGTTGCCAAAGTGATCGAAGAATATGTTCTGGGACAGCCCCGGCAGGCTTGACCGGAATGTGGGTGCTGCCGCTGTCCAACCGCAGGTTTTGGGGAAATGGCTGCATCATCTGCATATGATCACTAGAAAGTTGGGTGAGTGGAATGGTCCGGGAAGATGCCATCCAGGTTGTCCTGATTACCGGCCTTTCCGGTGCCGGTAAGAGTAATGCCATCAACTGTTTTGAAGATCTTGGTTTTTTTTGTGTGGATAATTTGCCGCCAACCTTTATCCCCAAGTTTGCTGAACTGTGTCTCCAGTCGGAGGGTAAAATAAGCAAGGTGGCCCTTGTTTGCGACATGCGCGGAGGCGCTTTTTTTAGCCATCTTTTTGAGGCCCTCCATGAGCTGGAGGAAAATCAAATTGATCACGAAATACTCTTTCTGGAAGCAGCCGATGAGGTGCTCCTGCGGCGTTTCCAGGAGACAAGGCGGCGCCATCCTCTTTCCAATGGGGGACTGCTCGAAGCGATCCGGGAGGAGAGATTGGCTTTAAGCGAACTGAGAGGCAAAGCGGACAAAATTATCGACACCTCTCCGCTGTCACCGCGGGATCTGAAGGTAAAAATATACGAGTTGTATGAACCGGGACAGCGGGAAAGAAGCATGCCTGTTTTGCTGGTGAGTTTTGGCTTCAAGTATGGTATGCCCCTTGATGCCGACCTGGTTTTTGATGTACGCTTTTTGCCAAATCCGCACTATGTGGATCAGCTGCGGCCCTTAACGGGAGAGGATTCCCGGGTCAAGGATTATCTTTGGCGATGGATGGTCACGCACAAATATATCCAGAAGCTTCAGGATCTGCTGGAATTTTCTATCCCCTACTACATTCGCGAAGGTAAAGCGCAGCTGCTCGTGGCCATCGGCTGTACCGGGGGGAGGCACCGCTCTGTAGCCCTGGCTATCGAATTGGGACGAATCCTGGCGGGCCGTTACCGGATTCATATTGACCACAGGGATATTGACAAAGTTTAGCCCTATTCCTGAATTTATGACGGGTTGAACAGGAACCTGTTTTACAGGGCTGCACTGCCTCATGCCCGGATTCTCTGATGGTATCATTTCTGCGGGACATCCGGTGCCCGCAGCTGTTGAATCTGGGAATGGGCCTGTGAAATCTTTACTGCCTGCCCAAAGGAGTGATCGGATCGTGTTATTTACCCGGCAGGTAAAATTGGAGCTTGTTCGCCATGAACAGAGGGCATCCTGCTGCGATCATGCCGAGCTGACTGCACTGCTGCTCCTGCGCGGCTACTTGACCATCAGCGGTAGTGATTACATTTTAAGCATCGAGGTGGAGCATATTGCCCTGGCCCGCCGACTTTTCAGCCTCCTTAAAGCGGCCGGCGCCGGATCTGCGGCGGTACTGAAGAAGCAGGAACACCGCTTGAAGAAAAAAAGATACCTGGTGCAGGTAAGCGGGAAAAATAGAATTGAATCACTCCTGCGTAAAATTGGTCCCGCAGACAGCCCGGCGCCGGATCATCCCCTTGGCATGCCTCGCCGGGTTCCATCGCTGCGATGCTGCCGCCGTTCCTTTCTCAGGGGGGCTTTCCTGGCCGGAGGATCATTAAGCGCCCCCGCCGGCTCGGGATATCATCTGGAGGTCAACTGCGGTTCGCGGGAGGCGGCTCTTATTCTGCAACGCTGCCTGGAGACATTCAATATCCTCTCCTCGGTCAGACGGCGCCGGGACTGCTATTGCCTGTACCAGAAGAACTCGGAGGCAATCGCAGATTTTCTAAGGGTTACAGGGGCGGACAGCGCCCTCCTGCAATTGGAAAGCGCCAGGGTGATCCGGAGCATGCGCAGCCAGGTCAACCGCCTCGTGAATTGCGAAACAGCCAACCTGGAAAAGGTAGTCGCCTCCGCCCAGCTGCAGCTGGGCATGATAGATCGAGTGGAGCGGCATACCGGGTTGCAGAACCTGGCTCCATCCCTGCGTATGGTTGCAGAAATGCGGCGCCGCTATCCTGAGGCCTCGCTGAGAGAGCTGGGTCGGATGTTTGATCCCCCGCTGAGCAAATCGGCTGTAAATCACCGTTTCAGGCAGCTGGCGGCTATGGATAGAAGTAACGATCAGGTATAGAGTGATCTTGAAGGCATATTTTCTTCCAGAGCAGCCAATCCAGGGGATGACCGGTCCATAAATCCGGCTAAAGCAGGAATATCCCGAATATTTGTCGAAATAAACACCGGGGAGTGACCATGATGAAGCTGGATTATCAATTAAAAATTGAGCAGACCCAGAAGTTAATCATCACCCCTGAGTTGAAAATGGCTATCGCCCTTCTGCAGTATTCCACCATGGAGTTGCATGATTTTATCCAGGAAGAACTTTTGAACAACCCCGTGTTGGAGCTGGGTGAAAGTGAAACCAGGGGTGAAGAGGAGCCCCCCGCAGAAACTGTTTCCGACGAGCATCCGGAAGATGATTTTCCCTGGGAGGAATACTTTCGGGATACGGATCTGGATGCTTCGGGGTACGTTCCAAATCCCGCAGGCAGGGATTGGAACGAGTATCCCACAGTCGACCATTATGCCTGCAGCCCGCGCACGATGATGGAGGAGCTGCTCGGACAGCTGCGTTTTCTGCGCCTTTCCCCGCGGAGCTTCAGCGTTGCCGCTTACCTCATCGGAAATCTTGAACCAAACGGTTATTTGAAAGTCGATCTGGCTGAACTTGCTTCTGCCTTGGGGGTTACAGCCGGGGAGATGGAGACAGCCTTGCACACAGTGCAAAGTCTTGAGCCCACGGGAATTGCTTCACGCAGCCTCCAGGAATGCCTGATGCTGCAGCTTGACAGCCTGGAAGACCCCCCGCCGCTGGCTGTCAAGATTGTCGAACAATATCTTTCCGCGGCCGCCGACGGCCGTTTTCGCCAGATTGCAGCCAGGCTTGGCTGCGATGTCAAAGAGGTTCAGGATGCTGTAGATTTTATTCGCACCCTTAACCCCAAACCGGGTTCCATTTTTGGCGGCGCTCCGGAGGCGCGCTATATTGTACCTGATATCAATGTGGAGAAGGTTGGAGATAAGTACGAGATTGTGATGAATGATCAGCTTGTCCCCCAATTGATGATCAGTCCTTTCTACAGAAGGTTGGCCCGGAATGGGATGGGCGACGAAAAGCTTTCTGTCTTTATCAAGGGGAAGCTCGAGAGAGCCACCTGGCTACTGCGCAGTATCGAACAGAGGCGCCTTACTCTGTACCGGGTGGCGCAGCAGATTATTCAGATCCAGCAACCATTTCTGGAACAGGGGATCAAACAGCTCAAACCGCTTACTTTGAAAGATGTGGCTCAGGCAGTCGGGGTTCATGAGTCTACAGTCAGCCGTGCCACCGCGAACAAGTACATGCAGACGCCCCGGGGTCTTTTCTCCTTGAAATTCTTTTTCTCCAGCGGTTTGACGGGTGAAGGGGGCGAAGATTATTCTTCGCACAGTATCAAGAGCTACATGTGCGAGCTTATCGAGCAGGAGGATCCGCAAAGCCCTTACAGTGATCAGCAGTTGACAGAGCTGCTCGAAGAGAAAGGAATTGCAGTTTCCCGCCGCACTATCGCCAAATACCGCGAAGAGCTCTCCATACCCGCCTCCTACCGCCGCCGCCGGCATTAGCGGTTGGGTTCTATTTTCATGATTCCTGCCCCCTGATTCAAATATCCTCCCCGGTCTGTCCCCGTTGTTTGCCGGCGATAACATCTTGCGCAAGCCTTCCGATAACTCTTTCCGCCCTCCAACATCCGGTCAGCAATGGCGTTTAAAGATCACTTTTGTGGTAGAATAATGGGTGCCAATGAAAATTAGCCCAAGGATGGTGAGCCGCTGTTGAAACTCAGTGTGGCCGATGTTGAGGTGAAGGGTAAGAGAGTGCTCCTGCGGGTTGATTTCAATGTGCCCCTGGATAGAGGACGGGTAAAAGACGATACCCGGATCCGGGC
>MTKW01000487.1_pt1 | contig 28089 bp, 22 predicted proteins | sample 1042761 | NCBI WGS metagenome assembly MTKW01 (sample SAMN06205366, study PRJNA360243) | anaerobic digester metagenome | biome: Wastewater treatment plant; feature: Anaerobic digester sludge; material: sludge; isolation source: anaerobic digester fed with sludge from wastewater treatment plant ...
CACCGACACCAGATACAGAAGAAGATTTATATGAAGTGGTGTTATATTTTTCAGATAATGATCTGATGAATATTTATCGGGTTAAGACTCAAATAACTGTTGAAAAGGAAGAAGATTTACCTAAGGCTGCATTGGAAGCCTGGATTGCAGGACCAGAGCATGAGGAATTATCAGGAATTATACCTGCAAATGTGATTGTTGAATATGTGGAGGATGTTGATGGAGTAGCTCATGTTAGTTTCTCTAAAGAAATTCAGGAAATGAATACAGGCTCCANNTAGTTGAGGGCAAGACTGGAGACGCTCTGTTTGGTCATCTCTACACTGCTGACCCGATTATTGCTGGTAAGCCAGAAACATATCAATGGATTGATGAGAAAGAACCCGAAAAAATTATTCTGCAAAACATGGCTTTTAAAATATTTGAACCAGTGCCAAATTCAGAAGTGAAGGATCGTGTTATAGTACGAGGTTTGGCGAGGGTTTTTGAAGGAACTATCCAGTATGAATTTGAGGATGGCCATTTTATCCTAGATCAAGGGTTTACCACAGCATCCAAGGGTGCCCCTGAATGGGGGGAGTTCGAAATTATCATTGAACTTGATCAAAAGACAGCTAATGGTAGAGGCACAGTAGTACTTTACGAAGAAAGTGCCAAAGACGGCTCTAGATTGCATGAGCTGCAAATTCCGGTTGTCATTAAGGAATAATTGTCTTAAGCATAATAAAAATATGATATACTTATACCAATATAATGTGCCCCTGTAAGTTCGCAGGGGCACAGTTTATAAGGTGGCATTTATAAGTCAAAGGTGATTAATATTTTGAGGTGAGACTATGGATAGAAGTGAGACAGGCCTAGAGCAAGGCTTACAAGAAAAAAAGGGTCGGAGGATTTTACTCTATATAGCAACGATTATTTTTTCTGTCTTATTTCTTTTTATCGGGAATAGGATTGCAACCAAAGATCTAACACTTTTTGACAGTGAGGCCTATGGTGAGACTGTTGTTAAGGCAAAGGTTGAACTAATTACGGGTAGGATTTTAGATGATTATGTTCATGATGAAAGTACAGACGCTTATAAAAATGTGCAGATAAATTTTGATGCTATTATTCTTAGCGGTGAGGAAAGAGGGGAAAGAGTAAAGGGAAGCCAAATTATTGACAATATGTTTAACTACGGTATGCCAGAGGTAGAACGTGGTGATAAGGTTTTACTTGTCAAATATAAAGGTCAGGAAGATATGGAATGGCAGATGATGGAGTTCCTAAGAACGGATAAGCTGATTATTTTAGGTTTACTGTTTGTTTTAGCCCTTTTATTTTTCGGGCGATTCAAAGGATTCAATACCATAGTTTCTCTTGTCTTTACTTGTGTAGCTGTTTTTCTGGTCTTTATTCCCTCAATTCTTTCTGGGCATAATATTTATATTTCAACTATAATTATTTGTTTATATACAATTGTAATGACTTATCTAATCGTACATGGCTATAATAAAAAAACTCTTACAGCAATAATTGGTTGCTTTGGTGGAGTTCTAATTTCAGGGATATTAACTCTTCTAGCTGAAAGGATATTTGTCTTGACAGGATTTGTTGATGAGGAATCCATTTATTTGACCTATCTAGAGACTCCAATAGATTTAAAAGCAATTATTTTTGCAGCGATTCTTATTGGTGCTATGGGGGCGATTATGGACGTGGCAATGTCTATCTCGTCATCACTCTGGGAAGTAAGGGAACAGTCTGAAGAAATATCATTCCATAGCTTGTTCAGATCGGGAATAAATATTGGACAAGATGTAATGGGAACCATGGCTAATACTCTTATTCTTGCTTATATCGGAGGTTCTCTTTCAGTTGTATTATTGCTAAGTGCATATAGCACTTCTTTAATGTATCTTATGAACATGGAAATGATTGTTGTTGAAATTTTGCAATCCTTAATAGGTAGTTTTGGAATATTATTCGCCATGCCTCTTACTTCCTTTATTTGTGCCATAATCTATCAAAAAAGTAGCAAAGTACAACTTTACGATGAGGAAGGGACATATAGGAACATTTGAAAAGTATTATCTTAGCTTGTAAGAATCCAACTAGTTTATTTAAGATTCAACTAGCAAAAATTTACGTGTAAGACTCAACTAGAAGTTTGCTTGTTGGGTCTTTTTTTTTACCCCAACATTTATAATTGCGGTAATTTCCAGAAGAAGTATAGAAGATGTCGAAACTTTTGGCTTGGCCGAACCGTCCTATTATATAAGCTGTGAAGTATATATAGAGCAAAGGGGGGATAAAGAAATGGTAAAGATAATTCGGAAGGTTGGTGTAATAGTATTACTAGTAATATTGATTCTTAGTATCCAGGAGATAGTTAGCTCCTTCAGCCCGAAAATTATCGGTAGTATGGCCGCCACTGATGTGCCTAATGCCGTTACCATAGATGGTTCAGATGAATTAGCGGAACATAATTATTGTGATGCTGAGCAACTGGATGAAGAACAACCGAATGTAGAACAAGCAAATACAGAACAATCAAAGGAAGACCTCTCCCAGGAGGAGAAACAGGAGGAACAAACGGAAGTTATTCTTCCAGAGACTCCTCAAGAGGAACAACAAGAAGAAAGCAAGGCTAAAGTAGCCTATTTAACCTTTGATGATGGGCCTACTGCATATACAGGTCCTATATTAGATATTCTTGCTGAATATGGAGCCAAAGCTACTTTTTTTATGCTGGAACCGCAAATGGAAGGTAATTATGAGGTCTTGCAGCGGATGATCAATGAAGGGCACGCTTTAGGCTTACACGGTGTAACTCATGACCGCAAGCAATTTTATCAGTCTGCGGAAAGAGTCTTAGGGGAAATGAATATGGCTCAGGCAAAACTAGCTGAGCTCACCGGATATAAGAGCTTTTTGATCAGAACCCCCTATGGCAGCAAACCTCATATGAAGCCTGACTATATGGAAGCGGTGGAGATGAATGGATATAAAATTTGGGACTGGAATGTAGACAGCAGAGACTGGTTATATAGGGATGAGCGCATGGTTGATGAGACAATTAATCAGATTAGTACCCTGGAACAATACGACATTCAGCCGGTAATTCTGTTCCATGATCGAAAAGATACAGTGGATTATCTGCCCCAAGTACTGGAATATCTTTTAAGCAACGGGTTTTCCTTAAAAACTCTGGCTCTGGAATTAAAGCCGGTTCTGTTAAAATAAGCGGGCCATAATCAATGCCTATAATGCTGAACATTATTAGTTAAAAATATATGCTCAAAGCTTATTCAATAAAGTATTCTTATTCAAATAAGGTATTGCCTTTTAAGTCTAAGGCAATACCTTATTAGTTATCTTATTAGTTATTTCGATTTATTGGTAAAGGGAAAGATTGGCAGGTGAAGCTTAATTTCCGTGTTATAATGTTATAATATTNNTAATGTTATAATATTGTTAATATAATTTAACTTGTTTGAACATTTATCCCCCTTGGCCTAATGATTGAAAGTAATAAATGATTGCTTAAATGTAACGTTTAAACTACTATAATTAGTTTCGTGGGTGAAATAGATGAAGATATCAATTAAATTCGCTAAATTAGTTCGCATAGTTACTGTAGCTCCCCTGATAGCCTTTGGCCTATTAAGCATTACTTACGGTATAAGGCCTGAGCTATTTCAAGGCCTTAAGAATTATCTCTCAGCGGTCATATTTCTTACAGTATTACCTTTGACGGCTTATCCCTTACAGCCCTTTATTCCGAAGTTCAGGGATAAAGGTAGAGAGGGACAACGTAATCTAGCTATAGTAATGGCCATAATAGGATATGTATGTGGAATGGTTTATGTCTTGATTGCGAGAGTACCCCGTGCCGTTCTTCTAATTTATCTGACCTACTTTTTTTCCGGTCTGGGGATTTTACTTTTTAATAGAGTCCTGAAGATTCGTGCCAGCGGTCATTCAGGCGGAGTGGTAGGACCGACGGCTTTATTAGTCTTATTTGTTGGTCTAGAGGCTATTTTTTATTGTTTAGCCTTGATTTTATTAGTCTTCTGGGCATCTTTAAAAACGAAACGACATAGTTTATCCCAGTTATTATGGGGCAGTATGATACCCTTGGTAGCTTTATTCTTAGCTATTTTATGCGTCGGAAAATATTAAGAACGAAAGTGGAGTACAATTTACTTTATAGTCATAATTTTTGCAGGATTATTTGCNNTGAATCTAAGGGTAGAGCTATAGCTGAAGAGGCCGATGATGTAAGAACTTGCTTTATGCGGGATCGGGATCGGATTATACATTCTAAGTCATTTCGTAGATTAAGCCATAAAACTCAAGTCTATATTACTCCAGAGAATGATCACTATAGAACCCGCTTAACCCATACTTTAGAGGTTAGTCAGATTGCTCAGACTATCGGTAAGGCTCTACGGCTTAATTTGAATCTAATTGAGGCTATCGCCTTAGGACATGATGTAGGACATACACCCTTTTCTCATACTGGTGAAGATGTACTTAATAATCTCCTTCCTGATGGTTTTCGCCATAATGAGAACAGTATCCGGGTTCTTACCCGCTTGGAAAAAGGCCGACTTGGTCCAGGGCTTAACTTGTCCTGGGAAGTGCTTGACGGAATTATGCACCATAGTGGGTTCGGTAAAAAACCTAGTGGCAGTAGTACATTAGAGGGACAAGTAGTTAGATACAGCGATAAGATTGCCTATGTCCAACATGATATTGATGACAGTATTAGGGCGGGAGTGTTACGCCTAGAGGACATTAATAAGGAATATCTTGATATTTTAGGTTATAGCCATGGCGAAAGAATTAATACACTGGTCCAGGACTTAATTTCACAAAGCCGACGAAATATTGCTCAAGGGGATATTAGGATTTCTCTAAGTCCGCCAGTGGAGAAGGCTTTACAAGATTTGCGTTCATTTATGTTTGAGAATATCTATAAAGGACCGATCTGCCAAGCTGAACGGGAAAGAGCAGCCTTAGTAGTTGAATATGTTTTTCGACATTTTTGTAAGAACCCAGATAGTTTACCGCCATTTTACCGTGAAATTGCCAAAGAGGAAGGGGTAGAGCGTGGCGTCACCGATTATATCTCGGGAATGACTGATAATTATTGCGTCAATGTCTTCAAGGAATTGGTTATGCCACGGTCATTTGTGCCTTGCAGCAAAGATTGGGATTAGCCCTCGCAAGCTATAAAGGGGATAAATTACAAAAAATGCCGAATAATATCAATGAAGAAAAGTAGTAGTTGAAAAGAAGGATAATCCGAATTACTCACGAATAATTGTTATTGTTTTCTGTTATTCTTTTTCGATCTATCAGTGACAACTACTGGACAAGAACTTTCACGAAAAAGCAGGAAAATTGAATATATATGGCGAAATGAAGAATGACTAGTATAGGGTGGTGGTGGTCGTGTCGGGTCAAATACCAGAAGAATTTATTCTTGACCTTCGCCACAGAGCAGACATTGTTGAGGTCATTCGGGACTATGTACGTTTAAATAAGCAGGGGCAAAACTATAAAGGACTCTGCCCTTTTCATGCTGAGAAAACGCCTTCTTTCGTCGTCTCACCTCATAAACAGATTTTTCACTGTTTTGGCTGTGGAAAAGGCGGCAACGTTTTCTCTTTTATAATGGAAAAAAATGCACTCTCATTCCCTGATGCTGTGGCTTATGTAGCCAAAAAGTATGGTGTAGAGATGCCTAGGAAGGCTGTTTCTCCTGCCCAGGCGAAACAAAATTCATTAAGAAAGAGATATCAACATATCAATGAATTGGCAGCTAATTTCTATCAAAATGTTTTGCAGGGTAATTTAGGACGGGACGCTCTAGCTTATCTTAGAAGACGCGGTCTTAGTGCAGAGACAGTCGAAAAGTTTTTGTTAGGATATGCTCCTGATGGCTGGGATCACTTGGTTCGCTATCTGAACCAGGAAGGCGTTAGTCCTGAGGAAATGATTACTTTGGGTCTAGCCAGTAGGAGTAAGACCGGAAACTTAATAGATCGGTTTCGTAACCGTGTGATGTTTCCAATTTGTGATCTACGTGGAAAAGTTATTGGTTTTGGTGGTCGGGTTATGGACGATAACCAGCCAAAATACTTAAATTCACCTGATACACCACTTTTTAATAAGGGTAAAAACCTCTACGGTTTGAATCTGGCCCGGGGTGATATCAGGAATATGGATCAAGCCATCATTATGGAAGGCTATATGGATGTTATAAGTGCTTACCAGCATGGGATCACTAATGCTGTTGGAGCTTTGGGGACAGCCCTTACACCGGAACAAGTCCGCTTATTAATGCGGTTTACTTATAATATTGCAACTTGTTTTGACTCGGATACTGCCGGACAGGAAGCTACTCTCCGTGGTATTGATGTGCTACAGAAGCTAGGATGTCGCATAAATATTGTCCAGATACCTGACGGTAAGGATCCGGATGATTTTCTAAAGATGGTTGGAGCTGAGGAATTTAAATTACTAGTTAAAAAGGCTCCGACATATTTAGAATATAAATTACAAAGCCTGATGGACAAATATGAGACAGATACTATTCAGGGCAAAGTTCAGATAGTGCAAATGTTGGTTGAAGACATCAGACAAGTACACAGTCCAGTAGCACGACAGGCTTTTATCCAGAAGGTCTCTGAGGAATTATCTATACCCGAATCAACAATTCACGCTGAACTGAGAAAAGTACAGACATTATCTGATGCTTCTCGGCAAACTGAACCGGCGGGTAGAAGAAGAGTAAAACATTCCGCTAGTACTAAGGCCGAAAGGAATGTGTTGCGTATTATCTTTGAAAACCCTCAATTAATAGAGAAAGTCGAAGAAAATGGCGGAAAGGACCTTTTTATTGACCCAATTTATAAAGAAATTTACCAGTCTTATTATTTATTACTGCAGGCTGGTCATAATATTAAGGCGAACGATTTGATTTCACTGATAGATAACCCGGAAGCTCAACAGGTTTTACCTGAATTACTCCTTGAGGAGGAACATCAGGATACCGAGAGAGTATTCCAGGATTGTTTAACAAATCTAGTCTTGGAAGGACTGAATAGAACTATTAACGAAAAAAGTAGTTTAATGAGTAAGCTGGAAGAAGCCGGTGACATTAGTAGCTCTGTGGAAGTAATGGCTCAAATCCAGCAACTGGTTAGAGAAAAACAAAGATTATCAGCTACCCTGCGGAAGGGAGGGGACAAGATATGAAAGAAAAAGATAGCGAGCTGCTAAAAATTGAAGGCTTCAAGGAACTGGTCAATAAGGGTAAGAAGCAAGGCCAACTTGCTTTTAATGAGATTATGGCTATATTCCAGAATATGGACATCGCCCCTGAGCAGATAGAAGAGATATACGAGTATTTAAGTGCTGCGGATATCGAAGTTATACCTGATGCTAGTGATTCAGAAAGCCTTGATGATGTGGATGAACCAACTGACCTGGAAGAGGAAGAAACTGAAGAGGTTGAGAATATTGATCTTTCGGTTCCTGAAGGTGTTGGCATAGATGATCCTGTCCGTATGTATCTAAAAGAAATTGGTCGTGTACCGTTACTTTCCGCAGAAGAGGAAGTTATTTTAGCCAAGAGAATGGAAGCAGGAGACGAAGAGGCTAAACGCAAACTAGCTGAAGCTAATCTACGGCTGGTAGTAAGTATTGCCAAGCGCTATGTAGGCAGAGGTATGCTATTTTTAGATTTGATCCAAGAGGGTAACTTGGGTTTGATTAAGGCTGTTGAAAAATTTGATTTCCGCAAAGGTTTTAAGTTTAGTACTTATGCAACCTGGTGGATTCGTCAGGCTATTACAAGGGCAATAGCTGACCAGGCTAGAACCATCCGCATCCCGGTGCATATGGTGGAAACCATCAATAAATTGGTCAGAGTTTCCCGCCAGTTATTACAAGAACTGGGACGTGATCCAACTCCGGAAGAGATTGCTCAAGAAATGGATATAACTCCTGAAAGAGTGAGAGAAATCCAAAAGATTGCCCAGGAGCCTGTTTCTTTAGAAACACCTATTGGTGAAGAAGAAGATAGTCATTTAGGTGACTTTATTGAAGATGATGATGCCCCTGCACCAGCGGAGGCTGCGTCCTTTATACTCTTAAAGGAACAACTGGAAGAGGTCTTAGAAACCTTAACCCCCAGAGAGGAAAAAGTTCTACGGCTTCGCTTTGGATTAGATGATGGCCGCGCCCGTACGCTGGAGGAGGTTGGTCAGGAGTTTGGGGTTACTAGGGAAAGAATCCGGCAAATTGAGGCTAAAGCCTTAAGAAAACTGCGGCATCCCAGTCGGAGCCGTAAGTTAAAAGATTATTTAGATTGATTGCCGATTTTTACTATTGACCCAGCGGCCTGAATGTAATACAATAATCTATGTCTTTTCGAGAGCTGTATGGGCCTATAGCTCAGCGGTAGAGCAACCGGCTCATAACCGGTTGGTCCCTGGTTCGATCCCAGGTGGGCCCACCATATAAGGGCGATTAGCTCAGCTGGGAGAGCGCTTGCCTTACAAGCAAGATGTCGGCGGTTCGATCCCGTCATCGCCCACCATATCTTTTGCAATAATACAAGACCTCGCTAATAGTCTATTAGCGAGGTTTGTTGTATAAGCCAAATTGCTTAGAGGAGAATATTTGATGATTAAGTTATCTCAACGATTGCAGGCTATAGCGGATTTGATACCTTCTGGCTCCCGGGTGGCTGATATCGGAACAGATCATGCCTTTTTACCTTGCTACTTGGTACAGCAAGGAATAAGTCCTACAGTCATTGGAATAGATGTTAAAAAAGGTCCCTTAAAATCAGCTGAACAAACCGTTAGGGATTGTCAATTGACAGATACGATTACACTACGCTTAGGAGATGGCTTAGGACCCCTTGAGCTAGGCGAGGTTGATACGGTAATTATAGCTGGTATGGGTGGCAATACTATTAAAGAGATCCTGAATAATTCGCCTCAAGTGGTTGAAGCCTTACAGACACTTATTCTTCAGCCTATGAACGGAGCCAATAAGGTTCGTAGTTGGCTACACCAACACTCCTGGCAGATTGTGGACGAAGCTTTATTGCTAGAAGACGGTCATTACTATCAAATAATAAAAGGAATTCCAGGGCGCAAATCAGAATTAGCCGAAGAATTAACCGCAATGGAATTATCCTACGGACCTTTATTAATAGCTGAAAAACATCCTTTATTGCCAGAGTTAATCGAAAAAGATCTGCTTTCTTTGCAGGATATAAAGAAACAACTGGCGAAATCAAAAAGTGTAGAGGCCAAAAAACGTTTGAATCAATTAGAACGTCAGGCTCAGCAGATGAAGGAGCTGAAAGAATGTCTGTCCGCTGCCATGAAGTAATAAGCATTTTAGAAAAGTTTGCCCCTAGATACATCGCTGAAAAGGGTGACCCTATTGGTTTACAGATAGGTGATCCAGGCCAGGAAATCAGAAAAATATATGTTACCCTGGATCTGGATAGTGAAGTTCTAGCAGAAGCTGAAGAGTGGGGAGCTGATTTGCTTGTAGTGCACCACACACCTTTTTATCGGCCGCTACAGAATATTCGCACCGATTTGGCTAATGGAGATTTAATAGCGCGGATTATTCGTAGTAGGATGGCTTTATATGCTGCTCATACCAATCTTGATTCAGCAGATAACGGTGTTAATGCTATATTAAGTAATTTATTGGGTCTTACAAAAGTATCACCCCTTGCCACAAGTTGGGAGCAAAAACTATATAAATTAGTTGTTTTTGTGCCTGAAGATCATCGGGAAGTTGTTTTAAAGGCCATTACTGCTGCCGGAGCCGGCTGGATCGGTGATTATGCCGATTGTACTTTTTCAGCTAAAGGAATAGGCACTTTTCGTCCCTTGGAAGGAACTAATCCTTTTATCGGTGAAAGAGGCGAGCTGGCAGAGGTCCAGGAATTCCGCCTAGAGACCATTGTTCCGGAAGAAAGGCTCTCCCAGGTTATTAAAGCCATGCTAAAGGCTCATCCTTATGAGGAAGTGGCTTATGATCTTTTTCCTCTAGCTAATAAGGGAGATAGTTATGGCTTAGGCCGGGTAGGTTATTTGCCTGAGGCTATTACTTTTGAAGATTTTCTAACCCTGGTTAAGGAAAAACTAAATCTTAAAACTTTAAGGTATTGTGGAAATTTAGAGACGAAAGTAAAAAAAGTGGCCCTTTGTGGTGGTTCTGGTATGTCTTTGTTTAGAGACGTAATTTTCTCTGGGGCTGATGTTTTCCTTACAGCCGATATAAAGTATCATGAAGCCCAAGATGCTTTAAGACAGAATATCTTTTTAGTTGATGGTGGACATTTTGCCACAGAGCATCCAATTGTATCTGTAGTAGCAGAATATCTGCGTACAAAGCTAACAGGCGATGCTGTGGAAGTGAGAGCCTCAAATATTAATACAGATCCGTTTAGCTATTATTAGGATAGGATTTTTCCTGTCCTTTTTATTTTTTAATGTAAAAGCTTTTGTCTTTCTGATCTATGAAAGGAGGTTGGCTAAATAAATTGCAACAAGCCAAGATATTATTAAAGCTGCAAGAGTATTTGTTTAAGAAATTAGAATTGAAAAAAGACAGTCAATTTATAGGATTGGCTAAAGAATTAAATGAACTTAAAATGACTATAGCTAAGGCTGAACAGGAAAATATTGAACTGAGTGAGCTGGCTAAGAATAAGGAGAAAAAAGCCCGTGAACTTGAACAACAGCTATCTATAAATTCTGAACAGATTAAGCTAAGTAAAGAAAGGCTTTACAATGCTAAAGGTAGCGGACTCAGAGAATTATTAAGTCTTCAACAAGCCATTCAAAAGCTGGAAGAGGATATTGAAAGTGGGGAAGCTGACTATTTGAGATTGCTTAATGAGGCTGAAGAATGTCGTGAAAAGCGGATAAATAACAGAGAGATAATCAAAGGCCTTAAAACTCAGTATAATCAGGGTGTTCGTAAGTACAATGAACTAAGGAAGACGCTTGAACTTAAATTAGCGGAGCTTATCTTCCAAGAAGAAGAGACCATAAGTCAATTGAATCAAGAATATTTAACTACCTACCAGAAGATAGTGAAAAAATTTCCTTCTAACCCGGTTGCTGTTCTTAAAGGAGATACTTGCTCGATTTGCCATATTTCCATTTCTGCGATTTTAAAAAAAGATGTAAAACAAGGTAAAAAGGTTTGTTTTTGTGAAAATTGTGGTCGGATTTTAGTCAGTTCAAAATAGAGCAATTATCTAATATTAAAGGTTTTAAGCCCATTCGTGGGCTTATTTTTTTCACAATATTATCCTAAATATTATCATAGCAGTTGTACAAAATAAGATTGTACTTTAATAATAAGGAGGTAAAAGTGTGCATCAAAAATTAATGCAAGCCCAGCAATTGATTCACAGTATCGATCAGATGGCTTCTCAATTGAGACAGCAGGAAGCTTATAATCGTCAGATTATGAGCCAAATGGAACAAAAGGAAGCTCAGGCAGCCAATAATCTACAACGGATACAACAAATGTGTCAAGAATGTAGTCAGATTATGCAAAGTACAGTAAATATGTCCTCCCCAAGTAATTATGGACAGACTTATCAAAATATGAGTAATTATCAGCCTAGTTACTCCTCTGGAATGTCTACTATGGGAATGTCTACTACGCCGAATATAATGGGTATGAGTGGTAATACCATAGGTTCTTCCGTAAATTTAAGTAACACAACTCATAGCTCACCTAGCTCATCGATAGGTACAAAATCGGGAAGTCAGACTTCATCAGCTTATCCCGGCCAGTTCACTTCCGGTATGAACATGGAAATTTCCTCCTTGCCTACTGCTGAGCCTTTTGCTTCTACTGCTAATATGAGCCCAAGTAAGTATCTATCGGCGAAGAAGCAACTTGGTAATCCCGGTTCTGCGTTTTAAATAATATAAGATTAGTAGATAAAAAAAGATTGTTGACGGGTCCCGGGAACCTTGTTGTATTCATAATAAAGAAAACCAGGATAAAACCTGGTTTTTTTTAATAGTCAAGAGTATGCCTATAAGCCGAGTTCTGTACTCACCATAAGGTGAGCGATGATCATCTATCTTGGATGCCAGTTACCTGACACCTCCAGCGACCTTACCCGGGAACGGGACGGGCAGCCCCATTGTTCCTCTATTCGGTCTTGCTCCGAGTGGGGTTTACCTAGCCAGTTAGTCACCTAACTGCTGGTGAGCTCTTACCTCACCTTTCCACCCTTACCTGTGCTTCTTGCGAAGCCATCGGCGGTATGTCTCTGTGGCACTTTCCTTGGAGTCGCCTCCACTGGGGATTACCCAGCACCCTGCCCTATGGAGCTCGGACTTTCCTCAGATACAGCCTTTCGGCATTAGTACCCGCGATCATCTGGCATACTCTTGTTTTATTCATCTGTGCGGATCTTGATCTTAACATGGACTGACTTATAATTGCAAGTGATAATAGCTGGAAAGAATATAGAAAAAACTTTTAGGATACGTTATAATACGGGAAATAGAAATAGTGATTAGGAGGAGTAATTATGGCTCATATATTAGTAGTATTAGTTGAAAACCGTCCCGGAGTATTGACTAGGATATCCGGCTTGATCAGCCGTAGGGCTTTTAATATTGAAAGTATAGTCGCAGGCTATGCTGAGGAAAGCAACATGACTAGGATTACCATCGTGGTTAACGGAGAAGACTATGAAATTGAGCAAGTAGTTAACCAACTCTCTAAGTTGGTAGATGTGATTAAGATTATAGATTTAACAGAAGTAGAGTACTTGGAACGAGAATTAGCTATGATCAAAGTCAAAGCCTTACCGGAGAAACGCTCCGATATTGTTGACATTGTAGATATTTTCCGCGCCAGGATTGTAGATGTGAATCGGGAAACTATGGTCATTGAGTTAACTGGGACCCAGGATAAGATTGATGCTCTATGTGAGGTCTTAAAGGACCATGGTATCATAGAAATAGTCCGTACTGGTAAGACAATTATCTCCAGAGGACCCCTTCCAGCAAGGGATATGTAAGCTTGTGCAAATAATTGCGTGATAATTTACGGATAGGTCAGCAGATTTCTGCAGCTTGTGTAACCCCTTTGGGTAGACACCTGAAAGGAATTCAGGACTACATAAAGGGGATTTTTCTATTATAAAAGGGTTTATTCTAGCAATTATCCGAGTTTTCACCCAGGAGAAAATTAGCTAAAGGATTTTTGCAGGTAATTTTGTCGCCAATAGCTAATTAAGATTAGATGGGAAAAGCTTTGCCAGGAGGTAAATTATCAGTGTCTTTGCGCTTTATATTTGGTCGGGCAGGTGTAGGAAAAACCAGACTGTGTCTGGATGAGATTAAGAATAATCTACAAGAAGGCTCGGGAAAAGTTAGGATTCTGCTTGTTCCGGAACAAGCCACTTTTCAGATGGAGCGGATCTTGTTGGAACATTGCGAAATAAGCGGAACTATAGATGCTCAGGTCTTAAGTTTTCAGCGCTTGGCTTGGCGGGTGCTGCAAGAGACAGGTGGAGGCCTACAACCTGTAATTGATGACTTAGGTAAGAGCCTAGTGCTGCGTCTGCTCATTGAATGCCACGGAAAAGAACTGCAGGCTTTTAATAGAGTAATGGACAAGCCTGGCTTTATTGATAAATTAAGAGAAAGCATTACAGAATTCAAAGTCTATAGAATTGAAACAGAGAGATTAAGGCAATGCCTGGCAGAACTTGATTCAGAAGGAAACCTTGAATTACAGGCCAAATTAGAGGACTTAACCTTAATCTATGAGGCTTATCAACAATATCTTAGCAGCAATTATCTTGACGGTGACGATTATTTGTTGTTATTAGCCGATAAATTATCTCAGGCCCCTTTCCTGAGGGAGGCCGAGATCTGGGTTGATGGTTTTCACGGCTTTACACCGGTAGAATTACAGGTTTTAGGGGAGTTAATGAGAAGCTGCCGGCAGGTTAATATCACCCTCTGTATGGATGGAGAACTACGCTTGAGTAAGCTTAATGAAACCAACTTATTTTATCCGCCTTGGGAGACATATCAAGCTTTATTGGATCTGGCTTTAGATGTGGATTGCCCTTTGGAACAACCTACTGTACTAACCTTTGGCTCCCGGCATCGCTTTAGTAACCGTGAGGAGTTAGCAGCCCTGGAAAGTTATTTAGCTACCAAGGATTTTACTTGTCCTAAACAGACAGGAGCTATCAAGCTAGTTGAAGCTGGTAATAGAAGAATGGAACTGGAAGGTGCGGCTACAGAGATTATCCGGCTATGTCGGGAAGAAGGTTTGCGCTATAAAGATATAGGGCTATTATTTCGTAACTATGAATCTTATGAGGATTTATTGCCAGACGTATTCGCTGAATATGAGATTCCGTATTTTGCGGATTATAAGAGAACTTTGCTCCATCATCCTGTCCTGGACTTATTACAAGGGGCTTTGGAAGTGGCGGAAAAAGGCTGGCATTATGAGGCTGTATTCCGCTATCTAAAAACAGATTTAATCCCTGTAAATCCTGAAGAGATCGATCTCTTAGAAAACTATTGCTTAGCCTTTGGAATCAGAGGCAACCGTTGGACTGATCCTAAGCCCTGGACATTCCGGAAAATTAGGAATATTGGAGAAGACGGCCAAGAGCAGTCGTCGACGAAAGAGGAGGAAGCCTACTTAAAATTAATCAACTGTATCAGGCAAGAAGCCAGCTCGGCTCTAATCGCAACTGTTGCAGAATTGCAGAAGGCCAAGACTGCCTTAGAATACGCCCAAGCTATCTATCAACTGTTGGAGAATTTAGAGGTTGCCAAAAAATTGGAATACTGGGCTAACCAAGCCGAGAAGATGGGGAATATGGATGAAGTCCAGATTCACGGCCAAGTCTGGGAAAGGTTGATTGATTTACTGGACCAATTAGTAGAAGTATTAGCTGATGAAGAACTTACAATAGAAGAATTTGCTGGCCTTGTGGAGAGTGGTCTGGCTAGTATTCAAATGGGTTTAATTCCGCTAGGCTTAGACCAAGTACTGGTTGGCTCGATAGATCGTACTCGTAATCCGGCTCTGAAGGCTGTTTTCGTCCTAGGCCTTAACGAAGGTGTCTTACCTGGTCGTCACTTTGATCAGCGGTTAATCAATGATTCTGAACGACAGCTTATTCAGGACCTGAATGTCAAGCTGGCACCTACTAGTACTAGCTTATTATATGCTGAGCAATTTGCGGCCTATAATGCTTTAACCAGAGCCAGCGATTATCTCTGGATTAGCTATCCCTTAAGTGACGAAGAAGGCAAATCCCTAAGTCATTCTCCCCTTATATCACGTTTAGCCGGTTGGCTTGATGCTTGTGGTGCTAAACCGGTTATTGAAGAGCTACTGTCAGGTTCCCAAGGTCTATCTGAAAAGGAAAAACTATCTCGTCCAGCACCAACCTTAAACGGCTTAGTCCAGAGCTTAAGACGGGCTATGCAGGGCCAAGAGGTGGAGGCTTTTTGGTGGGATGTCTATAATTGGTATCAACAGCGTCAGGAATGGCGGCAACGTTTACAAGCTATTACAGCAGCCTTATGGGAAGAAAATACAGCAGATAATTTAACGGTAGAGGAAGCTAGGACCCTTTATGGACTTAAAGACAGGGGAACTGCCGGTAACCGTCTTACTACCAGTATTTCTCGCCTAGAGAAATTTAAGGCTTGTCCCTTTGCCCATTTTGTCAATTATGGACTTAGACTGAAAGAACGAGAGGTATTCAAGCTCAAAAGCCTTGATTTAGGTCAGCTATTCCATGCTGCTCTGGAAAAAGTATTTGTCTACTTAAAAGAAAACTCCCAGGGCTTAGTGGACTTGTCCCTGAAGGAGATAGATCACTTAGTGGAGCAACTGGTAGATAACCTGATTCCTCAGCTACAAAATGAGCTTTTACTTAGTACAGCACGCTATCGTTATTTGACCCGTAAACTAAAAAGGATAGTCAAGAGATCTGTCAGAGTACTGCGGGAACATGAGCGGAGGGGATCTTTCCGCCCTATTGGTCTCGAATTATCTTTTGGTCCTTACGGTGATATACCAGGCTTACAATTAACCTTGCAAGACGGTACTGTCGTGGAATTGCAGGGTAGAATCGACCGGGCAGATGGAGCAATTTGCTCAGGCAGTAGCTATTTGCGGATCATCGATTACAAATCTGGTTTTACTAAGCTTAGTCTGTGGGAGGTCTATTACGGGCTGAAGTTGCAGCTTCTTAGTTATCTGGATGTGTTGTTTAAGGCAATTTCCTCCGGGCAGGGAAAATGGTTGCCAGAAATGCAGGATCTAATGCCGGGGGGAATTTTGTATTTTGCTGTACAGGATCCAATGATTACCAGCGAAGGACCATTGGACCCGGAGAGGCTGGAGAAGGAAATACTTAAAAAATTAAAAATGCAAGGTTTTCTTCTGAAAGATCAAGAGGTCGTCAGAATTATGGATCAGGAGATTAGAGGACATTCGGACATCATTCCGGCTGCTCTCAATACAAATGGGGAATTTCGTAAAGATAACAATAACCTCTGGACAACAGATCAATTTGCTGACATGGCAAATCATGTGGAAAAAATCCTCACCGCTGCCAGTGAGGAAATATTATCTGGGGAGACGAGAATTGCGCCTGTTCAGCATAAGGAAGGTAATGCCTGTAAGTATTGTGCTTACAAGGCTATTTGTCGTTTTGATACTTTGGTTCCAGGCTACAATTATCGTAATCTTATGCCTCTAGGGGAAGATGTGATTTGGACGAAGGTTAGCAGACAAAGGGGTGAAGACAGTGGGGAATAAATGGACTACAGAGCAACAAGAAGCTATTCGCACCATAGGAGGAAATATCCTTGTGTCAGCGGCTGCAGGTGCAGGAAAAACTGCAGTATTAGTAGCTAGACTGGTTCAACGGATAATCGATCCCAAGGATCCACTTAGTGTAGATAAAGTTTTAGTAGTAACCTTCACTAACGCTGCAGCCCAGGAGATGAAAGACCGTATCGGACAAGCCTTGGATAAAGAGGCAGAGGCAGATCTGGCAAATACATATCTTACAGAACAGCGTTTACTGTTAAACAAAGCGGCAATCTCTACTCTACACTCTTTTTGTCTGGATCTGATCAGGCAGAATTACTATCTTTTGGAGTTGCCGGAAGCTCTGGCTTTAGATCCCGGCTTTCGCGTAGGAGATGAAACTGAGACTTCTTTGTTGCGGTTGGAAGTCCTAGACGAATTATTTGAAGAAAAATACACTGCTGAAGAACCCTTGTTTCTTCAACTGGTAGAATGTGTTGGCGGTCAAAAGGATGACTTAGGTTTGCAGAAGATTATTCTGAAGCTTTATGATTTTGCCCGCAGCCAAAGAAACCCTGAGAGATGGTTAACAGCAGTAGCTAGGAAGTTTTCTGAGATAACTGAGCCTGGCCAAGCAGACCTTTATTATGATTATCTGGTAGCTTACCTTCAAGGTCAGTTGACTGAAGCTTTAATAAATTTACAACGAGCTGAGGAACTAGCTGCAATGCCGGGAGGTCCCCAAGTCTATATCCAGATTATTCAAGAAGAAATTGCTGGGCTTACAGAGATAATTGCTTTAGGCAAGAAGGGTTGGGCGGCGATGACTGTCCCTTTAGAGGATTTTGAATTTTCGCGGCTGAAAAGTTGTAAAAGTGATGTAGAACAAGCTTTGAAAGAGGGAGTTCAGAGTTTACGTAACAAGGCTAAAAAAATTGTTAATGAGCTAAAGACAAAATATTTGTCTAGCCAGCCTGAAGTAATGCTGCAGGATATGCAAGAGATGGCACCCTTAATGGAATACCTCTGCCAGTTGGTTTTAGAATATGATCGGCTATATCTGACGGCGAAACTAGCGAAGAATGTGATTGATTTCGGTGATATTGAACATCTGGCCTTAAAACTACTCACGGAAGAAAGGGAAGGTAAATATCGATCTTCTCCTCTAGCGGAAAAGATTCAGCAGCAGTACCTAGAAGTATTGGTTGATGAGTATCAGGATATCAACGGAGTCCAGGAGGCTATTTTGGAGGCGGTGTCGGGTAATTTAGGGGATGCCGAAGCTGTAGAAGGTGCAGCTAATATGTTTATGGTAGGCGATGTTAAGCAGAGCATTTATGGTTTCAGATTGGCAGACTCCCGTCTTTTCTTAAGCAAATATCATCAATATCCAAGGCATATCCCTGGAGTAGAAAGCCTAGAGAGAAAAATCCTGCTGACTAAGAACTTCCGCAGCCGGAACAACATTTTGCAAGGGATTAACTTTATCTTCCGGCAGTTGATGACAGAGAAATTAGGTGGTTTGATCTATGACGAACAGGCTGAATTAGTCTGCGGAACAGATTACCCCCCAGCGGAAGATCCAGAGGCGAAAAGCCTGGCTAATTTCCCGATAGAGTTAACTATTATTGATCGCCATAATCAGCCAGAAGAACAGAGCTATCCCCAGGAGGAGGCACAAGCTAAGGGTTTTGCTGGGGAGGAGAATACTGATGAGGAGCCTGTCGGTATTCAACTTGAAGCCAAACTAGCTGCCCAAAGGATTGAAGAAATAAAAGGGACTTTGGTTTGGGACAAGGGTTCTGGCAAGTACCGTCCGGCTACATACCGGGATATGGTTGTGATTCTTCGCTCCCCTAAGGGTATGGCAGAAGTGTTTTTAGAGGAATTTCGCCGCGCTGGCATTCCGGCATATGCTGAGATTAGCGGAGGCTATCTCTCTGCCCAAGAAATAATGTTGATGCTATCGGTATTACAAATTGTTGATAATCCACGACAGGACTTGCCTCTAGTAGCTGTGCTAAGATCTAATATGGTTGGTCTTAGTTCCTCTGAGTTGGCCAGAATAAGGATACATATGCCCAAAGGAGACTTCTATGATGCTTTATGTTTAGTTGGTGAAAAAGATGAAGGAGAACTAGGCGGAAAAACACGCCAATTTCTGACCCACTTACAGTTTTGGCGTAATTATGCCCGTCAGCATACCTTGTCTGATTTGATTAGGCTTATCTACAGGCAGACAGGCTATTATACTTATGTAGGGGCTTTACCAGGCGGAGCTCAACGCCAAGCCAACTTAAGAGCTTTACAAGATAGAGCCAGACAATTTGAGAAGACTACTTTAAGAGGTTTATTTAATTTCTTACGTTTTCTGGAGCAGTTGGAGGAACGACAAGGCGATCTGGGAGTAGCCAGGGCTTTAGGAGAAAAAGAAGATGTAGTGCGGATTATGAGCATACATAAGAGTAAAGGCTTGGAGTTCCCCATTGTGATTCTGGCAGGTCTAGGCAAGGAGTTTAACCAGCAGGATTTACGGGCAGATCTGTTGATCGACAAGGATTTGGGCTTGGGCCCATACAGGATTCTAGCTCAAGAACGGTTGAAGTATCCCACCTTAGCCCAATTAGCGATTAAGGAAAAACTACGTCAAGACAACTTAGCCGAAGAGCTGCGGATTCTATATGTGGCTATGACAAGAGCAAGAGAAGCCTTGATTTTGCTTGGCACAGTAAAAAATCTTTCGGCCCGCCTGGAAGATTGGGAGTTAGCCCTTAGGCACCCGGAATGGGAATTACCTTTTGGTTTGCAAAATAAGGCTAAAAGCTATATGGATTGGCTTATTCCCGCTTTGTTAAGACATCAGGAGGGGCGTAATTTACTGGATTTAGGTTCAGTGACACCTATCCCGCTGGAAGCTCTGAAAGCCAGTTCCTGGTACAATGATAGTTCAGCTTGGAAGATAAGGATTGTCCAGGAGGGCTTCTCAGTGAGTTCCGATGATGAGCAAGAAGAAAATCAATATGCTCCTTTACTAGAGCAAGTGAAGGGTCTAGAACCCATAGAGGATACTGTAGACAAGGAAGAAATCGAAAACAGGTTAAGCTGGCAATATCCGGATTTACAGCTAGCTAATATTCCAGCCAAAGCCTCTGTTTCCGAATTGAAGAACCGTTATCGACAGATGCTCCATGATGTTACAAGCGAGGAAATCTATCGGCATCGTGAATATAATCGTCGTCCTGTTTTCCGCCGGGAGCAGAAGGGTCTGAGCCCTGGGGAGAAAGGAACAGCCCTGCATATGGTCATGCGTTATTTGAATTTAGAGAAAGTCAACAATATACCGGAGATTGAGGCTCAGTTGGAAGAGATGGTGTCGCAACAGAAAATAACGATACAGCAAAAAGAAGTTCTCAATGCTCAGCTAATACTGGATTTTTTCCGTCAACCCATAGGCCAGAGGCTTCTTAGCAGTAAAGAGGTTAGGCGGGAAGTGCCCTTTACCTTAGCTCTTAGCCCTAAGGAATTATTTGCTTATATTAGTGAAGATGTTCAGGAAAAAATTATCCTCCAGGGTACGTTAGATTGTTTATTTGCGGAGGATGAGGGCTATATTCTCTTAGATTATAAATCTGACTATATCCCACCAAATGGAGTAGAAGACTTCATAGAACGGTATCGTTTGCAGTTGAACTTATACGCTAGGGCAGTGGAGACTATCCTCAAGGTTCCGGTCAAGGAGAAAATACTCTATTCCTTTAACCTGACCGAAGCTTTTACCCTAAGCGATTAAAGGGGCAAAGACAGAGCCGATATCAGTCTACCAAAAATTCCCCTTGATTAATTAGAATTTCATGATATAATTCGTGCTAAGATACAAATGAATAGCAGACTCCTTCAGGGTTAGGTGTAATTCCTTACCGGCGGTATAGCCCGCGAGCAGGTACGATAACAGTATCATGTTGATCCGGTGTGATTCCGGAGCCGACAGTTAAAGTCTGGATGGGAGAAGGGGAAGGCATAGTATTAGCTATGCTCTATTGACCATCACTCCCGAAGGATATTCTCTCTTCGGGATTTTTATTTGGGGAGTTTTGCTCATTTGATCAAAAAATCTTAAGGAGAAGATGTAAAATGAACAAAACAAAGCTGCTTAACACAAAATTATTGGTGAGGTTGTCCTTGTTATCAGCAATCGGTGTCCTGCTTTTTTACGTAGTGGCCTTTCGGATTCCGCCTTTTCCGGAGCATTTGACTTATGATGCCGGTGATATTCCCGGTTTGATCGCCACCTGTGCCTTTGGACCTCTATTCGGAGTGCTGGTACAATTCTTGAAAGCCTTTTTAGGATTTTTAGTCGGTGGTTCAAAAGCTGGTTGGGTTGGAGCCTTCGCTAATTTCATAGCTGGGGGTACAATGGCTTTCACTGCAGGAATTATCTATTCAAGAAAAAAGACCAAAGCCAGAGCCATGCTTAGCTTATTCATTGGTTCACTAGTTACGGCTATAGTAATGGGACCAGCTAATTATTTTGTACTGCTGCCCCTTTGGGGAGTCCCGCAAAATACAATTACAGTGGCGATGATAGTACCTTCAATACTTTTTACTTTTGTCAAATTCATGCTTAGCTCTCTGGTAACATTTCTGCTCTATAAAAAGGTAAAAAATTTCCTGGAAGAAGATTATTTCACGAACAAAATTAAAGAGAAGAGAATTAAGGCCGGAACTAAGAAAGAAAAGGAACCCGGACTTCTTGGTAATACTGAATAAGAAGCACATGGTTCCCTCTACTGCTATTTTGTGATAATATCAATTGGAATGAGTAAAATTAGTTTTTCCAGGAGATATAGCAGATTAGGAGGGATTATCAGGTGAAAATTGGGTTAATTGGGCTTCCTTTGACTGGGAAGACGACAGTATTTAACTTACTAACCCAGACCAAAGCCGAAACGGGAACCTTCGCCGCTAAGGCGGAGGCCAATATAGGAACAGCTAAAGTTCCTGATAAAAGAATTGATTTTTTAAGTGATTTATATAAGCCCAAAAAAACAATTTATGCTCAGATTGAATTTGTGGATATTGCCGGTTTAATGGCCACCCAAGAAGGGCAAAAATCGGGCTCGGCTAAGTTTTTGAATGATGTTAGACCTTGCGATGCTTTAGTCCATGTACTCAGAGCATTCAATAATCCCGACGTCCCAAGAGTGGATGAGAATAGCAATCCGGCCAAGGACCTAGAGACGGTGGAGATGGAGTTGCTCTTTGCCGATCTAGAGCTTATCGACAGGCGAATTGAGCGCATAAAAACAGGTAAAAAGATTACCAAAGAAAATGCAGAAGAACTGGAGATTTTAGAAAAATGCTATGCAGGCTTGGAAGGCGGTTCTTTCCTTAGTGAAGTAGAGCTGACTGAGGAGGAACGGATATCCTTGCGCAATTATGCTTTTCTGACGGAAAAGCCTCGTTTAGCCGTGGTAAATATGGATGAAGAGCAGTTTAAGAGCGGTGAGTATCCTGGAAAGGAAGAGCTACAACAACTCTGCCGAGAGAAGAATATCCCGCTGATTGAGCTTTGCGCTCAGATGGAATTAGAGATTAATGAATTGGCGGAGGAAGACAAACGCCTTTTTATGGAGGACTTGGGCTTAACAGAAACCGGGATTGAGCTTTTAGCCCGTAATGTCTACGAACGCTTGGGCTTAATCTCCTTTTTTACAGTTGGTGAAGATGAAGTTCGGGCCTGGACTATTGACAAAGGAATTAATGCAAAAGCTGCGGCCGGTAAAATTCATTCTGATATTGAACGGGGTTTTATCAGGGCCGAGCTAGTAAAATACCAGGATATCCAAGATCTAGGTTCGATGGCTAAGGTCAAGGAAAAAGGCCTTTTCCGGCTAGAGGGCAAGGAATACATTGTGGAAGATGGGGATATAATCAACTTCCGATTTAACGTTTAAGTGAAATAAAACATAAAATATTGCAGTAAGTAGGTAAAATTACCTCCCAATGGGCATAATAACAAGAAATAGATTAATCTTGTTCTGCACTAGCTGGGAGGTAATAAACTATATGGAAAAGGATTATTTTAAGATAGCTAGCAAATGTCCCTATTTTGATTCAATCCGTTCTAGTCAGAATAATCTAGATCATGTGTGCGAGACAAGAGCAGTAGCACCCCGTTGTCAGCATTGTTCACATTGGTTGGAGGCTTCCTGTGATCTTTTTCAAGCTCGCTAAGAATTATTAGTTAATAGGTTACATTTACTTTATTTATTCTGCTACAAATTCGGGCAGGAGAACTCCGCCAAATTGTCGAACTTAGTTAACAAAATACCCGTAAGCGTAAGGATGCTGAAAAAGAAAGGGAGGTTAGCCTATGTTGACAAGAATTTGTGCAGGTGGCGTAGTGTTTTTCGAAGACAAAGTATTCATTCTGCAGAACGACAAAGACGAATGGGTACTACCTAAAGGTGTAATCCGCAGTGGTGAGAATGCCAGAGATATCGCCTTAAAAAGAGTTAAGCACGAGGGCGGCGTAGATGCCGAAATCCTTTCTCCCGCAGGAGAGACTAGTTACGAATTTTTCTCTTATTCTCGTAAGCTGCCGGTCTGTAATAAGATTGATTGGTTTATAATGGAAGCTAACAGCGAAGATACCAAGGTGAACAAGGAAGAAGGTTTTAAGGACGGAGGGTTTTTCCCAATTGAAGAAGCCTTGGAGAAGATAACATATAGCCAAGATAAATCTTTGGTTAGGCTATCCTATAGAAAATATAATTTCTTCCGCAGGCAAGACTTGTCTGCCCTAGCGACTAGCTAAAAAAGCCTTAGAATTTAATATCGCAAAAAATAAGTCTCTTTAAAAGGGTGCGCCAAAATCCTTGTTAAAGAGACTTTTATTCGTCTTCCGAAAGTTTACTCTTTCCTTGGTACTTCTTAACCCCTAACAATCATATATTGAGTATATGGTTGAATAAGATAGAGAAAAATAATGGGGGTGAAAGTACAATGGGAGCTGTCAAATGCCCTGTCTGTTCAGCAATCAATCAGCAGGAGGAACTTCAGGACGGCGAAATGATCAAATGTAGCCATTGTAAAAAGAAATTCACGGTTACCAGGCTTAGGAGATTTGGAAGATTATCTGAGGAATTAGAAAAATGTAGTGTTAATCTACATGATGATAAGCTGCTAGAAGAATTCGTGGTTAGATTAGACGATGAGCGGCTGACAATATTGATTGAATTAGTTACAGGGGAATTAGTCAAGAGATACCGTAAAAAGGACGGGTTATTGCAAGTTGGTTTGTGACATAATGAAGAAAATAAGATCCGGATTGCCCGTTTCCTCGCCTGGAAATATTTAAAGTTATGCTGTAAGCAACAGCTTATCGGTCGAAAACCGCATCCTTGCTTAGTTCTCCCTTTCCGGCACGTCCTGTGCCGGAATAAGCTGTTTATAACGGCATTAGGTTAAGATATTTTATCTGTATTGGTTATGAATTATTGTTATAATAGGATAGAGGAATTGACATCATGTTGGAGGAGGTTGGTTATGAGTAAGGTTTTTTTTACAGATATGAGGACAAAGCATGGTAATAACCTTTTGGACAAGCTGGGCCGTTTATTCGATAGGGCAGGTTTTGCTGAAATTATTGCTCCTAAGGATTTGGTAGCCCTAAAGGTTCATTTTGGCGAGAAAGGTAATACCAGTTATATTCGTCCTCAATTTATTCGCAAGGTTGTAGATAAGGTAAAGGAGAGCCAAGGAAAGCCTTTTTTGGCTGATGCTAATACCTTGTATTCCGGTACTAGGGCTAATGCTGTTGATCATTTGATTACCGCTGTAGAAAACGGCTTCCCCTATTCGGTAGTTAATGCCCCACTGGTTATCGCCGATGGATTGACGGGAAAAGACTATCAAAAGATAAAGGTTAATCTAAAGCATTTCAAGGAGGTTAATATCGGCAGTGCTTTTGTTCATGCCGACAGTTTCATCGCCATAAGTCATTTAAAAGGGCATGAAGCTACTGGTTTTGGTGGAGTATTCAAAAATGTGGGTATGGGCTGTGGCTCTCGGAGCGGTAAACAGCAAATGCATTCCGGGCTTTTACCGAAAATAAATGCTGCCATGTGCAAATCTTGTAAAAAATGTGTTATCTGGTGCCCAACCCAGGCTATCTATATGGATGAGCAGGCTTGTATTGAATACGAGAAATGTTACGGCTGTGGTGAATGTACCGTAACCTGTCCCCACGGAGCCATAAAAGTAAACTGGAAAACAGAGCCTAACGATATCCAAGAGAAAATAGTAGAATACTCTTATGGCCTCCTGAAGGACAAGGAAGGCAAGTGCGGTTTCATTACTTTTGTAACTAATATTACTCCTGATTGTGATTGCGTAGGCTGGAGCGATGCTCCGATAGTCGGTGATGTAGGTATTCTAGCCTCAAAGGATCCTGTGGCCTTAGAGCAGGCTTGTATTGATTTAGTAAACCGCCAACCTGGGGTAGAGAACTCCAGATTAGGAGATAAGGCTCATGAAACAGATAAATTCCGCGCCATCTATCCAAATATCGACTGGGAAGTGCAGCTAAAATACGCAGAAGAAATCGGTTTAGGTAGCAGACAGTACGAATTAATTACAGTTTAGTACTTTTATTTATCCAATTATTTGATATAATATCATTTGCGCATACTAGGGCATAAAGCATGAGTAGCTTTTTGCCCTGTCATTTTGCCATTTTATATGATTGTTGAATAAAGGGAGGTAACAATGAAAAAAAACGTTTGGATCACTGAGGACAATGGTAATCTAGCCATATCTTACAGGGTTAAAGAAACAATACATGAGGAGCAAACGGACTTTCAACATTTAACAGTAGTTGACACCTATGATTTTGGTCGGATGCTCTTTTTAGACGGTTTTGTTATGACCAGTATTAAAGACGAATTTGTCTATCATGAAATGATCACCCAGCCGGCTGTGAATACTCATCAGAATCCTGAAAAGGTACTAATTATCGGGGGCGGTGATGGCGGTGCCGTACGGGAATTAGTTAAGCATCCTAAAGTTAAACAGATAACTTTAGTAGAAATTGATGGCAGAGTAATCGAAAACTCCAAGAAATATCTGCCGGAGATTGCTGCTTCCTATGATGATCCGAAGGTAACTGTCTTAGTTGATGACGGTATTAAGCATATCAAGGAGAATAAGAACTTCTACGATATTATTATTATCGATTCTACAGATCCTATCGGACCTGCTGAAGGCTTATTTTCCGGGGAGTTCTACCGCAATGTTAGCGAGGCTCTAAAAGAAGATGGAATTATGGTGGCTCAGACTGAATCTCCTTTTGCCGATGATAAATTGATCAAAAGAATACACCAAGATTTGCAGGGTATCTATCCCTTGGTCAAGCTCTATCTGGCCTACATACCTACTTATCCTACTGGTATGTGGACCTTTACCATGGCTTCGAAAAAATATGATCCTTTAAAGGTTAAGGCTGAGGATATTCCCGAACTTCAACATCGTTATTATAATAAAGACATTCATTTTGCTTCCTTTGTATTACCGAATTTTGTGGCCGATATTGTGAAGTAGGAGGCTTAGCTTAATTGGAAAATGTATTTCGTCAAACAGGGTATATGTGTTCAGGAGAAAGTTACGCAGAGGCTCAGGCTGTAATTCTAGGTGTACCGATGGATTATACTGTGAGCTTACGCCCTGGTAGTAGGACAGGCCCACAGGCTATACGAACTATATCTTATGGTTTAGAGGAATATAGTGTCTATCAGAATAAAACACTAGAGGATCTAAGATTCTATGATGCTGGGGATGTTATCTTGCCCTTTGGCAATGTAGTGGCCAGCATGCAGAGAATTGAAGCTGTAGCCCAGGAGATTTTCGCTGCTAGGAAAATGCCAATTTTCTTAGGCGGTGAACATCTAATTAGCTACCCGCTGATTAAGGCTTGCTACCAACACTATCCTGATCTATATGTGCTTCATTTTGATGCCCATGCTGATCTTAGGAAGAGCTATGAAGGGGAGGAAAACTCCCATGCCACAGTGATGTATAAGGTTGCAGAAATGTTGGGAAGTAGGAGAATTTATCAGTTTGGTATTCGCTCCGGTGCTAGGGAGGAATTTGAATACGCCAAGGAACATACCCATATGTATGTGGATGAAATCTTCCCTTCTTTAAAGGATGCGGTACTTCTCTTAAAGAATAAGCCGGTTTATATCAGTCTAGATATTGATGTAGTGGATCCGGCCTTTGCCCCTGGTACTGGCACACCAGAGCCTGGTGGCTGTACAGCCCGGGAAATTTTAGAAGCTATTCGGGTTATGGCTCCTCTTAATATTGTTGGCATGGACCTGGTAGAGGTATCTCCCTTAAATGATCATGCTGACCTAACAGCTATTTTAGGGGCAAAGATAGTTAGAGAAGCACTCTTAGCCTATGTTAAATAATCTTATAGAAAACCAGTAATATCCTGCAATTTAGCTATTGACATTGGTGGTTTAGCCATGATACAATATCAGATGTCACACGGCAGTTACTAGTTCGCCTAATGTGCCATTCGCCCGACAATAAAAGGATTGTTGGCGAACTTGTGCAAGGAGATCAGGATCTTGGATTCGTAGATTTCTTCGCAGCATCTGCCTCGGTAGCTCAGTCGGTAGAGCAGAGGACTGAAAATCCTCGTGTCGGTGGTTCGATTCCGCCCCGAGGCACCATTTAACTAGTATTGCCTAGATAACTGCGGAAGTGGCTCAGTGGTAGAGCATCGCCTTGCCAAGGCGAGGGTCGCGAGTTCGAATCTCGTCTTCCGCTCCATTAAAGCTCATAAGACCTGGCTTAGCCGGGTTTTTATATCTGATATAAGTGTTCCTATATTTTATAGTATAGCTAGTGGTGCGGTGGCGAAGTTGGCTAACGCTGCGGACTGCAAATCCGCCATTCGTCGGTTCAAATCCGACCCGCACCTCCATAACAAAATGCCCGAGTGGCGGAATCGGCAGACGCACGGGACTTAAAATCCCGCGAGACTTCAATCTCGTGCCAGTTCAAGTCTGGCCTCGGGCACCATGTGAGAGTAAGGCTAATAGCCATAATAAAAAGACACCTAAAAAGGTGTCTTTTTTGTGTTTTGGTAGTTTGATATTTGAATTTTTATTATGGTTATATATAGGTGTACCAGATTTGTTATTT
>MTKW01000966.1_pt1 | contig 28069 bp, 20 predicted proteins | sample 1042761 | NCBI WGS metagenome assembly MTKW01 (sample SAMN06205366, study PRJNA360243) | anaerobic digester metagenome | biome: Wastewater treatment plant; feature: Anaerobic digester sludge; material: sludge; isolation source: anaerobic digester fed with sludge from wastewater treatment plant ...
TAGGCCTGAGACAATTAACTTCGTTATACTGGATTTGTTAAATAATCTGAGATGACAGTTTCAAAACATATGAGGTAAACGTTACATGATCGAGCTCAAAAATGTTAGCAAAAGTTACGACGGAAAAAAGAACGCCGTCGACAACGTGACACTCAATATACATGGCGGTGAGATTTTTGGGTTTCTCGGACCGAACGGTGCCGGAAAGACGACGGCGTTGAAGCTTATCACGGGACTCCTGTCACCTGACACGGGTTCTATCGCAATCGATGGTTTCGACATCGAAAAGGACGCCATTGAAGCGAAACGTCGATTTGCTTTCGTTCCCGACAACCCCGAAGTTTTCACACGCCTCAAGGCGATCGAATACTTGCGATTTATCGGAGATGTTTATGGCGTGGACGGCGACGTTCGAAAGGCGCGCGTTGATGAGTTGTCGAAGAAGTTCGGCATCGCCGATGTTCTCAATCAACAGATCAAAACATTTTCGCACGGCATGCAACAAAAGCTCATCCTCGTCGGCGCGCTGCTTCACGATCCCGATGCATGGATACTGGATGAGCCGATGACAGGTCTCGATCCCGCCTCTTCTTTCACACTCAAGACAATGATGCGCGAATATGCCGACGCAGGCAAAACGGTACTCTTCTCAACGCACATCTTGGATGTCGCCGAGAAAGTGTGCGACCGACTGGGGATCATCGACGAGGGCAAACTCATCTTTGTCGGAACGGTGAATGAACTGAGAGCTCACTATCAAGACGATTCGTCTCTCGAATCGCTGTTCTTGCGCCTNNATGCTTGCGAATACATCGCGAGGCATGGGATCGATTTCTTCAAGAAAGAAAAACAAAGATAAGCCGCGTTCTAGAGCCTCGACAGTGCTTCTCTTCACATTTATTATCGTCATGTTCTCTTTCTATTCGGTCATGATTGGCATCGGCCTGACAAAAGCACTGATGGTCGTTGGCGCGGAAGACTTGTTTATCAGAATAATCGCGATGGCGGCGCCCATTTTTACCCTCGTCATCGGCGTCTTGCAGGCGATCCCGATTCTTTACCACGAGAGCAGCCTCGAATCACTCCTCGTGCTTCCCGTCAAACCTTCGACGATTACCGCCGCCAAACTGACGCAGACATTTGTTCCCATCTTCCTGCTTACGACTCTATTATGTTATCCGTCGCTCATCGCGCATGGCATCGTGTCGCACCGACCTTGGGGATACTACGTTCAGTCGATTCCTTTCATGCTGTACGTCACTGTCGCGCCTTTCGCCCTCACCATGATCCTCGTTCTCGTCATGATGCGCTACACGAAATTGGCGCGAAACAAAGACAGATTTCAGTTGATCACATCGATCGTGATGATTCTTCTTATCGTCTCCTTCTCTCTCCTTGCCAATATGCAAACAAATGACGGGATCTTTGAAACAGGCGGCATTTTTTCGGATCCTGCGACAGGAGCGCTCCTGAACAGACTCGTCAAATTTTTACCGACGTCGGCTTTCAGTGCCGCCATGCTCATCAATGCCGATCGTTGGAGCACTCTTCTCCATAGTCTCGTTGCCTGTGTATTGAACGTCGTTTCTGTGTGGCTACTGCTCGCAATCGCCGACAAAATCTATATCCGCGGCGTTCTCGGCACAAAAGGCGGTCAAAGCGCCAAACAGCTTACTGCGAAAGAGGCGGCGCGGAAACTCACGCCTCGAAGCGCCTATCGCGCGATCGTAAGTAAAGAATGGATTTTGCTCCTCCGCACGCCGGCATTTTTCACGCAGACGATTTTTTTCGTACTGATATTTCCAGTGATTATGGCTGTGGGGTTCGCCATCGGTTTTTTAGAGTCTCCCGGCACTTCGGAGATGGGGATGAACACGATCGAGTATCTGCGTTTCTGGATCATGACGGGCGATTGGAGACATTCCATCTGGATCATCGCCTTAATCGTAGGAGGCATTGCGACGTTTTTTAGCGGAACGGCGCTTATCTCGGCTTCGGCGATTTCGAGACAGGGAGCGGCGTTTAACATCTCAAAAAGGATTCCCGTTCCGATACGCACGCAAGTTCTCGCATGGTTAACGCCCGGTATCTTACTGATGACCGCCATCTGGATCATTATTACGATGGCCCTCGCTTTTTTCCTTGACATGCCCCTAAGTCTTGCGCTGATCGTTTTTGTCATTGCCATTGTCAATTCGTATTCCATGCAATTGCTGGGATTTTTGGTCGACATGAAAGAGCCGTCGCTCGCATGGAACAATGAGCTCGAGGCCGTCAAAAACACGCGCGCCGGACTCGTATCTTCGCTCGGCGATTTCGCCTATATCGGCGTCTCCATCGGGCTCGCTTTTCTCGTGCGCAAACTCACGTCACAGAACGATCTCGTCGTCGCGATCGTCGTTATCGCCTTCTATGTCGTCGTTGCTTTTCTGATGACTTTCCTTGTCAAGAAGACGACACGCGACCTGTTCCAATCAATCGAACTCTGACATAATAAGTGATGCGAGCGATATCCGCGAAACATTAATCGATACCGCCCATTAATATACAATAAACATCGAACATAACAAGTAAAGGAGTTGCTTTTACATGACAAAACTCATCGGAAATCTCGTATTCGGTCAGTCCGGAGGACCGACCTCCGTCATCAACTCGAGCGCTGCAGGCGTCTTTCTCGAGGCATTAGATCATCCCGAACTCATTCAAAATGTGTACGGGATGCGCCACGGCATCGAAGGCGTTCTCCGCGATGAACTGTATGACATCGGTAAGGAAGACCGGAAAGAACTCGAATACTTGACAGGAACACCCTCATCAATCCTCGGAACATGCCGCTATAAAATCGCCTCCCCCGAAGTCGACGACACGGATCTGCGACGGATACACGAAGTACTGGCAAAACGAAACATCCGCTATTTCTTTTACAACGGCGGCAATGATTCGATGGATACATGCATGAAAGTTGAGCGCTATCTCAAAGCTCAGGAATACGAGTGCCGCGTCATCGGTATCCCTAAGACGATTGATAACGACTTGTTCGGAACGGACCACTGTCCCGGATTCGGATCGTCCGCACGTTACCTCGCAACGGCGATCTCGGAAGTCTGGCAAGACGCTCACTCGTACAGCACNNATCTATTTACCCGAAGTTCCTTTCGATTTCGATCAAATGCATGAAGATGCTCGCCAAGTGTTAAAGAAGAAGAACGTGGTCATGATCAGCGTTTCTGAAGGCATCATGACGGCAGACGGCACTCTCGTCGCAGAGCAACTTTCAAGTCGCGCGACAGACTCATTCGGACACAAACAGTTGGGCGGCGTCGCGTCAATGCTTGCCGATGAAATTGCGGATGAACTCGGACTCAAGGTTCGCGGTATCGAATTTTCACTGCTACAGCGCTGCGCGGCACACGCCGCTTCCGGTCGCGACATCGAAGAAGCCCTTCTCGCCGGTCGTTCAGGCGTCAAAGCAGCATTGGACGGTGTGAGCGGCGTGATGATCGGATTTAAGCGTGCGGAAGGCGAGCCGTATCGATGCGAGATCATACACGTCCCTCTCGCGGAAACGGCAAACAAAGAGAAGGTTGTCCCTCGTGAATGGATTAACGAAGCCGGCAACTACGTTACGCAGGACTTTATCGATTACGCCCTGCCGCTCATTGATGGGGAACCGCATCAGAAACATGAAAACGGGCTTCCGCGCTTCGCGAGACTGAAGAAAATCCGCGTTTAAATAATAACTTCAGCGGAGAGATCGCTTAGGAGTAAACGATCTCTCCGTTGATTTCGATTGAGCCGGTCGCTCCCTGCTTCGTCCGTGTTACGCGGACTACCACTTCATTCGGTCCGAGGACTTGACGGCCGAATGCGTCTTCTCCGCTCTCCGTCAAATATCGACGCATGGCGATCGTCTGTCTGTCCGCCTCGAGCACCTCGAAGCGCCCGGTCCGGAGGACAGGTGTAGACGCACGAAGTTTCATCAGCCGTCGCACGCGTGCCGTGAAATCTCCTTCAGGTGTACCCCATGGATACGTACGCCTGTTAAACGGGTCTTCATATCCCTCCATACCAAGCTCATCGCCGTAATAGACGGCCATCGCGCCCGGAAAGGCTAGTTGCAGGAGCATGCCGGCGAGAACGAGTTCTTTACCTCTTTTACGCTCCACGGACGATAAAGTCAACCGTATCTGATCTTCCCTCTTTGGCGGTTGCGGAGCACCGGCGAGTTTCGTGATGATGCGTTTCGTATCGTGACTGCCTAAGAGATTCATTTGACTGAATAACGCCTCAAACGGTGTTACGGTGCAAAGATGCTCGAAACCGTAGCGCAAAGTTATCGCATTAGTGTTGCCCTTCAGAAAATCGATCACGTATTTTCTGAACGCGTACCCCATGACGGCATCGTGCGTGCGTCCGAACAAAAAGTCGCGGTAATGCCCNNGCCTTCACACGACGTCTGAGCAATCTCAAGAAGGAATCGGGCAACTCGTCGGAGACATCGAGCCGAACCCCGGAACAGCCTGCCCGGAGCCAACGAGCGAGTACACCATCGGGACCGCAGATAAACTCTCGATACGTCAGATCGTCCTCGTGGACATTCGGCAAAGAGTGAAAATCCCACCAACATTCGTATGGCGCGATCATATTGCCGTTTTCCGACATACGCGGCTCAAGCATCCGTTTCTCCGCATCGTCGTCAAAGCGAAACCAAGACGTATAAGGAGACGGCGTTCCGTCCCTTTTCTCTTGCCAAGCCCCCACTGAGTCATAACGATCATGACGATTGAAATACAGACTGTCGGAACCCGTATGACTGAATACACCGTCCATGATGACACGGATACCGAGACCTCTCGCCTTTTCGAAGAGCTCCAAGAGGTCTTCATTCGATCCGAGAAGCGGATCGACGTTCAAATAATCGCCCGTATCATAACGGTGATTCGATTTCGCCTTTAACACGGGATTCAAGTAGAGGACCGTCACGCCGATCTCCGCAAGACTCTCGAGTTTTTCCGTAATGCCCGACAACGTCCCGCCATAGAAATCGCACGCTTCGTAGCCCTCCGGCTCTTTACCGGCAATGTCGACTTCTTCACTCCAGTCGCTATGCCAGATTCGCTCAGGAAAACGCATCTCTTCGAGCGCTTTCGTTTCATCGAACTGTGAACCGCGATTATATCGATCGGGAAATATCTGGTAGAGAACAGCACCTTTCATCCAGTCCGGCGTCTGAAAATCAGCGACGTGAACCGTTATCTGAAAACCGGGAATTACTTCACTGCCATCTGACCGGAAAGACGGGCTGGACTTGAGGGTCCTCGCCTTCATCCCCTCCGTCGATTTATCCGGAAAACCCCAACGATACCGCCCGTCCTCAAATCTGACCTCAAACCAGTAGAAAAAAAGTCCGGGCTCATCGTTCATGCGAATATCCGCCGAAAAAACGACAGCGTCGTCGGGATACCGACTTTCTTCAGCGGGCTTTTCAATCTCCTCACAACTTTCTCGCCGCATCAACACGTAACCTTCGCTGAAGGACTCGAGCCCATACACATAAAACAGGCGCACAGAGTGGATGCTGTCCGAATAATTCGAAAGTAATAGACGTAGTGTTACTTGAGTTCCTGTTGCAACCGCGCCTTTTGGCGATCTGTAAAACGATGACGTGACATCATGTGTAATGGTGATCACTCATTACCTCACTTCAGCCGCCATAGCGGCATAAAGTTCCTGATATGCTCCGGCAGAACGATTCCAAGTATAGTCGCCTTCCATCGCCGCGACGACCATCTTGCTCCAGCTTTCTTTATCGTCTCGGTATAGTGCGGCGGCATCTTTCGCCGTATAGAGTAATTCATGTGCATTGATATTCCGGAATCCGAACCCCGTTCCCGTTTTCTCGTATTTATTCCACGGTTCAACCGTATCGGCAAGCCCTCCCGTCTGACGAACGACTGGAATCGTCCCATATCGCATGGCGATCATTTGAGACAGACCGCACGGCTCAAAGAGAGACGGCATGAGGAATATATCCGATCCCGCGTATATACGACGAGCCAGATGGCGGTCAAACTGGATGATCGCGCGCATATTGTCTGGATGTCTTTCCTGCACTTCCTGTAAGCGCCGTTCGTAGGAGGGATCACCCGTCCCGAGCACGACGATCTGCAAATCTTCCTCAAGCAACTCATCGATGATATGGAGCAACAGGTCAAGACCTTTCTGAGAATCGAGTCTTGTGATCATCGAGAAGAGAGGCGTTTTCTGCTTTTTAGGCAGGTTTAGTTCATCCTGCAACGATTTTTTGCATGACGCTTTGCCGCGAATCCACGCTTTCGCATTGTAGTTCGCGGCGATTTCAGGATCAGTAGCGGGATTATACAAGTCGACATCAATCCCGTTCAGAATCCCGGAGACTTTCCAGCTCTGTGCCGTAAGCAGATCATTCAACCCCTCACCGAAATAATCCGTCATGATCTCACCGGCATAAGTCGGCGAAACAGTCGTTACGCGGCTCGACCATGCAATTCCCGCTTTGAGGAAGTTTGGAGCGCCGTCCTTGAGAACAGCAGTCTCCGTCATGTAGGAATCGGGAAGATCGAGCAGATCCTGCACGACTTCGCGTCCGTGAATTCCTTGATGTTTGAGATTGTGCAACGTCATGAGACAACGTGTCCGTGGATGATAGTTATGGGTTTGATAGTGAGCCTCCAGAAGAACAGGGATCATCCCCGTCTGCCAATCGTTCAAATGAAGTATGTCGGGATGGAATCCCATCGGCTCACCCATCGCTTCAAGGACTGCGCGCTGGAAGAACGAGAAGCGCTCGATATCGAACGAATAATCGATGTACAGACTGTCGTGACCGAAATAGAAATCGTTATCGATCAGATAGACCGGTACACCGTTTACTTCCATCGTGAACAGACCGCTGTACATCGTGCGCCATCCGAGCCTGATCATCGACCATCTCATGAATCTCAATTGCGAAGCGTAGTTCTGCTTGATCCTGTTGTAGAGAGGCATCACGATCCGGATATCGACACCTTTGCGCCGAAGCGCTTCAGGTAGCGATCCCGTCACATCGCCTAGACCGCCTGTCGCTGCGAGCGGACTCATCTCGGATGATACAAACAACACTTTCATACGTATCAACTCCTTCAACAGTTCCGAGGATTTTAAGTACGGAACGTTCAATTTTGGCATCATCTTCCGATCAGACGATCGCATTCTTCTCGATGACGATCGGGAATCCGGGTTGGCCGAGCAGACGGCCGTCCATCTTGACGACACTGTTCTTGTCGATGATCACGTGGTCGAGCACCACACCATCAGAAATCTGAACATCTTGGAAAAGCACGCTATTCGTCACATGCGCGCCGCGCCCGATGACGCATCCGCGGAATAGAATACTGTTCTCGACATGACCCATGATCGCACAACCGTCGGAAGCGAGCACATTTTTGACTACACCGCTTCCCGGTGCGACGATACACGGCGCTCTATTTTTCGCTTTCGTATAGATCGGCCGATCGACCGAGAAAAGCATATGGCGAATGTCACTGTCGAGCACCTTCATGGACGCATCGAAGTAACTTGCCACGCTGTGAATGCGCAGAAGCGGCTCTTCAAGCTCAATGGCATGAATACGAAATCTCCTGTAGTTTTGCAAAATGGCGACAATAGAGAAGTCGGCAATGCCGCGCGCCATCATCTCCGTCAAAAGCTGCAGCAATAGATCGCGTGAAATGATAATTAGACCGACGGCGTTTTTCTGGCTTGTCGGATTCGGATAGTCGACCATAAAATCGCGTACATAACCGCTTTCATCCAACTCAATCACCATCGACGGCGGCTCTTCGATCGGTCCATCCTTGTGGTACAAGACAGTCATGTCGGCGCGCGATTCGACATGGGCATTGATCAACTGCTTGTAGGACGTATTCGTCACGAAATCACATGAAGAAATGACGACATATTTTTGATCGCCCGTTTCGACGTAATCAATCACACTCTGGGCATCTGTCCGATCAGGTTCACGCGTTATCGGGTTGATATAGGGTGGGATCATGTATAACCCCTGCCTCATGCGGTCGAGATCCCACGGTGCGCCCGTCCCCATGTGGTCCATGAGAGATTTATACTTTGTCAACGCGACGACGCCGACACGTTTAATCCCGCTGTTCACCATGTTGGACAAGGTGAAGTCGATGATGCGAAAACGCCCTGCAAACGGCATAGCGGCGATCGCCCTCGGCCTCGTCAAAGCGCCCAGTTGAATCCGTCGATTATCTGCCAAAATAAGCCCCATGGCATCAGTAATCACAGGCTTACCTCCATTCTGGAATAGTGCGGCACTTCGCGAACATACTGCGGATATTTGCGCGCATGTTCCGCCCCGATCATCGAGTTGCCGACAATTTTAGTCCCTTCCTTGATGACTAAGTTCGGCGCGAATACGGTGATACCGTCCTTGCATAGTTTGTCGTTGACGAACAGATCCAACCCGTCCGCCTCGTCCGGAGTCGACCGCACGTTGCGTTCAACTCTAGTGTCCATGCCGACGATGCAGCGCGTCAAAACGGCACCCGCTTCAATATAGGAACCCGGCATCAGGATTGAGTCGGTGATGACAGCGCCTTCCTCAACAACGACGTTATAGCTTACAATCGTGCTGTGGCATTCACCGAAGATCTCCGAACCGTCCGTGATCGCGATGTTATCGACGTTTGAATCAGGACCGAAGTAGTGTGAGGGTCGCTGAGGATTCTTGGAGTAGATCGACCAGCTGAGATCTCGCAAATTGATCAGGGACGGATCAGTCAAGAGATCCATATTGCTCTCCCAGAGCGATGAAATCGTTCCGACGTCTTTCCAATACCCGTCAAAGGCGTACGTGTAGACGGCGTACCCCGCCTCGATCATTCCGGGAATGACGTTGGCTCCGAAGTCGTTTCGTGAATTTGGATTCGCTTCATCTTTGATGAGAGCTTCTCTCAATACATCCCAAGAAAAACAGTAGATGCCCATTGAAGCGAGGTTGCTTTTCGGCACGGCAGGTTTTTCCTCGAATTCTACGATTCGCCCCGTCTCGTCCGTGTTCATAATACCGAACCGCGATGCCTCTTCCCACGGAACTTCGATGACGGCAATCGTCGCCTCCGCTTCATTTTGGATATGCAATTCGACCATTTTCAGATAGTCCATTTTGTAGATATGGTCACCCGACAGAATGAGAACGTATTTCGGTTCATAACTGTCGATGAACGGGATGTTTTGGTAGATTGCATTGGCCGTTCCCTTATACCATTCATTGCCGACTTGACTCAGATACGGCGGCAATATATACGTTCCGCCGTTATTGCGATCCAAGTCCCACGAATGCCCATTTCCGATATAGGAGTTGAGTTCGAGAGGCTGGTATTGCGTCAGAACGCCAACTGCTTCAATTCCCGAATTAGTGCAGTTGCTGAGCGGGAAATCGATGATGCGGTATCTGCTTCCGAACGGAACTGCCGGCTTCGCAACTAATTCTGTCAGCACGCCGAGCCGCGACCCCTGCCCTCCTGCTAGGATCATGGCGATTATTTCCTGTTTAGCCATCCATTAAACCTCTTCCTTTCTATGCGATCTTATCGCGTTCGCTGTAGCCATAACGCAACGCTCAAAATCACTATTCATGTGAATGCTTGTGTTTCATTTCCCCATCCGGTCGCGCGTTGCATTTAGATGAACACCACCGGATGAAGCTTGCTTTTTACTCACTGTCTCCCTCATATAGTAAGTATAATCCCGCTAACGGAGGGAGCGGCATATCAATCACCGGACTCGGATTGTCCGATGAATATTTATCATTTAACACCGGTTGCGAATTGTTCTTATGTTCGAACGATTGTACCGATGCGTCATCCTGAGCATAAGTCGCATTCGCCATCCTCTCATAAAAACCGGAGTTGACGCCTCTCTTTGAAATAGCCGATGGGACTGTATGGAACACGACGTGTTCCCCGTCGATTCCACTATACCCGCTACCGCCATAGCGCGTCCAATCACTGTTTAAAAGCAGCCTGTATCGTCCCTGTTTGGGAACGCGTACACGGTACGANNTCAACCTCCCAAAAGGAAGTTCTCTCCCGGTAAAAGTGATTCAAATCACGACAAAAGTACTGCATCTCTCTGTGGCGCGGATACTGTAACATGAACCATTCGAGTTCCTCGTAGTATCGCCACTCGATAAAGGGCGCGAATTCATTGCCCATGAAATTCAGCTTCGCGCCCGGGTGTGACATTTGGTACATGTAGCAGACTCTCAAAGATGCGAACTGACGCCACTGATCGCCGGGCATTCGTCCCAGAAGCGATTTTTTGCCGTGCACGACCTCGTCATGTGAAAAAGGCAGAATGAAATTTTCGCGAAATGCGTACATCATCGAAAAGGTGATTTTGTCATGGAACTGACCGCGCGCGTAATAGTCGGCTTCCATGTACGAAAGCGTATCGTTCATCCAGCCCATATTCCACTTGTGCGTAAAACCAAGCCCGCCTTCGCTAACAGGAACCGTCACGTTCGGATATGGCGTTGACTCCTCCGCCGCGACGATGCAGTGCGGAAAGTGTTCGCGCACCATGCTGTTCAGTGCTTTAATGAAGTCGATCGCCTCGAGATGATCATACGTCCCCAGAATATTCGGCTCCGCGTCAGGGCGACCGAAATTCAAATAAATCATGCTGCTGACCGCATCGACACGGATCCCGTCGAGATGGAACTCGTCGATCCAGAACCAGGCGCTTGACAACAGGAAGGACCGCACCTCCGTCAAAGCGTAATTGAAAACGAGTGTTCCCCAATCATCGTGCTCACCCCGACGCGGGTCTGGGTCCTCATAGAGAGGTTCGCCGTCGAAGCGTGCGAGCGCGAAAGCGTCGCGCGGGAAATGCGATGGAACCCAGTCGAGAATGACGCGGATGCCGGCACGGTGTAACGTATCGATTAAAAATTTAAGGTCTGCCGGAGTCCCATATCGCGAAGTCGCCGCAAAATATCCCGTCGCTTGATAGCCCCACGAAGTATCAAACGGATATTCCGTCAATGGCATGAACTCGACTGCGTTGTAACCCATATCGACTANNCCGAGATGGACTTCGTAAATATTCAGCGGTCCGATATCGAGCGCGTCTTTGCGACGAGCCATATAATCGCCGTCTTCCCACGTGTAATCATTTTCAAAGTTGTAGAGTATGGAGGCGGTACCGGGGCGCGTCTCGGCATGACGCGCAAACGGATCGGCTTTGAGCAAAATGCGTCCTGAATGCGTTCCTATTGCATATTTATAACGTTGCCAATCGCTCGCGCCTGCGATGAAACCTTGCCAAATCCCCGTAGTACCGTATGGCTGCAGATGATGCGTGTTTGAATCCCAACCGTTGAAATCTCCGACGACACTGACGGCTTGCGCCCTAGGAGCCCAAACGGCGAACCGATAACCCGATTCACCATCCGGCGAGACCGAGGGGCGTGCTCCAAGCATACGGTAACTTTGGTAATTCTTCCCCTGATTGAATAGCCACGCCTGATTCATCGCCGTTATCTTCTTTCCGACCGTCCACGATCCGTCTCTCCATATCGTGCGGTCTTACTTACATACCGTCATGGAGATTGGGTTCAGGTTAATTATACATGAGCTCAAATCATTTTTACCGATCGAGGTACAGCTCGGCCACCGTGACGCCGTCTCCCCCTTCCCCGTCGCCCCCCGCCCGAAAACTCTTGACGCGTCGGTCGCGCATCAAATAGTCGTGAGTCGCCTTGCGTAGCGCTCCGGTTCCCTTGCCGTGTACGATTCTCACGGGAGAAAGGCCGGCCAATAAAGCGTCATCGAGAAACTGGTCGATCTCTCCGACCGCTTCATCGACTCTTTTACCCAACAACATGAGTTCTGTCTTCGCACGCATGACAATGTCGGAGCGCAATTTGGAAGACGTTCCGATTTTCGATGGATGCCCGTGCCCTCCCCGCTCCCTTTGTTTTCTGACGTACCTCAGCTCCGAAACAGGGACCGTGACCTTAAAAGAACCGGACTCAAGAACAACCTGATCTTTCGAATCGGGAAGTTCACGTAAAACGCCGGACACACCGAGCGATCTCGCCTCATAAAGTTCGCCGAGACGAAGACTGACCGGATTAATGGGAAAATGGGCGTCGGCTCCGCCGGATGGACGAACTTTATACTTTTTCTCGATCGCAGCCAATCGGCCACGCGCCTCCGAGGTAACTCGGTGATCGCCCGCACTCGCCGACATCGTCTCACGGCGCATCTCCTCGAGCAAAAGGTCAATCTCCGCACGCGTTTCGTCGAGTAATGACGCCGCTTCATCTCGTGCTTTCGAGAGCAGGCGCTCGCGCTCATCCGCGAGAATATCCCTCTCCTTTTCCAGAGTTTCTTTTGCTCGTACCGTTTCTTCACGAAGGCGCCCGATCTCCTCTTCCATAGCACGAGCTTCGCGGTGGCTCTGCTCAATCGCAGAAACGAGATTTTCAAAACGAGTTCCCTCATCCGAAATAAGTGCTCTCGCCCTATCGATGATCGCGCCGTCAAGACCGAGCCGACTTGAAATCGTAAAAGCGTTACTCACGCCCGGGACACCGATGAGCAGTTTGTATGTAGGTTGGAGTGTCTCCGTGTCAAACTCACAGCACGCGTTCTCGACACCCGTTTCATTCATTGCATAACCCTTCAGTTCACGATAATGCGTTGTCGCAACCGTATGACAACCGGACAAACGAAGGTGATCGAGAATGGCGATCGCAAGCGCAGCGCCTTCGGACGGATCGGTGCCTGCACCGAGTTCATCGAGAAGAACGAGCACGCCCTCATCGGCAATTTCAGTTATGCGAATAACTTCTCGCATATGAGAGGAGAAAGTCGACAGGTTCTGCTCGATGCTCTGCTCATCGCCGATATCGACCTCAATGCTCTTAAACCAAGAAATCTCCGAGGGTGACCGTGCGGGAATGAACAGACCCGCCATCGCCATCAACGTCAAAAGGCCGCACGTCTTCAGCGTCACGGTTTTTCCACCCGTATTCGGTCCTGTAATGACGAGCGTCCTGAACGTCTTACCAAGCTCGAAATCAATCGGTACGACGCGATCGGTCGGGATTAGAGGATGCTTGGCTTTTCGCAATACGATGACGCCTGAATTATTCATCAAAGGCATGATCGCATCCATCGCAAGTGCCAGTCGCGCTTTTGACATCGCAAAATCGAGTTCCGCCAAGATCGTCGTATTCGTGAGAAGAACGTCTGCTTTTGATGCCGCAATCGCGGACAGCTCTTTTAAGATTGAAAGAATCTCGTGTTGCTCCGCCGCCTCAAGCTCTCGTATTTTGTTATTGAGTTCCACGACCGCCATAGGCTCGATAAAAAGCGTATTGCCGCTTGCAGACGTGTCGTGCACGAGTCCTCTGACAGCCGCTCTTCGATCGGAGCGAACCGGAACGACGTAGCGCCCGCTACGCATGGTGATGAGATTTTCCTGAAGAGCGCCGGCATGCTTCAGCAATACTTTATCGAGTTCTTTTTTCACGGCGTCCTGCGCATCGCGCAATCTGCGTCTAATACGGTAAAGTTCTTCACTTGCGTGATCAAAGAGCTCGTCTTCGCCGGCGACAGACATCTCCAACCGCCGCAAAAATCCGGGCAAGGACTCCAGCATCCGCGCTTTGCGAAGGATAGCGGATTCGTCCGCTTCATCTAAATCGTGCGGATGTTCGTCGACCGCATCAAGCATTCGATCAACGGCACGCAGAAAGGACGCGATCTTCAACAATTCTCCGCAATCAAGTGTCGCGCCCGCCGACGCCTGTCGGANNCCGCAGGCAAGAGCTCTCGACAGAGCATGCGACCGATCGACGTGCGCGCCTGTTGAGCAAGCAGTTCGATGATCACGTCATATTCGAGTTTCTTGAGAGACTTCTCGGTCATGATTTTAGAGTCGGTCGCCATCGTTCGCCGCACGCATCGAGCGGAGTTGGATCACACCGTAATGAATCGTCGCAATAAATGAAGTAAGAACGGGCAGAATAAAAACGTAATTTCTCAGCCATGCCTTCTCCGTCGGAAAGAGGTAGATGACACCCACGGCAACGACGAATAGGAACGTCGAAAACTTGCCGAGCAGATCGGAATATACAACGACACGGTGCTTTGTGAGAAGAACGGTACTCGCAAATAACATAAATGTTTCACGCAACACATAGAACAGCGGAACCCATAAAGGTACAAGTCCAATAGAAAAGAGCATGATGACCGTCACGACCTGAAATACTTTATCAACAAAAGGATCGAACAGCTTTCCGAATTGCGTCATCATGTTGAAACGGCGTGCGATAAAACCGTCAAGAATATCCGTCACCCATATGCCGGCAAAAATAAACACGGTGATGAGGCGTTTTTCGGGCCAACACGAAATCAGGATCGCCAGAGGAACGACGGCCAATAACCTGATGATTGTCAACACATTCGGAATGTTTAATATAAATCGAACGCTTGTATCCGAACCGGCATGCGACTCTCTCGGAATGTCCAAAGTCTCACACGTATTGACTTGATCGCTCAATACCGTTGAGCTTGCCTCAGCGGTAGCTTTTTGATCGAGTTGAGATTCATGCAATGCCTTCATTCGGATATGCCACTTTCAAAAACAACATTTCGGTCGACAAGTGTTCCCTACGCGTTGAAAACACATCGACTGACTTCTTCCATAATATAACACGCGGATGTAAAATTTATATTAGACCGAAATTCTCGGCTCCAAATCTTTCCATGAGCAACATCGACGTCTCGTGTGTCCATTCCACACGTAAATCATCTTCCGCGGGGAGAAGAGAGCCGCTATCCTCCTCAAAAATCCTAACGGGAACATCACCGGAAAAATACTGAACGGCGGACCGAAAAGCGGAAAGCTCCGCCGAACTCGATCGCCTGCTCAACCTGAACACAATTTGCTTCGGCGCAAAACCATTGGCATCCACATCTTCCCGCATCTCCGACGGCTCGTTGACACGGGCATCAGAGCGATGATGCAGCGGGCGTTCACGTCTGTTCTGTAGATGCGCGTTACCGTTCCTGTCATTGGAACGACTGTTGCCGCGCCCCTTACCCCTGCTATGCCTTTCCGTAAATCCCGCCTTATTGAACTCTTCCGGCAATTCACGCATGTCGCTCGTCAGCGGCGAGATCACTTCAGCTAAGAGCTTTGGCTCTTCCTCGCGCAAATCGACCGTGCCGGCAACGATAAGAACACCGTGGTCATCGAGAAGATGGTGGTAGCTCTCATAAGTCTTCGGGAAAACGACCACTTCCCAAACACCTCCATCATCTTCCAATCCGACAAACGCCATCCGCTCATTCCTCTTCGTATACAAATCGCGCCGACTCGTCACCAACCCTGCCATGATCAGCCGGTCGCGATCGCGTATATCGAGAAGTCCGCGTTCACGACCCCCGTCGATGTCCTCAGCTTCATTGTCGTTGACATCATCTTGCCTCAGCTCATCGCTTGAGACGAGCGGAAGTACACGCAAGGCTGTCTGATATGAGCTGAGAGGATGTCCCGTCACGTACAGGCCAGTCATTTCCTTTTCCATGGCAAGACGCTCGAGCAAAGGAATTTCAGGAACATTCGGGTAATCCGGTTCGTCGGGACGAGCGAATGATTCATCCGTCGTGAGCTCAAAGAACGACACCTGCCCTTTCATGGTTTTTCTCTTCGCGCTTAGGACGCTATTGGTAAACGGCTCAATGACTGCGATCATCTTCGAACGTGTGATGCCGAAGGCGTCACAGGCGGAAGAACGCACAAGACTTTCGATCATCTTTTTGTTGACAGCTGTGTCGCACATTCGTCTCAGGAAATCGCCAAATGACTTAAAATCACCTTCTCTCTCTCTTTCCGATACAAGTGCCTCAATAGCGTCGCGACCGACATTCTTGATCGCGCCGAGTCCGAGCCGAATCGCATCGCCTTCAGGTGCGAAGCGCGCGACACTCTTGTTGATATCAGGCGGCAAAACGCGAATTCCCATCGCCTCCGCCGTACCGACGTATCGAGCCGCCTTTGCCAAATCGCCAAGATACGAATTTAAGATCGCCGCCATGAACTCGACGGGATAATAGTATTTGCACCACGCCGTATAGTAGGCGACGGCGGCGTACGGCGCGGCGTGCGCTTTGTTGAAGGCGTAACCTGCAAAAGCTCTGATATCCTCGAACAGTTTCTCGGCGACTCTGCGTGANNAGTGTTCGCAGACTCTGAAGGAGCTTCTCGTCTTTCTTGCCCATCGCGCGGCGTACGTTATCCGCCTGTCCCATGGAAAAACCGGCAACCGATCGAACGGTGCGCATGACCTGCTCTTGGTAAACCATGACGCCGTAAGTCACTTCAAGGATAGGTTTCAACAACGGCGTATCGTATTTGATCTTACTCGGGTCGTGACGCGCCGCGACGTATCGCGGAATCTGATCCATAGGCCCCGGGCGGAATAGCGAGATGCCCGCAATGATATCCTCAAATGTCTCAGGTTTCAGATCGCGCATAAATTGCGTCATGCCGCTACTCTCCAGTTGGAAGATGGCGTCCGTTTCGCCGCGGCTGATCATCTCATATACGTTCGGGTCATCGAAAGTCATCGAATTGAAATCGATGACCGTCCCCGTCTTTTCCTGTACGAGGCGCGATGTCTCCTGCAATACGGTTAACGTGCGAAGTCCGAGAAAGTCGAATTTGAGAAGACCGACATCCTCGATGTCATCCTTCGTAAATTGAACGACGATCGATTCATCGTTGCGGGCAAGCGGTGCAATCGCGCACACGGGCTCTCCGGCAATGATTACGCCTGCCGCATGTGTCGATGCGTGGCGAGGCATACCCTCGAAACGCTTGGCGAGATCGATCACGCGCTTCGTCACGGGGTCTTCCTCGTAAAGCATCCTAAGTTCGGGATTTAAATCAAGCGCTCTATCAATCGTCATCTTCAGCTGATTCGGCACCATTTTCGCGATGCGATCGGTGTCGGCATAGGACAGATCAAGAGCGCGTCCGACATCGCGAATCACCGCGCGTGCAGCCAAAGTCCCGAACGTGATAACTTGGCAGACATGATCGGCTCCATATTTGTTCGTAACGTAGTCGATCACTTCGCCTCGACGCTCATAACAGAAATCGACATCGAAGTCGGGCATGCTGACGCGTTCTTTGTTGAGAAAGCGCTCAAAGAGAAGACCGTATTGGAGAGGGTCGATATCCGTGATGAAAAGCGTATAGGCGACAAGCGAAGCGGCACCCGAACCGCGGCCGGGACCGACCATGATGCCTTGCTCCCGCGCATATCGAATAAAGTCCCAGACGATCAGGTAGTAGTCGGTATACCCCATACCGTTGATCACTTCGAGTTCGTAATCAATGCGGGCAATATATTCATCTCGGTCTATCCCCGTCTTCCTCGCCGTCATGCGCCGATCAAGTCCCTCCAGACAAAGGCGTTGAAGCATGTCGACTGCCGTTTCTCCTTCGGGCGTTTCAAAATGCGGCAACGAGAGTGTTCCGAATTCAAGCTCGACTTGGCAACGTTTTGCGATCAATGCCGTATTTGTCAGCGCCTCCGGCGTCGATGCGAACATCTCCGCCATTTCCTCCGGCGAACGTACATACAGCGTGTCCGTTTCCATTTTCATCCGGTCTGGAGTATTCAGCGTTTTGCCCGTCTGCATACATAAAAGAACGTCGTGCGCAAAAGCGTCATCCTTATTCAGGTAGTGACAGTCGTTCGTGGCGACGAGCGGGATACCGGTCTCGCGACTGATCTTGATCAACTCCTGATTGACGATGGCCTGTTCAGGCAATCCGTTCGCCTGTATCTCAAGGAAATAGTTATCGGCGCCGAACAGATCGCGATGCTCCAGTGCGATTTCGACTGCTCTTTCGCGTTGCCCGTCAAGAATGAGACGAGGCACTTCACCCGAAAGACACGCGGATAACGCAATAAGACCGCCGTGGTGTTTTTCCAGCAGTTCTTTATCGATACGCGGACGGTAGTAGAACCCGTCGACGAAACCTGCCGATACGAGCCTGATGAGGTTGTGATAGCCTTCATTGTTCTCGGCAAGAAGAATGAGATGAGACGGATCGCGGTCGGCAGCCCCCTCCTTCTCCTTATGACTACGAGGCGCCACATACACCTCACAACCGATAATCGGATGGATACCGTTCGCCTTCATCGTTCTGTAGAAATCGAGAATCCCGTACATGGCGCCATGATCAGTGATCGCGCACGCGTCCATTCCCATTTCCTTCAGGCGACCCGGGAGTTCTTTGATGCGGATGGCACCGTCAAGGAGGCTATATTCGGTGTGAAGGTGTAGGTGCGTAAAGGACATAGGCGGCTATTCTTCCAGCAACACGTTGACGCGGTCCAGAACGATCTGCTCGTATTCCTTCTGACGCGCTTCCACATCATCGCGATCGTTGCCGTAGCAACCGAAGTAAACTTTAATTTTGGGCTCTGTCCCCGACGGCCGGACACACATAAAATCATGCCCGTCCAACTGGTACAGGAGAACATTGCTTTCGGGGAAATCAAGTGAATCTTTCTCTCCTGTAGCGAAATTCAGAACCTCGCCTCGCTTGAAATCAGAAAGCGTGCGAATGCCGAGCGCATCAAACGCTTCGAGGGGTTTCTCGCGAAGACCGTTCATGGCGCGGGCGATTTTCTCTTGCCCGACTTTGCCTTCTCGGAAGATCGAAATCGTATTCTCCGCGGCAAACCCGTACGTGCGATACATCTTTTCAACACGGTCCACAATCGTCTCGCCTTCTTCCGCCACGACAGCCGCGATCTCCGCAATCATGAGACAGCTGACAACGGCATCTTTATCGCGCACATCTTTTCCGATGAGATAGCCGAAACTCTCCTCATAGCCGAATTCGAACGAACCGCCGGCGACATCTCCGTGCTTATGAATCTCCCCCGCAATATGCCTAAATCCCGTCAAGGACAAGTGCAGACCTGTCCCGTAGCGTTCCGAGATAGCTTCCGTCAGCCTTGACGAAACGACAGTGGACACACAGAAAGAACCGTCGCTCAATTCGCCGCGCGCGTCTTTCGTGCCCAAAACATAATCCATCAGCAAAAGACCGATTTCGTTGCCGGTCAAGAGAACAAATGAATCGTCTTTTGTCCTGACGGCGACACCGACGCGGTCGGCGTCGGGATCCGTCGCAAGCACGAGAACGGCGCCCGTTCTCTTCGCCTGCGCAATGGCGAGTTCCAGTGTCTCTGCGAGCTCCGGGTTCGGAGTCGGCGTTGTCGGGAAGTTGCCGTCCGGCAATTCCTGCTCCGGAACGACTTGGACATTCGTAAAACCGTGCTTCTTTAAAATGCGACGAACAGGCTTGTTGCCTGTGCCGTTAAGCGGCGAATAAACAATCGGGAGATCGTGATGTTTGCGGACGAGATCTCCGTTCAGGGTCAATGACAATAACATCTCGTCATACATGTCATCGAGTTCCGCACCCATGAAATGAAACAAGGGAGAACGAGTCGCCTCTTCGAAAGAAAGCGTTTTCTGCAAAACGCCCGTAAGATTTGTCACGGTCGCCATCACCTCGGCAACGTGATCGGCATCTTCCGGTCCGAGTTGAGCGCCGTCTTCACCGTAAGCCTTGAAACCGTTATACATCTTCGGGTTGTGGCTCGCCGTCATCATGATGCCTCCGACGCATCGGTGTTGACGGATGGCGTAGGAAAGGATCGGCACTGGACGAAGCTCATCGGAAAAATAGACGCGCAGACCATTCGTAATGAAGACAGCCGCCGACAACTCGGCGAACTCTCGCGAACGATTGCGCGAATCGTATGAAATGGCGATTCCGCGCTCACACGCTTCTTCACCGAGCGACTTGAGATGAAGTGCAAAACCTTCCGCCGCACGTGCAACCGTATAAAGGTTCATACGGTTGGTACCGGCACCCATAATCCCGCGAAGCCCTGCCGTTCCGAACTGAAGATCTTGGTAAAATCGATCTTCAATTTCAACCGTATCGTCCGCAATCGCAACGAGCTCAGCCAGTGTCGCCGCATCGAGAGCGGGGTTTTCCAGCCAACTTTGGTAAACAGTTTGTGCACGTGAAATAGACATAGTGATCTCCCTGTAATTGAAGTAGTACTCTACCGTTCAGTCTATCACAGAGGAGGTATCGCCCGATACGAAAAATCAAGGGTATAAAAAATGTAAATGCCAATAAACAGGCAAAAGTTGACACTCTCAGAAAAGCATCGCAAATAAGCGATACTATTTTCCTACCATCGCTCCCTTAAGTACGATCAGCTGATCGCGCAGCAAGGCGGCGACTTCAAAGTCAAGACGCGAAGCCGCCGAACGCATCTCTTTTTCCACTTGCTTCGCGCGACTCTGGAGCTCATGATATGTCCACGTTGAGATTTCCTTTTCGAAGATTTCGATCTGCTCGATCGGATCGAGACCCTCATCGGCGACAATGTCAAATGTCGTGTCGATCAGGTCGTGAATCTCTTTTTTAATCGTTGTCGGAATAATGCCGTGTTTTTCGTTAAACGCATGTTGAATTTCGCGGCGACGATTCGTCTCGCTGATTGCCCTTTCCATCGAAGCCGTAATCTCGTTCGCGTACAAGATGACGCGACCGTTTACATTGCGTGCGGCACGACCGATGATCTGGACGAGCGATGTCGTCGAACGGAGAAAACCCATATTGTCGGCGTTGAGTATGGCGATCAACGACACTTCCGGCAGGTCAAGCCCCTCTCTCAACAGATTGATGCCGACAAGTACGTCAAATTCGCCCGTCCGCAATTTCCGCAGAATGGCCAACCTCTCAACTGTCGCGATATCCGAATGCAGATACTCGACGCGCAAGCCCTCATCCTTGAAATAGTCGGCGAGTACTTCGGCAAAATGTTTCGTCAGCGTTAATACAAGAGTTCGCTCACCATTTTCCGTCGTCTCGCGAATAGCAGCCAAGAGGTCTTCCATCTGATTCTCCTCAGGGCGCACATAGATAACGGGATCGAGCAGACCCGTCGGTCGAATGAGTTGCTCGACAATCTGTGTCGATTGCTCAAGTTCATAAGATGCGGGCGTCGCCGAGACGTAGAGCGTCTGCCCCGCCCTCTCCTTGAACTCATCGAATGTCAGCGGGCGGTTGTCGAAAGCCGACGGGAGACGGAAACCGTATTCAACGAGCGACTCCTTGCGCGAGCGGTCACCCTTGACCATCGCGCCGATTTGCGGAACGGTGACATGCGATTCATCTATAAAGAGAAGATAATCTTCCGGGAAGAAATCCATCAGCGTAAAGGGCGGCTGTCCTTCCGCTCTACCCGTCAGATGGCGAGAATAATTCTCGATACCCTTACAAAATCCCGTCTCGATCATCATGTCCATGTCGTAGCGCGTGCGCTGCTCGAGGCGATACGCTTCGATAAGCTTGCCTTCACCGCGCAAAACGTTAAGCCTTTCATCCAATTCCTTGTTGATGGCGAGTACGGCGCGTTTCATCTTCTCTGTCGTCGTCGCATAGTGGCTCGCAGGGAAAATCGCTACATAATTCCGCCCCGTAATCGTGCGTCCGCTCACCGAGTCAATCTCGCGAATCTCCTCAATCTCGTCGCCGAAGAAACTGACGCGCGTCACCTTGCTCTCCTCCGACGCGGGAAAAATGTCGAGCGTATCGCCGCGAACTCGGAACGTGCCGCGTTTCAGCTCGTAATCGTTTCGCACATACTGTATGCGCACGAGATCCTCGACGACCGACTCACGCGTCCTCACCATGCCGGGACGCAGACTGACCATCAGGCTCCTGTAATCATCGGGATCGCCGAGACCGTAGATACACGAGACGGACGCGACGACGATGACATCGCGGCGCTCCAGAAGAGACGATGTCGCTTTGTGCCGCAGTCGATCAATCTCGTCATTGATCAGGGCGTCCTTTTCGATATAGAGATCGCGTGAAGGAATATACGCTTCCGGCTGGTAATAGTCATAATAACTGACGAAGTACTCGACGGCATTGTCGGGAAATAAATTCATGAATTCTGCCGTCAGCTGGCCTGCGAGCGTCTTGTTGTGGGCGATGATGAGCGCCGGGCGCTGCGTCCTCTCGATGACGCTCGCCATGGTGAACGTTTTACCGGAACCTGTCACTCCCAGTAAGGTCTGACCTCGGTCTCCGCGTTCAATTCCGCGAACAAGCCGTTCGATCGCTTCCGGCTGGTCGCCTTTCGGCGTCATATCCGTGCGCATCTTGAAGACGCCGGGCAGTACATTGTCCTTCGAGTGCATCGTCATATATTTATCAGCCATGGCATGTTGACGTGTTAGATTTCGCCTGCATCAATACGAAGCGGCGGGAGAAATGATAACTCTTCAAGCTTCTTGCGCACGGAAGCGAAATCTTGCCAGAGAAGCGATTTTTTTCTTGGATCGCGGAGCACGTATGCCGGGTGGAACGTCGGCATCACGAAACAGTTGTTCGTCTCGATCCAAAGACCGCGCACTCTCGTGATGCCCTCATCCGAGCCGGTAAAATACTTGTAAGCCGTTCCGCCCATCAGAAGGTAGACCGTCGGTCTTACAAGCCGCAACTGCTCGCTCAGAAGTTTGCGACATTCCGCCGCCTCCTCCCTCGTCGGCACACGATTGCCGGGCGGTCGACATTTCACGATGTTGCAAATATGGTAGTCTTTTTCCTTAAGATCGAAACTCGACAACAAAAGATCGAGGAGTTGCCCGGAGCGCCCGACAAACGGTTTTCCCAAGCGATCCTCGTCAGCGCCGGGACCCTCGCCGAGGATCATCAGCGGAGCTTTTATGCCGCCGCGCCATACGACGACATTTTGTCGCGATTCGGCGAGTTCGCACGCACGACACGACAGGCATTTATCGACAAACTGATTCCATCTTGCTTGAATCGTCATAGACAAACTTATTCCCCCAATGGTTTCATCGTCGGGAACAACAGTACGTCGCGTATCGATGGCTGATCCGTCAAAAGCATCACGACACGGTCGATGCCGATGCCGAGACCGCCAGTCGGCGGCATCCCGACTTCGAGCGCCTCGATGAAATCGTAGTCCGGCAAGTTCGCCTCCTCGTCACCCGCCTCGCGTCTCCTCTTCTGATCATCGAATCGACGAGCTTGGTCAAAGGGATCGTTCAATTCGGAATAGGCGTTCCCGTGTTCCCGACCGTAGATAAAGATTTCGAAGCGTTCCGTCAGACGTCCATCCGTGCCTTGTTTAATTTTCGCCAAAGGCGACACTTCGATCGGATAATCGAGGATAAAAGTCGGCTGGATGAGATGCTGTTCCGCAAACTCCTCAAAGCACTCGCTCAGCGCTTCACCCCATGTCATCGTGGCGGGGACGTCTTCAAGTCCCCGTGCGCGGGCGGCTTCACGTGCCTCCTCGTCCGTCTCGATCAAGTCGAAATCAATGCCCACATACTCGCGGACAGCTTCGACCATCGTCATCCTGCGCCACGGAGGTGCGAGAGAGAGAGAGGTTCCTTGGTACTCGATCTCATAAGTCCCCTTAATCTCCAAACAGGCGCCGGAGATAAGCGCTTCCGTCAGCTCCATCATGGAGTGGTAATCGCCATACGCCTCGTAGAGTTCCAGCATCGTAAATTCAGGGTTGTGACGATTGCTCATTCCTTCGTTTCTAAAATTGCGACCGATCTCGTAAACGCGTTCCAATCCTCCGACAATGAGACGCTTAAGATAGAGCTCCGGCGCAATGCGTAAATACAAATCAAGATCGAGCGCGTTGTGGTGCGTCACGAAGGGGCGCGCCGCCGCGCCGCCGGGGATCGTATTGAGGAGCGGAGTCTCGACCTCAAGGTACTGCCTGCGCTCGAGTTCTTCACGCATGAAGCTGATGATCCTGCTCCGTTTGATGAACGTTTCGCGTACTTCGGGATTTACGATCAAGTCGAGATGGCGCTTTCTGTAACGTGTATCGGTATCGCGCAATCCGTGGAATTTCTCCGGCAACGGCCGCAACGATTTGGCGAGTAATTTCCATTCCATGTTGCGAACGGAAATCTCACCCATCTTCGTCCGAAACACCTCTCCCGTCACTTCGACGAGGTCTCCGATATCGAGGTTCTGCCACGCCGCGTATGAATCGTCTCCGAGATTGTTCAATCGACTGAAAATCTGAATCGTACCCGATTTGTCAAGCAAATCGGCAAAAGAGACTTTACCCATGCCGCGTCTGGCAAGAAGACGTCCCGCAACCGAGATCGTCTGATTTTCCAAACGCTCAAAATCAGCGACGATATCGGCGGCGTGATGTGTCTGCCGTGCTGTCGTAATCTGATAAGGATCTTGACCGTATTCCCTCAATACTCGCAGTTTTTCAATCCGAAAACCCATCTGTTCCGGGACAGATTCAGTTCGCTCAACCGGGTGCTCCTGCTCAGTCATGTATCTCATCCTTTTGGTCTTGATATTTTCATGATGGTATAGCTAAAAATGCCAGCCGGCGTCGTCACCTCGACAGTGTCGCCCTTGCGTTTACCGAGAATCGCCTGACCGACAGGCGAATCACTGCAAAGTTTACCGATGAAAATATCTTCTTCTTTTGCCGAGACGATCATGTATTCCACTTCTTCACCCGTGTTGTCGTGGCGCAACAGAACCTTACCGCCGAGCGTCACGCGCGTGCGGCTGATATCCTTTTCATCGATGATCTTCGCATTTTTGAGAATCCGTTCGATCTCCATGATACGGAACTCATTGTCCGCATATGCTTTTTTCGCGTCGTCAAACTCGGAGTTCTCCGTCACGTCTCCATGTGAACGTGCTTCCTTCAATCTCTCCGCGATTTCCGCCGCGACACGCGTCTTGCGATCTTCCAGCTCCTCTCGGTACTCGAGNNGCACACATCGTGGCACGAATCTTTGCCAGCGTCATGTCAACGTTGTCCGCCAGTTTGCCGGCGTACGGCACATAAGAATCGACGCCTTCCTCGAAGTGCATGTGCCCCGTGCCGCCATCATCGTATCGCTGCCAGTTGCGCGCTCGGTTCGAGCCTTCACCCCAATATTCTTTGACGTAGCTTCCCTTCAACAACACACGCCGCGTCGGGCTTTCGTCAAACCGGGCAAAATACCGCCCGAGCATGAGAAAATCGGCTCCCATCGCAAGGGCCAGCGCCATATGGTAGTCGTGAACGATGCCGCCGTCGGAGCAGATAGGAATGTAAACTCCCGTCTCCTCAAACCAGCGATCCCGCGCTTCCGCCACAGCGATCAACGCCGACGCCTGACCGCGACCGATTCCCTTTTGCTCTCTCGTGATACAGATTGAGCCGCCGCCGATTCCCACTTTAATAAACGAAGCTCCGGCCTCCGCGAGGAAACGAAAACCCTCTTCATCGACGACGTTCCCTGCACCGAGAACCAGATCGTCGCCATATTCCGACCGGACAAAATCAATCGTGTCTTTTTGCCAATCGGAAAAGCCGTCGGATGAATCGACGCAGAGGATGTCGCATCCGGCATCGATGAGCGCGGGCACTCTTTCCTTGTAATCACGCGTGTTGATACCGGCACCGACGAGGAGACGCTTATGTTCATCGAGCATCTCGTACGGATTTTGCTTGTGTTGATCGTAGTCTTTTCTGAAAACGAGCGATACTAGACGACCCTCCTCATCGAGAATCGGGAGCTGATTAAGCTTGTGATCCCAGATAATATCGTTGGCCTCGCTGAGCGTAATACCCTCGCGACCAAAAACGATGTCCTTGATCGGCGTCATAAAATCGCGCACCGGCGTCTCGGGATCGGAGCGCGATACGCGGTAATCGCGACTCGTGACAATGCCGAGCAGTTTACCAGATGACGTCCCGTCATCGGTGATCGGAACGGTTGAGTGACCTGTACGTTCCTTCAGACGAATGATATCCGCCAGCTTATCGTCCGGTTTCAGATTGCTGTCGCTCGGTACGAAACCTGCCTTGAATTTCTTTACTTTGACAACCATGTCGCATTGTCTATCAATAGGCTGCGATCCGTAGATAAATGCCAATCCTCCCTGTCGAGCGAGCGCGATCGCCATGCGATCGTCGGAAACGGCCTGCATAATTGCCGAGACAAGCGGAATATTCAGCGATACCGGGCATTCTTCCTCCGCCGGACGATACCGGGTCAAGGGCGTCGTTAGAACGACATTGTCCGGAGTACAGTCGCGCGTCGTCAAATTCGGCACCAATAAAAACTCGCTGAACGTCCTGGAAACGCCGGGAATCATGTTACCCATGAGATACCTCCTTCGAGCGCTTTCGCTCAATCGCCTTTTCTAAAAAGGCAAGAAACAAAGGATGTGGACGCGTCGGGCGCGATTTAAATTGAGGGTTGGAAATGACACCGATGAAAAAGGGATGATGCGGCCACTCAAATGCGTAAACCCAATGACCGTCGGAAGACATACCGGAGAACCGCAACCCCGTCGCGGCGAGCGCCTCAGAATAGGCGGGGTTGAACTCGCGGCGATGGTGATGTCGTTCCGATACTTCACCCGTTCCGTAGATGTCGCGGAGCGTCGACCCTTCCTCCAGCACCATCGTATACGCTCCTCTACGCATCGGACGATCACTGATCGGTATCTTGTCAAGATTTTTCTTTAACTCCTCCGTCAAATTGGCATAGTAGAAAATATCTTGGCAGTCATCGAGTTCCGCCTCATCGGTATGCGCCTTCGACAGCCCGGCCACATGACGCGCGATGTCGACCATAGCCATCTGCATGCCGAGTCCAATGCCGAGGAAGGGGATCCCCAGCTCACGCGCACTTCGAGAGGCGGCGATCATGCCCTCCATACCGCGCGCTCCAAAGCCGCTGGGAACGATCACAGCGTCGACTCCCGTCAAGCGTCTGTCGATCTCATCGTCAGAGATAGCCTCAAGCTCCTCACTCGAGATCCACTCAATCTCGGGCAATAAGCCGAGCGCAATACCTGCGTGATCGAGCGCCTCGACGATACTATAATAGGCGTCCTGGAGCTCCGTGTATTTGCCGACGAGCGCCACGGTCAATCCCTCGCGGTCGGCGCGTGTCTTTTCGACCAACTGCTCCCAGTCCTCAAGATTGGGGGCGGGAGTATCGAGGCAAAGTCGTTCGCAAACGATGCGAGCGAGTCCTTCCTTCTCTAATATCAGCGGGAGCTCATAGATCGATTCGCAATCGATGTTTTGAATGACGGAATCGGTACGGACATTGCAGTACAATGCTAATTTTTCTCGAATACCCTGATCGAGAGGGAGTTCCGTACGACAAACGAGAATATCGGGTTGAATGCCGAACGAGAGCAACTTCTGGACACTATGCTGCGTCGGCTTCGTCTTCAGTTCACCCGGTTTATTCAAAAAAGGCAACAGCGTGACNNCCGCCGATTTCAGAAATGACGACGTCGACTTCTCCGCCCTCGGAGACCAAGTAGATGTGATCCTTGATTTCGTTGATAATGTGCGGGACGACCTGTACCGTGCCGCCATCATAACCTCCCGAACGTTCGCGATTGATCACGTTAAGATACACGCGACCCGACGTGATATCGCTTTCGGATGTCAAATTTACATCGGTGAATCTCTCGTAATGACCGATATCGAGGTCTGTCTCCGCCCCGTCCTCCGTCATGAAAATTTCACCGTGTTGTGTAGGATTCATGAGTGCCGGGTCGACATTGATATACGGATCGAATTTCTGAATGCGGACGTTCAATCCCCTCGCGATCAGCAGTCGACCGAGCGCTGCCGCCGTGAGCCCCTTTCCTAAACCCGATACAACACCGCCTGTCACAAAGATATACTTCGTCGCCATCTTCTCGTTCCTTCTCATTCCTGATTACATCTTAGTCGAGCCATCATGTCCCACGCCGTACAATATATCGCTAAAACGCCAAAAACAACCGTATCACACGACCAAACAGTGACCAATCACTTGATGTCACGAAACACCTTCTCGCC
>MTKW01011266.1_pt1 | contig 28052 bp, 25 predicted proteins | sample 1042761 | NCBI WGS metagenome assembly MTKW01 (sample SAMN06205366, study PRJNA360243) | anaerobic digester metagenome | biome: Wastewater treatment plant; feature: Anaerobic digester sludge; material: sludge; isolation source: anaerobic digester fed with sludge from wastewater treatment plant ...
CTGATAATATGACGGTTGGAAGTCAAGCAAAATTAAAATCAGTTTTTATCGGACGGCAATGATTTAATCTATACTATGAGGTGATAAAAAAGTTTTCAACACACTTTGTTGATAAACTCATTATAATAAAAACGTCAAAAATTGGGATGTTTGGAATTTACGGGATAACTTTGAACTCCTAATTTGGATACGGTCGGTTAGATATGGAAAAACAGAAGCGACAAAGAAATAGTAAAATCATCGAGAAAACGGTTATCGTTCCCGAAATCGGGAAGTTGCCACCGCAGGCTCCGGAACTGGAAGAGGCGGTTTTGGGTGCGTTGATGCTTGAAAAGGACGCCTATTCGGTGGTGAGCGATATCCTGAAACCGGAAAGCTTTTACAACCCTGTTCACAAGGTGATATTTGGAGCCATCCAGAGCCTGGCGATTCAGCAGAAGCCGGTCGACGTGCTCACAGTGGTGGAGGAACTGAAGCGACGGGGCGAACTGCAGGCGGCAGGCGGTGCAGTCTATATTGCCGAACTCTCGGAGAAGGTGGCTTCGGCAGCACATATCGAATATCACTCCCGGATCATTGCCCAGAAATACCTGGCCCGCGAACTGATTGCATTCTCATCCGAAGTGACGCAACAGGCTTTCGACGAGACCATCGATGTGGACGACCTGATGCAGGAGACCGAAGGGCGTCTCTTCGAGATTTCGCAGCGAAACGTGAAAAAGGATGTGATCCAGATCAATCCCGTCATCAAGGAGGCGATGAAGATCATCCAGCTTGCTGCAAACCGGAAAGACGGGATGAGCGGTATTCCAACCGGATTCCATCAGCTGGACAAGATGACCATGGGTTGGCAGAACTCCGATCTTATTATCATTGCAGCCCGCCCCGCCATGGGAAAGACAGCCTTCGTACTCTCCATGGCAAAAAATATTGCCATCAATTTTCAACAGCCTGTCGGTATCTTCTCGCTCGAAATGTCCAACGTTCAGCTGGTAAACCGTTTGATCGTGAATGTTTGCCAGATCAAGGGCGAAAGCATCAAGAGCGGCCGGTTGACGCAAGACGAATGGGACAGGCTCGATATAAAGATCAAGGAGCTTTACGACGCCCCCATTTATATCGACGATACTCCCAGTCTCTCGGTCTTTGAGTTGCGAACCAAGGCCCGCCGACTGGTGCGTGAGCATGACGTGAAGCTGCTGATCATCGACTATTTGCAGTTGATGAACGCCAGCGGCATGAATTTCGGCAGCCGTGAACAGGAGGTGAGCATGATATCCCGGTCGCTGAAAGGGTTAGCAAAAGAGCTGAATATCCCTATCATTGCGTTGTCGCAGTTGAACCGTGGGGTGGAGACCCGTCAGGGTAACGAAGGGAAACGGCCACAGCTTGCCGACCTGCGCGAATCGGGAGCAATCGAGCAGGATGCCGACCTGGTCTGCTTTATTCACCGCCCTGAATATTACCGTATTACTGAGGATGATAACGGGAACTCCCTTATCGGTATGGCCGAGATTATTGTGGCCAAGCACCGTAACGGACCCACCGGTATTGCAACCATGCGTTTCGATAATGAGTATGCCCGGTTCGAGAACCTGGACGAACACAATACCAGCCGGAAGCAACCCAACTATATCGAACGGACCTCGAAGATGAACTCGAGGTCGGTTTCCAAGGGAGGAGATTCACTTCCGGAAATGACCTCCACCAACTTCATGACCGAAAACGGAAAAGAGGAACTGCCATTCTAAAACAGAACACGATGAAGAGAACCAACCATCCTGCAGCACCCTTTTTCCTTCTGCTCCTATTGCTGACGGTCTCATGCGGCGGAGTCGATTCCGATGCAAAAAAAGCGGCTTCACTTACCAACCGGTCGATTGAGAGAACCAGTCAGCTGAAGCTCGACGATGCAGAGAAGCTCTACAAGAAGTCGCAGGCCATTATCCGGAAATATGAATCACATCCCAAACAGGAGAAGTTCAGTAGACTTTACCGGCAGTACAGGGACGAAGGAAGAGTTGTTCCCCAAGAACAGGATCGCCGATAGGGTTATTATCACTTTAATTAACACCGGCGAAGTTCCATAAAAAATATTTATTTGTAATTTTGCCCTTTTGCTAGTTTTACTGTATGATTAAAACAAACGGAATGCAGACGTCACTTCGAATGAAAAAAATTGTGTTGCTCTTCGCCATGGCCATTCTTTTCACGGCGGCAGGTGGAGCCCAGACACAGGGACCGGCTTACGAAAAAATTGTAGCAAACGGGCAGACATTTTACAGGTACAACGTTAAGAAGGGGGAGGGGTTGATGGCGGTCTCCCGGACTTTCAACGTTTCGGTGAATGATATCCTGAAGTACAACCCATCAGCAGCTTCGGGGCTGAAGGATGGACAGGAGCTGTTGATCCCGGTTATCGATGATGCAACGGTGTCACGGCAGCCGGTTCAGGCTGCTCAGCCGCTTCCGTCGGACCAGAACCAGACCTTCAGGCATAGTGTTGCAAGGGGGGAGACACTCTTCGGTATTGCCCAGATGTACGGCACGACTGTAAGCGAGATTCTCCAATACAACTACGGGCTGACCGAGAATATAACCGAAGGGGAGACCATCGCTATTCCGCAGCATAAGAGTTATTCCCCTTCCGGCGAGAATTACCGTTATCACACGATTCAACCGAAAGAGACGCTCTATTCGGTTTCAAGGACCTATTCCCTGAAACCTGAAGATCTGATTGCCGCCAATACAGGACTCTCCGTTGAGACTTTCCAGATTGGAAAAACGATCCGCATTCCGGTTACACGGCAACAGGCAGACTTCGTGCCATTTGAACAGCAGACGCAAAATATCCGGTATAAGGTGAAGCGGGGAGAGACACTCTACTCGATCTCCCAGGCATATGATGTTCCGGTTGAGTTGATCGAAAAAGCAAATCCTACCCTTGCATCAGGATTGAAAACCAATATGGAGTTGATCATTCCGGTGAAGATTTCCCGGTTAGACGACGATATTCATGTGAAGGAGATTGAAGCGAACCGGCTTCTCATCAGGAGCAACGAAATGCAACATACTGATGTGATCAGGGTAGGTCTTCTCTTGCCATTCCTCGACAGCTCTGACGGACAACACCTTAGGTTGCAGGAGTATTATGAAGGTTTTCTGCTGGCGGTGAATAAAATGAAAAAGGAGGGGGCAAACATCGAGGTGTATGTTTTTGAGACCGGTAGCCGGGCAAAGCTTGAGAGCCTGCTGGGAACCATGGAGATGGAGTCGCTGCACCTGCTGATCGGAGGAATGACCGACGAGCAGATCTCGCTGATGTCCAATTTCTCTAAGAAGCACAATATCAAGTATATCATCCCATTTTCATCAAAAAATAGTGAGGTGCAGAACAATCACCATATTTTCCAGGTAAACTCACCCCAATCATACTTCTATTCCAAAGCATCGGGAGTTTTTACCGAAACATTTGGAAATGCCAATGTGGTTTTTGTAAATGTGCCTGGGCGGACTGACAAGGCTGAATTCCTTTCCACCCTCAAAGGTGATCTGAAACGGAAGAGTATCCGCTACCGTGAGGTCTCCCTTACACCTGAACTTTCAACCGCAATCGCACCGTTGCTCCAGTCCGGCGGAAACAATGTGATCGTTCCCTCCAGCGGCGATTCGGGAGCACTTCGCGAAGTGATCGATGCCCTTTCAAAGGTCCATCAGGCCCATCCGGGAATTACTACCCGGCTGTTCGGATATCCGGAGTGGCAGACCTATAATTTGGAGATCAAAAGATCTTTACACCAGTTTGGAACCTATTTCTACACATCGTTCTACGTTGATGAACAGGATGAGAACACCCGGCATTTCATTGAGAATTTCAGGCATTGGTATGGCCGCGACCTGATTAACACCTATCCAAAGTACGGGATATTCGGATATGAAACCGGTCTCTATTTCCTGAATGCCATCTATCGTTACGGTATCAATTTCGAGCACTATATCAACCGGCTCCCCTCAAATTCACTGCAGTTCTCCTTCAAGTTCGACCGGGTAAACAACTGGGGCGGGTTTATCAATACCGGATTGTACCTGATTCATTACGGTGCTGAAAATAGTGTTCAAAAAATAAATAAATGTTTGTAAATGAGACAGCTGATTGCCGGAATCCTCCTGTTTCTCTGTTCCGCACAGATATCTGCACAGAAGAACCAGTTCGACAAGGAGCTCTATATCGGAGTAGGGGGCGGAGCATTTGCTTCATCGGTCGATTTTTCACCTTCGGTTTCCCAGCAGCCGTTCATTGGAATTCATGGCGGCGTTTCGGCAAAGTATATCTCGGAAAAACACCTAGGATTACTGGTAGAACTCAATTATGCCCAGCGTGGGTGGATGGAGGATTTTTCTCCCGAAAGCGGATTTTCGTACGACAAGAGATTGAACTACCTGGAACTCCCCTTTATGACACACGTCTATTTCGGCAAGAAGGTCCGGTTCCTTATCAACGCCGGGCCGCAGCTTGGCTTTCTGCTCTCCAGCTCTGACAACATGAACGATGCCCTTGCGGCTGATATTGCCGCAAGACGGGAAGCCGACCCCGATACCCAGATTGGCATGCAATATACCCTGGAACCGCGACGTTTTGATTATGGACTGGTTGGGGGAGTCGGAATGGAGGTGAGAACCGGAGCGGGCAGTTTGCAGCTCGAGGGTAGATACTACTTTGGTCTGGGTGATATCTTCGAGAACCGCAAATCTAAAGCCGACTTTTTCTTCAGCCGTTCGGCACATCGCATCATCGAGGCGAAACTCTCCTATCTGTTTAAAGTGAAGTAGTAGGGTGAGGTTTGCACAGTAACAGTAAACAAAATTTTCCAACTTTGTGAACAAAAACATATGAATATATGTTTATATATTGATTTTATAAAATTGGATCTGTATGCAGGAGACAAAGGTGCAAGAAGTAGCCAAAGAGCAGTTTGAAGAGGTGGCCTATCTGTTGAAGGCCCTGGCCAGTGAGATCAGGCTCTGTGTGATCGCTCTGCTGTCGGACGGGTCGGAGAAATCGGTCACCGAATTGCAGTCGGACATTAAGTGCGAGCAGTCGCTTCTATCGTATCACCTTACCGATATGCGTGCAAAGGGCATACTATCCTGTCGCCGGAGCGGAAAAAACTGTTTCTATTCGATAAGGGACAGGCGAGTTGTCCAGTTGCTGCACTGCATTGCGGGTTGTAATTGAGAGGAGCTGAATATGAATGACTTTTTCAGGAAACATCGATTAAGGGTAGCTGGGCTCATTGTGGGTGCCCTCGGGGGCCTTCTCTATTACTACTTTGTGGGTTGTGGCACCGGTAGCTGCCCCATCACCGCAAATCCATGGAGAATGATGATTTACGGTGCTGTTCTGGGGGTGCTTATCTTCGATATTTTTACAAAAACCGAGACAAAAGAGAATGATCGGTAAAAAAAATAGGGTTATGAAAAATAGAGTTGTGATTTTTGCCGCAGTTGCGGCATTGGTAATACTTGTCGCTTGCGGCAATAACAGTAACCGGTCGGTTTCCCCGTTACCGGAGTCTGAAACTCAACAGAAAATCAATGTAAAGCGTAATAATATGAGCAAGACAATTCATTTGACAAAAGCCGAATTTCTGACGAAAGTGGCTGATTATGAGAAAAATTCCCAAACCTGGGAGTATCTGGGTGATAAACCTGCAATCATAGATTTCTATGCCGATTGGTGCGGACCGTGTAAAATGATAGCTCCGATACTGGAGGAGCTGGCTGCAGAATATGATGGGCAGATCTATATCTACAAGGTAAATACCGAAGCTGAACAGGAGTTGGCTGCCGATTTCGGGATCCGCAGCATTCCAACACTGCTATTCGTTCCGATGAATGAAGCGCCGCAAATGGCGCAGGGTGCATTGCCGAAGGATGCCTTCAGGCAGGCAATCAACGAAATTTTACTTAAAAACTGACCGGAGCCGTTAGCAGCTCCATAAGGCAGGGGTAGGGCTCACGCATGGCGTGGGCCTGCTCTCTGTCAGTTCATCTCAGATGTTGATCCAGCGTGTAATGGCAGTGAAGATGTTCTCCTTCTCTTTTACCCTCTTTTCTTCAATCTGCTTCGGAGCAAAGACCTTCAATCCCTTGTGAAAAATCTGCACGTCGATCTCGTCGCCTGTGCTTACCGGCTCCCCGTCGACATGCAGTACTCCCGGTTTCTCCCGCTTGATAATCAGTCTGCTGGTGAGCAGCGAGACCATCTTGCTGTTCTTGTCGATATTCTTGGTAAAGAGTTGCAGGGTGGTTTGCGGAATCTCGTTGGGATCAAGCGGTTTCAGGATGGAGACATTCATCTTCCCGTCCTCCATGTCGGCCCCGGGGGCAATATATACTTCATTGCCGTACTGGGAGGCATTGGCACAAGTGAGAAGAAATGCCCGTTCGCGGAGTGTTCCCCCGTCATGCCTGATTTCATACTCTTCCGATTTGAATTCAACCACGCCTTCCACAATGTTACGAACATAACCCAGGGGGCCCCGTTTCTTCTCTTCGGCAAACTTGTCACTGATGAATGCATCGAATCCGACGCCGCAGGTACAAAAGAAGATGTGACCGTTGGCGGAGCCGTAATCAATGGTGCGGACATTTCCTTCGAGAATGGTCTGGATGGCCTTCTCCGAATCCATGGAGATATGCAGGTCGCGTGCCAAGCCGTTCCCCGATCCGAACGGGATGATTCCCAGTACCGTATCGCTGTTCACCAGGGCTTTGGCAACCTCGTTGACCGTACCGTCGCCTCCGACAGTCAACACGTAGGCGAACTTCTCCTTTACCGCCTGCCTGGCAATCTCGGTGGCGTGGCCGGGATAACCTGTAATCCGGAAAATGACATCGAAATGGGTCTGGTCAAAAGCGGATGCGACCTCCTCGGGGATATTTTTTTTCGACTCCGTGCCGGAAACGGGATTGATGATGACGCAAACGCTTCTCTTTTCCATAGCTTCAATTTTATACAAAAATAGGATAAAAACCGGTTATCCGCTATTTTAAGGGGCATTAATTTGTCCTTTCGGCCATTGTTGACTACTTTTGCACCTCATAATAAAAGAGGTCTGCAAGATGGATCCGGTCACTGGAAGGCGCTGCCTTCGTGCTGGCGGGGCAAGCGGACCGGAAAATGACAGAAGATTGTATGGTAAAACCCGATAGCCTGATTTTCGATATGGACGGCACCCTTTGGGACAATGTCGATTCTTACGCAATTTCTTGGAACAGGGCATTGGAAGCAGAAGGATACAGTAGGCGGGTTAATCGCGAAGAGCTCCTGGGCCTGATGGGACGGGAGGCGCGCGTGATGCTCGAGACCATCATTCCCGATGCTTCCCGGTCGGCCCAGGACCGGTTGTTCGACGGGGTAGTCAGTCAATACCAGTTGCTGGTGCCCGATATGAAACCGCATATCTACGAAGGGGTTTATGCCGGACTTGAAAAACTGTCGTCGAGGTACCCCCTCTTCCTGTTGAGCAACTGCGAGAAAGGTGGTCTGGTAAACTTCATGAAGCATACCGGTACCGCACATCTCTTCACCGATTTCCTGGAACATGGTGAGAACCTGAAACCGAAGTCCTACAACATGAGGCTGCTGAAAGAGCGGAATCAGCTACAGGCTCCGTTCTACATCGGGGATACCGATTCCGACAGCAAAGCTTCGGCAGAGGCCGGACTCCCCTTTGTCTTTGTGACGTACGGATTCGGGAAGACAGAGAATTTCATTTGCAGTTTCGACTCGTTCCCGCAGCTGGTTGACTACTTTCTACATATATAATATCCATATGCAGAGCAGTTTTATTCTTGTCGTCATTGCCGCCTATTTCCTGATGCTGATGTTGATCTCCTACCTTACCAGCCGGAAAGGGAGTGACAACGATGCTTTTTTCCGGGCCAACAGATCCTCCAAGTGGTATGTCGTGGCGTTTGCGATGATCGGCACCTCCATCTCCGGCGTAACTTTTGTCTCGGTACCGGGGATGGTGCGCAATCACGACATGACCTACATGCAGATGGTATTGGGTTTCTTCTTCGGTTATCTGGTCATTGCCTATGTGCTGTTGCCGCTCTACTACAAGTTGAACCTCACCACCATCTACGGTTATCTCGGTCAGCGGTACGGCCGCAACTCCTACAAGACCGGTGCCTGGTTCTTTCTCCTTTCGAAGATTGTGGGGGCGGCCGCCCGGCTTTATCTGGTGGCCTTTATTCTGCAATCGCTGGTTTTTGATGCATGGGGTGTTCCCTTTGTCGTTACGGTTATCGGCATTATCCTGGTTATCTGGCTTTACAGCCACAAGAGCGGTATCAAGACGATTATCTGGACGGACTGGATACAGACGCTGCTCTTCCTCACTGCCCTGGTACTGATCATCTGGCAGGTTACGACGCGTCTCGGATTCGGTTGGGATGACACCTTCCGCGCGATAACCGCAAACCGGCATGCAAGGATTTTTGTCTTTGATGATTGGGCCAGCACGCAACACTTCTTCAAGCAATTTTTCAGCGGGATGTTCATTACCATCGTGATGACAGGCCTGGATCAGGATCAGATGCAGAAGAACTTGACAATCAAAAGTCTGAAGGATGCCAGGAGAAATGTGATCTCCTATGGCCTGGCCTTTGCCCCAATCAACCTGCTCTTTCTATCGCTGGGCGTTTTGCTGCTGATCTTTGCGGAGCAAAACGGCATCGCACTCCCCGACGTGTCGGACAACATTCTCCCGGTAATGGCCAGGGGGCACCTGGGGCAGGTGGTGCTGGGAATCTTCGTTACTGGAATTGTGGCGGCGGCTTTCTCAAGTGCCGATTCTGCGCTGACTGCCCTCACCACATCGTTCTGCGTGGATATCCTGGAGATGGGGAGGGCCGACAATCCCGAAGCCGAGCACCGTAACATTGCAACACGCCGCCACGTTCATCTGGCCATCAGCACTCTCTTTGTACTTATCATACTGCTGATCGAGGCTGTAGGTTCCGACAGCATCATCACGGCTATATACAAACTGGCCTCCTATACCTATGGTCCCCTGCTCGGATTGTATTTCTGCGGATTGTATACCCGGGTGAAGCCGGTCGACAAATGGGTGCCTTACGTCGCCGTTGCCGCACCGCTGCTCTGTTTCGTTTTCGAAACCGGAATGAAACTGCAGTTCGGTTACCAGGTAGGGTATGAGCTGCTGCTTGTCAATGCTGCACTTACCGGAACCGGTCTCTGGATTTTGTCGTTAAACCCCCGTAAACTCTAATCCTATGCTTATCAAATCTGCCCAGTTCATCATCAGTAACAGCGACTACCGGAAGTGTCCGCAGGACAATCGACCGGAATATGCATTTATCGGTCGCTCAAACGTTGGAAAATCATCGCTTATCAATATGCTGACCAACCGTAAAGGGTTGGCCATGACCTCCTCCACACCCGGCAAGACCATGTTGATCAACCATTTCCTGATTAACGACGAGTGGTACCTGGTAGACTTGCCGGGATATGGATACGCCCGGCGGGGAAAAGAAAACCGGGAGCGGTTGCAGCAGATTATTGAGGATTACATCCTGCAGCGTGAGTCGCTAACCTCCCTTTTTGTGCTGGTCGACAGCCGTCACGAACCACAGAAGATCGATCTGGCCTTTATGGAGTGGTTGGGCGAGAACGGAGTTCCGTTCAGCATCGTGTTTACCAAAATCGACAAGTTGGGACCGGTACGCCTGAAGCAGAACGTGGAGGAGTACAAGCAGAAGCTGTTGGAGAGATGGGAAGAGCTTCCACCTGTTTTTGTCACCTCTTCCGAAAAGCGGTCGGGCAGGGAAGAGCTGCTCGACTACATCGGGCAGATCAACGCATCCCTTCGCTGAAGGCCGTCCTCACCTTTTAATTAGAGACCTACGCTGTCGCGGTAGAAATCGAGAGACTGGAATATCAGCTCCTTGTCGACAACCTGGTTGATCTCGATCTTTCCGATGTCGGATAGAAGCGTGAAGTTTACCGACGAGGCGGTCTCGTTCTTCTTGTCGTGCCTCATGAAGTCGTAAAGCTTTTCATAATCATCACAACCGATCTCAAAAGCACCGTAGTTCCGGTGTATAAAGTGGATGGCCTGTAGCAGTTCCTCCTTCGGGAAGCCGCACAGGCGGTGTGATAGGTACAACTCCGAAATCAGTCCCCAGGCCACCGCATATCCGTGCAGAACTGGCCTGCCGCTCTCCAGGGCGAAACTTTCAAAGGCATGGCCCACCGTGTGTCCCAGATTCAACGCCTTGCGGAGATTGCGTTCAAAGGGATCTTTCTCCACAATCTCCTCCTTGATGGAGACCGAATGGAAAACCGTCTCGGTAAGCCAGTCGTAGTTGATATCTCCGGCATCGAAAGTGAGCAAGTTTTTCCACTCTTCAGTAGAGCTGATCAGGGCATGCTTCAGCATTTCGGAGTAGCCCGACAGGATATCTCCGCGTCCGAGCGTGTGGAAGAAACGGGAAGAGATCAAGACGCAAGCTGCCGGATAGAATGCACCTATCTCGTTTTTGAATCCCTCGAAATTGATGCCGGTCTTTCCGCCGACGGCGGCATCCACTGCCCCCAGCAATGTAGTGGGGATGTTGACATAGCTGATTCCGCGCTTGAATGTAGCTGCTGCAAATCCCCCGATATCGGTGATCATTCCGCCGCCGAGGTTGATCAGCAACGAATGGCGCGTGGCCCCGTTGCGGGTAAGGTGACTCCATATCCGCGCCAGGTTTTCGAGCGTTTTGCCTGTGTCGTTTGGCGGAATCACAATCTGGCCTGCCTCCTGTATCACCGGTAGTGATTCAATCAGCGGGAGACAGAGGCGGGCTGTATGTTCGTCTGTCAGCACGAAGAGCCTGTCGTGCCTGATCTCCGATATGATCGTTGCCAGGTCGGCTATCGGGTTGTTGCTTTTGATGATTCGTTGCATGGTTGACTCGATGTTTGGAGTGAAACGAGGGCCTTGTAAAGCTCGTCCTGGATTCGCTCCCTGATGTTTAGTGTGGATAATCGGTTGGGAGTACGCTCCGGATAGACCCGGTTCGACAGGAAGATATAGATCATGTTGTTGTCGGGATCGACCCAGAAGCTGGTACCGGTAAACCCTGTATGACCGTAGACGGAGAGAGGGGCAAGCGGGCTGGTGGGACTTGCATTGTTGTTCCGGGGATCGGGTTTGTCGAACCCCAGTCCACGGCGACTTTTACTACTTTTTGTCCCGGTGAAGAGGGTTACGGTCTCCTTGCTCAGGAGCCGCTCACCGCCATACTCTCCACCGTTCAGCCACATCTGGCAGAGCTTTGCCAGGTCGTTGGCGTTGGAAAAGAGTCCCGCATTACCCGATATTCCACCGAACAGTGCTGCTCCCTCATCGTGGACATATCCCCGTAGCTGCTGCTTGCGGAAGAAGGGGTCGTTCTCGGTGGGCGCAATCTTCTCCACCGGCATATGGTTTAACGGCAGAAATGTCATGTTGACCGCTCCCAGTTTCCGATAGAAGTTCTCTTTCACGTAGCTATCCAGGTCGGTTTTGGATAGTTGCTCCACCGCCTCCTTCAGCAACATGAAGTTGAGGCAGCTGTACCGGTAGGTTTTTGATCGGAGTTCAGTGGCGATGATATCTTTCAGGAGGGCCTGGTGCATCTTGTTGCTTGCGTAGAGATCGTTGGCTACGGGTCTGTGGAAGGTCTCGTCGCGCTTATCCGAGATGAAGGAGGGAATAAAGGTATAATCGGTTCTTCCCCATGCCCCGGCATAACGGGCGTGATAGAGTGACGACCTTTTCCCGAAGAGTGGTCCGTTGAAACTGTTGGGATCAATGGCCGTGTTGTAATAGGGAATATACGAAACGAGCCCCGATTCGTGAAATAGCGCTTCGCGGATGGTTATGTTTGCCTTGTTGCTCCCCCGGGTTTCAGGCACGAACTTCCCGATCGGATCCTGCAACCGGATCTTTTTTTCGTCGTACAGTTTCATGATTGCAGGAAGTGTTGCCGCGGCCTTGGTGATGGAGGCCAGGTCGTAAACGGTTTCAGCGTCGACTGCTGCCGTGGAGTTGTATTCCAGATTTCCGAATCCTCTGTCGTAGATGACCGTGCCATCTTTCACTACCAGCACATAGCACCCCGGGTAGGCCCGTTGGCGGATCCCCTCGAGCGCGATCCTCTCCACTCCCGCAAGGCTTTCAGTGGAGATTCCGACCTCTTCCGGAAATGAATAGGAGAGGCGGCACTTCCGGGTTTCGATTCCGCTGTTTGCGGCAAATCCACCGGCAGATACCGGCAGTCTACCCGAAAAGGGAATCCCGCCGAAAAGCGCCTGCGCACTACTTATCTGGGCAAAGTCGCTGTTGTCGTATGCAACCACTACAGCGCCCGCCTGGGTCACTACCGGTTTCAGCCGGTCGAGCGCATAGGGTGAGTCGAACAGCACCAGCACCGATTTCCCGGCACTGTTGATCACTTGCTGAAGTGCGGCGAGTTCACTTTTCGGTACGGCATGGAGGGAGACAATTACAGTTTCGAACTCCTTCAGTTTGGAGCTCAACAACCGGAGGCTGTCGACTGTTGCCACCTGGAAAGCGGTCACTTCGGCATATCTTTTCAACCACTGCTGGAATCTGTTCTGGTTTGAAACCCCGACGGCAACTGCGGCAATCCGGTTCCTGTCGAGTGCCGTTACCGGCAACAGGGTACTGTCGTTCTTGATCAGGGTAACCGCCTTGTCGTAGATCTTTCGTTGTACCCATTCACTTTCAGGAGTGTGTATGCTTCGGGATAGTGACCTGATATCTATCGGCTTGTTGTTGTGAACGCCGAGAATATATTTATAGGTCAGGATTTTTCTGACCTTCTCTTCAAGCATTGCCGGAGTGATAATACCCTTTTCGACAGCCTGTTTTACCTGTTGAAACTCCTTCTCCTGATTGATTACCCCCAAAATCACGTCGTTTCCTGCCAGCAGAGCTTTCACGCTCATGTCGGGCTGGTTGGATACCCCCTTCATTGCCATGCCGTCGGTGAAGGTAAGGCCCGTAAATCCCATCCGCTCTTTCAGCAATTTCTGCCCGACAGTTGCCGACAGTGAGGCAGGTAACCCGTTTGTGTTCAACGCCGGGACGTTAAGGTGACCGAGCATCATGCCGGATAGCCCTGCATTGATGAATTGTTGAAACGGATAGAGCTCCACCGAATCGAGCCGGTTCAGATTGTGTGAAAGGGTTGGCAACGTGTGGTGCGAATCTTCCGACGTGTCACCGTGACCGGGAAAGTGTTTGGCCACCGCCATCACGCCATTCTCTTCCATTCCAAGGGCAAAGGCGATTCCTTGCCTGGCTACGTTGGAGGGGAGCTCGCCGAAAGAGCGAGTGCCGATGACCGGATTGTCGGGATTGCTATGCACATCGATGGAGGGGGCAAAATTTATGTGGATCCCCATTTCACGGCATTGCCGGGCAACCTCTTTTCCGTAGAGCTTCAACGTCTCCTCGTCGTGAATGGCTCCAATGATCTGGTTTCGGGGAAAACGGGGTGCATCGTTCAGGCGCATCGATAATCCCCATTCACCGTCCAATGCCACAAATAGCGGTGTTTTGGCGATGCTCCGGATGTAGTTGGTCATTTCGGCCTGCGTTGCAAGTGAGCCCTTGGAGAAGAGCACTCCTCCGATTTTCTGGTTGTTGATATACCCTTCAATTTTTGTTTTCCAGCTGCTCTTCGATTCCACGATGGGCATGAAGAGCTGCCCTATCTTTTCATCCGGGCTCAGGCTGTTGTAGACGGAATCTACCCACTGCTCCAGTGCCTTTTTGTCGGCTTGCCGGTAAAGGTTGGTTTCGGTTTGTGCGGCAAGCGTCAGCGTAAGGAAACAATAAACAACAAGCAGCCTCTCTCTTGTTTTGAACATGATCACTCTCTTCTATTCACTTTTTCGAGTTCCACATCGATCCTCCCGATATGAGACCCTCTCCCTGCAGTTTGAAAAATCAGTACCTCCTCCTCATCGATATTTTTCACCATCTCGGGCGCCTTCATGTTGGTGTGGCTGTGACCGCCGATCACAATATCGATATTTCTTGTTTTACTCACAAATTGCTTGTCCGAGGTGTATCCCAGGTGCGACAGGCAGATGACCATGTCGCACCTGTAGACCGTTTTCAGCATCAGGGCCAGTTCGTTGGCCACCTTTTCGGGCGGGAGATACTTCATCCCATTGTAGTTGCCCGAAGCAATCAGCCCCTTGGGTTGAACATTGACGGCGATCACCCCGATCTTTACTCCATCCCTTTTAAGAATCAGGTAGGGTTTGATCAGACCCTTCAACGAGGTTTTGGAGAAGTCATAATTGCTGCTGATGATCGGAAACTTGGCACGGCGTACTACCTGTTCCAGGGTCTCCAGTCCATAGTCGAACTCGTGGTTCCCGAGCGTGGCCGCATCGTACTGCATCAGGTTCATCGCTTCGGTTTCAACCTCCCCTTTGAAGAGATTGAAGTAGGGGGTTCCCTGCAGAAAATCTCCCGCATCCAGGAGCAGAACGTTCCGGTTCTCTTTTCTTACCTGCCCGATAAAACTCATCCTGCGGACAACCCCGCCTTTATTTGCGGCATAACGGTCAGTTTCTGGAAGAGGTTCAATACGGCTATGTGTGTCGTTAGTATGGATGATGACAATCTTCTTTTGTCCAAAGAGAACGGTAACGCACGCAAAAAGGGCGAAAAACAAAAAGGTAAAATATTTTTTATTCATAGGATGTTGACGGTTATTCAATAACGGTTATTCTGCCATCTAGCCGGGAGGTGATCTCGCTCCCTTGTCGTGTCTGCTCCTTCACATAATCGATCATCACGTCGCGGAGCGTAATGCCCGTATGGGTAACTTTAATCGCGTTACGCAACGCATCCATGTCGTTATTGCCGTCGGCAAGATAGTCGAGCGTTGAAATCTTGTAAACCCTGTTTTCATCAACGGGCAAGCCGTCAACCGTAACCGAGCTGACCTTTCTCTCCTTGATCGTCAGTTTCACGTTGGAAGAGATTCCTGCTCCGCCAATCCAGGCATAGGCATCAAAGATCTTCTTCAGGTCGGAGCCTTTCAGTTCGAGAAAAGTGATGGAGTTGTCAAAAGAGTAGATCTCATAGAGGTCCCTGACCGTGATGTTCCCTTTCGGCATATTGGCCCGATGTCCGTGTACATTCATGATGGCTACGTCTACACCACCCGAAACCTGTTCGTCACCGTAGAGTTTCATCACATCGGAAGTGAGGTTGGTGAGCAGGCTTTCGGGACGGCCATAATCCAGCAACTGTGATGAAGTACCAATCACCTCGCTCATCTCGCGATCGAGTTCGGTTTTGTATTTCTGCACCAAAGCCACCATCTTTTTGTCTGGGTTGTTATCGAAACGGCTATCCATCTCCACAACGGTGCCGCTCATGTTACTTATCCTGTATTGGCGCGAACTGCATGAAATCAGCAAGGTAGCGGCAATAACTAGAGCAATGGGTTGTCTGTTCATCCTTTTGAGTAGGTTATTTTAATTTTATGTTGTCAAAAATACGCCAATTTTGTCACTTAAACAACGAGGGCAACTATTTTTACGAATAAAAAGAATCACCTCATTGTGATTTAAATAATTATTGTTACCTTTGCAACCGCTTTGCGCAATCTCTGTCGATTCGTTATCGTTATATTGCGTCCTGTGAGTTAAATATTAACATAAAGCTTTTAATAACAATGGATTTAATTAAAATTGCAGAAGAGTCTTTCGCCACGGGAAAGAAAGAATGGCCCAAGTTCAAGAGCGGCGACACCATAACGGTTGCTTACCGTATTGTGGAAGGTAACAAGGAGCGTATCCAGCAATACCGCGGAGTAGTTATCCGCATTTCTGGTCAGGGCGATAACAAGCGGTTCACGGTTCGCAAAATGTCGGATAACATCGGCGTTGAGCGTATCTTCCCCATCAACTCTCCCTTCATCGATAGTATTACGGTTAACAGCGAAGGAAAGGTCAGGAGAACCAAGCTCTACTATCTCCGTCAGTTGCGCGGAAAAGCAGCCCGCATCAAAAAGAAAACGTTTTAATAAAATTAGAACAAACACCCGAACGCTCCGAACTTTATCGGGGCGTTTTTTATCTTACTGAACTTTCTTACTGAACTTTCGCATGTTCAAAAAAATTGGGTAGAAACAGCTAAAGATGAGATCCACAAAACATTGTCACTCGATAATTTAGCTGTATACAGAGCATGCGAAACTTAAATTATCTTATCAACTTTCACCAGCATCACTGAAATGCTCTACAAGACAGAGGGCATTGTGTTGAGCAATGCCGGATATAACGACAAATATGCCATTACGCACCTCTTTACACGCGATTTTGGCCCTGTTTCCTACCTGCTGCCCAAAACACGCGGCCGGCGTTCAAAGATCAACACGGCGCTTTTTACGCCGCTCTCGATATTGAATATGGAGGTAGAACATCTTCCGCTGCGTGATATTCAGCGGCTGAAGGAGGTCGACCGGCAAACATTGCTGTTCGAAATCGGCTCAAACCCGGTCAAGGTTTCGCTGACGCTCTTCCTCTCTGAATTTTTGTCGAAAGTGTTGCGGGAGACCGACAACAATGAGGTGCTGTTCGATTACCTGAAACAGGCTATCGAGGTGCTTGAAAGGACGAAAAGGGGTCTGGCCAATTTTCATCTGACGTTTCTCTTGGGTCTTACACGGTTTTTGGGAATCTACCCCAATCTGGAAAATTATACCCGGGGGTGCTATTTTGATATGCTCAACGGGGAGTTTACCTATCGGAGCCCGACTCACCAGTATCTCCTGAACGAGCGGGAAAGTGCCTATCTCCATCTCCTTACCCGAATAAATTTCTCCAACATGCACCTCTTTCGCCTCTCGCGGAACGACAGGAACCTGATTATCGACAGGCTGCTGACCTACTACAGGTTGCACCTCTACGATTTCCAGTCGATCCGGTCGCTTGAAGTGCTCCGAGAGCTGCACTGATGCAGTCAGCAACCGAATACCTGAAAAACGATAACCTTACCGCAGCTATCCACCGTAAAACTGTCACCTAGCGATTCGTTCAACGTACCCTGCCACCAGTTGTCCAGGACCCTGTTCACTATGGGATATTTCAATCCGGTGGTGGTGATGGGTTTCCGGTCGATGGAAAAGAGGGAGACCTGCTCGCCGGCAAAACTGTGGAAGGTGGTTCTCGACCGGATAGGGGTAAAGATACCGTAATCGGTAATCATTTTCACATTGGCCTCCACCTGGTAATCGGCAAGGAGCGAGATGTTTCCCAAGGTGTGGTCTTCACGTAACCCGGTCCCCGCCACGATCACGATATTTTTTCTGCCCCGCTCCAAACAGAAACGGACCGACTTGGTCAGGTCGTTGCTCTCCTGTTCGCCGTCGGGAAATATCCGGTCTGCAAAACGGATCCTGTTTTCGAAAGAGATGGAGTCGCAATCGCCCACGATCGCATCAGGGGAGCCGCCGGCTTCTATAAAATGGTTGGCTGCCCCGTCGCAACAGACGATGTAAGGTGCCTGTTCAATTACCGATAACGGTAGAGGATGGCGTGGATAGTTGCCGTTTGCTACAATTATCGCCGTGGAACCGTCGTCTCTCTTTCCTGATCTCATTGTGGAAGGTTTGTTGCAAAGATAGCAACAGGAATCGGATTTCGGGATAAAAAAACGGCAAGAAATGTGGCTGGGAGAATAGCGGGTTGCACCTCCTACTGGTGTGAGCGGAGATACAACCCTTGGATGAAGCGGTTAATCAACTGGAGGCTTTTCTTTTCTGGTCGTCAGTTGATAAACGAACAGGAAAAGCGAAATCGAGCCGATGCCGAATATTGTGTCGCCGATAATCCGGGACCATTTGAACAGATTGACCACCGGTTGTTGCATGAATTCTGCCGAACGTGCATACCACATCCCGTGGTTTACGCTGGCAAATGTCTGCATCAACCCTACGGGCAGCAGGCTTACGACCACCATCAGCAGCAGTCCGATGTTCAGTGTCCAGAAGGTGAATCTGATCACCTTGTCGTTCCAGACCTGCTTGCGGTACATACCTCGAAGCACAAACAGCATCAATCCGATTCCCAACATGCCATAGACACCGAAGAGTGCTGCATGTCCATGAACGGGTGTCGTATTCAATCCCTGCATGTAGTAGAGTGCGATGGGAGGGTTGATGATAAAACCGAAAATGCCGGCTCCCAGGAAGTTCCAGAAGGCTACAGACAACAGGAAATAGATGGGCCATTTGTAGTCCGCCAGCCAGGCGGTCGACTTGCTCATCCGGTAATTGTGAAAGGCTTCAAACCCTATCAACACCAGCGGAATAACCTCCAACGCACTGAACGTGGCACCCAGTGCCATTACCGCCGTGGGCGTTCCGGTGAAATAGAGATGGTGGAATGTTCCCAGGATTCCTCCCGAAAGAAAGATGATGGTTGAGAAGAGCACGTTGTTGGTTGCCGATCCAATTCTTAGCAAGCCCATCCGGGTGAAGAGGAAGGCGGCAACCACAGTGGCAAATACTTCGAAAAATCCCTCAACCCACAAATGCACAACCCACCAGCGCCAATATTCGGCAATGGCCAGGTTGGTGGTCCTTCCCCACATCAAGCCTGCCGCATAAAATAGTGCGATGGCAAAACAGGAGATCAGGAAGAGTATCAGCAGCCCTCTTTCGTTTGTCCCTTTCGAGATGATAGGGATGATGGGGCGGATCATCAGTGTAAACCAGAGAAAGAGGCCCACAACAAGCAGCAATTGCCAGAATCTTCCCAGGTCGACATATTCGTAACCCTGATGTCCAAACCAGAAATTCTCTACCAGGCCCATCCGCTGCATGACGCCGAACCATTGTCCGGCCAGTGAACCGGCAACCACGATGAGCAGGGCGATAAAGAGGATATTTACCCCGAGTTTCTGGAATTTCGGATCTTTTCCGCTCAACGACGGGGCGATATAGAGACCGGTTGCCAGCCAGGCGCTGGCTATCCAGAAGATGGCAATCTGGACGTGCCAGGTACGTGTGATGGAGTAGGGAAGGAAGCCTGCAATGTTGATGCCGTATAGCGAATCACCCTCCACTCCGTAGTGGGCGGTGAGGATGCCCAACATTACCTGGACCAGTATCAGGATGTTCACCACCCAGAAATACTTTTTCGTTGCCCGCATCGATGGAGTGATAGCCAGATTCATCAAGGGGTCCTTTACCGGTTTCAACACCTCCTCCTGTTGCGAGCGCGCCTGTACGAAGACAAGAATACCGATGCCGATCAGCAGCATGATGATGCTGAATCCGGTCCAGATGATCAGATCGCCTGTCGGCACATTCCCAATCTGGGCATCGTTGGGCCAGTTGTGGGTATAGGTTATATTCTCGCCGGGTCGTTCCGTTACGCAGGCCCAGGATGCCCAGAAGAAGAATTGAACCATCCGTTCCATTCTCTTGTCGTCCCTGATGGCATTCTTGGGGATGGCATAGGCTGAACGGAGCGCGTCCAATGCAGGATCATCCATAAACAGCGAGGTGTAGTGTTGCTTGTTGTGTTCAAAGGCTTCAATCCTTTCTGCCGAAAGTGTCAGTGTTCTGGAGCGGTCGTCGTAGGTATTCCTCCGTAAAAAATTCTGGAGCCGCTTTTCCAACAGCGCTTTCTCTTCAGAACTTTTCGATTCAAAATTGCCACCCGACCACTTGTTCAGCAGGTATTGCGCTTCACGATGGAGATAGTCGGCCGTCCAGTCTGGTGCAACATAGGCTCCGTGTCCCCAGACCGTTCCCACCTCCTGTCCTCCCATACTTTGCCATACGTTCTGCCCCTCCCTGATGTTGTTTCCGGTGAAGAGAACGTTGCCAGATTCATCCAATACCTTTTCAGGGATTGGCGGCGCTTTCTGGTAGATCTGATTGCCGTAGAACAACAAGACGGCAAATGAGATCCCCACTACCAGAAAGAATGCAGTCCATAGTTTTCTGTGAGTCATAACTAAATGCGTTAAATCAACAGCTTGATCAATTTTGGATAAAAGTGCCGGAAGTTAGTTTAAAAAAACTACATCAGTAGAACCTGTAGATTCGTTTCCAGGTAGGTAACCAGTCAATATGATATCGCTCGCTCTCATTTATCGCCATTTGTTCCGGTGAAAATGAGTCAACCCCTTGAGAAAATTTGCGATGCTCTCTCTGCAAATATATCTCTCTATTTGATACAAACAAAAGAAAATATTTTTTTTTGTAAAAAACTTCACTCAACCAAGAGGAATGATAGAAGCGCCGATGATATGGCATGCCAGTCCCAAGAGAACAAAGAGATGAAATATGGCGTGAATAAACTCCCGCCCGGCCGTAGCGTAGATAATGGCACCGGCAATGTAGAAGAGCCCGCCCGATACCAGCCACCAGACCACCTCGATGCACCCTTTTTCATTTGCAGTTTCAATGAGCGGTTTAAAGGCAATTAGAATCACCAAGCCCATAATAACGTAAGATGCGGTTTTCAGGTGGCTGTTTCTCTTCAGTTGACCAAAACTGATGGCAATGCCTACAACAGCGATGCTCCAGACCAGTGCGAACAGCAACCAGCCCCAGAACTGCTCCTCACGTAGCAGAATCAGCGTAAAGGGCGAGTAGCTGGCCGCAATCAGCAGGTAGATACTTGCATGGTCGAAGTGACGATACTGCGCCTTTCGCTTAGGCTCCTTCACAAAATGGTATAAGGTGGAGGAGAGCATGCAGGCTACCATTCCGAAGCCGAAAATGGAGTAGGCGAGCATAGCCCAGCGGTTATCGGCAACGGTTGCCTTGTAGATCAGGATGATGGTTGCAACCAGCGCCATCACGACACCGGCAGCGTGGGTGAGGTAGTTTGCCTTCTCCTCTCTTGGAGTGTAGAATTTTTCGTTACTCATTGTTCGATAGTTTTACCATCTTCCTGCTCCGTTTCCAAACCCTGTTTTTCAACAGATCAGTTTCGGTTCACAAAAATAAGAAATTCGATCTCAACTCCTGCCAAATCGTCATAAATTTCTCTTTGGCAAGGTAATTGTCCTGAGCAGGTTGTAGACCGACGAGCCGACCGTAGCTGCGGTCAACCCATTATATAGAACAAATAAATATACAACATATGAACTTCAATAACTTTACAATCAAGTCGCAGGAGGCAGTGCAAAAGGCCATCGAACTGGCTCAGGCCAACAATCAGCAGATGATTGAGCCTGCGCACCTGCTAAAAGCTGTAATGCTGGTTGGTGAAAACGTTACCGGCTTTCTGTTTCAGAAACTTGGCGTGAACGTGAGAAACCTGGAGACAGCATTGAATAGGGAGATCGAATCCTATCCGCGTGTTTCGGGTGGAGATCCGATGTTGAGTCGGGAGACCAATGCGGTCTTCCAGCATTCTGTGGATGTTGCGAACAGGATGGGCGACCAGTTTGTGGCGCTGGAACATCTTTTACTGGCGATGATCAGCGAGAAGAACGGTGCATCGCAATTGATGAAAAATGCCGGAATCTCGCAGAACGGGCTTGAGACTGCAATCAGGGAGTTGCGCAAAGGCGAGAAGGTGACCAGCCCGTCGGCAGAGGACACCTATCAATCCCTGGGGAAATACGCCGTTAACCTGAACGACAGGGCCAGGAACGGCAAACTCGACCCTGTGATCGGCCGTGATGAGGAGATTCGCCGTGTACTCCAGATCCTGAGCCGCCGCACCAAGAATAACCCCATTCTTATCGGCGAACCGGGAACGGGAAAGACCGCCATCGCCGAGGGTATCGCACACCGTATCGTTCGGGGAGACGTACCCGAGAACCTCAAAAGCAAGGAGATCTATTCACTCGATATGGGAGCCCTCATTGCCGGTGCCAAATATAAGGGGGAGTTCGAAGAGCGGTTGAAATCGGTAGTGAACGAGGTGGTGAAAGCCGATGGGGAAGTTATTCTCTTTATCGACGAGATTCATACCCTTGTAGGGGCTGGAAAAAGCGAAGGAGCCATGGATGCCGCAAACATCCTGAAGCCTGCGTTGGCCAGGGGTGAGTTGCGTGCGATAGGTGCCACCACGCTCGACGAATACCAGAAATATTTCGAGAAGGACAAGGCTCTTGAACGACGTTTCCAGACCGTGATGGTGGATGAACCGTCCGAGCCTGACAGCATCTCCATACTCCGTGGTTTGAAGGAGCGGTATGAAAACCACCACAAGGTGAGAATCAAGGATGAGGCGATCATCGCGGCGGTACAGTTGTCGCACCGGTATATTACCGACCGGTTCCTGCCGGACAAGGCGATCGACCTGATGGACGAGGCTGCTGCCAAGTTGCGGATGGAGGTAGACTCGGTACCGTATGAACTGGATGAGATCATGCGCCGTATCAAGCAGTTGGAGATCGAACGTGAAGCGATCCGTCGCGAAAACGATACGGCAAAGGAGGAGATGCTCACCAGGCAGATCGAGAACCTTCGCGAAGAGGAGAGTGTGCTGAAAGCACGGTGGCAATCGGAGAAGGAGCTGATCAACCGTATTCAGCAGAACAAGATCGACATAGAGGATGCCAAGTTCCAGGCAGAAAAGGCCGAGCGTGAAGGAGACTACGGAAAGGTTGCCGAACTGCGGTATGGAAAGATCAAGGAAAAGGAGGCCGAGATTGAAGAACTGAAGAACCGGTTGCATGAAACACAGGGCGACAGTGCCATGATCAAGGAGGAGGTGGATGCTGAAGATATCGCCGGCGTGGTTTCGCGTTGGACTGGAATCCCGGTGACCCGGATGCTGCAGAGCGAACGGGAGAAGCTGCTTCACCTGGAGGAGGAGTTGCATAAGCGGGTTGTTGGACAGGAAGAGGCCATTACAGCTGTTGCCGATGCCGTGCGCCGTAACCGTGCCGGATTGAATGATCCGAAACGGCCAATCGGCTCGTTCATCTTTCTGGGGACGACCGGGGTGGGTAAGACCGAGCTGGCAAAGGCGCTGGCCGACTACCTGTTCGACGACGAGAACATGATGACCCGTATCGACATGAGCGAGTATCAGGAGAAGTTCAGTGCAACCCGGCTGATCGGGGCACCTCCCGGATATGTCGGGTATGACGAGGGTGGACAGCTGACCGAGGCGATCCGGAGAAAACCCTATTCAGTGGTACTGTTCGACGAGATCGAAAAGGCTCATCCGGATGTCTTCAACATCCTGCTGCAGGTACTGGATGATGGCCGTCTGACCGACAACAAGGGGAGGGTGGTGAACTTCAAGAACACCATCATCATCATGACCTCCAATATGGGTTCAGCCCTGATCCGGGAGAACTTCGAGAAGCTGACCGAACGGAACCGCGAGGAGGTTGTGGAGAACACCAGGAACCTGGTGTTGAGCATGCTGAAGCAGACCATCCGTCCCGAGTTCCTGAACCGGATCGACGACATCATCATGTTTGCCCCGCTCAAACAGGAGGAGATCAAACAGATCGTCCGCATCCAGCTGGATGGGGTGAAAAAGATGCTTGCCGGCAACAGCATTACGCTGGAGTATACCGATGAGGCGGTAGAGAGCATCGCGGAAGCGGGCTACGATCCCGAGTTCGGGGCACGTCCTGTGAAACGGGTCATTCAGCGGAAGGTGCTGAACCAGTTGTCGAAGGATATCCTCTCAGGCAAGGTGGACAACTCCAGGCCGATTGTGATCGACGCTATAGACGAGAATGTCTATTTCAGGAACTAAGGTTCTGCCGGACCTTTACTGGGAGACTCTTTTTCGTGTGCCAGGCTTCTGTTCGCCGATTTTTTTGTAGATTTGCGTTTTGTAAACAGTAAACAGATGATCGATCTCAGTAAAATTCCTTCCCCATGCTATGTGATGGAAGAGCAGTTGCTGCGCAACAACCTGCAACTGATAAAATCGGTAGAAGAGCGGGCGGGGGTGACCGTCATACTTGCATTCAAGGCGTTTGCCCTCTGGAAGTCATTTCCCATCGTAAGGGAGTACATTGCCCACTCCACGGCAAGTTCGGTGGCGGAGGCACAACTGGCTTTCGAAGAGATGGGGAGCCCTGCCCACACCTATGCACCATCCTATACCGATGCCGATTTTCCGCACTTTCTGAAATACAGCAGCCATATCACTTTCAATTCGCTGGCCCAGTTTCATCGGTTTTATCCGCAAGTGATGGCTTCACCCGGAACAATCAAATGCGGAATCCGTATCAACCCGGAATTTTCAGTAGTGGAGACCGACCTCTACAATCCCAGCATGCCCGGTTCACGTCTCGGTGTTACGGCAAAAAACATGGGGAATACCCTGCCGGAGGGAGTTACCGGCCTCCATCTTCACAACCTGTGTGAAAGCAACTCCTACGACCTCGAAAAGACCCTGGAGGTTGTGGAGCAGAAATTCGGGCACTTTCTGACCCGGGTGGAGTGGCTGAACCTGGGGGGAGGACATCTGATGACTCACAAGGATTACGATGTGGAGCACCTGATCGGGTTGCTGCTCCGTTTCAGGGAGAAGTATCCCAACCTGGAGATTATCCTCGAGCCCGGCAGTGCGTTCGCCTGGCAGACCGGAGTATTGGTGGCGGATGTGGCAGACATCGTGGAGAACGACGGCATCCTGACCGCCATGCTTAACGTCTCCTTCGCCTGTCATATGCCCGATTGTCTCGAAATGCCCTACAAGCCGAGAATCCGTGGGGCGTACCATGAACCGGTACCCGGGAAGCCGACCTACCGGATGGGCGGAAACAGTTGTCTGAGCGGCGATTTCATGGGCGACTGGTCGTTCGATGAACCGCTGAAGGTGGGGGATAAGGTGGTGTTCGAGGATATGATCCATTACACCATCGTAAAGACCACCATGTTCAACGGAGTGTCGCATCCCTCTATCGGACTCTGGACAAAGGAGAACGAGTTTCTACTCTACCGGCGATTCGGTTATGAGGATTATAAAAACCGGATGAGTTAATATTCTGACCGATCAGGTAAAATAGTTGCACAGATTAAACAAATAGCCACATTTTTCTGTTTAGTTGTTGATGGGATCGTCTTGTCGATACAATATATCATTAACTAAAAACTGTTGCTTATGAGTTGGTTGTGGTTTATCATCGTCGGAGCAGTATCGGGCTGGCTCGCGGGAAACATTATGCGTGGAGGCGGCTTCGGGTTGCTGATGAATATCGTAGTAGGCGTTATCGGCGCACTTATCGGCGGCTGGGTCTTCGACCTGCTGGGAATAGGCGTGGGCAATGGATTGATCGGAAGCCTGATAACCGCATTGGTAGGAGCAATTCTTCTGCTTTGGATAATTTCCCTCTTGAAACGGAAGTAGTTCCACTGACAGCATAAGTGATCAGTTTGATGAAGAAAAAGCAGGTCGGCATCTTTTCAGGCTCCTTTAATCCGGTTCATACAGGCCACTTGATACTGGCAAACTATCTTTTGGAGTTTACCAGTCTCGACGAGATCTGGCTCGTGGTCTCCCCGCATAATCCAATTAAAGAGGCAGACAGCCTGCTGGATGAGAAGATCAGGCTGGAGATGGCGAGACTGGCGGTAGAGGAGTTCGACCGCCTGCTGGTTTCGGATATCGAGTTCTGCATGCCGAAGCCTTCCTATACCATCGATACGTTGACAAGATTAAGGAGTGAGAACCCGGATGTGGAGTTCACGCTTGTTATTGGCAGCGATAACTGGAGGAAATTCCCCCGGTGGAAAGAGCACCAACGGTTGATAGAGGAGTTCAGGATCCTGATCTATCCCCGACCGGGAGAGGAGGTGGGAGCAGACAGGCCGCTTCCGGAGAATGTACAGTTGATAGACGCCCCTATAGTGGAGATCTCTTCCACATTCATCCGTGAGAGCATACGGATGGGAAAAAACATGCGGGCATTTCTGCCCGCACAGGTGTATGATTATATCTTGTCCAACGGACTCTACCGGTGATGGAGGATTGTTTACTCCAGATAGGTATATCCGTACAGTCCTGAACGGTAGTTCGACAGGAACTCTTTTCCCTCTTCCACCGATATTTGACCCTTCTTCACCGAACTCATTACCCACGTCTCAACCGTACGAACCAGCTTCTTGGCGTTGTACTGTGCATATTCCAGCACTTCGGCAACTGTCTCGCCGTCGATTACCTGCTCGATTTTGTATCCGCTGTTTTCATCCGTCACGACGTGAACGACATTGGTGTCACCAAACAGGTTGTGCAGGTCGCCCAATATCTCCTGGTATGCTCCCACCAGGAATACCCCGATGTAGTAGGGCTCGTTTTTTTTGAGCGTATGGACCGGGATGAACGATCGATGGAAGCCGCCCTGTGCCGTGTAACTGGCAATCTTTCCGTCGGAATCGCAGGTGATATCCTGTAGGGTAGCCGTCCTCTCCGGCTTTTCGTCCAGCCGGTGAATGGGGATGATGGGAAATACCTGGTCGATTGCCCACGAGTCGGGCAGAGACTGGAACAACGAAAAATTACAGAAATATTTGTCGGGCAGCAGCGACGAGAGCTGGCGAAGCTCTTCAGGTGCATGTTTCGACCGGTTGATGGTGATGTTGATCTCCCGGATAATCGAGAAATAGAGCTGTTCCACCTGTGCCCTGGTCTTCAGGTCGAGCAATCCAAGGCTGAAGAGGTCTAGCGACTCCTCGCGGATCTGCTGTGCATCGTGCCACGCCTCCAACATTCGCGTCTGAGTGAGGTTGTCCCAGATCTTGTACAGCTCTTTTACCAGCTCATGGTCATTCTCCTGGATCTCCACATCCTCTTTCCATTCGGGGAGTGTGGCCGTCTCGAGCACCTCGAAGATAAGTACCGAATGGTGTGCCGTGAGAGCCCGACCCGATTCGGTAATGATTTTGGGGTGTGGTATCTCATTCTTGTTTGCAGCATCCACAAACGAGAAGATCGAGTCGTTCACATACTCCTGGATGGAGTAGTTGATACTGTTCTCGCTGTATGAAGATCGTGTTCCATCGTAATCGACGCCCAGTCCGCCGCCGATATCCACAAACTCCACGTTGAATCCCAGCAGGTGAAGCTGGACATAGAACTGCGATGCTTCCCGCAAGGCGGTCTTCACTCGGCGTATCTTTGTGATCTGGCTACCGATATGGAAATGGATCAACCGGAAACAGTCGGTCATCTTGTGCTTCTTGAGCAGATCGAGTGCCACGAGCAGTTCGCTGGAGTTCAATCCGAACTTGCTTCCATCGCCGCCCGACTCTTCCCATTTCCCGCTTCCGGAACTGGCTAGCTTGATACGGATACCGATGTTGGGCTTGACTTTCAGTCGCTTGGATATCTCAATGGTAAGTTCAAGTTCATTCAGCTTCTCAATCACGATAAAAACCTCTTTCCCCATCTTTTTCGCCAGCAAGGCCAGTTCGATGTAGCTTTCATCCTTATAGCCATTGCAGATGATGATGGAGTTCTCGCTGGTGTTGATGGCAAGAACAGCATGGAGTTCAGGTTTGGAGCCAGCCTCAAGACCTATGTTGAACCGTTTCCCGTACGTCACGATCTCTTCAACCACCTGACGCATCTGGTTAACCTTGATGGGATAGACAATGTAATTCTGCGAGGCATAGCCATACTCTTTTGCTGCAATCTCAAAACAGGTCGAGATCTTTTCGATCCGGTTGTCCAGAATTTGCGGAAACCGTACCAGAACGGGAGCTGAAACGTCGCGGAGATAGAGCTCACGCATCAGATCATTCAAATCAACAGCCCCTCCCGACGATTTGCGGGGAGTTACCTGCACGTTCCCCTTTTCATTAATTGAGAAGTATCCGTTTCCCCAACCGTCAATATTGTACAGTTCTTCCGAATCCTCAATGCGCCATTTTCTCATTATCGGTTCTGTAATTATAAAGTGGATAAATCAGGTTGCAAAAGTAATGATTTTATTTGTTATTCTGACCCTTTTCCTCAACATCCTTCTTCATCCCTCAATTACTCCTGT
>MTKW01005436.1_pt2 | contig 27863 bp, 22 predicted proteins | sample 1042761 | NCBI WGS metagenome assembly MTKW01 (sample SAMN06205366, study PRJNA360243) | anaerobic digester metagenome | biome: Wastewater treatment plant; feature: Anaerobic digester sludge; material: sludge; isolation source: anaerobic digester fed with sludge from wastewater treatment plant ...
CATCCCTTGGGGCGCGTTGGTGAACCGGAAGAAGTGGCAGAGTTGATTCTCTTCTTGGCATCTGATAAATCAAGTTGGATTACCGGGGAAACCATCTTGATCGATGGTGGCCGAGGCCAGACCTGCGCAAGATGAGATAAATATGGCTGCTTCTGATGATTGCCACATCTTCGCGCCTTCCCTTAATAGCACATCGGGGGGATAGTTTTGCGTATTTTGCACACAGCTGACTGGCATCTGGGCAGACAAATCGAAGGGCGCTCTAGGTTGGCAGAGCAAGAGGAATTCTTAGACACTTTGTGTGAGATCGTTGACCAAGAGCAGGTGGATTTGGTTCTGGTGGCAGGGGATGTATTTGATTCCGCAAATCCAGGAGCACAGGTTGAAAGACTGTACTATCACTCGCTTGAGCGATTGGCGGGAAACGGAAAGAGAGTTGTTGTGGTAATAGGTGGTAATCATGACAGTCCCGACAGGATCCAAGCTGCAGATCCTTTGGCCGTAAGGCATGGGATCTCGCTTGTCGGCTACCCCAACGAGCATCTTCCGAAAGGGGTAGCGCCTACAGGAGCGGGTCGAGTTGACACTGGTCCTGGTTGGATGGAAGTGTTCTGCCCTGGTTCAGGAGAATCTGCGGTAATATGCGTTCTCGCATACCCATCTGAATCTAGGCTAAGAGAGGTCTTTACAGAATCTTTAGACGAGGAGAACCAAAGGACTGCGTATTCGGACAAGGTAAGAGCTTTAGTTCACGGTGGAAGCACGCATTTTCGCAAGGATGCTGTGAACCTTATACTAGGTCACCTGTATGTGATAGGAGGAGAAGAATCCGATTCTGAAAGGCAGATACAGTTAGGTGGGGCTTTCGCGGTAGAGCCAAATGTTTTTGGAACTACCGCGGATTATGTATCCCTTGGCCATCTTCATAGGCCTCAGGAAGTCACTGCGTGCCAAGTTCCTTGTAGGTATTCAGGGTCGCCGCTGGAGTATAGTTTTTCCGAGGCCGGGCAACAAAAAGAGGTAGTGATAGTTGAAGTTATTCCCGAAAAAAGGCGTTCCTGGCCTCGAGAGCCACACTCTTTTCATGAGGAAATGCACCTTGATAAAAGTCATGGAGTCGAAGGCGATAATCTGTCAACTGCTTTTCGTTTGGAACGTATCCCTCTTTCATGTGGAAAGCCGCTCAAAAGATACAGGGCATCCACAATTGAAGAAGCTTTCCAATGGTGCTCAGATCCTAGAAATCACAGCGCATGGGTAAGCCTGGAGATCGGGTGCGAGGAGCCCCTTGGCACTGCTGAAGTGGCTGCCCTTAGAAAAGAGCACCCGTCTATCGTCACAATACGTTGGACCGGTGCAAGGGAAGTCTTCGATCCTTTTGAAAAGCGCATCTCTGAGATGCCCCTCGTCGAGAGGTTCAAATTGTTTTGCCAACGTCAGATGGGGAAAAACCCCGAACCTGAACTTGTGGATCTTTTCTTGGAACTTGTACATGAGGAGACAGACGATTCAGATACAGTGCAGCCTGGACTCGGGGGAGGTTTTCTCTTATGAAACCTGTGAGTTTAGAATTTAGCGGGCTTCACAGTTACAGGGAACGACAAAAGATCGATTTTGAAGAACTAGGACGTTTTGGTCTCTTCGGCATATTCGGACCTACTGGTAGCGGAAAATCTTCAATCCTTGATGCCATCACTCTTGCTTTGTTTGGAGCGGTTGATAGGGCTCCTCGTAAGACATATGGGATCATAAACCAGCTAGAATCTGCCGCTGAGATCTCGTTCACGTTTGAATTGGGAGGGCAGAGATACACCGCTCAGAGAAGGTTTGAACGCGCCCAAGGTGATGCTGAGAATGTTAAGACTAAGTACGCGAGGGTGATAAGGCGTGCGGCTACTGTGGAAGGCACAGACGAAGTCTTGGCCGACCGACCAGCAACTACTGATGAGTGTGTGAAAGAACTGCTAGGTTTCGGTGCCGACGATTTTTTGCGTGCAGTTGTCCTACCGCAGGGTAAATTCGACCAGTTTCTTAGGCTTAGGCCGAATGAACGCGGCGAGATGCTAGAGAACATTTTTGGGCTGGAGAGGTTTGGGGAAGAACTTAGAATCAAGGCGAAACAGAGGGCAGAAGGATATAGCACTGAACTTTCGAAAATCGAAGCAGGTCAATTGGAACTTGGCGATTGTTCTGGCGAAGCCATAAAGAATGCGCAACTTCATGCAAAAGACCTCGCTCAAAAACTTGAATCGGCCAAGGAGCGTCTCAAGATGGCAGAGGCGGTTTATGAGGAACAAGCGGAGCTTAAGAAACTGTACGATGAGATAACAAGCGCATTGGAACGGCTAGAAGAAGTTAATGCTCAGAGTAAGAGCATGGACCAGCTACGTACTATGGCAGAACGTGCTGGCAAAGCGGCTCCTTTCATAAGCCAAATTGCTCAGGTTTCCCAACTTCAAAGCGAGGCGGAGGAAAAGAGAAATCGCTTGTCTCAACTTGAGGAAGGACTCAGACAAGCAGAAAATGACTATTGCCATGCAGAACAGGCTTTGGAAAAAGAGCGGTCTATCGAAGGGGAACAGATCCCAAACCTGTTAAGGAAGAGGAATGAACTTGAACGAGCGCTCCAAGAAAAGAAGGAACTGGAGGCTCTCATGAAATGTTATCGTACCAAGACAGAGTCTCTCGAGAAGATCGATAGTGAGATCGAGGTAGAGACCAGAAAGCAGCAAGAACTAGGTAGTTGCCTCTCCAAATTGTTGCAGGAGCAAAGTGCCCTTGGGCTAAGGGAATCGGAAGTTTCTGTAGATCCTCTATGGCGGGAGGCTATAGGACATGCATATCAGTGCTACCTGGATCTTAAGACCAGTGTCGATAGGGTAGAGAATATCGAGAGAGATCTGCTGAAGAAGAAAAGAGCCTTGGCGGAGTCCAAAACTGTAGCTATAGAAGTGTTTAATCAGATATTTGACATATCGGCTTCTAGGTATATCCTGTCAGATACCTACGAACTCGAAATGAGTCGGGTAGTCTTGGACGATCTCTTCCTAAAGGAAGGAACGATGGGGCAGATTCCAATGTGCCTCGGTGAAAGATCCCATCTAGATGAAAAACACGTTTGCTATTCACACGGCGACGAGCTCTCGGATCCAGTCTTTTGGGGTGACATGGCCTTGTGCGTCCCATTTGACAGAGACTATCTATCTCAGATAGCAGAAAATGAAAAGAAAAAGGCCGAATCTCTTCTTCAAGGATGTCAGGTCAGGAAAGAGGAATCTCTTATTCGTCACCAAGCTTCTCTGCTAGCTCGAGAGCTTGAGGATGGAAAACCCTGTCCTGTATGTGGATCGTTGCATCATCCTGCACCTAGTGTGTCCGAAGACTCTGCTGAGATCATCTTTGTAGCTCAAACTGCCGAGAAACTGGCATCAGATTGTCTAAAGGCCGTCCAGACGTGGTATACGAATCTTATGGGATGCATACAATCGTGGGATAATGCAGTGATGAATCAAAAGGAGCTGCTTGATAGGTTTTCCGATGAATACGATAGGTTTGTCTCCCAATGCATTGTGTTGTTGCACAAAGCAGAGCCAATTCTAACAACCGATATCATCACTCAGATATACGAGAAATTAATTGGCGACGGTCGGACACGTGCATATCGAATTCTCCGCGAAGCTGAAGTGCCTGGCGTTGAGGAGACTCTCAGAGTTTTGATCGATGGCCTAACTGATTGCGTCCACGCCATCGAGAAAAAGGATATAGAGAGACAAGAGATCAGAGAAAAAATGGATGCGATTCGCGCCTCTATTGAGGCGATTCAGAAGGAAGCCCAGGGAGTCACAGACGCATTGGGCAGATTAGGTGCCGATAGAGGAACCGAGATTGGATATTTGAATGCCTTGGAGTCTCAGATCGCAGTTTTAAGAGAGAGCATAGCAAATGTCTGTGACGAAAGAGATCCGGAAGGACTGCTGGAGGAGACCGTATCAGAAATTGATTCCATTCAAAAGAATTATGAGAATGCGGTCAAACTTGCACAATCGGCTCAGGAGACGCTTTCAAAGGTACGGCTGGACCATCAGGCGACCAAGTCTGCCTTCGAACAGGTTGAGACTAGCTTGTGCAACCTGCAGCGGTACTTGGCAGAGCAGTTAGCCATCGCAGGATTTGAAAGTGAAGAAGAAGCCAAAGCGCACATCCTTTCGCCTCAAGATATGAGTAGAATACAAGAGGAGTTGAAGGAGTATGACAGTGCCCGCATTGAAGTGCAAACAAGAATCAAAGATTTGAGGGATAAGATTGATTCGAGGGAATTCTCGCAGGAAGTTTTTGAGGCAGCGGTGGCAGCTCTAGAAGCGGTTAAGACCAAGGAGAATGAATTGAGGGAGGAGGCGGCGGTAGCAAATGCCGACTTGAGAAGGTTGGCGGAAACGCGAAAGAGATGGGATGAACTCGAGGCTCAGCGTCAAGAGATGGAAAGAGCGAGAGACGTGGCGTACAAGTTGCTCAGTCTGGTGACGGGAAGACGATTTGTGCAATTCCTTGCGCAGGAGCATCTAAAAGATATGATTCGAGAAGCATCTATCACTTTGGGCAGTCTCACAGGGCAGAGATACGCTTTGGAGCTATCAGATGATCTGGAATTCGTGGTGCGGGATGACTTTAACGGTGGCGAAAGGCGATCGGTAAGTACTCTATCAGGAGGGGAGACCTTTCTTACTTCTTTAGCTCTAGCCTTAGCGTTATCCTCCAACATTCAGCTCAAAGGGAAGTATCCTCTAGGCTTCTTTTTCCTTGATGAAGGGTTTGGCACTTTGGATAGCACGAAACTAGATCTAGTCATGGACGCTTTGGAGCGCATAAGGGACAAAGAGCGGATGGTAGGGGTCATAAGCCATGTTAAGGAGCTTAAGGACAGACTTCCTACATACTTAGAGGTCATACCCGCTGCAGATGATGGTACCGGCAGTCAGATTAAAGTAGTGGGGGCAAAAAAATAGCTCGTGTACTTAGTGTTTGCTAAATTCACGAGCTAATTTGTGTTTCTACTTTGCCTTTTTATCTTCGGGCATTCGTCCACCTTTTTCCATGTAATCTCGTATATCTTTCTTTATCCTCTCAGGGATCTCTTTGTCGAACGGGAACTTTCCCGAATTAGTGATGCGTTCAGTGAATTCTAGGACCATATCGCCGAGCAGCGCAAGGTGATCCGCGTCTATATGTTCAATTGTATCTCCTGGGGTGTGGAGGTATGCAGTAGCTCCGCCTCCACGAGAAAAGGTAACTGATGGGATGCCTTCGTACCCCAACGGTATACAGTCACCCGAGTATATGGACTGGCGAACTCGGAGTCCTCTACCAAATTCCGAGCCCATCACATCTAGATAGCTTACCAGTTTGTCTGAACCCATGACCGAGGCGGAGTTGTTTCCAATTATTCCGCCTGCAACATCTACATTTACCATGAATATGTAATTGCTGGTTTTCTCTTTTTGCTTTTCTACATGGGCCCAACTACCCATAAGACCCATCTCCTCGGCGCCAAACCAGATGAATCGCAAGGTTCTTCTGGGTGGGTTTTGGGCGAAATGCCTGGCAAGTTCCATGATGGTAGCAGCCCCGGCTCCATTATCGTGAGCTCCTTGGTTCTTGTACACGCTGTCAAAGTGAGCTCCTACAACGATGGTTTCATTAGGCTCGTAAGTGCCGGGTATGTCTACTACTACATTACGAGATTTGGACCATTCTTCGTTCTGAAGTACTGTGAGCCGTACCCTCTGCGCACCGTTCTTTATCATCTCTAGCGCATCTTCGTATTTGACATATACTGTAGGGAGGGTTCCAAGCTTATCCCTAATACTTCTGTTCATTGCTATGTTTGGGGTATCTCTACCTGCGCCGCCTATGAAAATGCGACCTGCAACCCCCTCTTGTTTTGCTTTTTCAAAACCTTTGAACCCTCCTCCTTCGCTTGCAAGGATTACGGCTCCCCTTACATCGTGCAGATATTCTGGCTGTCCGGTTTCTACGTATTTGAGGGGTGCCTCAATGCCTTCGGCAGGTGTTGTGCCACTTAGACCTAAAACAGATGCTTCGTACCTGGCTTGATATGGTTCTAGTACTTCAACCAGGCCCTCATCATCTGAGTATGCTAGCAAGTCGAATTCTTCAATCTCTGGTTTGAGATCTAAAGCCCTCAGCTCCTCGCAGATTATCTCAGCAGCGCGTTGTTCCTGTGGTGTACCTGCGCACCTGGTAAATGCGATCTTTTTGAGAAAACTCATTGCTCTTTCGCCGCAAAACGCCACCTTATCCCGCTCCTTTCTTTTTAGATCCATTGTTTTTTGATTGATCGTTCTAGTTCGCCCTTGAGGTGTATTCGGGATGAAAGAAGATATAACCTTCTGGGGAATTCAATAGAACCAAGACGACGTGCGCGTTGAAGAAAATTGAAAAACTAAGCTTTATTTTACCTGGCTGTAAGAGTAAACTGAGATAAGTCTTGAATTCTGCGTAAAGAGGTAGGTGAGGAAAGTGGACAAAGACAGCGCTGACCCTGGACCTAGTAGAAATCGAGTGACCAAGGGAGTAGGGTCTACTTTCCCGCCCAGTTTCTTAAAGCCTGGAGAATGATGTGTCTTCATCCGAAAAGAATCTAGTGTGGTATAAGGCCGCGAAGTATGTCCCTCCTTCCAAAGTGTTTTATGTGGTCACAATAGTGTAGAACATTTAACTTTCGCGAAATACAAGTGAAGGGGGCGATTCCCTTGAATCGGATGGATCCTTCTACCGACACCTTCGTTTCTGATGTGTCCAAGGTCAAAGCAATGATCCTCGCACATAATTGGGCTGCCGTGCGCAATCTTTTGGCTGAATGGCGTGCGCCCGATATTGCCGACTTATTATTGGAGATGGACAAGCCTACCCGAGTGCTGCTCTTCAGATGTTTGCCTAGGAGGACGGCAGCAGAAGTTTTTTCCGAACTCGAAACAGAAGATGCGGATGCTCTCCTAAGGGATCTCACAGACTATGAAACACAGCTTCTGTTGTCGCTTATGCGTCCCGACGACAGAACGGAGTTGCTTGAGGAGCTTCCCGGCAAGGTTACGCAGCGGCTTTTGAATCTCCTAAAACCAGAAGATGTGGAAGAAGCTCGGATGCTCTTGGGCTATCCGGAAGGAAGCGTAGGACGGCTCATGACTCCTGACTATGTTGCCGTAAGGCCGAGCTGGACAGTATCTCAGGCGTTACTGCATGTAAGACGCAGAGGGAGAGATACTGAAACCGTAGATGCGATTTATGTAGTTGACGATGACTGGAAATTACTAGGGGTGGTGTCGTTGAGGCAGCTCATATTGGCTGAACCCGACGAAATCGTTCGAGATATAATGACGACCCCTCCGATCTACCTGTCCGCCTTTGATGACCAGGAAGAAGCAGCCAGAGTCATGGATAAGTATGACCTTTACGCATTGCCTGTTGTTTCGTCTGACGGTACCCTAGTTGGAATTGTTACCGCTGATGATGTCTTTGACGTATCTATCGAAGAGGCGACTGAAGACTTTCACAAGTCTGGGGCTGTTTCACCTCTCAAAACAAGTTATCTCCAATCAAGCCTAGGGGTTCTCTTGAAAAGCAGGATCGGGTGGCTCGTTATTCTTGCCTTAGTTGACCTCGTTGGTGCTGAAATTATGGCCCAGTTTCAAAACGCCATATCTCAAGTAGTTGCGCTTGTGTTTTTCTTGCCGCTTATCGTTGGGTGCAGTGGAAACGCAGGGTCGCAATCGTCAACACTTGCCGTTAGAGATATAGCATTAGGAGAGATCGATCTAGAGGATTTACCTCGACTTACTCTGAAAGAGGTACTTGTTTCAGCGGGTTTAGGGATCACTGTGGCATTACTCGTATGTGTGCCTGCGATCCTTCAAGGTGGATTCAGTGTAGGTGTCGTAGTGAGCGTAAGCACGGCTGTAACCGTATTGGTTGGGGGAGTTATTGGCATTATGATGCCTTTTTTGCTTAGGAAGTTGGGATTTGACCCAGCGACTTCTAGCGCGCCATTGATAACATCAATTCTTGATATCATAGGGATCCTGATCTATTTCAAACTAGCTACACTAATCCTGAATCTATGACCCTGTTGGGTGAGATTGGACAGGATAGGCTCAATCTCGAGAGGAGGCTAGGAAGAACATGGAACATAAGAATCTTAACCGTGATCATCTACTTGGGGGCAGTGATAAAAAAGACAAACCTATTTCTGTAGGTGAGGCTGTAGAAATGGGAGTGATAAAAAGCCTCATAGATGCTAGAAACTGGGATGGTTTGAGGGATTATTTGGTTGAAAACGTACCAATCGCAGAAATCGCCGATCTTCTTTCTGACTTGGATAAGGGCGACAGGGTTTTAGTATTCCGAGTCCTTCCAAGAAAAATAGCAGCGGAAGTATTCGCGTATCTAGAACCGTTTGAACAAGATGACCTCTTAAGAGATCTTACTGACGAAGAAGCTCGTCATATTATGGCGAACCTTGCTCCCGATGACAGGACCGAGATCTTGGAGGAATTGCCTGCTCAAGTTACTGGCAGGCTTCTAGAGCAGCTTAGCCCGGAAGATCTAGAGGAAGTGCGCTGGCTTTTGGGATATCCGGAAAAAAGCGTGGGGCGTCTCATGACCCCGGACTATCTGTCGGTGCCTCCAGATTGGACAGTAGGCCAAGCCCTTGACCATGTGAGGCGATGGGGAAGAGATAGCGAGACTGCGAGCGTAATCTATGTGGTAGATAGTGCCGGCAAGCTTATAGGCGCTGTTTCGCTGAGGCAGCTTGTTCTGGAGACTCCTGAATCCAAGATAGGGGATATAATGAAGACTTCTGTTATCAGCGTGAACGCTTTTGATGATCGTAGGAAGGCCTACGAACTAATGCAGCGTTACGGCTTATGGGTGCTTCCAGTTACGGACTCTGAAGGGGTACTATTGGGAATTGTTACGGGGGATGATGTGCTTGAGGTCGCAACGGAAAGGATTACCGAGGATTTCCACAAAAGCGCCGGCGTCTCGCCGATAAGGGTCAGTTTGGCCGATGCTAGTCCTTTGGTTCTGTATCGAAGCAGGGTAGTTTGGCTCGTTCTTTTGTCTTTGATATATCTTCTTTCGGGTGGGGTAATGTCGTCTTTTGAGGGAGCGATCGCCAGCACCATATCTTTGGCGTTCTTCCTTCCCCTGATTCTAGACTGTGCCGGAAACGCCGGTTCCCAGTCTGCGGTCCTTGTTTTAAGAGATATTGGCGTGGGCGATGTGACTTTTCATGACTGGCCCAAGGTCTTTGTTCGAGAATTGGCGGTTTCAAGTATCATTGGGCTCATAGTTGGAGCGTTGGTTATGGGGGTAGGTACGGTTTCTCAAGGGTTTGATATAGGCGTGGTTGTTGGGATCGCTATGTTCTTTAGCGTGGTTACTGTAAGTTGTTTGGGAGTTGTGGTTCCTTTTGCATTGATGAAATTTGGCTGGGATCCTGCTTCGGCAAGTTCTCCCTTGGTTGCGTCGATCGCGGATGTATTGGGAGTTATCATCTATTTCTTTACTGCCAAAGTGTATCTTGGGATGTAATACTCTAGTTCAAAGGAGGCTTTCGCACATGGATGTGCTTGCTATAGCGGGTAGCGCAAGGCGGAACGGCAATTCAGAGAAGATGTTGGATGTTTTTGTAAATGAACTGACCTCAAACACTTCGGACTGGCACGTTGAGAAAGTTGTTTTGATTGATGGCAGCAAAGTTTCACGCAGGGCAGAAGAAACTGGCTTGCTGAAGGGGTTGGACATACACAGGTATTCAAATGGTGAAAACTCGGTAAATGAATATGTCTGGAATATAAGGCCGTGCTTAGGTTGCGATTTTTGCGTCAGCGGTAAGTGTGTTCAAAAAGATTCGATGTGGGACATTTATGAAAAGTTAAAGGTCGTGGACCTTGTTGTCTTGTCAACACCTGTGTATTTCTATGGAGTCCCATCGCATGTTAAGGCCATTATCGACCGGTGTCAATTGTTCTACAATAAGAAGTACGTACGCAAAGAAAAGTGGCGGGATAAGCCGGGTATGGGGGTGCTCTTGTGCTGTGGCGCGACTCGTGGAGAAAGTTTGTTCACTGGCATCTCGGCAAGCGCCAGATTTTGGTATGATGCCATTGATTTCGAATATGCGGGTAAAGTTCTAGTAAGAGGCGTTGACAAGCCTACTGCCATGGATGCGCGCCAAGAAGTCATGGAGGAAACAAGGGCGTTGGCAAGAAACATTGTCTCGGACAGAACTTGACGCCCTTGCATTGGAGCAGTTTTTGCCTTCGGTGAGCAAGAAAAAAATGGCATAGCCGAACATCAAAGACTATGCCATTGTGGTGGTCAGCTTCTCCAAAGGCCGTGGATATTGCAGTATTCTCGCACTTTTATGGGTTTGCCGGAGAGTCTGAACCGTGCTACGGGTTTATCGTTAGGCGTGAGAAATTTCACCTGAACCTTCCCATTGTCTTCCTGTACCTCTATCCATTCGATATAGTGCTGTTCGGTCATTGGGTGTTCTACTGAACCTACTTTTACAGTGAGGACTTCCCCTTCTTCTAGTACAGGCACATGTTTCTCCAGTCCTTCATCAACAGAAGTCTTCTCCTGAAGCAATGTCATTGGTTGACCACAACATACCAGTTGCCCTTTGCCGCCGTGAAAGACATTAACGATGTTGCCGCAGATTTCGCACTTATAAATCTCATGAACGCTGGCCATTTCGATACCCCCCTGCATAGTCTTGTTTCGGTATTGGAACGGATCCCTAGGAAATTGTTTGGCTTTTTGGACGTCTACTAAGCAAAGTCTCTCATAAAAGGCCGATCAATGCTAGAGAGGATGTGTTCCCATTTGTGTAAATCTGATTTTGTTTGGCATACTAGAGGCAGGATATATCGGGCAAAGAATGGTACTTAGGTATGATATGAATCTTTGGAAGGAGGCAGACGCGTGACTATCTCAGATAAAGACATAGACCGCATGGGTTCGGACTTCGGTCAGCACCTGGTGGACATGGCTCTCCATATGGGCGCGGATGATGCAGTACAGTTCAGTATTGAGGATATCGTGTTTGACCCAAGAACGATATTGAAGTGTGCGTTTGGCTGCGCCGATTGGGGTTTTGGGCACACGTGTCCGTCCAGGGCAGGATCACTTAAGCCTTGGGAATACGAGCAGGTGCTCAAGAGGTACTCATGGGGTGTGATAGTACACTCCCAAGATAAACGCGTATCCCAAGATGTATCTTTTGCCCTTGAAAGAGAGGCTTTTCTCAAGGGGTATTATTTTGCGTTTTCAATGAGCGATTGTGCACTTTGCAGGGAATGTGCAGGTTTTTACGGGGCCCCGTGTGTTAACCCTAAGAAAGCCCGACCTGCATTTCACAGCGTAGGGATAGATGTATTCAAGACGGTAAGGAAATTCGGTCTACCTATAGATACACTCAAGGATGAAAATGATCCGGTAAACTGGTATTCTGCCGTTTTTGTGGAGTGAAGCAGAGATTAACGGTAGAAACAAGGAGGGGAGATACCGGTCCCCTCCTTGTGTTCTCTAATCGACTGGAAGAATTACTTCTTTTTCGCCAGGCATATACTTGCGCAGTACGCTTGGAATTACTACACTTCCGTCTCTTTGCTGATAATTCTCGAATATAGCTACTAGAGTTCTACTTATAGCAATTGCTGTTCCATTGAGCGTATGAACAAACTGTGTTTTGCCGCCATCTTTTGGCCGGTATCTTACATTAAGACCTCTGGCCTGAAAGTCTGTGCAGTTGCTGCATGATGTTATTTCCCTGTATATCCCCTCATACGGCCGCCAGAACTCAATATCGTATTTTTTGTAGGCAATAGGCCCTAGGTCTCCGGTACATATTTTTACAACTCGATAAGGGATCTCCAAGGCCTGGTAGATTTGTTCTTCCAACGCAAGGATATACTCATGCATTTCTTCTGACTTAGATGGTTCTGAGAAGATGAACATCTCTACTTTATCGAACTGATGTACTCTCATCAATCCTCTGATATCTTTGCCACCACTTCCGACTTCAGTTCTGTAACATGGCGAGAAGCCTGCGTATTTGATCGGCAGATCGTCTTCAGAGAGCAGTTCATCCGCATGAATAGCAGCCAACGGGATTTCCGAGGTACCTACGAGTCCTAGGTTTTCCCCTTCAATCCTGTAGATCTGATCTTTGAAGAATGGGTAGTGTCTGGTCCCTAGCAAAATCTCCTCCTTTACCATCACCGGTGGAATAATCGGCACGAACCCTTCGGGTTCCAGGATGTCTAAGGCAAAACGCACGAGGGCGAATTCAAGATGCACGGCGTCTGATTTCAATAAGTAGCCCCGAGAACCCATGATTTTCGTACCCCGTGGGACATCTATCGCACGGAGCCTTTCGCCCACATCTACATGATCAAGGGGCGTAAATCCGAAATCTCGTGGGGTTCCCCACCTTTTGATCTCAACGTTCTCCGAATCATCTTCTCCGTACGGTACGTCAGGTGCTATCATGTTTGGCATATTGAGCAGTAGTTCATTCAGCTCGTTCTCAGTCTGCCTGAGATCTTCTTCTAGCTCCAAAATACTCTGGCGCAACTTTCGGTTCGACTCAATGAGCGCTTTTTTCTCATTTGCATCGGAGCATTTTGGTATGCTCTCGGAGATCTTGTTTCTTTGCTCGCGCATCTGATTGGTTTTTCTTACAAGGGTGAGCCTTCTATCGTCGAGAGATAGTATTTTGTCAAGCGGTGCTTGGACCTTTCGCCTTCTCAGCATGTCCTCAACCGATTCTCGGTCCTGGCGTATTAACTCAACATCGAACACAGTTTCATACCTCCTTAATCAGTCTGTATTAAAAAAGGAGCAGTACGTCTCAAGGACGAGACTCAACTGCTCCCGTGGTGCCACCAAGATTCATCCCGGGCGAAAACACCCGAAACCTCATTTCCATATAACGGTAGAAATCCGGCATAGCATAATTGAAATGAGTGCAGACGCACCACAAATCGTTCTGCCTGCACCTCCAGGGTGCTATCATCTGCTTCAACGCATCGCCTTGCACCGTTCGGCGACTCTCTGTAGCGTGTCAGGAGACGACATGTCCCTTTCATAGGCTTTGGGGAAATATATCAGGTTCCTAGCAAAAAGTAAAGTAGACAAAGGAAAATGGTGGGGGATAGTTGACATCCATCGTAACTTGGTCCAACATTGGATACAAGAAGTATCTTCGGGGCGAGGTGCAATTCCTCACCGGCGGTATAGCCCGCGAGCTGTAAGTTGATGCTGACCTGGTGAAACTCCAGGGCCGACAGTAAAAGTCTGGATGGGAGAAGATGCAGAACTCATAGAGAATCGTATACCCCGAAGCCTAGCCTTCGGGGTTTTTTGTGAGTTCCTTCACCTCCGCCTCAGATGAAAAGTCATTAGGAGGGAGTCAGATGAAAGACAGTGTTGAAGATGCTGCGGCAAGAACTGAGAAAGCAGGTAATACCCTCAGCGCAGAAGTGGCTAAAGGGCGTTTGTCTACGAATGCCTTGGTCAAAATCGCAGTTTTAGGAGTAATTGCATTTGTTCTTATGTTTCTTGATTCGCCTGTATGGTTCGCTCCGGCTTTTTTGAAACTCGATATCTCGGGTGTGCCTGCGTTGTTGGGTTCTTTTGCCATGGGGCCTGCGACTGGTGTGTGGGTTGAGTTTATAAAGAACATCCTAAACTTTGCGATGGAGGGCTCCACGACGAACGGTATAGGCGAGCTGACGAATTTCTTGATAGGCAGCGTATTCGCTTATACGTGCGGATGTGTATATCAAAAGAAGAAGACCTTTAGAAACGCGGTGTTGTCGTTAATAATAGGGGTTCTCGTTATGGCTGCTTTTGCAACCCTAAACAACTATTTCGTGATGTTTCCTCTGTATGCGAAGGTTTTTGGCGTGGAAGTGCAGAATCTTATCGACATGGCCAGCAAGGTCAACGGTTTTGTTGTGGATTACAAGACTCTGATGCTCTACGCAGTATTACCTTTTAATTTGCTCAAGGGGACTGTGGTATCTATCATAACTATGCTGGTGTACAAGAAGGTTTCGCCGATACTCCATAGATGATATCCATGGAAAATCGAGTATAAAAGGTGATTTTGCGCCGTATGGTAGGAGGCTCTGCGATGGGACTTGAGGATGCGATCTTGGTACGCACTTCAAATACGCTCAAGTACAAGGATGACAAAGTGATTATATTGGATAGAAGACGTTATCCTGAGGAAGAGGTCTGGCACACTTACTCATCCTATGAGGAGGTTGCGGCCGCCATAGAAGAAATGGTCATTCAAGGGGCCGGGAGCGTGGCTTTTGCTGCGGGGTTAGGACTTGCTCTGGCGGCACGGACGTTCGACTACCTTCCGCAACCGGAGTTTGATAAGAGCATTGAGATAGCCGCCGAAATATTGAAAAAGACACGCCCTACAGGGGAGTATCTGATTCCGCTTGTAGATAAGATGGTTTCGATCTGCATAAAAGCTCGGAGAGAAAACGTGAATCCTGCTAATGCTATCGTAGAAGAAGTGGAGAGGTTGATGGAAGAAGACGACCTGATCACAAGGCGCTGTGGGCAATTCGCTGCAAGCCTAATAGACGATGGGGATGGCATCCTAACTCATTGTTACCCTGGGGGCGCACTTCTTTACATGTTGGATGAAGTCGGGAAGCAGGGGAAGGAAGTAGGGGTGTTTTGCAGCGAAACCCGCCCCTATCTTCAGGGTGCTAGATTAACAGCTGAATCCGTCTCCAAACTTGGAGTAGAGACAAAGATAATTACGGACAACATGGGCGCCCTTCTTATGTGGCAAGGAAAGATCCAAAAGCTTATAACTGCCTGCGACAGGATCACTATGAACGGCCATATAGCGAACAAGATAGGTACCTATCAGTATGCAATATGTGCCGGGTACCACAGGATTCCGTTCATTGTATTAGGGTACGATGGTCCTCAGGTGTTTACTCCCGACGCTTCGGGTATAACGATTGAAGAAAGAGATCCTGATGAGGTGCTTTACTGTAGGGGTGTAAGGACCGGCGCACCTGGAGTAGGTGGGTATTATCCTGCTTTCGACATAACTCCTCCCACACTTATATCTGCAATAGTAACCGATCGGGGCGTGTTTTCTCCCCTCGCATTGAGGGCTGCTTATAGCGATAGATTCCCTGTGGAAAGTGACTAGAAAGAAAGTGCCGGACAGATCTAGATCTGTCCGGCTTCATGTCAGATTCACAATCTTGCTTGATTGATAGTCTGATGCTAGTCGCTATCGGCCGCAACACTACTAAAAGGTACTGTAACCATTTCGTATATTTCTGGGACGTCTCTTTCCATCTCGACGCGCTTTACTTCCAAATCACTCAAGCTGATAAGACCAAGAACCAGGTTCAACAGGTTATCTACACTGTAGTCATGCTTTAGAACAAGAGGATCCACTTTTTCAATCTCCACACCTTCAATGAGCTCTGAGATTGTACTAAGAAGATCTTCAGGCAACCTACCTGTATAGTCAACAGTGACTTTTCCTTTCATGCCTTTATCCTCCTTTCTGTGGACTATAGGCACTCCTTGCCACATTGACTATTATCCTCCTAAAGTTCAACTCCAGTCAAGTGAATTCAAGATTACCCAAGACCATTGACGGTGCGTACCTGGTTCCTAAGAGCAGTTCCTGGTCGGTTCCCTGTAACTATTTCTTCTTTAATAACAGGAACACCATTTACGAACACCCATTCTATTCCTCGCGGGTATTGCCATGGCTCTTCATAGGTGCTCATGTCCTTTATCTTTAACGGGTCGAAGATAACGAGATCTGCCATATATCCTTTTTTTATAACTCCTCTATTGCTGATACCGATTTTTCGCGCAGGCAAGGATGTAGATTTGCGAATGGCTTCTTCCATGCTCAACACCTTCATCTCGCGCACGTATGTTCCAAGCAAGCGCGGAAAGGTGCCAATACTTCTAGGGTGAAGATTGCCTTTTTCTGGGACAGAAACACTTCCATCTGTGATTACGGTAGAACTTGGATACTTCATGACGGCGATAAGGTCACTTTCACTCATGGCATGTCTTGCTATTCCTACGTCCATTTGGTTGCGAACTAGTATTTCGATAGCAGCATCGGAAGGAGAGAGATGGAGTCTTTCGGCTATCGCGCTAACATTCATGCCTTGCATCCAGGCATCGGTTTCTGTAGATACGGAGGTTATAACTACTTTGTCCCAACCGCCCTGCTCAATTGTTCTTTCGTCAGATTGAGCGGTAATTTGGCTTCGTTTTTGGCTTGACAAAAGACCTAGTGCAGCTGTTTTCCCATTTTCTAATGCCCAGTCAGGTAGCACTATGGAGAGGCCCGTGCTTGATGCTAAGTAGGGATAGAAATCGCAAGAAATGTCAAATCCACGGGTCCGCGCTGCATCTAGCATTTCTAGGGCCTTCGATACCTTGCCCCAATTCCTAGGCCCGCATGCTTTGAGGTGAGATACTTCGAATCTCACCTTGCTGTCTTCCGCTATCCTTACGACCTCGCCTATGGACTCCAACAGGTTTGGACCTTCATTCCTTATGTGTGAAGAATGGATGCCATCAAAACGGGCTGCTCCTTTCGAGAGTTCTATCAGTTCATCCTGGGAGGCAAACCTGCCAGGAACATATTCCAATCCGCTAGATACCCCAAAAGAGCCTTGGAGAATTGCTTCCTTCGTCAGCAAGTTCAAATGGGCTCTTTGAGCACAATCAAGTGGCAAACTCGTTTCAGGAGATACCGTGCGCCTCAGATCGCCATGTCCTACGAGCATTCCAAGGTTAACGGCGGGTTGAATGGCATCTATCGCATTTAGGAACTCTGATAGACCATTCCATTTTTCTAACCCCGCCTCTAGGTAACGTTTCCACTCGGCTTCGTCGTCGTAGGGGATCCCTGCTGCCGAACTGCCACAGTTTCCTCCTATGGACGTCGTGATCCCCTGCCTTATGAGGCACTCAGCTTCAGGGTAAAGGGGTAAGCCCGAATCGCTGTGACTATGCATATCAATGAAACCCGGAGATACGCACAAGCCTTCGCATTCTATAATCACTGGTCGAGCAGGTACATCAGAGTCTCCAATTTTGCCCACTTGTGATATTCTCGCGCCGACAATGAGCACATCAGCCTGCTCTGAGGAACTACCTGTACCGTCATAAATGACACCGTTCTTCAGAAGGTATGGTCTTTGCTGCATTGATTATTTCACCTTTTCTTGCCCGTTTTGTAGGCATCATTTTGTCCGTGTGGAGACACGTTTATAGCCATCGTCTTATGTTTTCATCCCCTGTTCAAGTGTTTGCTCGATACTTCTACATACCCACTTAAGGTTCCTGTCTTTGAAATCCAAAGAAGGCCCGGACACGCTCATCTAGTTGTTGTTGTGTGAGAGTTGGTGCTCATGCAGATGGCGGATTTCGTTAGCGAGACCTAGGACTAGGATGATTGAAAACCCAAGGCTAGTATCGATGGTTCCAGAAGAGCCAGTGAAGATGTTTTCATCGAGGACGAGGCTTAGAAAACTCGACAAATTTGCCGAGTGATCGCTTGCAAAGAGTAACGACTGAATTACCTCAAAGGCAATTGTCTTTCCAAGAGCACCCATGAGAGATTGATCAAGGTACACCATAATACACAGAATCAAAGACAACATAAGAGTGTTGGCTGCGTAGACCGGCAAATGCGGCAAGTCTCTATGAAAAAGCACAGAAAAGGCTGCGAATGCTGAGGAGGTTACAATTAGTGAAGTCAAAAGATCATGCTTTTTGTGCAAGACTGCCGCAAAGAGACAGCCCCTGAACAGCATTTCTGTGAAAAGTATCTCTGGTAGCATAAGGACGGATATCTTCATAGCTGAGGCAATTGTGGCAACGACCGAAGACAACCTGATATCAAAAGTCAGATGTCCTCTCCCAGAGACAAGCATCAACACAAGATAAGAGACTATGTAGACTATTGCAGTTAGGGCTCCATGAAAGAAGTCACTCAATTCTTTTAGATGAAAACCGATCCTGAAGAACTCGAATCCTCGTCTGCGCAACTGCGATTGAAGAACGATCAGCCCTATTAGGAGAATCAGGTATATTACAGTTTCTTCAAAGTGCAATGCATCAATTACCTCCTTTGCATCACCGCGCAGATCGCAACAAAAATGTGTTACCTGAGTAGACTATTTCTAATTTACCACAAATACTATTAGGACAATAGGGGATGTCTTTTACCACAAGGGACGAACTGTACGAAAAGTAAATCAGCAATCTCAGAGGTTGCAGGACAAAAGATGGGCTTGACGAATTTTGAAATAACACGAGAGTAGCAAAAGGGGATCGAAAAACTTGAGGCTTAAGAGTAGACTTAGACTTTGCGACTATATCCCTGACCCAATAGAGAGAGAAAATGCAATCAATAGTCTGGTAGACGGGGCCCTCTTTTCAGTAATGGCAGGGCTGACGAATCCCTTCTGGGGTGCATTTGCTGTGCAATTGGGGGCTTCAGACTACATGCTGGGGCTGCTTACGTCATTGCCCGCCCTGGCGAATCTGCTTGCGCAGATACCTGCGGCGATCCTTGTCGATAAATACAACAATAGGCTAGAACCGATTCTCAAATCTGCCTTGGTCGCAAGGAGTTTCTATCTGGTTTTTGCGTTTCTGGCAATAGCTCCCCTTCCCTCGATACTCAAGGCATGGACCTTTATCATATGCTATACGCTAATGAGATTTCCTGGAACCATGTGCGATGTAGCCTGGATGGCGCTGATGGGAGAGTTGTTTACCCCTACGTTGAGGGCTCGGATTTTCGCTGAAAGGAATATGGTCTCTTCATTGGTATCTCTTTTGGCAACAGTAGTAGCAGGGAAAATGCTTGATGCCTTGGCGTGGCCGGTAAACTATGTGGTTCTATACATTATGGGATATGCGTTTGTTATGGGCTCATGGTACTACCTTACGCGCTTAAAGGAGAATCCTGGGCGCAAACTCGAGACGAAACAACGTGCGGACGGCTTGGGGAATTTCAAGACGGTATGGAAAGATAAGACTTTCCTGAAGTTTATTGGAGCAGCCGCAGCGATTCACATAGGATTTCACATCCCTGCTGCCTTGTGGACCATACTGTGGGTAAAACTAATGAATCTCTCAAATACCTGGATAGGCATGTTTTCAACTGTATCTGGCCTTATGTCGTTTCTCACATATACGCAATGGGGAAGATGGTGCGAGAAACATGGTAACCTCAAGGTTTTTCTTGTCGCGTCGGGAGCTCATATCCTCTTTCCATTGGTTTACGGCCACTTCCGGTCGCCATATATGCACCTTGCGGTCAACGCTGTTGGCGGGTTTTTCGGTGCCGGACTCAACTTATCCATATTCAACGCTCTGCTTGACGTGTCAGGAGATGTAAGCCGGCCGACTTATGCTGCGGTCTACAATATTGTGCTGGGGATCTCTGCCTTTGTCTGGCCTGTGATAGGGGTTTCACTTTATAAGTTCTTTGGCATGACCAAAACATTGGACTTGACTTTTGTTATTCGTGCTGCAGGACTTCTTCTCGCTACTTATCTTCTTTCAGATCAGATTAAGAGCAAGAGCGAGGAAACTTGAGGAAATCTATGGGGTGGTGTGTCGAGATTGGAGTATGTTTTTAGATGTCGGGAAATATATCCAGGTGACGGAATACCATTTGATGGCTACATTAGGATTTCTGAAGGCAAGATTACAGAAGTTGGATTGAACGACCCCGAAACCGTGCATGGAGCGGTCTTTGTGGATTTGACTAAGTACAAGATAATTCCCGGTCTAATAGACCTCCACGTGCACGGCTATATGGGCGAAGATGTAGCTTCTGCTGATGCGCACGCCCTTTTGTCTATGAGCTCTAAATTAGCTATGGAGGGAACTACGTCTTTCTTGCCTACTCTTGGTGCTATGCCGGTAGATTGTATTGAGAAAGTCACGAAGACTGTAAAGTCCGTTGTTTGGGACAGAGCGAATGATGGAGCTGAGGTCTTGGGTTTGCACCTTGAAGGACCATTCTTGAACCCATGTAAGCAGGGTGCAATGTGTCGAGATTATCTGTTGAACCCCTCTTTGGGCCTTGCAGCCAGATGGCTCGAATTGAGTGAAGGTACTTTGAACCATGTTACGCTTGCGCCGGAACTTCCTTGTGCAAAAGAGGTTGTTCGCTTCTTGTCTCAGGAAGGAGTGACAGTCGCGGCTGGCCATAGCATGGCCACGTATGAAGAAACCCTTGAGGCAATATCATGGGGGGTTACTGTTGGGAATCACACATTCAATGCTATGAGGAGTTTTCACCACAGGGATCCTGGCATAGTAGGGGCCGTATTGTCCGATACGCGTATATGGGCAGAGGTACTGTGTGATGGGATTCATGTCCATCCAGGCGCAGTACTAACCTTGCTGGCAGCTAAGGGGGTGGACAAGACCTATCTTGTGAGTGACGCGATTGCTCCTGCAGGATTGAAGCCTGGGTTATACAATTCGCTGGGCAGTGATGTTATGATAGATGAAGAAGGCAGAGCGTTTCTCAAAGACGGGACCTTAGCAGGCAGCACGACTACGTTACTTCAATGTATGAAAAACGTTATGAGATGGACGGGAGAGCCTCTGGAACGGGTGATTCCCATGGCAACTGTGAATCCTTCACTAGTAGCTAATGTGTCTCATCGAAAAGGGACTCTTACTCCGGGGAAGGATGCGGATCTGGTTGTGTTGGATGATGATGAGAATGTGTTCATGAGTGTAGTTCGAGGCGTCATTCGGTATACAGATTACCTTTAACTGAAAGGATTGGTATATAGTCAAGTGGAACTTGCAGCATATGGACTATTGCCCACAGGATTTGCAGTCTTAGTCTCTTTTGCTCTGGCAAAGTGGGGCTTTAGGAATGTTTATTACGTGTCACAACTGATTCCCCTATTTATGGCCCTTTACTTGTCAATAGCTTGGTTTATTCATTTGAGGCAAACAGCTTTTGTGACAGGAAGAGGTCCAAGAAAGAAGCCTGTGGAAGCACTTGGTCACATTGAACCGGATCTTGCCAGGGACCTTCCCGATGACATGTCCAGCGGAGAGGTGTTGTTACACGTACGTGATGAAAACGGCCTTGTGTTTCGGACTCAGGATTCTAAGGCTATCGAGCGATCTGAGGAACGTCGCAGAGAGTTTTCCCCTGATGCCGCACAACGAACAATTAAGATACTTTTGTGGTCCGCGTGCCAACTCGCTTTGTTGGCGACCATCTTTTATCATTGGCTCGGTATAGGTTCAACGTTTTTCTGAGGTAGGTAGTAGAAAATATAAGGAGTGTCGGTAGCCGACACTCCTTAATGTTCATCATATGTTCTCAAAGCATTGAGTAAGTGTTATTCATAGCGAGCGGATTCTTCAACATCTCTCTGTACTGCCCGATCTCTGCGTTATTACCCAAAACAAAGTGGTCTTTGTCGATTTCGACCCACTTGGGTTTGTCGACTGAGTAGTCGTGGCAAGTGGGATCGTAGATGACTATCTGCTTTTTCTTCTCAATCCTAGGATCTGGAACTGGGATGGCTGACAAGAGAGCACGTGTATAGGGATGTAGTGGAGAGTTGAAGAGTTTTTCGGTTTCGGCCAACTCTACGATCTGGCCTTTATGTATAACTGCCACTCGGTCTGCAATAAATCGCACTACCGAAAGGTCATGGGAGATGAACAGGTACGTTAATCCCTTTGTTTTTTGGAGGTCAGACAATAGATTCAAGATCTGCGCCCTAATGGAAACGTCGAGCGAAGATATCGGCTCGTCAGCAATGACAAACTCTGGTTCCATGATAAGAGCCCTTGCTATACCGATTCTTTGCCTCTGGCCACCCGAAAATTCGTGGGGGAAACGAGACGCGAATTCTGGAAGAAGACCTACCTCGAGAAGCGCCTTCTCAACTTTTCTTTTTCGGTCTTCCTCGTCAGTAAACCCTTTGATATTGTAAAGCCCCTCAGACACGATATAGTCCACTTTTGACCGCTCATTAAGGGACGCCATTGGGTCTTGGAATATCATCTGTATCTTACGGGTTACTTCTCGGTCTAGCTCTTTTGGAATTACACCATTTATCTTCCTGCCCTTGAATAGAATGTCTCCTGAAGCTGTCTGGTTTATCCTAACGATCGCCCTTCCTATAGTTGTCTTGCCTGAGCCTGTTTCTCCAACCAACCCAAAGGTTTCTCCTTTGTAGATCTGGAAGGAAACATCTTTCACCGCCACGAAAGGTTTCTTCCCTTTTCCTTTGAACTGGACCCGCACATTATCAAATTCGATCAGAACTTCTTTATTTTCATCCTTCATATCGCATACTCCTTGTACCTGCTTTGCATGGCTTGTACGACAGGCGGGGGTTCCACTTTTGGTGCCCGTGGATCCAGTAGCCATGTTTTAGCAAAATGTGTCGGGCTAACTTGGAAGAAAGGAGGCTGCTTTACGAAATCGATTTTCAACGCGTGAGGATTTCGAGGTGCAAACGCGTCTCCTTCTATCTCATTGAAAAGGTTAGGCGGTGTTCCCTTGATTGAGTAAAGAGGCTCCCCCTTGACCCCTAACTGAGGTAGGGAAGACAGAAGAGCCCAAGTATATGGATGTCTAGGGTCATAGAAGATCTCTTCAACTGTTCCATACTCTATGATCTCACCCGCATACATAACTGCGACTCTATCTGCAACGTTAGCTACAACACCAAGGTCATGGGTTATGTACACCAAGGTCGTTCCAAGCTGCACTTGTAATTCCCTTATTAGTTCTAGTATTTGAGCTTGTATGGTTACGTCAAGAGCGGTTGTAGGCTCGTCGCAGATGAGGATCTTCGGGTTGCAAGCAACCGTGATCGCTATGACTACTCGCTGGCGCATACCCCCGGAGAATTCATGAGGATATTGACTGTACCGCATTTCAGGTTCGCTTATGCCTACCTGCGACAAAATCTCTATGGTTCTTTCTTGCGCGGCTTCACCTTTTATGTCTTGATGGAGTTCCAAGGTTTCTTGGATTTGTTTTCCGACAGTCTTAAGCGGGTTAAGTGCGGTCATAGGATCCTGAAAGACCATGGCTATTTTCTTTCCGCGGACGGTTAGCCATTCCGCCTCGGTAGTGAACTTTGCCAGATCTTTTCCCTCGAACATTATGGACCCTGATTCAACCCAACCATTGGGATCCAGCATACCATTCCATGTCTTAGTAAGGACACTCTTTCCCGCGCCTGATTCGCCTACTATCGCCAGCGTTTCCCCCTGATACAGGTCTAGGGAAGCTCCTCGAATCGCTGTGAGGATTTGCCCACGTAAATTGAATTTCACGACTAGGTCTCTTATTGAAAGAATTGGTTCGTTCATGATTCCGCCCCCCTTAGTAATGGTTGCGGGGATCCGCGGCGTCTGCGAAAGCATTCCCCAACACATAAAATGAGATCGTTATAACCGATAACACTAATGCCGGAAACAGCAATTGGTATCTTAGAGAACTTGACATCATCACTCTACGGCCTTCGTTCAAAAGGTTGCCCAACGACGGAGTCTCCAAAGGCAACCCTAGCCCGACGTAGGTAAGAAATACTTCCCAGCCGATGGTACCAGGAATAGACAGCGCTATGCGCATGACTATTACCGAGACTAGGTAAGGCAAGACATTCTTTATGATGATACGGTGGGTAGGCGTGCCTAGGCAGCGTGAAGCGAGATTATACTCCCTATCTCTTATTATCACGATCTGGTTTCTAACGAAGCGGGCCATACCTAACCATCCGGTCAAACACATAGCTATAATCATTGTCTTAAAGCTCGGCCTCATAATGTATGCCAATAACATAAGTAGGATGGTGCTCGGGATATTATTGATTACGTTGTATACTTCTGTTATAAGAGCGTCCAACTGTCTTACGTAACCCCATACGGCACCTACGAAGATTCCGAATACAACTTCCCATATTCCAACGATTATCGCTATTAGAAGAGAAGTCCGTGTACCGCTCCAGATTCTAGCCCACAAATCCTGTCCTATTACGTTTGTGCCAAACCAGAATTCTCCATCAGGCGGATGGTTTCTGAGCTGATAGCCTGTTTCAGGATCAATGTGGATTTTGTTGGGGTCGTTTTGGTTGGGGAGGTAAGGCTGGATGATCGTAAAGAAAACAAGCGATGCCATAAGAATCAGCAAAAAAACTGCTGTCTTGTTTTTAAGGAAAATCCTAAAGGTAGATCCCCAATATGAGTAGTCTGAATAACCGGTTCTTTCTGCAGCTTCTGGATCGTAATGGGCAAAGGTAAAGAGCGCATCATCTTCGATCGCGGTGATAGCCTGTTGTTCTTTACGTGTTGTCATTACCTAGCCCCTCCTTCTTTCTCAAGTCTGATGCGTGGGTCGAATATGGCCATAAGGATGTCCCCAAGGAAAAGGCCGAAGACTCCAAGGACTGAATATATGAGGACTAACGCTTGGACCAATGTGTTATCCTGTCTTTGTATTACATCTACTAAGAGACCGCCCATGCCAGGTATGGAATATAGGGATTCTATATATATCGACCCTGAGATCGTTAATAGCACTGAAGAAGGTAGGTATTGTGCCATGGGCACGAATGCATTCCGCATAACATGCCTTATCATAATGTCCTTGTTTGGCATTCCCTTTGCTCTGGCAAGCTTTATATAATCCTTGTTGAGTTCATCAACCATGTACCTTCTCATCCACATAGCGTATCCGGCCGCACCACCTAGAGACATCGAGATTGTAGGCAATATACAACTCACGAGACTATCTTTTGAGAACAGAATTGGCAGCTTCGTTACATGTGTAATGTAAAGCTGAATGAACAAGAGGTAGACCGCTGCAGGAACGGCATTTATGAATACTACGAAACTGGTCCATACTTTATCCCAGAACCTGCCCTTTTCTCTGGCCATATGGACCCCCATTGCTAGTCCTACGAATAGCGACAAGACCAAAGATACTATGCCAAAGCCAAACGAGTACGGGATCTTAGGCTTGAGGACATCAACAACGGGCACGTTTGGTCTATAAATTATTGAATTGCCGAGATCTCCTCGGAGCAAAGATGCGTAAAAGTTCTTAAGCTGTATATACCAAGGATCAAGAAGCCCGTGCTTTCTGAGGATCGCTTCTTGCTGCTCTGGAGTCAGTTTATCTGCTCTTTCAGTGAAGTAGCCTTCGATGGGTAGAAGTCTCATCAAGAGGAAAACTACAGTTATGACTATGAACACTGTTACGAGTGACTGGAGGATCCTTTTGATACTGTATTTGAACATCGCGCGATACCTTCTTCCACGTTCCCAATCTATTCACTTCTATCGTACCGTATACCGGAAGAAAAGACTGCCTTGGCGGTCTTTTCTTCCGGTAATATTACTTTTTACTAACAATCATTCAATTGCCTGTAAAAGACGTCTAACAACGTAAGTTACTGTCCTGACTTGGCTGCTTCTTCAGCAAGAGCTGCCTTTCTAGCCTGCTCCCATTCCTCGTATGCCTTCATGTACTCTTCGGTGTCCATGGGTTCCTTCAGCACGACTTGCCCCTTGTACTGGAGATCTGCAATTCCAAACGGAGCGTAGGGGGCAGTGAATGGCTCAAGTTTGCTGGCAACATAGCCGCCGCCACCAAGACGGAAGGGTATGACCCAAGCCTGGTCAATCAAGAATGCTTCTGCCTGTGCGAATAGATCGTAACGCTTTTCTATGTCTAGCACTTCTGCTTTGGCTGCATCTACCAATCCCTTGTAATGCTCATATGCACTGGTGTCAGAAGCTTTTTCGGGCCAGTTATACGTTCCGTCCGGCGCCCAAGGATCTGTGTATGTTTGTGGGTCTGCGTAGTCTGGGCCCCAGTTGCAGTTCTGGAAGCAGTAGTTTCCGGCTCTCCTTGTTGCGTTCAAGAATCCACTCGGAGGAAAGCCTACGGGGATAATGTCTATAAAGTCTGCGCCTAGCAGGTTTTCGAGCTGCTGTTCGACTACTTGAGATTCGTTGGTCCACTGAGTACCTGAAGTATTGTAAGGCATCATCACCTTGACCGGGAACGTCACGACACCTTCAAGTTCCTGCTTCGCTTTGTCACGATACTCGATGGCAAGTTCGGTATTGAAACTCTCTCGCGCAACAATGTCGGCAAGACCGTCAAACTCAGTATAGTCTTTGCCCCCTGCAGCTGTAAAGTTCTTTGGAACTATAGTGTTGTTCAACATTCTTTCAGGGGTATAAGGGTCCAATGTAAGCACGGCTGCTTTTCGATCTAGGCCGTGGAACAGAGCCTTTCTGAAGTTAATGTTGTTAACTGCCTTTTTCCAGTTCTCGGGTTCATATTCTTCGGGCACGCTTCTCGGATCGAAGTTAAAAGCGTAGAAGTAAGTGTAAAAACTCGTAGAAGCTGGTCGGACCATCTTGCTCTTCTCGGGATCGTTCATCCAATCATCAAGAAGATCGGTTGGTATGCTACAGCTGCTGATTTCGCCTCTCAAGAACATCTCTGGAGCCAAGGTAGAAGCTTCCTTGTTATACTTAGAGACAATCTTCTTGATGTAGACTTTATCTGCATCCCAGTAATTCTCATTCTTAACGAGTTCCTGTATCTCCTGGGGTTCCCAAACCGAGAATAGATATGCTCCGTTATAGAGGAGGTACTCGTTATCTGTGCCAAACTTTTCGCCTACTTCTTCTAAGAACTGGCCGTTTGCAGGCATGAATGGACAGTAAGTCAGCATGCTCAAGAAGTAGGGTACAGGATGCTCCAGGGTATACTCCAAAGTGTATTTATCCAGAGCTTTTACGCCCACTTCGTCAAAATTGTCGATTTCTCCGGTGAAATACTTCTCGCCATTTTTTATAACCCCGTAAGAAATGTCTGCTGTGGCTGAAGCATTCTCTGGGTTCAAGGAATACTTAAGTGCGTCTACCCAGTCCTGGGCTGTGACTTCCGCGTATTCTGTGCCGTCGTATTTGTACCATTTTTGACCTTCTCTGATTTTAAAGGTCCACACCAGACCGTCATCGGATACTTCCCATTCAGTAGCCATGGCTGGTCTAATAATACCGAGGTTATCGTATTCTACGAGGCAGTCCACGGTGTTTGCTGCTATCGCAAATTCTGCCGTAGTGGCTGTTGTCAGGTAGTTTATCGTGGTTAGTTCGCCCGAATATACGCTGTAATAGTCTTCCGATTCTTTGGCTTCGGGTGTTGGTTCAACAGGTTTTGTGCATCCTGCAAAGAGCATCAGAGCGATAAGCAAAACAGGAAGCATTCTTTTGATCGCTTTCATGTTTTTAAAGACACCTTCCTTACTAATAAGATAGTGTGGAAAATCAGCGCGCATATTTGCACCTCAGTTGATGCAAGGCACATGAAAACCTGTGAGGCTCGACCTTGAAATCGCAACCTAACTGGAAGTGCCCGACTTCCTCCTTGGTGCTTGAGCGTTCGGCTGACGCCCAAAACCACCCCCTATTGTTTCTTATACTTACGGTTAAGTGCGCAAACCTTACTGGTAAAAACTGTGTGTTCGGTTTTCCGTATACTTTACATTTGGTATTCGACAGGATTCCACAAAATCCTTTTATGCTAGGGTATTTTTCTGGTTCTACAAGGACAGAAGGTGTGAGCAGCTGTTTATCTCGTTGAAACGTCCGGATATAAGAGAAATTTTGACTCCTCGAACAAGGATATTTCGTCGATCGAAGCGAATGGT
>MTKW01001388.1_pt1 | contig 27803 bp, 29 predicted proteins | sample 1042761 | NCBI WGS metagenome assembly MTKW01 (sample SAMN06205366, study PRJNA360243) | anaerobic digester metagenome | biome: Wastewater treatment plant; feature: Anaerobic digester sludge; material: sludge; isolation source: anaerobic digester fed with sludge from wastewater treatment plant ...
TAGTAGCACATGAGCGATGCATCAGGGTGGCCAACTACAGCAAATACTCCGCACTTTTCCGACATTCCGTTTTCGCTCAGATCTCCCATATCGGGTATCCTTCTTTCTTTAGGTTAAGTGATTTGTGAGAGATATCGTCAGCCATATCCTTTTTGTATTGACGCAGCTTTTCCGCCAGGTCCCCATCGTTAAGACCAAGGATCCTCAAGGCCAAGAGACCTGCGTTTCTCGATGCATCGATTCCGACAGCTGCTACAGGAACCCCTGGCGGCATCTGAGCAATTGATAAAAGAGCGTCCATTCCGCCTAAGGTCCCCGCGCTCACAGGAATGCCGATAACTGGGATATCTACAAGCGATGCAAGTACACCGGGAAGAGCGGCTGACAGACCTGCGGCCGCTATGATAACCTCAATGCCCCTTGAGATCGCCGAATGGGCGTACTCTTCAAGCAAGGCATGCGTCCTATGGGCTGATATAATCGCAAGTTCGTACCTAACATCGAAATCATCTAGTATTTGAAAGAGGTCTCTAACTCTGCCCACATCGCTTGCAGAACCCAAGACTACCCCAATACGAATCTTCTCCTCTTTGCTCATTAGCAATACGCCCCCTACGGCAATACAAAATACACAACCAAATCTCCCTAGAACAACCCGGGAATCAAGTGGACTATTGAAATCAAACCCAATAGGTAGACCAACCAATGTATATCCTTGGCTTTTCCAGAAAAGACCTTAACAACCACGTAACTGATGAATCCTGCGGAAATGCCGTCGGAAATTGAAAACGCAAAAGGCATCATCGCTATAGTCATAAATGCTGGAAAAGCTTCTGAAAAGTCGGACCAGTCAATCTCCCTCACAGGAAGCATCATGAGCACGCCGACTATAATAAGTGCGGGAGCTGTGGCTTCAGTAGGGATCATGCCGGCCAAGGGTGCAAACACCAAACTCACCAAGAAAAGAACGCCCACTACGATTGCGGTGAGCCCGGTTCTGCCACCTTCGGCGATACCGGCGCTTGATTCAACGTATGTAGTCACGGTACTTGTTCCTAGAAGCGCGCCAAGACACGTACCTATGGCATCAACTGTCATCATTTGTCTTATGCGGGGAAGCTGACCTTTTTCGTCGAGCATATTGGCTCTTGCCGCAGTACCCATCAGAGTCCCTACCGTGTCAAATACGTCTACAAACCAAAAACTGAATATCGTCATGAAACCAAGGTCAAGAGCTCCTTTAATATCCATCTTGCCGAAAATAGGGGCTATGGATTCCGGTTTCCCTATTATGCTACCTTCTATGTGCGTGACTCCCATAGGAATCCCGATTAAGGTAGTTATGAATATCCCGATGAGAATTGCACCTCTTACATTCCTCGCCATGAGAATTGCAGTAATCATGAGGCCTATTAAGGCGAGGGCCGGTCCGCGCAGTGACAAATCGCCTCTTGTAAGTATCGTAGCAGCATCGGACGTAATTATGCCGGCGTTTTTCACCCCTATGAATGCGATGAACAATCCTATCCCTACACCTACCGCCTGTTTTATTGTCTTCGGGATAGAAGCGTCTATCACGTTAATTGCACCTGTCAATGCAAGGATCAAAAACACAACCCCAGATAGAAACACTGCGCCTAACGCTACCTGCCAACCGGCTTGAGCCGAAACGACAAACGCGAAAAACGCGTTTAAACCCATCCCACTTGCCAAAGCATATGGGTAGTTGGCAATCAAACCAGCCAGAATTGTTGTGATCCCTGCCGATAGAACGGTTGCGGTCATAACCGCTCCGAAGGGCATGCCTGCGGCGCTTAGAATATCCGGGTTTACGAAAATGATGTATGCCATGGTCATAAACGTTGTAAGTCCTGCAATAACCTCAGTCTTTACGTCAGTACCATTCTCTTTGAGCTTGAACATTCTTTCTAGCAACAATTCCTCCCCCTTCTTTAGCACCTCTGATTATCATTTGATGCCAGATCCGTAGGCTATGGGTTCTTGAGAACTCCTACGTAGGGCAGCCCACGATATTTCTCACCATAGTCTAATCCGTAACCTACCACAAAAACGTTGGGGATTATAAAACCATAATAGTCCAAATTCACTCTGGTCCTTCTGCGAGCGGGCTTGTCGAGGAGGGCACAAACCTTGAGACTTGCGGGTTGTCTAGTCTTGAGGGTGTCTAAGAGGTACCTGAGGGTCAAGCCTGTGTCAACGATATCTTCTACAAGAAGCACATGTCTACCCGACACACTTTGTTCAAGGTCCTTAGTAATCCTTACCTCTCCTGAAGACTCAGTAGATACCCCGTAACTTACGGTCCCCATGAAGTCCACGGCGGCGTCCTGCTCTAGACTCCTTAGCAGATCTGCCAAAAACACAAAACTCCCTTTCAATATGCCCACCATGAGGAGATCTTTCCCTGAGTAGTCACGGGATATCTCAAGGGCCATTTCCTTCACCCTTTTTCTTATCTCCTCTTGGCTGATAAGCACATCGATGTCTTCTCCTACCACATGCTCACCTCCTTAGAGACTTTCTCGCCTCCAATCTATCATCACGATCCCCTTTGTGCAATAACATATTAACCAACTATCAAATTGTCAAACAATTTAGGCAAGACCTTTCAAAACAATCTTTTCACCTAAGATATACAGCTAAGATATACAGCAAAACATGTAAGCCATGCGCCACTTTGACCGTTACATAATCGCAAGCCATCCGTATTACAGAACAGTAGTAGGCAAATCCATGAAGGAGGGCGCCACATGAAGAAAAAACTGTACCGCTCCCGGACAAATAGAATGATATCTGGAGTCTGTGGAGGAATAGCGGAATACTTCGGTATAGATGAAACGCTTGTTCGCCTAGGAGCTGCGCTATTGATGCTTGTCACTCGGATAGTACCTTTTGTCATATTCTATATTATAGCATCAATCATAATACCGCAGGCCCCTGAAATCCAAGGACCAGCTGCCTAAGCATGGGATTCATCACTGTTATATTAGTTCATTAGGTTTCTGGCCAAATATAAACAGAGCCCCATGACTGCGACAACACCAATTGCTATGATGAGGTCATAGGCACCTGCTGTTCCTTTGACCTCACCTCTAATATACCATGCAAGGCTTCCTAGAAAAGAACACACAAATATACAGCCCAGAACGAAGTTTATCTTTTTGTGCCTTTCCCAAAGAGCCATCTTCTCATCCCACGACATATCGTCCCATTCAGGCGTTTCCCAGATGGGAGGCTGGCGTTTGAAAAAACCTCTAATCCGCATAGCTTCACTCCCGAGATCTATTAGGAAAAACCTCGAGATTAGCCTGAGGCACTTTCACAAGGCGCCCGTCGTCTAACCTAACCACGGCTACTTCTGTAGTAATCTCAGATTCAACCTGTTCAGGCATTGGGCTTATATCTTCTACGAAGCCCCACATTCCGAAATACGGCGGCCTTATACACCTTACTCTTCCACCTTTTTCGATTTCTGCAAACATGACATGTGATGAGGACTCGACGTACTGAGATGATGACACAACAGGAATTTGGTCGATAGACGGGTCGCTTAGCAACTTCTCAAAATCGTCAGCAGGGATCACAATCTCCGGCCTTATTACGCCTGCCCTTATCTGAGTTGTACCGTTTATGCACGCAATCTTGCCTTCACGGCTTGAAAGGATATCCCAAGCCTGTTCGTTCATAGGAAGTTCTCCAAACCCCTCTAGCATGATGACTGTAAAATCGGACTCTTCGTAGCCTGTGATACCAGCAGACATTTCCTTACCGAGGACAGAAACCAGACTCTTTTGGTCTACCCCGCCGACAATGAGACCTGCAGCTCCTTTCTCCTTTGCTTTTCTAAGCACTTCATCACCTGCGTAAGAACCACCAACCAGGACCTTACCCTGTACATCTTCTTTGTCCATTCTTTCGCTCAAAATGGGTTCCCTTGGCCCATCGCTTAGCAACAAAAGTTGCCCATAAGCTTCGTACCCTATGCCAAATACACCTTGGATATATGCACCAACAGTTTCCACAACTGCACCATAGTCGGGTACAATGCTCTTAACTACTCCAGGGATATGCGCCAATACCTCTATGTGCTTGATCACCCTAGCAATAGTAATAGTACCTGTAAGGGTACAGATCTTCTCAACTACGCCGCTCATAGGCGCATATACAAAATCTATTGACGCAACTCCTGGTGCAGCAGCGATTATCTGCCCCTCATTGACAAACTCACCTTCCTTCACAGTTGTAAACATCCGAAGAAGGCGCGCCGGAACAGACAACCGCGACGCTGCGGCAACGATGGTCAAGGGCTTTGCCGACCGAGGGTCTTCACGGATAACTATCTGACCGTTCAATCTTGAGATATGTTCTATGAACCCGTCACAAGGCGATTTCACCTCTATGACAGGAGACCAAAACTCTTTCTGGTACCTAGCGACTATCTCACCTGTTTGTACATGGTCTCCTTCTTTCTTAAGCAACACGCTATCGACCAAATCCATATCTAACGGACGTTTGAGCTCTGATTTGAGATCAATTACGTACGGGTTTCCTCTTATGAATTCAGTCTTGGCAATGACAGTTTCAGGGGCGGAAGTATCACCTACTTTGACTATAACCTCACCAGGGGTAGGGATTTTCCTTTCTTTCTCAATTCTTGCTATATCAAGTATTTTAAGAGTAGACATCAAAGCCACTAGCCTCACCTCCTTGTCAATTCATCTAGGAATTCAGCAGGGTAAGCGTCAAACTCGCTATACCAGCGTGCTACAGCTCCATATTGGTAGCCATTGGCCGCAGGAAACACTATGGGGCGAGCTCGTCCGTCAAGAATAACGCCTGTAACTCCGCCTACCGCCTCTTTCATCATGGGCTTACCTGGACCTGTTCCTACATCAAAGTTCCTTCCAGGGATAACTTCTATGGTTGTTGCATCCACACCGTCGACAGGTATTACCGTGATCTCGCCTCCAACCACTTCATAGGTGCGTCCTAAGATTTTAACTTGAGCCATGACACTACCTGGACTGACGCGTGGTCCCATGGGCGCTACGCACGTACCCAAAGGAATTAAACATTCAGTCATCATCATCTGGGCAGCTATTTCTTTGTCAATATCCATAAGGGCGCCCATGTGCGGCAACAAGAACTGACTGTCGACATAGAGATCGGTTACGCCTTCTGGTTGAAAGCCGTCTACGAGTATCATAGCAGCCTGATTTCGTCGAGGAGCATAGGAAAGAGCGCCACCTGTGCCTACAATAGCTTTTACTTTCATCATATCGACCAGGGTTTCCCCACCAGCTGTTTGGTAAAACATATCACCGATAGTACGACGCCGCTGTACTCCTTTGAGCTCACGAATAAGCATCCTATGGTGATTCATTGAGAGCCGCAGGACTTCTTTGCAAACTGCTTGTTCTAACATAAGTTCTTCTAGCGTCTGAGGTAATGTGGTCGGCCTTATCATTTTGTTGAAATTCCAGTTCCTCAAAATGTTGTCATCCCACTTCCCAGGTAACCACCTCATTATCGCATCTATGCCTGCTTCACCCAGTACGTTTCCCATGCTATATGACATGCCCAGGTTAGCAGATACCGTTCTATAGAACTCACCGTCAATAACCGAAAACACGTCGGTAGTCGCTCCTCCAACGTCAACAGCCAGTACGTCACCTTGAGCTATTTCGCTCACGTACGTTAGCGCATCTCCTACTGCCACAGGTGTGGGCTTAACATTACCTTGTGTCCACGCAACTAACGTAGCATAGCCTGGAGCATGCATCATCACGTGTTCTAGAAACAATTCGTGAATGGCTCTCCTTGCAGGCTCGAGCACTTCTTTTTCAAGCACAGGTCGTATGTTGTCGGTATAGACAACGTACATACGCTCGGACTGGGTTTCAAAAATCCTCTGTATGATGGGACGTGCCTGAACATTTCCTGCAAAGATGACAGGCAGTTTGAAATCCTTGCCAAATCTAGGCTCCGGCGTTCCCATGGCGACGATTTCCGCAATAGACGCCACTTCCGAGATGTTTCCACCGTCAGTGCCCCCGGTTATTAGGATCATGTCAGGTCTAATCCGTTTCACAGTTTCTATTTTCTCAATTGTGCTTCTTGAATCATCGATCGCAATGACATCGGCCACAATAGCGCCTGCTCCAAGAGCTGCCCTGTGTGCGGATTCTGCCGTGAGCTCTTTTACCAAGCCCGCCACAACCATCTGCAGTCCTCCGCCGGCGCTAGATGTGCCTACCAAAGCATCTACGCCTGCATCCCCATCCATTCCGATAAGAAGCCTTGAATCTTCTAGAATATGGACACCCGTGCGCTCTTGCAGCCTAGATAGCGCACTCTTAAGTCCGATCATTACGTCAAGATGAGGAGCTTCAACTGTTGTAGGAACCGAAGTCTTTCCCACAACTGCCCACTTATCTTCTTTCCTTTCGAAAAGCACAGTTTTTGTGGTGGTACTGCCAATGTCTGCCGCTAGGATTCTTCGAAACAAGGGCGCAACCTCCTTTCCTAGTCCGAAATGTTAACTTGAGAGTATTTTCAATGAACTACTATAAGGATACGTGTTAAATACGAAGTTGAGTTGATATGCTATCGGTATGAGTAATTTCGCCTAGCTCAGTCATAACCCTCTTTTCGTTGCACCAATCTCATCAAAAACGAGCATGTGGTCCTGAAAAGAGTTTGTATCTCTACAACTTTACTATACATTAAATTGGCGATCTGTTCACCATTCCCCGGACGCTGCCTCCAAGATTCCCTCATAGGCGCTCAGTGTACCTTGTAATGCGACTACTCGAGTGTTACACTCTTGTAAATACTCTCATGGTTTAGCGAGGGATCAAATATGAGAAAAGACGATAAGTTCCTAGGTGATGGCCTATCGTTTGATGACGTCCTCCTTGTGCCGGCATATTCTGAGGTAATCCCCAAAGATGTCGATGTGTCTACTGTTTTGGGCAATAACCTCAAACTGAGCATACCTATAGTCAGCGCTGCGATGGATACAGTCACAGAAAGCAGGATGGCGATCGCAATGGCTCGCGAAGGTGGGCTCGGGGTAATACATCGCAATATGTCAATTCAAAGACAAGCTCAGGAGGTAGACAAAGTAAAACGTTCTGAGCACGGTGTTATTTCGGACCCTTTTTACCTGTCACCGGACAAAACCGTAGAAGATGCGCTCAACTTGATGGCACGCTATCATATTTCAGGAGTACCAATAATAGAAAACAACAGGCTTGTAGGAATCATAACCAATAGGGATATCCGTTTTGAAGAAGATTACACGAAACTGATAGAAGACGTGATGACCAAAGAAGGCCTCATAACCGCTCCGGTGGGAACCTCGTTGGCTGAAGCAAAACAAATCATGGCAAAGCACAAAATCGAAAAACTACCCCTAGTCGATGAGGAATTCCACCTTAAGGGGCTCATCACCTTAAAAGACATAGAAAAGACACGCCGGTACCCCAATGCGTCAAAAGATGAAAAGGGCCGACTCATGGCGGCAGCCTGTGTAGGAGCTGGACCCGGTACTATAGACCGCGTAAAAGCCCTCGTAGACGCAGGCGTGGACGTGCTAGTCGTAGACAGCGCCCACGGTCATTCAGTAGGAGTGCTCAATGCCGTAGAGATGATAAAGAACGCATTCCCCGAAAAGACGGTAGTCGCAGGCAACATAGCCACAGGCGAAGGTGCCAAAGCGCTGATCGATAGAGGCGCCGACTGCGTAAAAGTTGGCGTCGGCCCAGGCTCAATATGCACAACCAGAGTTATTGCAGGAACTGGCGTTCCCCAGATTACCGCCATATTTAACGCAGCACTTGTTGCCAAGGAATACGGCGTACCCGTTATCGCAGATGGCGGAATCAAATACTCAGGAGACATCGCTAAGGCTTTGGCCGCAGGTGCTGACGCTGTCATGCTGGGCGGTCTTTTAGCCGGCACCGAAGAAAGTCCAGGAGAAATGGAAATATGGCAAGGTCGCAGTTTCAAAGTCTATAGAGGCATGGGGTCTCTGGCCGCGATGAAGGAAGGGGCCGCCGACCGCTACTTCCAGGAGCCTTCAACAAAACTCGTCCCTGAAGGCATCGAAGGGCGGGTTCCATATAAAGGACCTGTATCAGAAACTATCTTCCAGTTGATTGGCGGATTAAGAGCGGGCATGGGTTATTGCGGAGCCAAGAACCTAAAGAGTCTGCACGAAAACGCTAAGTTCGTCCAGATCACAAGTTCAGGCTTGCGAGAAAGCCACCCGCACGACGTCTATATAACTAAAGAGGCGCCAAACTACACCCTTTTCTCAAGCTAAGGCAACTTTTGGATACATCCGACAAAGAAACAACCCGGAAGCGCACACTTCCAGGTTGTTTTCATAAGTCTATCTATATTCAGGGTTCTATGGATTCATCGTTTAGATACCTTACGCCGTCTGTGTAAACATTAGCTGGGTTCCATAGCATAAAAGTCTCTATACCATGCTCGTAGACCGAATCAATCTGCGCCTGTACCTCTTTTGGACCGTATTTGATCCTCATGGAAAAGTCCTGTAGCCACGGGCGTATCCTGGCTTTTAAGCCATCAGTCCTTTGGATAGCCTCTTCCATGGCCTTGTACACCACCTCAGAAGGGTGAGCTTCCGGAACCTCGAATCCATAAATACCCGCATTGTAGTAGTGAGAAGGGTAAACCATGGGCGATATAAAATCAACCAAAGACGCAAGCTGCTCTAGTTTCTGCCCGATGCCCATATCGTCCTGAGCAATAGTCACAAATCCAAAGACGTCCGCGCTCAGAAAACCTTTTCCTTCCAAGGCATCATCCATGTATTCAAGAAATGCGGCGATAGCATCTCCTCTGGAATCATATTTATCGAAACCAGGCATAAGGACGCTAGTCTGCTCTAATCCTCTGGCACTGTCAGGAAATCTCACGTAGTCAAGCTGTACCTCATCAAAACCCATTTCGCACGCCCAAAGGGCTATATCTCTGATAAACTCCCAGTTTCTCTCGTCGTAAGGGTTCAGCCATAACCTTCCATCCCTGTCTTTCCATAGGCTACCGTCTGCATTTCTTATGGCTTGTTCAGGCTTGAGCTTTGCTAGGTAGGGATCTTGAAAAGCCACCACACGCGCGATCATGTAGTAGTCTTCTTCGGCAAGAACGTCAACCAACGCCGAAAAATGCTCGTAGCCTCCAACCCTAGCGGGTATGTTGAAATCTCCTGCCGGAGTACAAGGGATCCTACCATTATTGTCTTTTACGTCCACTACAAAACAGTTCAGTCCCGGGTTTTCTCTTACAAACGTTATCACCCTTTTAAACTGGGACGGCGTGCCAAAAACATCCATAGTAACATAGACGCCTCTGGCCTGGAGAGCTTTTTCAAGTGCATTTGCCGCCTCAATAAGCTCGGTATCAGGGGATTCCTCACCATTTGGCTCTTGGTTTGGGATACCAGGAGACGAATGCGTCCGGTGGAAAAACTCCTTAAGTGATCCCTCACCATAACCGTAGAAAACACATACTCCCGTGAGAAGCAAAATCCCCACGAGAGTACCGAAAACAGCACGCCACCTTACCCTTGACTTTTCTCGCTTTGCCGAAGCCCTAGTACTTTGCCTAGTTCTGCCGTGTTCTTGCATTCTTCTCTCCCAATCTGCGTAGCTTCAGTTGATTGCTCGCCCTTAGTCACTTAATCTTACTATGGTCTGGGCAATCTTTGATAGTACTATGACGAGAAGAATCTATGACTAGTTTCCTTATCGCATACCAAAACTACCTCGTCACAAGGTATCTAAGGGCAACGCAGATATCAAGATGGCCCAAAGAAAGATCCAAAGGTATAATTAGCCTCTGTATATCTAGTGTGGAAATCACTACTCCTTTGCCTGAAATTATGGTAGGGGGCGATAGTTTGCATGTGTAACCGTGTTCTTCTAACCCTACAGCCGCTTGTCCAGTTATTATGTTCCCCATCTCAGCAATTGCTGACTCAGCAAGGTTATCAAATACAGGTACGGGCTCGCCGATCAGTGCCCCCGCAATGGCTTTTGCGGTACGCTCCGACATGCAGTATAAGACAATTCCCTCTGCCTCTCCCGTAACGCCTATGGCCACGTTGACCTCTCCAGACGTAGCTCTTGATTCTTCGAGACGCAGTTGCCCACGACTCACCTCTGCGCCCAACTCTTGGGTAAGGAAACTGTAAGCAGACTCCAAAAACGGGTTAACCAAGCTCGCTTTTAACATTAGATAATCCTCCTATCCCCTTAGGAACAACGTCTATAGAAAAACGGACGAACCTGCAAAAAACCATAGTCTCTCGCGTTAAACAAAGCCTCAGTTGCACCTATGAACAAGATGCCGCCTGGCACAATTGAACGCGCCAAGTTCGAAATGACATGATTCTTGCCTTGGTCTGTGAAATATATAAGAACGTTTCTACATAGAACAAGTTCCATGTTCTTGGGATAATCTGTCCCCAACAAATTATGTTTTTCGAACCTTACCAATCTCTTTAGTTTTTTGTTGACTATGTATGAGTCCCCCTCAACATCGAAATACTTAGAGATGAGGGCTTCGGGAACACCTTTCACTTCATCCGCCGAATACCGCCCTTCTTGTGCTTTTTGTAGGCTACCTTCATCTATATCCGTGCCAAGTATTGATATTCTGTGGCAACCTGCTTCTAGAAACGCCATCGCAAGCGAATAGGCCTCTTGTCCTCCCGAGGAACCTGCGCTCCACGCCTGTATGGTCTTTGCAGGTGAGCTCGAGCGAATTAGTTCTGGAATGAACTCATCGCATAGCACATCCCAGTGCTCGGAATTCCTAAAGAATTCCGAAACGTTTATAGTAAGGTAGTCAAGTAACTTTGCCAGCTCACGCTCATCTTTCTCCAGACGCTTGGCAAAGGTGAGGAAGTCCGGTATCTGATTCCTTTTCATGTAATTTACTAGCCTGCGATGCATCTGCTGGCTTTTGTAGTTATGTAGTTTTATCCCCGACAGATCCGTTACCTTCTTACAGAAATACGCGTACTCAGTGCCATAGGAGTTGACATCATTCTCTGACATACCTTCGTTTCTTATCATTGCCCAAGACTCCGTTTCGATTGGTGTCCACCGAATTCATTGATCATACCTGCGATGCGGGTAATAGGAACCAGTACATCGGTAGCTCCGGTTTCGTAACAGGCTTTGGGCATGCCCCATACAACAGACGTCTCTTGATCTTGGCAGATAACAGTTGCCCCTTTTTGTTTTGCGGCCCACGCGCCCTTGGCGCCGTCAAAACCCATACCTGTAAGTATCACTACCATAAGATTGGATCCGAATAAAGAGACGGCATCAAAAAGAGTTATGTCGACAGACGGCCTTACCCCATGAACAGGGGTACCTTCATCTAAATATACATGGAAAGACTGTCGTCCATCTATAATTGACGAGTCAAGGCGAAGATGGTATCCTCCCCTTGCTACTAACGCTACACCCGGCTCGAGCACATCCTCTTGCTCGGACTCTCTCACAGTCAAAGAAGACAGGCTATCGAGCCTTTGAGCAAATGAAGTTGTGAAGCCTTTGGGCATGTGCTGACAGATGACAATTCCGCAAGATAGATCAGGCAAAAGATGAGATACGATTTCCTCCAAAGCCTGCGGTCCGCCTGTAGAAGAACCTATCACGACCAAAGATTCCAAAGTCTCCTCGCCTGTGGAAGATTTCCTCCTCTTGGCTCTTTCTTTCTCATGACGACGCATCGGCTCCCCGATCCTGAGTTTGGCCTTAGAAGCTTGGATGACCTTCTGACAAAGCTCAGAGGCGACCGAAGTAACGCCATCTCTAGAAGCAGGTTTAGGTACAAAATCTACTGCCCCCATAGAAAGAGCCTCCAACGTCACCTGAGAACCGCGCTGGGTCAGTGACGAAAACATTACTACCGGCAGAGGCCGGTTGCTCATTATGTTTTTGAGAACAGAGATCCCGTCAAGTTTGGGCATCTCTACATCCAAGACAAGCACATCCGGACTAAGCGAGATGCACTTGGCAACCGCTTCAACGCCGTCTGCCGCTTCGTCGACTACTTCAATCCGGGAATCGCCAGAGAGCATCTGCCTGAGCATCCGCCGCATAAACAAGGAATCGTCTGCTATTAAAACCCTTATCTTCTCATCGGTCATATACAACTACCTTACGCCTCGCATTGTTTTCTTACTGCTTCCAACAATTTGTCAGACTGGAAAGGCTTTACGATGAAATCTCGTGCCCCCGCTTTTATGGCTTCTAACACCATGCTCTTTTGTCCTAGTGCCGTCACCATTACTACCTTCGCGTCAGGGTCATGCTCCTTCATCTGTTTGAGAGACTCAATTCCGTCTAGTACGGGCATGGTAATATCCATAAGTACCAGGTCAGGGTTTTCTTCCAAGTAGCGTTTTACGGCCTCTTCGCCGTTACTCGCCTCTACCACCTCATAACCGTTCTCCGCAAGCAGTCTTGAAGTCTTGTTTCTCATAAACATCGCATCATCTACAACCAAGATTTTCGCCATACCTTTCACTCCTTGAATCGGAATTCTTTTTCGGGTCCTGTTGTGGAAGTAACTCTCACAACTCCGTTCGAAACATATAGATACATCGACCTTCCATAGTTACCGCCCGTATCTCGTCCGACCACTTCAATCCGTTCATCCGCCAATGCTTGCTCTACTGCCTTTAGATTCATCCTTCCCACTTCTCCAAAAGGAGAGGATAAACCTGGAATAACATTGGCTCCACCTGCAATCGCTGCCATAAGTCTCTCGCGCTTGCAGCCTATCTCCACCAACAAATGAGCCAGATTCGAGACAGCCATGGTCCCGTATTTACCCGGTTGTTCATTTGGTTCCTGTGGGTGAAAAAAACCAGGAATAACCTCTGAGTTTCCCGAAGCAGCTACATAGCTAGATTGCCTAGGGCGCGGTAGGAATACATGGGCCATTCCTCCGGCGCAACAAACTGGGTCCCATAAGCAAACTCCTATGCAAGAACCTAGAGAGTACGCAACAAGAATTTCGTCCTGGCTATTTGATACTTTGATTTCTGCAATTTTCACCGGGGTGACCCGCAAACCGTCCATCTCCATTTGGATCCTCCGTCCTAAGTGCTGCCATCTGTTCTACATTTACCTACTCGACAACAAGACTATCTCGAAAAGAGCTTCGCTCCCGGCAAGGGAGAACTTCACGTCGGATGCAAACACCTCGCCAGAGTAAAGATAACTTGTCGCTAACGCTGTTTCGAGGATCGCGCCGGCCATTTCCCTAATTAACAGAGGTGGAGACGGCTTAAGAGTCATCTGCGCCGTATCTGCAATAGCGCTTAAAAGAGAGCACCCTATCATGTTTGCAATTTCGGATACAATGGACTCCTCCAGTTCTTGCTGGTTTTCCGAATCCGTTTCCTCGATGAAGTGTGGAACCATTGAAGAAACCACGTCATGAACCGAATCAGGCCTGAATAGTATTATGATTTGACCGTCCATTTCACCTGTAAAGGAAACCCAAGAGCTGAGCACGATGTCATCGGAATACCCGGATAGCATCGGTACGTGGTCGACTTCAGTGCATTTGACGTTGCCGAAGTCTGCCCTACAAGGCATCCCTGTAAGCGCAACAAGAGTTGATCTCGCCTTCTCTACACCAAGCTTAGTACACTCCTGGAAAAACAATGTATTCATCCATGCTCCTCCTTATGCAGATGAGCAAAACTCCTCAAAGCAGACGATTAACATCTAGAATTAGTGCCGGATCACCATCGGGAAGGATGGTGGCACCTGTGATGCCCTTCAACCTAGACAACATCCTACCCATATCCTTAAGTACAATCTCTTCTTCTCCTATTAGGTCATCTACTCCAAAAGCGAGAGGCTCATCGTTACTCCTCGTAAGAACCGCATATTGTAGACTGTCTTTCAGAGTCCATGAATCCCCATTTAAAGCTCCTTCGAGGGAAACAAGTGGAAAAATCCTGCCCCGCACAAGCAAAGCTGGTTTGCCTTGTATGGTCTTTACTTCTTCCCTTCTCAGAGCAATGGCTTCTTCTACGGACGACGTAGGTACAGCATACGTAAGTTCTGAACACTCTACTAGAAGGGCCCTCATTATGGCCAATGTCAACGGTAACCTCAATGTAAACGAAGTCCCGAGACCTACCTGGCTCCTTACTTCAATGTTGCCATTTATCCGTTCAAGGTTAGTTCGCACAACATCCATGCCAACGCCCCTTCCAGACACTTGGGTAGCAACTTCTGACGTGGAAAAGCCGGGCATGAAGATAAGTTCAAGGGCATCCTTATCAGACATCTTTGCTGAATCCTCTGGGGTTATAAGCCCTTTCTTAACAGCAGATCGCTTTAGCTTCTCAGGTTCCATCCCGGCGCCATCGTCTTTTACCTGTATAACAACCTGATTCTCCTCATGCCAGGCAGATAACGTGATAGTGCCGTACTCTGGTTTACCACGGACTCTTCTTTCTTCCGGATTCTCAATGCCATGATCAACTGCATTTCTTAATATATGGATGAGAGGATCATCGATGGCTTCAAGGACAGTGCGATCCAGTTCTGTATCTTCCCCCTGAATCTGTAGATCGATCTGCTTTCCACACCGGCTTGCCAAATCTCGTGTCATCCTAGGAAACTTTGTGAATATATTCTTAAGAGGCAGGAGCCTAGCCCTCATTATTCCTTCTTGCAGTTCTTGTGAAGTCCGCTGCAGATGAGAAGCAAGTGCGCCCAACTCATTGCCAATCACTGAGGTGCTTTTATCCACCAACAACCTTGAGGCCAGCTGAGTAAGGCGAGTCCTATCAATTACGAGTTCTCCTACCATATTCATGAGAAAATCAAGAAGATCCACATCAACCCTGACAGTGCGTCCTAGTGAGGATCGCTTGGGTGCTTTGTCTGCCGAAACAATCTCCTGTGCGCCATTAGTCTTACGCTCAGAGGATCTTTTGGCCTCAGGCCTGTAGGGTGCTACGGTTACTTCTGTCACATCTTGTACCGACTGAGCAGTTACTCGCGCCAATTCCGCACTGTCTTTCCCAGCAACGTAAAGAACTACAGTGTTTCCTACGCGATCGGATTCTATGTCTTCGATTGACGGACTCGAGCCAACGATATCTACCAACTCGGATACCAGGGTATACACTTGGAAACACCGTACGGACAAAAGATCGGCTTCGGGGTTAAAATCCACTTTCACCTCGTACAATGACGCACCGTCCGAAAGATATCCATCAAGTTTCTCCGCTAGAGCCCTGTCTGCGTCTTGTACAACCTCCAAATCTTCCTGATGCGGTCTTTGACGTTCGGCATCGCTATGAGAAGCAAACCGCTTAATAAGATTCATGACCTCCTCACGGGATGGACACTCACTCTCTTCTTCTAGAGAAACCTTCCATGCCTTTAACCAGTCAAGCACCACAAACAATGCATCCACCATATCTGAGGTGAGTTCTTGCTCTCCCGAACGGACCTTTTCCATGATGCTCTCCATCGTATGGGTCACTTCAACAGCATCTTGGAAACCAAGCGTAGCAGCCCCGCCCTTGATCGTGTGCATTGCCCTGAAGACTTCTTGGATAATACCGATGTCTGGAGCCTTTTCTAGCTCAACCAGGTTCTCTTCGGTATCCGCCAAGATCTCATCAACTTCAGCTAGGAAAACCTGTAAGTCTTCTTGAAATTCGGTTCTGTCTCTTCCACTCATAGGGCACCACTCACTTCATCACTGCAGACGCCAGATCTACTTCCTTAAGGCTTCGGCTTTCCGCATCGGATATTATTCTCGTAAGATCAAGTAGCACGATCAAAGAACTGTTCATTTTGCAAATACCTGCTATGTAGTCGACGCCATCTCCTTTTATGACGGAAGCGGGCGGTTCTATAGAGTCTTCCTGAATTCTCAATACAGAAGACACAGAATCAACTATTACGCCTATGCTCTCACCATGAGATTCGGCAAGCACGATCTTTTGCTCGTCGTCTCTTTCCTTTTTCTCAAAGCCAAAGTGTTTTCTCAGATCGAGTACGGGAATGACTTTGCCCCTAAGGTTTATGATGCCTTCTACAAATTCAGGCGCTCTAGGCACTGGAACAATCTTTTGGATCGGGATTATCTCCCGTACCTGGCTTATGTCCACGCCATAAGTTTCGCTTCCTAGTGAAAAAGCTACAATTTGTTTGTCTTCATTCTTCTTCGCTGCTTCTTCACGTAAGGTATCGGATTTTGCCATTACATCCCCTCCCTGCTCTATGTAATGTATCGAAAGTACGCCAAGGGAAGTTGAGCACTGAAAATAGATAAAAACGTGGTCATAGAAGAATAAGACTTATTCAAGGGTATTAGCTATAGTATGCCAGATGTCCTGGGTTTCGAAACCACGCGACCAAGCGGCTACTCCTGCTAGATTATACTTGTTTACAAGCTGTACTCGTTTCTCGACAGAGTCTTTATCTTCAATCCAGACTTTGTAGGTTGTATTACCGACGGTTTTCTCAGCATATAGAAGGCCCGTCTGCTCTTGGTACGTAGTATTTGGATTGTGTTCTCTAAGCCATTTCGACACAGATTCCATCCCCAAAGCCTTGCAAGTGATCTTGGTCTCACCTTCTTCTTTGGTCTCTTCCCACAGCCTAGTATAAAACGGTATTCCTAACACGAGTTTCTTGCTTGGCACTTCAAGAAGGGTGGTCTTGACATTGGATTCGGTCCATGGAATTGACGAAACTGGGCCCGCAACATGGGAGCCTGCCGGATATTGGTCATACGACATGAGCATCACATAATCAACAGTATCTGACAGTTTCTCTCTTTCCAAGAAAAGTGACCAGTTAGGGCTTTCCGACCTGACGGTGATGTCAATAGACACGGTAAGCCCTTGTTCGTGCAATAATGGCGTTATTTCCCGCACAAACTGAGTGAGATATGGCCCGTCATCAAGATACACATTTTCAAAATCGATGTTTATCCCGTCAAGTTTGTAGATCTTGCAGTAAACAAGTATCTGCGAGATCACTCTATCTCTAATCTCGGAGTCTCGGAGTACTATTGAAGTCCTTTCGGGATTAAAGGAGTTGGAAAAAAGTGCCCAGACCTGATAACCTTTGGAGTGAGCCCAATCCACATAGTTTATGTCTCCCCGATTCTCAATGCCTCCTTGGTCGTCCGAAAGATGAAACCACGTAGGTGCTACGACATTTAGTCCAGGCATATCACCTATTTTCGATGTGTCGATCCGAGCGCTATACACCTGCTCCCACGCCAAAACCACTTTATCTCCCTCCAGAGACTTTGGCACGTAATCTGAGACTTCATTAACTTCAGGTGGTCTTTCAAATACACTCGCTACCTGTTTAGCGCGAACAAATCCGCAGAGTCCGTCTTTAGTTTCTACCTTAAGCCACCGTCCACTTTCTGAATATATGACAACTTCTGTTCCCTCTTTGATCTCTTCTACCCTAGGAGAAAAAACCGAGGGCTCGAGCCGCAGGAAGACATCTGACGCCAATTCCCCAACTTTAACCATCTGATCTAATCTCCTCACTAAGAACATACCTGCTTCAGCATTATATGTTGTGGAAACCGGATACAAAGCTTGTAGTGTATTGCTCGGAACGTACGGTTCTTTGTCGACCAGTATAACCGGAAACTGCAAAGGAGCCGGATGCTGGTTCACATGCGCTGTAAGAGAGTCTGTCTTAAGCTTTATCACCTTGTCTTTCGTCGTGACAACCATAACGCCTGATTCATCCCAATGTACATTTGGATCAATTTTCTCCTTTATGAATGAAAGGGGTATGTATGGTTCTTCGTTTTCGATTATGACCGGGAATTCCTGAATCTCGGCTAAGTAAACAAGGTATGGCCGGTCCGCTTCCGGCGGTTCTACGGTTCGCAATGAGTAATAGGCCGGAATTCCAATAAGCATGACGACTAGAACTAACGCTAGTAGCCATTTTCTTGGCGACCGCTTACGTCTTTTTCTGCTTCTTCTAGATGGAATACTACCCTCAATACCGATGACAGTCATCACTACCATTTCCTTAAATGATCAAAACAGGGATGGAGCTCAGGCCCTATCCCCATTTTCAAATCCGCTTAATACTTCGGGTTATAGCCCCAAGTCTAACATGCCTAACCGAGAACTTCCTCGTATACCCTAAGCCAGTTACCTCCGAGGATTTTCTGAATGTCTTCCTCGCTATAGCCGCGATTCATTAATTCTTGCGTAAGGAGAGGCAACTCTGAAACGTCCTTGAATACCTGAGGCTTTCCAGGTGGAGTTCCAAATCCGTCAAAATCTGAACCCAGACCTACGTGGTCTACACCTGCAATCTTCTTTATGTGATCTATGTGATCACAAAGCCTAGAAAGAGACACTTTTTCGTCGTCGTCATCCACAAAAGCCGGGCAGTACACCACACCGATAACTCCGCCCTTTTCGGCTAGTGCTTCTATTTGTTTGTCCGTGAGATTGCGCGGATGCGAAGCAAGGGCTCTAGCATTTGAGTGAGACGCTATATAAGGTCTTTCTGCAACTTCATGAACGCCCCAGAAACTGGATTCTGACAGATGGGACACGTCCACAAGCATCCCAAGGCGCTCCATTTCCTTAACAACTGAGATGCCCAAATCGGTTATGCTAGAACCTGCATGTTTTTCTCCTACTCCATCAGCTAGATCGTTTCTCTGATTCCATGTAAGACCCATGGCCCTTACTCCGAGCCGGTAAAAAGTCCTCAGAACACGAAGGCTGCCTTCGATCGCTTCGCCCCCCTCTATGCTCAAAAGACCACACACCTTACCGCTTTCCTTTGCATTTCTGATATCTTGCGCGGAAGTCGCAAGAACAAAACTCTCAGACACATCAACCAGACTGTAAAATGCATCCATAAGTTCCAAACATCTTCGCGCGGAACGCGTTGGCTTGTACTGAGGCTCAATATAAAGAGCCATCACTTGACACGTCACTCCGCCTTCCTTAAGCCGCGGGAGATCTATGTGACCGGTCTCATTTTTCTCAAAAAAATCGCGCTGCTGCGAAGAAGCATATAGTCCTCTTCCGGCAAAAGCCAATAGAGTATCGCAGTGGCCGTCGATTATTATAGATTTCTGGTGAAGGTTCAAAGCATTTGTCAAAAAACTTCCCCCTTATCAAATTGCCAGGTTAGCTAATAGCCCAAACCTGGCAATTTCTTTACCTATTCCTCTTTTGGAGGAACCACTATGTAAGAAGCCGTACCCATCCACCTACTCCTCAATCTTGATTGCCTCGGTAGGACAAGTATCCGCAGCCTCTCTTGCGCAGTCGACGTTGGCCTCCGCGCCTTCTTTTACCGCTGCCTTGCCCTCATCGGTTAGTACAAACACATCAGGACAAGTATCAGAACACAGCCCGCACCCAATGCAAAGATCTTGATCAACGCAAACCTTTGGCATTTTTCTGCCCACCTTTCTTCTACGTGGTTTTTTTACGCTAAAATTATAACACACTTCACTTGCTTTTTTGCCCGAGACTATTTGCTACCTAACTCTCGCGGCATTCAGGGCGTCTGAAACAGCGTCAATCCACCTCCGAGAACTAATTGTAGCCCCGGTAAACCCTTCAACTTCGGCGCTGTTTTTTTCTACGAATGCCTTTTCCATCTTTTCTTTGGCTTGAAGCACTGGTGTATAGGAATAAGTTGGATAATCTCGGCGCTCATTGTTTTCGTCATATTCCAAAAGACGGACTTCAGTTATCTTGTCATTTTCTATTGTTACCAGAGCAATCCCATATCCACCATTTTCGACAGGCGATTTGCCCAAAAAAGTGCCGTCAAAATACACTGTCTCAATATCAGGTTTCTGCTTTGCCTTTTCTAGCGCAAAAGATGAAGCAGCTATGTATTTCTTTGAAGATGATGTTGCCCCAGTATACACGTCAACGGAGGCATCCTGTCTGCCTATCAGCTGTTTCGAAAGTTCTTCGTTGGCTTTTTTTGCTTCTTCGTATTCATAATTATCAAGGTTTTTCTCTTCCCCATATACCGTAAACTCAGACAGTTTTACTTCTGTAATCTTGTCGTTTTTTACGGTAACTTCGGCAACCGCATAGCCTCTATCATCTACCTGAGAGACTCCCTTGTACGTGCCATCGATATAGATTTTAGGGCCGCAACCTACCATAAGAAAGCTCATTACTACAGTTACTATTGCCAAGACTTTAAGAAAGCGCTTCATTCACATTTCATCCCCTTGTACCATCACTTGTCATGTGCATGTTGAAACTACGATATCTATTATGACCTATTTTGAGGCAAGATGTTCCCTTCCATGTTCCACATTTCTCTTTGAAATATCTGATTTCTTAAGAGCAAAATATCGATCGGCAAGATCAGCCACACCGTGCCTGATTGAGTTAGAGAACCCAAAGGTAACGCACACAGGGCCATGGCTTTTCGGTGAATTTCACACGTTTTCTCGATAGGCCTCTGTCGCTCGTTGTCGGCTTATTCATGGATACTCTCAAGGGAACTCACACGGTTCCCAACGAAATTGAAAGAACCGGCGAAGGCACGCGCCGTGACCAAACTAGATTACTAGAAAAAGAGGGGGACACAAGTGTTAGACAGAAACATGGTGATCGAGGAAACCAGGGAGCATCTCGGAGAGAACAGGCGTTTTTACATCCACTACCACTTAGAACGTAAGTCCTATCCAGACGGGTACTTCATGAAAGCAACCCTAATGGAACAAGACCATGCCGGCCACGTATGCGAAACTATATCATGCGTTGAGCTATCCAATCTCGACTATAGAATAGCTCAGCACCTGCTATTTACAATACATAATGCTCCGGAACCAGTATTTCCGGCACACCTTCCGGATATCGCAAGGGATTTAGCATCTCAGATCATGTCAGACTTTAACTTACTAGAACAAAATGGCTAGTCCCTGGTGATATCGTCTAATATGTCATATAGTTCTATGAACTCGTCGGCGGCGTCTACGAGCTCATCTGCAGCCTTGTAGTTGCATTTCGTATAGGCTTCCGGATGTTGAGTAGAAAGCACCTGTATACGTACCCCGCGCTGCGCTACAGCACGTACTAGTGGGACAAAATCACCATCGCCTGAGCAAAGAATGTATTTGTCACATCGTGGAACCAAAGAAAGCATGTCTATTGCCAGTTCCAAATCAAGATCAGCCTTTATCGCGCCGCCGGCGAAAACCTTAAGAGGCTTGCGAACGACCATATAGCCATTGCGGTTTAAAAATCTATAAAACGACTGAGAACGACGTCTTTGACCTTCGAGATCCTCCTTAAGGGTGTGGAGATCTGACTGGTTTGAAAGTTTAACATACTGGTCAATGCTGTCTGTAGTCCATTCGCCAGTGTAGTAATAAGCCCTTATCAAAATACCTCGCTTAGTCAAATAGTCGAGCAGTTTCACAAAATCTACTTGAATCCCGAAAGCATCGTACGTAGCATACTTAAAGTTCCATCCGTCAATGAATACTGCAAGTCTAGCCATGGGAAAGTGATTTTCTTCCACAATGATTTCCTCCTAAATTGGTTTTGTTTAGATCTTTTTGAAAATCCTTTATTTACAGCGCCTAACGGGAAAGGCCAAAACACCCACAAGATTTTGCTACAGAACATGTGGTGCGCCCGGCGCGAATCGAACGCGCAACCTTTGGCTCCGGAGGCCAACGCTCTGTCCTTTTGAGCTACGGGCGCATTTATTCACCCAATTGCATATTAATATTATCTTCAATGACCCTTTGCTTCAATATGTAAGGGGTATGCCCTCAGATCTTGCCCAAAAGCATCAAGATCCCAACCACTACAAAAGCGCCCCCGGCACACAATTTAATAATATGCGGCGACACTATGTGGTATAGGTTGGCCCCTACCAAAGCCCCTACAAAAGAGGACAAAACAAGTGCAAGAGCCGAACCCAGGAAAACGCTCCAAACTGCCTTTTCAGAAGCTGCCAGGGCCATCGTAGAAAGCTGCGTTTTGTCTCCCAATTCAGCTAGAAACACAACCAAAAACGTCGATAGTACAGTCTCCCAATTCAATCTCACGGGGCGTCCGAGCCCCAGTCCCTCCTCTTGCAGATGTACTTTAAAGTCTATCATATTAGAACATATCCAAAGCGTCTACATAAAAACGTGGAAAAGGAGCGGGTGTGTGACCGCTCCTTTTCCAATACATGCTGAAAAACTCGGGCTCTTATGATATGACGCCCACCATCTTCATAGCTGCCTCTAAGGACGGAGTACCAATTTCCTGCAACTCATATCTAATTCGTACTGTCGGCTTGTTTATCTTAACGACCCGACGCAGATCGATGGGAGTAGCAATGAGCACTACATCACAAGGAACCTTTTCTATTGTTTCTTCCAGTTCTTTAATCTGCTTGTCGGAATAACCCATGGCTGGCAGCAGAGGACCTATGTGGTTATACTTCTCAAAGGTATGCTTGATTGAGCCAACCGCCCAGGGTCGTGGATCAACTGTTTCCAAAGCACCCCATTTGCTGGCTGCAATCATTCCTGCACCATAAGGCATTTCGCCATGTGTAAGCGTAGGTCCATCTTCTACCACGAGGACTCGCTTTCCAGTTATTTGCTGCGGTTCGTCCGTGAATATTGGAGATGCGGCCTCTACGATAATGGCTTGAGGGTTGACCCTCCTTATCGTATCTCTCAGCTGCTCTACGTTTTTCGGCTCAGCGGTATCTATCTTGTTTATAACGACAATATCGGCCATCCTCAGGTTGGTTTCCCCTGGATAGTACCTTACTTCATGACCAGGTCTATGGGGGTCTACCAGCACTATCTGACAGTCAGAACTGTAAAACGGAACGTCGTTGTTTCCGCCATCCCACAGAATTACGTCCGCTTCTTCTTCAGCTCGCTTTAGGATCTCACCATAGTCTACTCCCGCAAAAACCAATATTCCATTGTCGATATGAGGCTCGTATTCTTCACGCTCCTCAATAGTGCACTTGTGACGGTCTAAATCTTCGTAACTAGCAAACCTCTGCCAAATCTGGTCCTCTAGATTGCCATAAGGCATTGGGTGACGAATCACCGCGGTCTTTAGTCCTCTGTCCGCCAAAATCTTGGCAACCCGTCTAGTAGTCTGGCTTTTGCCAACACCTGTCCTTATTGCGCATACAGAAATTACTGGTTTTTTTGATTTAATGCAAGTTGCATTGTAACTTAGAAGACCAAAGTTAGCCCCCGCAGCAAGGACCGCAGAAGCTTTGTGCATAAGGTCTTCATAAGAAATATCGCTGTATGAGAACACAACCTCATCTATCTCGTGCTTCTCGATAAGATCGATTAGTTCCGATTCAGCATAAATGGGGATCCCGTTGGGGTATAACGGTCCGGCAAGTTTCGGTGGATACGTCCGGCCTTCTATATCAGGAATCTGGGTAGCGGTAAAACATACAACCTCTACATTCGGATCCTCCCTATACACAGTGTTGAAGTTGTGAAAATCTCTTCCCGCTGCTCCCATTATTATGACTTTTCTGCGTGCCAATAAACTTCCCTCCAAATTATAGATATTATCTTTGTACTAGCTATGGGCTCGTGCGATCATGCCCATATTTTCCCTACAAACTCTAGCTCTCTGCCACAAGTTGGACAGGCCCTTTCTTTGAGGAAAGCATGCTCTAATTCGAGTCCGCCTCGAGTCAAGAGAACCTGCCCACAATTAGGACAACAAGTATCGGCATATCCCTTTTTCACAGCATTTCCGATGTATACATGGTGAAGATCTTCCCTTGCGACATCTCTCAGCCTCTCTAAGGTAAGGAGCGGCGTCGGCGGAAGGTCGAGTTGATACGCAGGGAAAAACCTTGAAAAGTGTAGCGGTATCTCCTTGGAAATGCCTGAAAGCCAACGTGCTACTCCGCGCACATCTTCGTCAGAGTCATTTTCACCTGGTATCACAAGGTATGTTACCTCAACCCAGGTCCCAGACGATAATGCCTTTTCAACGGTCCTAAGCACGGGTTCTATTCTCCCACTCACCATGCGTCGGTAAAACTCATCATCCCATGCCTTCACGTCAACGTTCATCGCATCGACAAAATGCAGTAGATCATCGAGAGGCTCGGGCGATATATACCCGTTGCTTACAAGAACATTGGATAGACCCTTAGATTTCGCCAGCTGCGCGCACTCTAGTACAAACTCGTACCATACTGTCGGCTCATTGTATGTATAGGCAATGCCAACACAGTTAGGATACTGTTTTTGCTGCAAAAGAGCTATTTCAACTATCTCTTCGGGTGTGTACACGTAATAAGGAGGTTTCATCTGGGAGATCTGCCAATTTTGGCAGAATTTGCACTTCAGGTTGCATCCATAAGTGCCGACTGAAAGCAACAACCCTCCGGGATGAAAGTGAAACAGAGGTTTCTTCTCTACAGGATCAAGACCAATCGAAGTCACTTTTCCGTAGTTTTCAGAGTAAAGACGTCCCTCATAGTTCTGCCTCACTCCACATATCCCGGTTTTGCCCGGCTCAATGAAGCACGCATGCGGGCACAGCCTGCACCTAACGACGCCTTCCTTTCCAGACTCCCAGTGCAGAGCTTCCTTCAACCTCGCTTAACCTCCCATGCTAGATTCTTTGAATTTCACGTGTACCTCTTTACGGTAAATTTGTATACTGTAACATCTTTGTCGTACGGGTCGATGCCTGCTTTCCTCTTCGCAATGGAAAGCTGCTCAGATACGGTATCAACTCCTGGTAGATCTGGCAGAAGCAAACCTCTGCGATTTCCTTTCTCACATATGACACCGTATACCTTTGGGTCGAGTTCTGAAAGGTCAGTCACTTTCACAGGTTCAGACAAGATGTCCACGGAGTATTCCAAAGCGTCGAGTTCATCCCGAGAAATCGGGTGAAACCTTGGATCCCTAGTTGCCGCATTTATAGCGTTTATGACAATCTCTTCAGCTATATTGGATTGCGTAGGCTCTGTGGTGCCAATGCAGCCCCTTAAATCCCCTTCTTTGTGAATGGTCACAAATACTCCGGCTCGTCCTCTGAATTCTTCAGGAATGTCTCCGATAGGTGGTATCTTGCCCTCCTGGATGTAAGTTTCAACAGTCCTGCGGGCTAAAGAAACGGGATAGGATTCTTTAGAACGGAGCTTTTCTATCTTTTCCTGCCTAGCCCGGGCGATCCTCTCCAACCGCGAATATGCCGGACCCCAATCCTTAGGGATAAAGAGCGCTACTGCATATCCAACCCCGAATGGTCCTTCATAGGATAGGATCTTAGGAACAACCTCTGCCTCATCGAGAGTGCCTAACATGATGCATATGGGTCTAAGCCCGCACTCGCCTGCATCCTGTATAAGGTCTGATGGCATAGTCAGGATATCCTCCACTGAAAACCTATCTAGGTACTCCATGAGAGTTTCGTCAAAGATCCTGCCCATCGGATTGTACCCGGCAGGCGCTCCAGGTTGAAGCCTGTGGGAAAGATCTCCCGAGGCCAAAACACCTACCTTTTTCCCTAATTCGGATGCACTCTGAGTTATAATTCGACCAAATCTATAAAGGTCCGAGTAGCGGAGAAAGCCTATGTTCACGACCACGACAGGCTTCGAAAAACCATGCTTCTTCAGATAGTAAAGTGGAACCAAAACCCCGTGATCAAGTCTTGAACCTGCTCCATACCTAAGGACGTTGCGCTTGTCTAGGATCACACACGGGATTCTAGAACGCTGGCTACTCTCTTTTATACGTTCGACTAATTCTAAGTCGGATTCTACCTCCAACTTGACTCTCCCAGCGCCAAAATCTCTGAAATCTCCCTGCAAGGTCTTGTTGCCAAGCATTGAAACTGCATCGGAAAACACGGGTCCGTGAGGCGTAATCACTATTAGAGCATCAATGTCTGCGTCAGAGAAAGATTTCCCTAGCTCATCCATTGCATGTACAGTGTCCTTAGCGTTTTGTTCTTCTCCAAACCCCACCTCAGGAATTATGATCGCAGGATGGGGTGATAGACCTGCAAGAATTACATTACCTTGCATGATTCAAACCTCCTTTCCATAGATGAAATGCAAGTTGTCCGCACTGCACCGCTGAATGGTAGATGGTGTCTGAACAAAGATGCTCTGAATACGACCCATGGACTAAAGGAATGCTCCTAACTTATTCATTCTTGCATAACCCCGAAAATCCTTCTTCAAAACTGGCCGCAATTCAAAACATCAGGTAACGACTGAAACGCTTGAAAGCCTTAGTGATCACCGCTACAAAACGCTAAGATGGCATCACATATACATTGCGCAAGAGTATCTTGATAGGCAGAAGAACCCAAAAGCATTTCTTCCTCGGGATTAGACAAGAACCCTAATTCTACAGTAACTGCGGGGACTTGAGTGTTATCAAGCATAAAGTGAACTATCTCATCTGAAACCTCGCGCGAAGTACCTGTCTTTGCCTCCAGTTCCGTCTGGATCAAGTCAGCCAAATAACCGGATAATTCGTTACTTGCGCTGTTCCAAAAAACCTGAGCACCTTTTATGTGAGGGTCTTTATAATCATTACAGTGGATCGACACAACGATGGTAGCCTTTGAATCTTCAATAAGGGCTGATCTATACGCTGAACTCCCAAACTCTTCCTTTTCGTCAACCTCATCGCTTGTGCGAGTATAGACAACCTTAGCGCCCGAGCGTTCCAGCTTTTGTCCCAGGAGCAGGCTTACATCCAGAACGATATCTTTTTCGAAAAACAGCGAACCGCAAGCACCAGGGTCAATACCTCCGTGCCCAGGATCTATAAGCACAATTTGCCCTGCAAGTGGGCCGATAGCTAGAAATGGAACTCCAACTGAATTCCCGGTTACTCGAAAAAAACAACCGCATGCAACCAGCGTAAGAAGTACGGCAATGGTCGATTTATGCCAAAAAAGGGGCCTGCGTTTCCGCTTGCCCCGTCTTCTTTTAGTTCTCGCCATTTCCACGGCACCCCTCGACATTTCAATATTCGATGCCTGAATCCATGATACACCCTGCACAAGCCGCAGGGAACTCGCCGTGGCCTACTATCTATATTAACGCTTGGAAAACTGCGATGCTTTTCTTGCCTTCTTGAGCCCGTATTTCTTGCGTTCCTTCATCCGAGAATCCCGAGTAAGGTATCCTGCCTTCTTGAGCACGTCACGGTAATTGTCATCTACCTGCAACAAGGCTCTTGCGATACCGTGCCTCGCTGCTCCTGCCTGCCCACTCAGGCCGCCTCCTTCTGCCTTTATGTAGACATCAAACCTACCTTCTGTCTGAGTCAAACGCAAAGGCGAAACAACATGAGACTCCAAAACAGGATCCGCAAAATACTCAGACAGTTCCTTGCCGTTACAAGTAATTCTACCTGTGCCAGGCAAAACCCTTACCCTCGCCGAGGCGGTCTTTCTCCTACCTGTCGCCATTATAGAACTCATNNTGCCACAACTCGGGTTTTTGAGCCTGATGGGGATGCGTAGAACCCTTGTACACAAAGAGTCTCTTCTCGATCTTCCTCCCAAGACGATTTCTGGGAAGCATACCCTTGACTGCAGTCTCTACAACCCGTTCCGGAAACTTCTCCATCATGATTTTATATGGGATGTACTTATCTCCGCCGGGATACCCCGAGTGAGTAAAGTATATCTTTTGATCTCTTTTCTTACCGGTCAATGCAACAGC